>Ga0073899_10000454_pt1 | contig 37714 bp, 38 predicted proteins | sample KloWWTmetaKNB5Ph_FD_88975 | JGI IMG/M metagenome (GOLD analysis project Ga0073899, IMG submission 88975) | Active sludge microbial communities from Klosterneuburg, Austria, studying microevolution and ecology of nitrifiers - Klosterneuburg... | ecosystem: Engineered > WWTP > Aerobic digester >... | reverse complement strand
TCATCCAGGACGCCGAAGAACTGCTCAAGGCCAGCGCCAGTGACATGGGCGCCGAGGCGACGGCGCTGCGCGAGCGCGTCCGGTCGCGCCTGCTGAACGCCAAGGACAGCCTGCACGGCTTGCAATCGGCCGCCGTCGAACGTGCCAAGGTGGCCGGGCGCAAGGCCGACGATTACGTGCACGACCATCCGTGGCAGTCGATCGGCGTGGCCGCCGGTTTCGGCCTGCTGGTCGGCCTGCTCATCGGACGCCGTTGAGCGGGTGCCCGCGCCGTGCCTCTGCTGAGCGGCGCCTTGCCGACGACTGAGCGGCTCCGACTGCCATGATCGGCGACTCGCGCAGCGGCCTGCTGGCGTCCTTGCGGCGCCTGCTGATCAGCGGCTCTGAACTGGCCGAAGTGCGGCTGCAGCTGCTGGCCACCGAACTGCAGCAGGAAAAGCTGCGCTTGCTGGAATCCCTGGCCTGGTTGGTCGTGGCCGCCATGGCCTGCTGTGTCGGCCTGCTGCTGTTCAGCCTGTTCGTCGTGCTGCTGGTCGAGCCTGCCCACCGCCTGTTGGCGCTGGGTGTGCTGTCGTTGGCTTTCCTGGTCGGCGCGGGGCTGGCGTGGCGCATGGCGCGCCGCCGCCAGCAGGCCGGTGGCGCGCCCTTCGAGGCCAGCCTGGACGAATTGCGACGCGACCGCGCGGCGCTCGGCGCTCACGATCCGTCTGCATCCCGCTGATGGGCTTCGAGCACCGCCGCCAGCAGCTGCAGCAGCGGCGTGAGGCGCTGTGTATGCGCAGCGCCGAGTTGCGCCTGGTGGTCGCCGGGCAGGCCGCCGTGCTGCATGCACCGCTGGCGCTGGCCGACCGCGTGCGCGCCGGACTGCAGTGGATGCGTGCCAACCCGCAGTGGGTAATTGGCGCACTGACACTGACACTGGTGCTGCGCCCGCGGCGCAGCCTGCGCTGGGCCGGCCGCATCTGGTGGGGCTACGGGCTGTGGCGGCGCGCGCAAGGCGTGATGCAGCAATGGGCCGCGCCTGTGCGATGAGGCGCGCGCTGGTGTCGATGCCGGCGGCGAAGGCGATCGGGGCGCGATGACTGAGCCGACCTGGTTCCGACTGCACACCGAGGGCGGTCGCAGCGTGCTGTACCTGCAAGGGGCCTGGCGACTGGCCCGGCTCGAAAGCATCGAAGCCCGGCTGCAGCGCCTGACGCTGCCGGCCGACACTGGCATCGATGCGTCGGCGCTTGAGCAGATCGACTCGGCTGGGGCAATGGTGCTGCTGCGTCGTCTGGATCTTGAGGTTGACGCCGCGTCGACACTCGCCTGGACCGGGCTGAATGAAGGCCACCGCCGCATCATCGATCGCGTGCGCGAGCAGTTGGCCGTCGGCCCGCCGCCACCGGCCCCGAGGCGCCAGTCCTGGCTGGCGGGGGTGGGAAGGCGGGTGACACTGCTGGTCGAGCTGCTGACCGGGCATGCCAACCAGCTGGGCGGTACGCTGGTGGCGATGGCCTCGCTGCTGCTGCGGCCGCACCGGCTGCGCATGCGTGAACTGGTGCAGCTCGAACAGACCGGGCTCGACGCGATCCCGGTGGTGGCGCTGGTGACGGCACTGATCGGCGTCGTCATGGCCTACCTGCTGGGGCTGCAGGCCGAGCAGTACGGCGCCAACATCTTCGTCGTCGACGGTGTCGGCATTGGTGCCACGCGCGAATTCGCGCCCATCATCGTTGCCGTGGTCGTGGCCGGGCGCTCAGGTGCGGCCTTCACGGCGCAGCTGGGGTCGATGCGACTGACCGAGGAAATCGACGCCATCCGCACGCTGGGCCTGGACCCCTGGCAGGTGCTGGTGGTGCCGCGAGTGCTGGCGCTGATGCTGGCGCTGCCGCTGCTGGTGTTCGTCGGTGACGTGATGAGCCTGCTGGGGGCGATGGCGATCACCGGCTCGATGCTCGACATCACCGCCACCGCCTTCGTGGCGCGGCTGCAGGACGTACTGGACGTGCGTCACGTGCTGGTCGGCCTTTTGAAGGCGCCGGTGTTCGCGTTGGTGATCGCAGTCATCGGCACGCGCATGGGCATGACGGTGGGGCGCGACACACGCGCTGTCGGTGCGGCCACCACCTCGACCGTGGTGCAGAGCATCGTCGCCGTGATCCTGCTCGACGCCGCCTTTGCCGTGCTGCTGCAGGCCATGGAGATCTGATTTGGTCGCCGATCCAGAGCCGCAGGTTGCACCCGACAGGGGCCCGGTGATCGAGGTCGACGGCATCGTCACGCGCTTCGGCGCGCAGACGGTGCACGACGGTGTGTCGTTCAGCGTGCCGCGCGGATCGCTGGTGGCGCTGATCGGTGGCAGCGGCAGCGGCAAGTCGGTGCTGCTGCGCGAGATGATCGGGCTGCACCGCCCCAGCGGCGGTCAGGTACGCTTGCTTGGCACCGACATGTGGTCGGCGCCGCAGGCCGAGCGCAACGCGGTGCGCCGGCGCTTCGGCATGATGTTCCAGGACGGCGCCCTGTTCTCGTCGCTCAGCGTCGCGCAGAACGTGGCCGTGCCCTTGCACGAGCACACGAGGTTGGCAGCGGCCACGATCGACCAGCTGGTGGCCTTGCGATTGCTGCAGGCCGGACTGCCGGCCGATGCCGGGGGCAAGATGCCCAGTGCGCTGTCGGGCGGCATGCGCAAGCGCGCCGCGATCGCACGCGCGATCGCGCTCGAGCCCGAGATCCTGTTCCTCGACGAGCCGACCTCGGGGCTGGACCCGATCACCGCGCGCGGCTTCGACCGTCTGGTGCGCTCGCTGGTCGACGAGCTGGGCATCACGGTGCTGGTGGTCACGCACGATCTGGACACGCTGCTGACCGTGGTCGACCGCGTCATCGTGCTGTCCCAGGGCAGGGTGCTGGCCGATGGCAGCGTGGCCGAGGTGACGGCGGTGGATGACCGCTGGCTGAATGAGTATTTTTCGGTTCGTACAATCCTTCACGGAGACCGCATCGATGGAAGCTGAAGCACGCTATACCTATGTGGGTGCTGCGGTGCTGGCCTTGCTGCTGGCGCTGGTGATCGCGCTGGTGTGGCTGACGAACATCGGCGGTCGCGCTGATTTCAACCGTTATGTGATCTACTTCGAGAACCAGCAACTGGACGGTCTGCAGGTGGGGGCCGATGTCAACGTGCGCGGCATCAAGGTCGGTCGCGTCGAGGACTATGCGCTGTCGGCGCGCAAGCTCAACCGGGTGCGCGTCGAGTTGCGCGTCAATCGCCGGGTGCCGGTGCTGACCAACACGGTGGCAGTGATCACGCGCAATTTCGTCACCGGAATCGCAACCGTCAACCTGGTCAACCCGGCGCCGCCGGGTGCGCCCTTGACGGTCATCCCCGATGACGATCACCTGCCGGTGATCGCCGAAGGTCGGTCCGACCTGACCGAGCTGACCGGCCGTGTCAGCCAGGTCGGCGATCTGGCATCGACCACGCTGACCAGCCTGAACCAGTTGCTGTCTGACGACAACCGGCGCGACGTGATGGACACCGTGCGCAGCCTGCGTGACTTGTCGGTCGGGTTGCAGAAGCGCCTGGCAACCGTCGACCGGGCGCTCGAACGCACCGGCCTGGCGGCGACGTCGATCGCCGCGACGGCGCGCCGCCTGGGCGACGCGGGCGAACGCGTGACGGGGGTGGTCGAGCAGACCGGCCAGCGCCTTGGCAGCACGCTGGCACAGGGTGAGCAGACGCTGGCCGAACTGCGCAGCGCGGTCGGCCGCGCGGCGGCGGCTGTCGATGCGATCGAGCGTCAGACCGCCAGCACGGCAGGGCGGCTCGAAGCCACGGCCATGCAGTTCGACGACCAGTCCAGCGTGGCCACCAACGAACTTCGATTGAGCATGGAGGCCACGACCCGCATGCTCGACGGCCTGCGCGATCCGCGCGCCGCGCTGCTCGGCCCGGGCCGCCGACAGTTGGGCCCCGGCGAGGTGAAGCCATGACGCGGCCGGTGCTGCTCAGGACTCGACGGGTGCAGTTGCTGCTGGCGCTGCTGTTGCCGTTGCTCAGCAGCTGCGTGACCGTCGAGGTCGGTGGCGAGCCGGCGGCAAACGTGCAGCTGAGCCTGACCGACGCACGCCCCGACGTGACACGGCGCGCGCAGACGATCGTCGATGCACTGCTGATCCAGGCGCAGCCGGCGCAGGCGCTGGGTGACACGCAGGCGATCGCCTATTCGCGGCGCGAAAACGAGTACGCGTTCTACCAGTACGCCACCTGGACCGAACGCCCGGTGCGCCGCTTGCCACAGCTGCTGCAACGCCGCCTTCAGGCCCGCGGCGTGGCCACGGCCGTCGGCATGCTGGGTGATCCGCTGCGCGCCGACTGGTTGTTGGTGATCGGCGTCGACGATCTGCATCACGACGTGAGGGTGGCTCCGGGGCGGGGCCGGCTGGCGCTGACGGCCGGGCTTTATGACCGGCGCACGCGGGTGCGCGTGGCGCAGCGCCACTTCGTGGCCACGGTGGCCGCGGGCCGTGCCGATTCGGCGGCAGCGGTGGCGGCGTTGTCCGAGGCCACGGCCGACGTGTTCGATGCGCTGCTGCCCTGGGTCGAAACCGAGCTGCAGCAGGGCGTTGCCCGTGCGCGCTGACAGGCCGCTGGCGGCGGCCTGCGCAAGTCGCTTCGCCCGTGGCGTCGCCCACGCGATCGGCCGTGTCGGTGGCCTGGCCCTGTTTGCCGCGGTGCTGCTGTTGCAGGCCTGCGCCGGCCCGGCGCCGTCATCGGCACCTTCATCCACTTCACCCGCCGCGGGCCCTGGGCGCGCGCCGGCCCCAGTGGCGCCACCCGCTGCGGCTGCATCGGCGCGTGCGCCGGAGTCGGTGGCCACGCCTGCCCCGGTGCGCCCGGGCACGGCCCTGGAGCTTGAGCGCCGCTGGCTGCAGTCTTGGTTCGAAGGCACGCCGGTGCGCATCCAGGCCGAGGCCGATGGCCTGCTGTCGGTCGAGGTGCCGCGGCACTTCTGCTTCGATCCGGCACGCCAGGCCGTCAAGCCTGCGTTGGCGGTGGTGCTCGACAAGGTGGCCGAGATCCTGCGCCGCCAGCCACGCGCACGGGTGAGTCAGCTGGCCGCGCCCGGCGATGCTGCCGCCGGCAGCGGCGACGCGGCCGACCAGCGCCTGGCCCAGGCGCGCGGCGAACAGGTGCGCAACCAGTTGCGCGCGCGCCGGGTGGCGGTGGTGCGCCTGGCCGCGGCCGAGGTGGCCGCCACCGACGTGGTGCGGCTGCTGCTCGAGTTTCCCGGCCCTTGAGGGACCGGCGCCCAACAGCTCAAGGCTGCGTGCTGAGGTCTGCGCTTGCCGCGCTTTCGGGGGTTTCGGGGGTCTCGGACATCGCGTAGCCCGCCTGCTGCCACCAGTGTTCGACCCGCTGCCGGTCGGCGGCGCTGTAGTGCAAACCGAGCTTGCTGCGCCGCCACAGCACGTCGTCGGCGCTGCGCGCCCATTCTTGGTCGTGCAGGTGGCGCAGTTCGGCTTCGAACAGGCCGGGCGCCACTTCGGCGCCCAGCGGCCGGGCCAGGATCTCGAACACCTGCGAGCCGTAGCTGCGCACCCAGCGCTTGCGCATGGCTACCGGCAGCGCGGGCTGGGCCAGCGCCAGCGCGGCGTCGAAGGCCTGGATGTCGTGGTCGGGTCGCGTGGCGTTCGGCACCAGCCGACTCAGGTCGCCGCCCGGCAGCAGCGCATCGGCGGTCCAGTGCGTGATTCGCTGCCCCAGCGCCGGGCTGAGCAGGTCGGCCGCTTCTTCCGCCAGCTTGCGGAAGGTCGTGATCTTGCCGCCCCACACGTTGAGCAGTGCCGCACCACCCTGGCTGTCGAGCTCGAGCAGGTAGTCGCGTGTGACGGCAGCGGCATCGCCCGCTGCATCGTCAAGCAGCGGGCGCACGCCGGCATACGTCCAGATCACATCGGCGTCGGTCACCGGCTTGGCGAAGTAGCGGCTGGCCTGTTCACACAGATAGCGCCGTTCGTCGGCGTCGATGTGGGCCTGGCCGATGGCGCCATGGTGCTCGATGTCGGTGGTGCCGATCAGCGTGAACTCACCCTCGTACGGGATGGCGAAGATGATTCGCTTGTCGGGGTTCTGGAAGATGTAGGCGTGCTCGTGCTCGAACAAGCGGGGCACGACGATGTGGCTGCCCTTGATCAGGCGCAGCGCCTTCGCCCGCGGCTGGCCGGCGTGCTGGTGCAGGAACTGGGCGGCCCAGGGGCCGGTGGCGTTGACCAGCGCCCGCGCCTGCACCTGCAGCGCTGCAGCCCCTGCGGGTTGCAGCGTGGCCTGCCAGCCCTGGTGGCCGCGCACGGCCTGCACACAGGCGCAGCGCGTGAGCACGGTGGCGCCGTGCCGGCTGGCGTCGATCGCGTTCAGCACCACCAGCCGTGCATCGTCGACCCAGCCGTCGCTGTACTCGAAGCCATGGCTGAACATCGGTTTCAGCGGCCGGCCGGCGGGGTGGCGGTCCAGCCGCAATGTGCGCGAGGCCGGCAGCCATTGCCGTCGCGCCAGGTGGTCGTACAGGAAGAGGCCGGCCCGGATCATCCACACCGGGCGCAGGAAGTTGGCCTTGGGGTCGTGCGGCATCACGAAGCGCAGCGGCCACATGATGTGCGGCGCGCTGCGCAGCAGCCGCTCGCGTTCGCCCAGCGCCTTGCGCACCAGGCCGAACTCGTAGTACTCAAGGTAGCGCAGGCCGCCGTGGATCAGCTTGGTGCTCGACGACGAGGTGTGCTGCGCCAGGTCGTCCTTCTCGCACAGCAACACCTTCAAGCCGCGCCCGGCCAGGTCGCGCGCGATGCCGGCGCCGTTGATGCCACCGCCCACCACCAGCACGTCGCAGCTCAGGTCGGCTGCTGCAGGGGGATTCAAGTCGGGGCTCGGGCGGGGGTGACGCAAGCGCCGGTCCTAGGCCGGGTGCGCCAGGTCGCGCAGCAGGGTCGGGCCCGCGCTGCGTTCGATCTCGGACACCAGCGACCTGAACAGGCCCAGCAGCGCCAGCAGTTCCATCACCACGAACATCGGCCCCACCAGCAGCCCGACCGCGTCGTCGGCAAAGGCGGGCTTGCGGCCCTCATAGTAGTGACCGACGAACTGGATCAGCCAGCCGACGACAAAGAAGCCCAGGCCCCAGCCCAGCCAGGGCCCGAGCCCGCCCGGCACCCGGTGCGCCAGCAGCAGCAGCACCGCCATGCCGGCGCTGGCGGCCATGCCCAGCACCAGTTCGCCACGCGTCAGATACCACAACGTGACCAGTGCGAACAGCACCCACGCCGGCGACAGCATCAGGCCACCGACCATGAAACCGGGGCGCGACAGCAGCACGCCGACCGCGAACACGATCATCGGCACGCCGATGAAGTGCGTGCTGATGTTGCGCCGGTCGCGGTGGTATTGGGCGTACTGCGTGAGCAGCACGAGGGCGGATCGGAAGGGGCTGGCCATGGCAGGGTCTCCATGCTCGATGTCGTCATGCTAGCGCGGATGCAGTGGCCCCGCAGGGCCGATGCCGGGGCCCTGCTGCTGCGGGTGGAATAATCCGCGCCTGCGCAGGCGTCAGGCCGCGTTCGTCCGACCCTTCTCCGACCCAACTCCGATCACGCGGCAGCCGATGACCATCAAAAGCGACAAGTGGATCCGCCGCATGGCGCAGCAGCACGGCATGATCGAGCCCTTCGAGCCCGGGCAGGTACGGCTGTCGGCCGACGGCAACAAGATCATCAGCTACGGCACCAGCAGCTACGGCTACGACATCCGCTGCGCGCCCGAGTTCAAGGTCTTCACCAACATCCACAGCACCGTGGTGGACCCGAAGAACTTCGACGAGAACAGCTTCGTCGACATCAACAAGGACGTCTGCGTCATTCCGCCGAACAGCTTTGCGCTGGCGCGCACGCTCGAGTATTTCCGCATTCCGCGCAATGTGCTGACGATCTGCCTGGGCAAGAGCACGTACGCGCGCTGCGGCATCATCGTCAACGTCACGCCCTTCGAGCCCGAGTGGGAGGGCTACGTGACGCTGGAGTTCAGCAACACCACGCCGCTGCCGGCCAAGATCTATGCCGGCGAGGGCTGCGCGCAGGTGCTGTTCTTCGAAAGCGACGAGGTCTGCGAGACCAGCTACAAGGACCGCGGTGGCAAGTACCAGGGCCAGCGCGGTGTCACTCTGCCCAAAGCCTGATGGGGCCCGCAGTCACCCAGGAGCATCGGCATGAAGTGGGAAGGCAAGCGACAGAGCGACAACGTCGAAGACCGACGCGATGAGGGCGGCCGGTCGGGTGGCGGCCTGGGCGGCCTTGTGGGCGGGCGTGGCATCGGCCTGGGCACGATCGTGGTGGCGGTGCTCGCGGGCTGGATCTTCGGCATCAACCCGCTGACGGTGCTGGGGCTGCTGGGCGGCACGGGTGATCCGGTGGCGGTGCAGGCCCCGGCGGGCCCCGCGCAGCGGCCGCCGCCGCAGGATCGCGAGGCCGCCTTCGTGTCCACCGTGCTGGCCGACACCGAAGACGTCTGGAGCGCGGTGTTCAAGGCCGGCGGCGGCAGCTATGACGCGCCGCGCCTGGTGCTGTTCCACCAGGCCTTGCGCACCGCCTGCGGCGAGGGCGAGGCGGCGATGGGCCCGTTCTACTGCCCGGGTGACCGCAAGGTCTACATCGACCTCGACTTCTTCCGCACCCTGCGCGACCGGCTGGGCGCGCCGGGCGACTTTGCCCAGGCCTACGTGATCGCGCACGAAGTCGGCCACCACGTGCAGAACCTGCTGGGCCTGACGGCGCGTGTCGAGGCTGAACGCCGCCGCAGTTCGCCGGTGGCGGCCAACGAGACTTCGGTGCGGGTCGAATTGCAGGCCGACTGCCTGGCCGGCGTGTGGGCCCATCACTCGCAGCGCGGCAAGGGCTGGCTGGAGCAGGGTGACCTGCAGGAGGCGATGAACGCTGCAGCGCAGATCGGCGACGACACCCTGCAGCGTGGACGCGGCAGCGGCCGGGTCGTGTCCGAGTCGTTCACCCACGGCAGCAGCGCGCAGCGCATGCGCTGGTTCCAGCGCGGCTACCAGGCCGGCGAGTTCGGCCAGTGCAACACCTTGTCGGTGGACCGGCGCCAGCTCTGACGGGTAGCCCGGGGCAGCCGGCGTCAGGGCGCCAGCCGCTCGCGCAGCCAGTGCCCGGCATCGTCCTGGCGGTAGCGCAGGCGGTCGTGCAGCCGACTGGGGCGGCCTTGCCAGAACTCCCAGCGGTCGGGCTGCAGGCGGTAGCCGCCCCAGTGCGGCGGCCGTGGCGGGTTCAGCAGGTACTGCGCGGCATAACGTGTTGCCTGCGTCACCAGCACCGCGCGTGACGCGATGACCTGGCTCTGCGGCGAAGCCCAGGCACCAACGCGGGAATCGAGCGGCCGGCTGGCGTAGTAGGCGTCGGACTCGGCGTCGCTGGTCTTGTCGACGCGGCCTTCGATGCGCACCACACGCTCGAGCTCGACCCAGTGGAACTGCAGCGCGGCCTGCGGATGCAGCGCCAGTTCCTGCCCCTTGCGGCTTTGGTAGTTGGTGTACCAGACGATGCCACGCGCATCGAAGCCCTTGATCAGCACGATGCGCGACGACGGGCGGCCGTCGACGCCCACGGTGCACAAGGTCATGGCATTGGGTTCTGGCAGCTGGGCGCCGAGCGCCTGTTTCATCCAGCGCTCGAACTGCAGCAGCGGGTTGGGGTCGCTGGACAGCTCATCGAGTGCATCACGTTCGTAACTCTTGCGAAGGGCGGTAAGGTCCATGCGCCAAGTATAGAAAGCCGCCCCGGCCCTTACCCACGCATCGGCCTCGACGAACAGGTTCGACCCTTACGTGGAAGGCCTTAAGTGAAGCTCCCACTAGCCCGGGGCGCCCCCGCGGGAGATGCTTTGACTCCATCGTCCTGCGGCGCAGGGGCACGATGCGGACGACAGTCTTCAACAGCGGATTTCAGGGACCAGGCACATGAGGCATCGCCCCACGATCGTGGTGCTGGCCGCGGGCCAAGGCAGCCGCTTTGCCGCAGCCTCTTCCGCGGCGGCGCACAAGCTCGAGCAGGGTCTGGGCGAGTCCACCGTGCTCGGCACGACCCTGGGCCATGTGATTGCCACCGCCTGCCCCTTCGTCGTCGTCACCACGGCCCGCTTGGTGCCGCTGGCGTCGACTCTGGTGGCGCGGTGCGATCTTGTCGTCATCAGCGATGACGAGGCCCGGCGCGGTGTCGGGCATTCGATCGCCGCTGGCGTGGCCGAGCGCCCGATGGCCACGGGCTGGCTGGTGCTGCCGGGTGACATGCCGATGATCAGCTCCGCCAGCATCCTGGCCGTGGCCGAGGCGCTGGCCGAACATCCGGTCGCCTTCTCGCAGTACCACGGCCGTCGCGGTCATCCGGTGGGCTTTGCCGCCGAGTTGTTTTCCGAGCTGATCGAGCTCGATGGGGACGAAGGCGCGCGGCGAATCGTGGCGCGCTACCCCGCGCATGGTGTGACGGTGGACGACCCCGGCGTGCTGGTCGACATCGACACCCCGGCCGACCTGTCGCGCGTGCGCAGCGGCCAGGTGCAGCTGCAGGCAGGCAGCCCGGGCGCCCCGGGCTGAGCGTCGGTGCGCGGCGGGCGTTCAGCCCTCGCCGGCGGTGCGAATGACCAGCCCGTGGCGGCGCACCAGCCGCATCAGGCGTTCGATCTCGCGGTCGCGCACACCCTGCGCGGCCAGTGCCTCGGCCGTTTCTGACAGGTAGTCCAGCGTCGTGCCGTAGCGTCCCCTGGCGTGGCGCAGCAGATGCAGCATCTGCGCGTCGGGCAGGGCAGGCAGGCAGGCTTCGCTGCGCGGGCTGAGCGTGAAGGCCAGCGCGCGCACCGGCCCCTGATGCGTGCGGCAGGGCAGCCAGCGCGGGTCGTACACGCCGGTGGGCATTTCTCGCGCCCACAGGCGATCGAGCTCATCGTGCGCTCGATCGGGTGACAGGCGGTAGACCACGCCGCGGCAGCTGCCGCCGGGCAGCAGTGCAAACACCAGCCCGGGCTGTTCGGGCGTGCCGCGGTTGACGCGCGAACGCATGCGCAGCGCGCGGTGCCAGCCGTGCACCACCGCATCGCGCCGCTCCTGCGCTTCGAACTCGGGCCGCCAGATCAGCGAGGCATAGCCGAACACCCACAGCGCGTGCTGGCCGCCCCATTCGCGCCGCACCCGTTCCAGCAGTGGCGCGGGGTCGCGCAGTGCAAGCAGCGCTGCGGGTGGGGGCGGTGTCGACGGCATGCGCAGGATTTGAGCATGTCGCCTGCGGGCGGACCTGCGGCGGCGTCGCGTTCATACTTGACGACCCGGCGCGCTGGGCAATTGCCTCGCCCGGCTGCGGCCCCGCCACCATCGCACCCCGGCGCGTTGTACCCGACCCTGAACCCTTGAAGGCAGACCATGATCCGATCCGCATCGCGTCCACCGATGAACCCGCTGGACCTGGTGAAGCATGGGCCGGTGATCCCGGTCATCGTGCTGCAAAGGGTGGAGGACGCGGTGCGGCTGGCCGAAGCGCTGCTGGCGGGCGGCGTGACGGTGCTTGAAGTGACCTTGCGCACCCCGGTTGCGCTGGCCTGCATCGAGGCCATCGCGCGCGCGCTGCCTGAGGCGCTGGTGGGTGCCGGCACGCTGCGCAGCGTGGCCGACGCCGAAGCGGCGCTGGACGCCGGCGCGCGCTTCGGCGTCAGCCCGGGATTTCGCCGCGAACTGGGCCACGCCTGTCGCAACCTGGGCCTGCCGCTGCTGCCGGGCGTGGCCTCGGCCAGCGAAGTGATGGCGGCCAACGATGGCGGCTACGATTTCCTGAAGTTCTTTCCGGCGCACGCGGCGGGCGGGGTGGCGATGCTCGAGGCGCTGGCCGGCCCTTTCCCCGACATCGTCTTCTGCCCCACCGGTGGCATCACGCCAGACAACGCCAGTGAGTACCTGGCGCTGCCCAACGTCAAGGTCTGTGGCGGTTCGTGGCTGACACCGGCCGACGCGGTGGCGGCCGGCGACTGGGCACGCATCACGCAACTGGCGCGCGAGGCCTCTCGACTGGCCCGCTGAGCGGACTCTCAGTTGCGCGGCTTGAGGTTGCCGCAGTCGGCGCCCAGCCACTTGCCTTGCTGCTGCATCTCCATGCGCTGCGGACGGCCCTGCCCGCTCTGTTCGACCACCATCTTCATCGTGTAGGCCTTGTCGCTGACCAGCGTGAACTCGCCGCTGCCGCTGCTGGGCGGGTTGCTGCAGCTGAACTTGAAGCGCGTGGTGGCGCCGCTGCGTTCGAGGCTGTCGCGCTTGCAGCGGCCGTCCTTGTCCTGCGGCGGCTCGCCACGTTCGGCCTGTTCCTTGCCCAGGCAGTAGCGGATGCCGTTGGCTGTGCCGCCGGCACCGATCGAGACGCCCTGCTTGGCCATCATGTCCTGCATCATCTTGCGCTGCTCGGGCGGCAACTTGGCCATCTGCGCCTGCGCCTGGGCCAGCGCGGCCTGCTGCTCGGCGTTGCCGTTCAGGTTCATCGACATCTCCCACAGGCCAGGCGCCATCTTCTGTGCCTGGGCGCAGGCACTCAGACCCATCAGGGCCAGCATGACAAGCAGAGGTTTGCATGAACGCATGGGGGTCTCCTGGAAATCGGCAGGGGCCATCAGCCGCTGCGCTGGATGAGTTCGATCTTGTAGCCGTCGGGGTCGGTGATGAAGGCGATGAAGGTCGTGCCGCCCTTGACCGGCCCCGGCTCGCGCGTGATGGCGGCACCGAGCTGCTGTGCCTTGGCGCGCACGGCGTCGCAGGTGGCGCCGACGTCGGGCACGCCGATCGCGATGTGGCCGAACGCGCTGCCGAGCTCGTAGGACTCGACACCATGGTTGTAGGTCAGTTCGATCTCGGCGTGATCGGGATTGCTGCCAAAACCGACGAAGGCCAGGCTGTAATTCTGGTCCGGGCGCTCGGTGGTGCGCAGCAGGGTCATGCCCAGCGCCTGGGTGTAAAAGTCGATCGATCGCTGCAGGTTGCCGACGCGCAGCATGGTGTGGAGAAGTCTCATGGCAGGGTGGGTGTTGGCTGAATCGGGATTGTCAGGGCTCAAGCTTGCCACGGCAGGGTGATCAACTGCCGCCGGCCGAAGCGCCGGCCTTCGTGCGTGCGGCCTTGACCGCCTCGCCCAGCGTGATCACGGCCATCGCGTAGTAGCTCGACCAGTTGTAGCGCGTGAGCACGTAGAAGTTCTGCGTACCGGCCACATGGCTGGGTGCGGCCTGGCCATTGTGCAGCTCGACCAGCGCCAGCGGGCCGTCGTGTCGGCGGCCGGCGTCGTCCAGCGTGGCGCCCAGTTCGGCAAAGCGCGTGGCGTCGAAGCTGGGCAGGATGTCGGGCGCCAGCAAGGTGGCCCGCGCCGGGGCGCCGAGCGGCGGCGGCTGCACCTCGAAATGCGTGGCCATGCCCGGCTGCCAGCCGTGGCGCTGCAGGTAGTGCGCCACGCTGCCGATGGCGTCGTCCACGCTGCGCTGCAGGTCGATGTGGCCGTCGCCGTCGAAGTCGACCGCATGGCGGTTGATGCTGCCGGGCAGGAACTGCGGCCAGCCGATGGCGCCGGCATACGAGCCCCGGATGCTGTCGGCGCGCACGCCTTCGCGGCGGGCCAGCACCAGCAGTTCCTCCAGCTCGTTGCGGAAAAAAGCGCTGCGGTCGCTGCGCCCGGCCGGGAAGTCGAAGCTCAGCGTGGCCAGCGCATCGACGACACGGAAGTTGCCGGTGATGCGGCCGTAGAAGGTCTCCACGCCGATGATGCCGACCACCACCGCGGCCGGCACGCCGAAGCGGTCTTCGGCGCGCTGCAGCGTGTCCTGGTGGGTCTGCCAGAAGTCCAGCCCGGCCTGGATGCGACGCGGCTCGACGAAGCGGTCGTGGTAGGCGGCCCAGTTCTTGGCCGCCCCCACCGCCGGCGGCATGATCAGCTGCGCCACGCGGGGCAGCCGGCGGGCGTCGGCCAATTGCGCCTGCACCCAGCTGGCATCCCAGTCGTGGCGCGTCGCTACTTCGGCGGCAAAGGCGCGCAGTTCGGCACGATGGCGGTAACTGTGCCCGGCTTCGGCGCGCACCGCCTTGGCCTTGCCTGGACGGGCTGCTGGGCGCTCGGCCTGTGCCGGCGCGGCCAGCAGTTGCAGCAGCAGGGCCGCTGCGCTCAAGCCGGGGACGATCGACGACACGCGCATGGCGGCATTATCGGCGGCAGCAGATGCAGCCGTTCTTCAGTGCGCTGCTGCCGCGGCGGCCGCCCTGGCGAAATCCCGCCACCAGCGCCGCAGCGGCAGCCTGCCGCTGCCGCGCGCATAGCGGGCCCGGTCCAGCGCGTCCAGCCGGGCGGCCAGGTCGCCGCCACGCGCCCCCAGGCACTGCCGCACGCGGTCGGCCCGGGTGCGTGGCGGGTCATGCGCGGCGACCGTCACGCCCAGCGTCTGCAGCGCCGTGGCCACGCGCCGCTGCAGACGCTGCCAGGGGTCCTGACGGTGGCGGTCCCACAAAGCCCACGCCGCCGCAGCCAGGCTGCCGCTGCACAGCAGGCCGATCAGCACGTAGCTCAGGTCGGTCCAGTCGGGTGACTCGAAGCCCAGTTTCTTCAGCAACGCCACCTGGTCGCCGCGTGCGTAGTTCAGCACCCACTGGTTCCAGCGGTTGTTCATTGCCTCCCAGGTCTGGCGCATCTGCAGCGCGAACTGCGGGTTGACGCTGCTGAGTGCATTGGCCACGAAGCCGCTCGCCGGCTGCAGGTTGCGGCTGATGCGCACGCGCTCGGGGGCCACCGCCGCGGTGGGGTCGGCACGCAACCAGCCCTGGCCGGGTTGCCAGTATTCGGCCCAGGCGTGGGCATGGCTTTGCCGCACCACGTAGTAGCCGTCCACCGGCACCGGGTCACTGCCCTGGTAGCCGGTGACGATGCGCGCGGGCACGTCCATGGCCCGCATCATGACGACGAAGGCGGCAGCGAAGTGTTCGCAAAAGCCCAGGCGGCGATCGAACCAGAATTCGTCGATCGCGTTGCGGCCGTAGCTGCCAGGCTCGAGCGTGTAGCTGTAGTCCTGCGCGCGCACATGGGCCAGCAGCAAATCGGCCAGCCGTCGCGGTTCGGCCTGGAGGTTCTCGGGGCGGTTGCGCAGCGACAGCGCCCACTGCAGGCTGCGCGGGTTGAAGCCCGGCGGCAGTTCGACCAGGTCGCGCAGCGCCAGCTGGTCGTTGCGCGGCCCGTGGCGGTACGAGGTCCAGGCCTTAACGTGCGTGCGCAGCCGCTCGCTCGCCGGGCGATCGAGCTGCCATTGCGCGTCGTTGCGCAGGCTCGCCTGGTAGCCCTCGATCTCGGGCGCGGCGTCGGCACGGTCGGGCGTCATCTCCAGCAGCGGCAGCAGCGCCAGCCGGCTGGGCTCGAGCGTGATCTCGTATTCGACCGGTGCGCCGAACACCTGCACGTCGCTGCGCAGGCGCTGCGAGGGGGCAAAGCCCGACACGCCGCGTGTCCACTCACGGCCGTCGAAGTGACCCAGCACCGGGCCGCGGAAGTACATCTGCTCGGGGTCGGGCACGCGGCCCAGAAAGCGAACCCGCAACGCCACGCTGTCGTCGTTGGCGATCGACGCCACGCCGCCCAGCGTCAGGCTGCCCGACAGACCGGTGCGGCCTGACGCGTCCTGCGGCACACCCCACAGCGGCGCGATGCGTGGAAACAGTGCGAACAGCAGCACCATCAGCGGCAGCCCGAGCAAGGCCGCACGCGCGGCCAGGGCGCCGGCACGGGCCAGCGGCGGCCGGCCCACCGGCATGTGCGCCAGCACCAGCGCCGTCAGCAGCCCCCAGACCGAGATCAGCATCGACAGTGCCACCAGCAGCGTCTGCGAGTACAGGAAGTTGGTCAGCACCAGGAAGAAACCGAGGAAGAACACCACCAGTGCGTCGCGCCGTGCGCGCAGCTCCAGCGTCTTCAAAGCCATCAGCACCACCAGCAGCGTGACCCCGGCCTCGCGGCCGAGCAGGGTGCGCTCGCTCCACAGCGTCAGGCCCATCGCCAGCGCCAGCACCAGCGCCACGTTCCAGCGCGGTGGCAGCGGCGCACTGGTGGCCGCCAGGCGTGCGCGCCAGAGCAGGATCACCGTGGCCATCACACCGCACCAGATCTGCAGATGGCCCAGATGCGGCAGGATGGTCCAGGCGATCACGCCGAGCTGGAACAAGGTGTCGCGCGCGTCGCGCGGCAGGCGTCGCCAGAAGTCACCGATCACGGTGCGTCCCACAGTGCCAGCGCGTCCAGCGCCGCGCGCCGCTGGCTGTCGCCCTGGCCGGCCGGCAGATTCTGGCCGGGCAGCTGCAGCCGGTAGACCTGACCGGCATGGTCGGCGGCCAGCACCCAGGCCGCCAGCCGTGCCAGCCGCTGCTCGGTGCCCGCCACGCGTGCCGACTGCCAGTCGAGGTGCAGCTCTTGCGTGCCGACCCCGGCGGTGTCGCGGCTGACCAGCTCGCCGCTGCGCGCCACTTTCTTCCACAACACCTGGCGCAGGCTGTCGCCACGGCGCCAGGCGCGCACGCCGTCGAGTTCGGCGCCTTCACGGCGCAGCGTCTGCGGCTGGTGGTCGTCGGGCCGCGGTGACCCCGCCGGCAGCGGCGGCGGTGGTGATTCCGGGCGCGGCCAGGCCAGCACCTGGGCAGCCGGGCGCCACAGGGTCCAGGCGCGAAAAAGTCCGAACGGAAACAGTGATTCGGCGATCACCGTGGGCACTGCATGGCGCCCGCGCGTGGCCGGCACGATGGCCAGCCGCGCGCTGGCCTGGCCCTGCGCCGGCACGTCGGTCCAGACCCAGCTGGTGCCGTGCCGCTCGCGGTCTTCGAAGTACAGCGCCACGCCATGGCGTTCGGCGCCCGGGTTGGTCAGCACCACCTCCAGCAGCGCCGCGTCGCCGGCGAACACCGACGGTGTCGGCCGCAGATGCAGCGTCAGGCCGCGCAGCGTGCCGTGCGTCAGGTGCATCGACACCAGGCCCGAGCCGGCAAGCAGGAAGGTCAGCGCGTAGCCCAGGTTGAGCTGGTAGTTGATCGACGCCAGCAGCATGAGCAACAGCGTCACCGCGAACACGATGCCGGCCTTGGTCGGCAGGATGTAGATGTTGCTCTGCGTCAGCGTCCAGCTGTCGGTGAGCGGCAGCCGCTGTAGCCACCACCGCTGCACGCGCTGGCTCAGGCTGCGCCGCCGCGGCGCTGGCGCGGCGGGGGTCACGGAATGGGCACCGCCTCCACCATGGCACGCACCTGCTCGATCGGCCCGCGGCCGGCGCCGGCCACCGGCAGCAACCGGTGCGCGATCGCCTGCGGCAGCATGGCCTGCACGTCGTCGGGTGCCACGTAGTCGCGGCCGGCCATCATCGCGCGCGCCTTGGCCACGCGCAGCACCGAAATTCCCGCACGCGGCGACAGGCCGTCGACGAACCATTGGCCCGAGCGCGACGCAGCGATCAGCGCCTGCAGGTAGTCGAGCAAGGACTCTGAGGCGTGCACTTCAAGCACCAGTTGCTGCGCCGCTTCAAGCTCGGCCGGCGGCATCACCGGCTGCAGCCGGGCACTGGCCCGACGGCGGTCCTCGCCGGCCAGCAGCGCCCGCTCGGATGCACGGTCAGGGTAGCCCAGCGTGATGCGCAGCAGGAAGCGGTCGAGCTGCGACTCGGGCAGCGGGTAGGTGCCCAGCTGGTCGCTGGGATTCTGCGTGGCGATGACGAAAAAAGGGTGGGGCAGGGCGCGCGTCTCGTTGTCCACCGATACCTGCTGCTCTTCCATCGCCTCGAGCAGCGCGCTTTGTGTCTTCGGCCCGGCGCGGTTGATCTCGTCGGCCAGCAGCACCTGCGAAAACACCGGGCCCTGATGGAAGACAAAGCTGTCCTTCGCGCGCTCGAAGACACTGACGCCGACCAGATCGCTGGGCATCAGGTCGGCGGTGAACTGCACACGCGAAAACTTCAAGCCCAGCGAGACCGCCAGCGCATGCGCCAGCGTGGTCTTGCCGACGCCGGGAACGTCCTCGATCAGCAGGTGACCGCCGGCCAGCAGGCAGGCCACGCAGTCCTCGATCTGCGGCCTTTTGCCGACGATGATCGTGCTAATCTGATCCACCAGCCGGGACAGCTGGCGCACGGTTTCCTGATGCATGCGGGTGACCATAGCCGAAAACAGACAGGTCGAATCGACGGATGAGCACACTCTTCTACAGCCACTCCGACTGTCGTCAGCACGACATGGGGCCGGGGCATCCCGAATGCCCCCAGCGGCTGGATGCCATCTCCGACCACCTGCTGGCCACCGGGCTGGACATCGCGCTGCAGCACATGGACGCGCCGATGGCCACGATCGAGCAGTTGCAGCGGGCGCATTCGGCCGGTTACGTGATGCAACTGAAGGATCTGCTCGAGCAGGTGCGCGACAGCGGTCAGCCCAAGGCCCTGGACCCCGACACCCTGGCCTGCCCCGGCACCTGGCACGCCGCGCTGCGCGCTGCCGGGGCCGCAGTGGCGGCCACTGACGAAGTCGTCGCGGGGCGGGCGCGCAATGCCTTTTGCGCCGTGCGGCCACCGGGCCACCATGCCACGCGCGACGAGACCATGGGTTTTTGCTTCTTCAACAACGTGGCGGTGGCGGCACGCCACGCACTCGACGCGCACGGCCTGCAGCGCGTGGCCATCGTCGACTTCGACGTGCACCACGGCAACGGCACCGAGGACATCATCGCCGGCGACGAGCGCATCGTCATGTGCAGCTTCTTCCAGCACCCGCTGTACCCCTACAGCGGCGGGGTGCCCAAGGGCACCAACATGGTCAACGTGCCGGTGGCGCCCTACACGCGCGGGCCCGAACTGCGTCAGATCATCGAATCCATGTGGATGCCGCGGCTGGACGAGTTCCGCCCGCAGATGCTGTTCGTCTCGGCTGGCTTCGACGCTCACCGCGAGGACGACCTCGGCCAGCTCGGCCTGGTAGAGGCCGACTACGAATGGATCACCCGGCGTCTGGTCGACGTTGCAGCGCGCCATGCCCAGGGGCGCATTGTGTCGTGCCTGGAAGGCGGCTATGCGCTGAGCGCACTGGGACGCAGCGTGGCCGCGCACCTGCGTGTGCTGGCCGACATGTGAGCGACGTGTGAGCATCCGGTGAGCGCGCGACGCCAGGGCCGGACGCCGGCCGGCATGCCATGACGCGTGCGATGTCGACCGACGAGCTGGGCGAACTCGTCGATTCCCTGCTGCGGCCGACCGTGCTGCCCGAGGCGGCGGTGGTGGTCCTGTGCCTGGCTGTGGCCTGGGTGCTGGTGCGGCTGCTGCGCGGTCGCGACGCGCAGCCGGGGTCGATCTGGTTCGGCGAGGGCGTGATCGACGGCGTGCTGTTCCCGGTGCTGGCGTTGCTGCTGGCGATGGCCGCGCGCTGGTTCCTGCAGGGCTGGCTGCCGCCGGCCCTGCTGCGACTGGTGGTGCCGGTGCTGATGTCGCTGGTGGTGATCCGCCTGACCGTGCGCGTATTGCACCGGGCCTATCCGCAATCGACTTTCATGCGCGTGGTCGAGCGCTGGGTGTCGTGGGTGGCCTGGATCGCCGTGGCGCTGTGGATCACCGGCATGCTGCCCTTGCTGATGACTGAGCTCGGCGCCGTCGCATGGACCATCGGCAACAGCCGCATCTCGCTGCGCAACCTGCTCGATGGCGGGCTGACTGCGGTGCTGGTGCTGATGGTCGCGCTGTGGGTCTCGGCAGCACTCGAGGCCAAGTTGATGCAGGCCACCACCGGCAGCCTGGCGGTGCGCAAGATGGCGGCCAACACGCTGCGCGCGCTGCTGTTGTTCATCGGGCTGATGTTCGCGCTGTCTGCCGCCGGCATCGACCTCACGGCGCTGGGTGTACTGGGCGGTGCACTGGGTGTGGGCATCGGCTTCGGCCTGCAGAAGCTGGCGGCCAACTACATCAGCGGCTTCGTCATCCTGGCCGAACGCAGCATGCGTATCGGCGACGTCGTCAAGGTCGACGGGTTCGAGGGCCGCATCACCGACATCACCACGCGCTACACCTTGATCCGCGCGCTGAACGGCCGTGAGTCCATCGTGCCCAACGAGATGATGATCACGCAGCGCGTGGAGAACAGCTCGCTGGCCGACCCCAAGGTGGCGCTGAACACGGTCGTGCAGGTGGCGTATGGCACTGACCTGGCCAGCGTGATGCCGCAGCTGGTGGCGGCCGTGGCCGCGGTCCCGCGTGTGCTGTCCGACCCTGGCCCCGGCATCCAGCTCAGCAGCTTCGCCGCCGACGGGCTCGAGCTGACGCTGCCGTTCTGGATCGCCGATTCGCACAACGGCACCGGTAACGTGCGCTCCGAGGTCAATCTTGCGATCCTGGCCACGCTGAACCGCCTGGGCGTGGACATTCCGTTCCCGCAGCGCGTGCTGCGGCAGGCGCCGTAAGCCCAGGGCCGGGCAAGAGTGGCGTGCCAATGCAGCACAGGACTGGGGATCACCCGCTCGGTGGATTCCCGCTGCCCTCAGCCGCCTTCATTTGTTTCAATCGAATGCTCGCGCGACCACAGCCTGTGGGGCCGCGCATCCGCGTTGCAGCGTCACCCGACGTGTCCTAGATCAAGGAGATGACCATGACAAACCCGCATACCGTACGCAAACGCAGCTTCGTCGCCGCGGCCATGATGTCGGCTGCACTGGCGGCCACGATGGTCTTGCCTGACCTGGCGCTGGCGCAATCGCCGATCGTCATCAAGTTCAGCCACGTGGTGGCTGACAAGACGCCCAAGGGCCAGGGCGCATTGAAGTTCAAGGAGCTGGCCGAGAAGAAGCTGCCGGGCAAGGTCGAGGTGCAGGTCTTCCCGAGCTCGCAGTTGTTCGGCGACGCGAAGGAACTCGAGGCGTTGCTGCTCGGCGACGTGCAGTTCATCGCGCCTTCGCTGTCCAAGTTCGACCGCTACACCAAGAAGATCCAGGTCTTCGACCTGCCTTTCCTGTTCGACGACCTGGATGCGGTGGACCGCTTCCAGAACAGCGCCGCCGGACAGGGCCTGCTCACGTCCATGACCAGCCGTGGCCTGCTCGGGCTGGCGTACTGGCACAACGGCATGAAGCAGCTGTCGACCAACAAGGACAAGCTGCAGCGTCCCGAGGACGTGAAGGGCCTGAAGTTCCGCATCCAGGCATCCGACGTACTGGAGGCGCAGTTCCGTGCGCTCGACGCCAATCCGCAGAAGATGGCCTTCGCCGAGGTCTACCAGGCGCTGCAGACCGGGGTCGTCGACGGCCAGGAGAACACCTGGTCGAACATCTATTCGCAGAAGTTCTTCGAAGTGCAGAAGACCATCGCCGAGACCAATCACGGCGTCATCGACTACATGGTGGTGACCAACGCCAAGTGGTGGGACGGTCTGCCCGCCGACGTGCGCAAGGGCCTGTCCGAAGCCATGGCTGAGGCCACTACCTATGCCAACAAGCTGGCCAACGACATCAACGAGGCCGACAGGAAGCGCATCGCCGACGCCGGCAAGGCCAAGATCCAGAAGTTGACCAAGGACGACCTGGCAGCCTGGCGCAAGGCGATGGAGCCGATGTGGAAGAAGTTCGAGGGTGGCATCGGGCGTGACCTGATCGACGCCGCGCTGAAGGCGAACAAGTAAACCTATCGCGACCGGGAGGCGGCGCCCTGCAGCGGGTGCCGCACGAGCCATGCGCTGGATCGAACGACTCGAAGAAGTGCTGATCGCGGTGTTGCTGACCGCGATGACGCTGGTCACCTTCGGTCAGGTGATTGCCCGCTACGTCTTCAACTACAGCTTCGTGTGGGCGGTAGAGTTGACCGGCGTGATGTTCGGCGGCCTGATCTTCATCGGCATGGCCTACGGTGTGCGTGTCGGCGCGCACATCGGCGTCGACACCTTCGTCAAGTCACTCGGCCGCGGCAAGGCGCGTGTGGTCGGCATGGTGGCTACCGCCCTGTGTCTGCTGTACGCCGGCATCGTGCTGGTCGGTGGCGTGATCTACGTGAGCAAGATCCATGATGTCGGCATCCTGATGCAGGATCTGCCGTTTGAGCAATGGATCCCGCGCGCCGTGCTGCCCCTGGGTTATGCGCTGCTGGCCTTGCGCTTCGGGCAGATCCTGTTGGGGCTGGCGCGCGGAGAAGACGTTCACCTGCTGGGTGACGAGGTGCAGGACGCGCTCAAGCTGCAGGACCCGGCCGCGTCGCAGGAGACGCCGCGGTGACCACGACGATCCTGTTCGCGCTGCTGTTCCTGCTGATGCTGCTGGGCCTGCCGGTCGGCGTGGCGCTGGGCCTGTCGTCGTTGCTGACCATCCTGTTCTTCGCGCAGGACTCGCTGGCTTCGCTGTCGCTCAAGCTGTACGAGACCAGCGAGCACTACACCTTGCTGGCGATCCCCTTCTTCATTCTCGGCGGCGCCTTCATGACGACTGGCGGCGTGGCCAAGCGCATGATCCGCTTCGCCACCGCATGCATCGGCCACCTGCGCGGCGGGCTGGCGATGGCATCGGTGATGGCTTGCATGCTGTTCGCGGCGGTTTCGGGCTCGTCGCCGGCCACCGTGGTGGCGGTGGGGTCGATCGTCATTGCCGGCATGGTCAAGGCCGGTTACCCACAGCCCTTTGCCGCCGGCGTGATCTGCAATGCCGGCACGCTGGGCATCCTGATCCCGCCGTCGATCGTGATGGTGGTCTACGGGGCCGCCACCGAAACGTCGGTCGGCAAGCTGTTCATGGCGGGTGTCATCCCCGGCATCGCGCTGGGCCTGATGCTGATGGTGGCGATCTACGTGCGCGCCCGCGTCATCAAGCTCGAGACGCAGCCGCGTGCACCGCTGTCTGAAGTGCTGCGCTCGGGGCGCGACTCGCTGTGGGGCCTGCTGCTGATCGTGATCATCCTGGGCGGCATCTACGGCGGCGTCTTCACCCCCACCGAAGCCGCTGCAGTGGCCGCGGTCTATGCCTTCGTGGTCGCCGTCTTCGTCTACGGCGACATCGGCCTGAGGCAGGTACCGCAGGTGCTGCTCGACGCCGGCAAGGTGACGGTGATGCTGATGTTCATCGTCGCCAATGCGCTGCTGTTCGCGCATGTGCTGACCACCGAACGCATCCCGCAGCAGATCGCCGAGACCATCATCGGCTGGGGCATGGCCGACTGGCAGTTCCTGATCGTGGTCAACGTGCTGCTGCTGGTGGCCGGCATGTTCATGGAGCCCACCGGCATCATCCTGATCCTGGCGCCGATCCTGTTTCCGATCGCATCCCGGCTGGGCATCGACGCCGTGCACCTGGGCATCATCATGGTGGTCAACCTCGAGATCGGCATGGTCACGCCACCGATCGGGCTGAACCTGTTCGTCACTGCCGGCATCACGCGCATGTCGATCACGCAGGTGGCGCACGCTGCCTTGCCGTGGACGCTGGTGCTGCTGCTGTTCCTGGTCATCGTCACCTACGTGCCGATGCTCAGCCTGTGGCTGCCGGGTTTGCTGTTCTAGACCTTCAGGCGACGTTGACCGGGATCTTGGCGATGCGCGACTGCCATTCGCGCGGGCCGGTGCTGTGCACGCTCGTGCCCTGGGCATCGACCGCCACGGTCACCGGCATGTCCTTCACGTCGAACTCGTAGATGGCCTCCATGCCCAGATCGGCAAACCCCACCACGCGGGCGCTCTTGATGGCCTTGGCCACCAGGTAGGCGGCGCCACCAACGGCCATCAGGTAGGCGCTGCCGTGCTTCTTGATCGCCTCGATCGCCACCGGCCCGCGCTCGGCCTTGCCGATCATGCTGATCAAACCGGTCTGTCCCAGCATCATCTCGGTGAACTTGTCCATGCGCGTGGCCGTGGTCGGGCCGGCAGGGCCGACCGCCTCGTCGCGCACCGGATCGACCGGGCCCACGTAGTAGATGACGCGGTTGCTGAAGTCCACCGGCAGCGTCTCGCCCTTGGCCAGCATGTCCTGGATGCGCTTGTGCGCGGCGTCGCGGCCGGTCAGCAGCTTGCCCGAGAGCAGCAGCGTTTCACCGGGCTTCCAGCTGGCCACCTGGTCGGGGGTCAGAGCATCCAGATCGACCAGGCGGCTTTTCTGGTAGTCGGGTGCCCAGTGCACGTCGGGCCACGTGTCCAGGCTGGGTGGCGTCAGATAGGCCGGGCCCGAACCGTCGAGCACGAAGTGCGCGTGCCGCGTGGCCGCGCAGTTCGGGATCATCGCGATCGGCTTGCCGGCGGCGTGCGTCGGCCAGGTCCTGATCTTGACGTCGAGCACCGTGGTCAACCCGCCCAGGCCCTGTGCGCCGATGCCCAGCGCGTTGACTTTCTCGTAGAGCTCGATGCGCAAGGCTTCGAGCTTGCTGGCCGGGCCGCGCTGCAGCAGATCGTGCATGTCGATGTCGTCCATCAGCGCCTGCTTGGCCAGCAGCACCGACTTCTCAGCCGTGCCGCCCACGCCGATGCCCAGCATGCCCGGCGGGCACCAGCCGGCACCCATGGTGGGCACGGTCTTGAGCACCCAGTCGACGATGTCGTCGCTGGGGTTGAGCATGGCCAGCTTCGATTTGTTCTCGCTGCCACCTCCCTTGGCCGCCACCGTCACGTCGACCTTGTCGCCGGGCACCAGTTCGACATGCACCACGGCCGGCGTGTTGTCCCGCGTGTTCCTGCGCTCGAAGATCGGGTCGGCCAGCACGCTGGCGCGCAGCAGGTTGTCGGGGTGCAGGTAACCCTGGTGCACACCTTCGTTGACCGCGTCTTCGACCGAGCCCTTGAATCCTTCCCAGCGCACGTCCATGCCGACCTTTAGGAAGACGTTGACGATGCCGGTGTCCTGGCAGATCGGGCGCCGGCCTTCGGCGCACATGCGGCTGTTGGTCAGAATCTGTGCGATCGCGTCCTTGGCGGCGGCGCTTTGCTCACGAGCGTAGGCGCGGGCCAGGTGGGCGATGTAGTCGGCCGGGTGGTAGTAGCTGATGAACTGCAGTGCGGCGGCAACCGATTCAGTCAGGTCGGCGGCGCGGATGGTGGTGCTCATGGGGGTGTCCTCGATGCGGGTGCCTTGCCGCGAAGCGCTGACCGAGCCCGGGGTTTTCGTCCAGTCCTGGGTGCTGCCAGTGGCTTGCGCTATGGTGCAAGATTGTAGAAGTAGCCCCCGTCGCGGGCCGCGGCATCAACCCATCGGCCCTGCTTTCACCGGTTGCGTCAGGCCGTGGTAAGAGCTTGCCCCTACCTTTGCGGCCGGCCGAACCCGGACTTTGGCCTTTCATCACAGGAGACCCAGCATGTCGAGCGCCGATAGCCCCACCGAATACAAGCTCTACCCGCCACCCGCGGCCGCCGTGGCTGGTGCCCACGTCTCGGGGCAGGCCGCCTTCGACGCCCTGGTGGCTGAAGCCGAGACCGACTACGAAGGTTTCTGGGCGCGCCAGGCGCGCGAGCTGATCAGCTGGAAGAAGCCGTTCACCCAGGTGCTGGACAGCAGCCAGGCGCCGTTCTTCAAGTGGTTTGCCGACGGCACGCTGAACGCGTCTTACAACTGCCTGGACCGCAACATCGAGCGAGGCCTGGGCGACAAGACGGCCATCATCTTCGAGGCCGACGGCGGCGAGGTGCGCAAGGTCAGCTACCAGGAGCTGCTGACCCTCGTGTGCCGAATGGCCAATGCGCTGAAGACGATCGGCGTGAAGAAGGGCGACCGCGTCGTCATCTACATGTCGATGGGCGTCGAAGGCGTGGCCGCGATGCAGGCCTGCGCGCGCATCGGCGCCACGCATTCGGTGGTGTTCGGCGGTTTCTCGGCACAAAGCCTGCGGGACCGCATCGACGACACCCAGGCCGTGGCCGTGATCACGGCCGACCAGCAGGCGCGCGGCGGCAAGCATCTGCCGCTGAAAGCCATCGTCGACGAGGCCATCGCCCAGGGTGGCTGCGACAGCGTGCGCAAGGTGATCGTGCACAAGCGCACTGGCGGCGAGATCGCGTTCAACGCTGGCCGCGACGTCTGGCTGGCCGACCTGCTGAAAGACCAGGCCGACACCTGCGAGCCCGAATGGGTGGAAGCCGAGCACCCGCTCTTCCTGCTCTACACCAGCGGCTCCACAGGCAAGCCCAAGGGCGTGCAGCACAGCACCGGTGGCTACCTGCTGCACGCGGCGCTGACCACCAAGTGGACCTTCGACCTCAGGCCCGACGACGTGTTCTGGTGCACGGCCGACATCGGCTGGGTGACCGGCCACACCTACATCACCTACGGTCCGCTGGCGTTGGGCGGTACCGAGATCGTGTTCGAAGGCGTGCCCACCTATCCCGACGCCGGCCGCTTCTGGAAGATGATCCAGGACCACAAGGTCACCGTCTTCTACACCGCACCCACGGCGATCCGGTCGCTGATCAAGGCGGCCGAAAGCAACGCGGCGGTGCACCCCGCGCGCTACAAGCTCGACAGTCTGCGCATTCTGGGTTCGGTGGGTGAGCCCATCAACCCGGCGGCCTGGGAGTGGTACCACCAGAACGTGGGCGGTGGACGCTGCCCGATCGTCGACACCTTCTGGCAGACGGAGACCGGCGGCCACATGATCACGCCGCTGCCGGGCGTCACGACGCTGGTACCGGGGTCTTGCAGCTTGCCCTTCCCGGGCATCATCGCCACCGTGGTCGACGAGACCGGCAAGGAAGTGCCGTGGGGGCAAGGCGGCATCCTCGTCGTCAAGAAGCCCTGGCCCGGCATGATCCGCACCATCTGGGGCGACCCCGATCGGTTCAAGAAGAGCTACTACCCCGACGACTTCAAGGGCCAGTACTACCTGGCCGGCGACGGCGCCATCCGCGATGCCAAGACGGGCTACTTCACGATCACCGGCCGCATCGACGACGTGCTGAACGTCAGCGGCCACCGCATGGGCACGATGGAGATCGAATCGGCGCTGGTCAGCTGCACCGAACTGGTGGCCGAAGCCGCGGTGGTGGGTCGTCCCGACGACACCACGGGCGAGGCCATCTGCGCGTTCGTCGTGCTCAAGCGGTCACGCCCGACCGGCGATGAGGCCAAGAAGATCGCCGCTGAACTGCGCAACTGGGTGGCCAAGGAAATCGGCCCGATCGCCAAACCCAAGGACATCCGCTTCGGCGACAACCTGCCCAAGACGCGCAGCGGCAAGATCATGCGCCGGCTGCTGCGCAGCATCGCCAAGGGCGAAGCCATCACGCAGGACACCAGCACACTGGAGAACCCGGCCATCCTGGATCAGTTGGGCCAGGCCAACTGATCCAGGCCGCGCACAGCGCGGTGCGGCGCGTCAGCGCCGCGATGGCTGGGTTGGGGGAGCACTCATGTCGCGCAGCGACGTGATGTGCTCACCTGAGCCCTGCTGCGGGCATGCCTGCGGTCAACGCCGCATGCAGTTGGCGTAGAAGGTCACCGTGGCCGGCCAGTCAGAGAAGATGCCGTCGATGCCGACGTCCTTGTCCAGCGCGTACAGCACCTTCATCACGTCGCCTTCGCGCTTGATCGCGTTGTCGAAGGTCTGGTAGTAGAAACCGTTGTTGCCATCGGCCAGGATGCCCGAGCGCTCCAGCGTCCAGGTGATGAGTCGCAGGCCAGCCGCCTTGGCATCACGGGCCGCTTGCGACGCCACCAGGTTGCCATTGGCGTCGGTCGTCAGCAGCACGAAGATCGGCGGTGCCCAGTAGCGCACACCGGCCGCACGCAGCTGCGCCAGCTGGCCTGCCGTGGGCACCGTGGCCATGGTGGAGGCGCTGTCGAGATAGACCGCGCTGGGGCCGAACTCGGGTTCGTGGCTCACCCAGTACAACACGTCGTTGATGTCGAACGACTGCGCGAACACCTGCCAGCCCGGCACGCCCATCTGCTTGTACTCGTCGATCATCTTCTGCGCGTAGGCCTGCTGGGTGAAACCGTCGAAGGGCATGGTCACCGACGCGTTCTTGAGCTCGGGCGTCATCTTCACACCCAGGCGCTTGAAGAGCTCGATGCTTTCCTTGTGTGTCATCAGCGTGCCGCTGCTCGGGCCCGCGTAGAGGTCGGTGCGGACGCTGGCCGTGCCGCCCTGGTATTCGGCTGCCGTTCGGGCTTGCGGGTTGGAGGCGTCCATCTTGCCGCGCAGCGTGCGGAACTCGGCCAGCGTGATGTCGCTGGTACGGCACTCTGCGCTGGCATTCGTTAGCAACTTGCCCGTCGGGTCGTAGGTGGCCGGTGTGAACGGCTTGGTGCACTTGGTGGCCAGCGGCGTGACCAGGATGTTGGTCGTGGTGTGCAGGTCGCTTTGCGAGTGGCGGCAGACCAGTTCCTTGTCCTTGGTGAAGGTCACATCGCATTCGATGATCCCTGCACCCATGCGCGCGGCCGCTTCGTACGACTCGCGCGTGTGTTCCGGGAACTGCATGCCCGCGCCGCGGTGTCCAATCGAGAAGTCGCTGCGGATTGCCCGGTTGTTCGTGCAGGCCTGCAACGACTGCTTCAGTTGCCCCTCACTCATTTCGTTGACCAGGAAGTAAGGGCGCGGGCCAAGCTGAACGGTGGGCTGGCGGGTGTCCGGGAACGGCTGCGCCAGGGCCGGCAGCGGGGTCGACAAGGTGATCGCGGCCGTGGCCAGCGCGACGGCACACAAGGGCAGGCGGAAATGCATCAGTTGTCTCCTCGGGGGGGGTGGTGTCCGGCTGGCGGCGCCGCCGGTTGTTGAAACCTTGTGCATTCAGTGTGCCGCTTTGAAGTACGGCTGGCAATGGGCTGCTCGAAGGTGTCCTTCGCCGTGCCAAACCAGGTGCGCCACGATGCGGCCCGATCGGCTACAGTGGCCATTCACGGCCAAAGCATCCACCCAAACGCACCCACCCGATGCCACTCGTTGCTCTGGGCACCCTGCTGCTGATCCTGAAGATCCTTGAAATCGACCCCGTGGCCGCCTGGGCATGGTGGTGGGTTCTGTCGCCCTTTGGCGCTGCCGTGGTGTGGTGGGTTTACGCCGACACCACCGGGCTCACGCAGCGGCGCGCCATCCGCCGCATGGAAGCGCGCAAGGTGGCGCGCCGTGAGCGCGACATGCATGCACTGGGCCTGAGCACCCAGAGCGACCGCCGCAAGCGCGCTGCGCGCAGTGCGGCTGCCGAGGCGCGAAAGTCCGCTGCCGACCGCAAGCCGGGCAGTTGACGCAGGCTGCGCTGCGGGGCAGCCCGCTGGTCGATCAGAACTTGTCGAGCACCGCGCCACCACTGGCGCTGCAGGCGTTGTGGGCAAACTTGGCCAGCACCCCCCGGGTGTAGCGTGGCGCAGGCTGCTTCCAGGCCGCGCGGCGGCGTGCGATCTCGTCGTCGGCGACGTTGAGCTGCAGCAGCAGCTGGTGCGCGTCGATGGTGACCGAATCGCCCTCGTGGATCAGCGCGATCAGCCCGCCTGCATACGCCTCGGGTGCGACATGGCCGACCACCATGCCCCAGGTGCCGCCGCTGAAGCGGCCATCGGTGATCAGACCCACGCTTTCGCCCAGGCCCTGGCCGATCAGCGCGCCAGTGGGGGCCAGCATCTCGGGCATGCCGGGGCCACCCTTGGGGCCCAGGTAGCGCAGCACCATCACGTCACCGGCCTTGATGTGGCCGGCCATGATGGCCGCCAGCGCGCTCTGCTCGTCGTCGAACACGCGCGCCGGCCCCGACATCACCGGGTTCTTCAGGCCGGTGATCTTGGCCACGCAGCCTTCGGGCGACAGGTTGCCCTTCAGGATGGCCAGGTGACCTTGCTCGTACATCGGGCGGTCGATCGGCCGGATCACATGCTGGTCGCTGCGCGGCACGGCAGGCAGATCGGCCAGCAACTGTGCGACCGTCTGGCCGGTGATGGTAATGCAGTCGCCCTGCAGCAGGCCGGCGGCCAGCAAGGTCTTCATCACCTGCGGGATGCCGCCGGCGCGGTGCAGGTCGATCGCCAGGTACTGGCCACTGGGCTTGAGGTCGCACAGCACGGGCACCCGGCGTCGCACGCGCTCGAAGTCGTCGATGGTCCAGTCGACCTCGGCCGCATGTGCGATGGCCAGGAAATGCAGCACCGCGTTGGTCGACCCACCGATGGCCATGATCACCGCCACCGCGTTCTCGATCGATTGGCGTGTGACGATGTCGCGCGGCTTCAGGTTCTTCTTCACCGCATCGACCAGCACCGTCGACGCACGCTTCACCATGCCGACGATCTCGTCCTCGACGTTGGCCATCGTCGACGCGTAGGGCAAGCTCATGCCCAATGCTTCGAAGGCCGAGCTCATGGTGTTGGCGGTGTACATGCCGCCGCAGCTGCCGTTGCCGGGAATGGCGCGGCGCTCGATCTGGCAGAAATCGTCATCGCTCATCTTGCCGGCGCTGTACTGGCCCACGGCCTCGAACACGCTGACGATGTTCAGATCCTGGCCCTTGTAGCGGCCGGGCAGGATGGTGCCGCCGTAGATGTAGATCGCTGGCACGTTGGCGCGCAGCATGCCCATCATGCCGCCGGGCATGTTCTTGTCGCAGCCGCCGATCACGATCACGCCGTCCATCCACTGGCCGCCGACGCAGGTCTCGACGCAGTCACTGATCACCTCGCGCGAGACCAGGCTGTACTTCATGCCCTCGGTGCCCATCGCCATGCCGTCGCTGATGGTGGGCGTGCCGAAGATCTGCGGGTTGGCGCCGGCGGCCTTCAGGCTCTCGACCGCGGCGTCAGCCAGCCGCTGCAGACCCGAGTTGCAAGGCGTGATGGTGCTGTGACCGTTGGCCACGCCGATCATCGGCTTGCCGAAATCATGCTCGGTGTAGCCCATCGCGTAATACATCGAGCGATTGGGTGCGCGCGCCACGCCTTCGGTGATATGGGCGGATCGGCGGTTGATCTTGTCGGCGTTCGGGTCGGCCATCGGGTTCTCCGTGCAGGGGCTTCGGACTGGAAAGGGGGACGGTAATTCTAGGCCGCCGGGCAGGCCCGGAACCCGCTGCTAGCATCGCCGCCATGCTGACGCATCCGCAGTTCGACCCCGTGGCCCTGGCCCTGGGGCCTGTGCAGATCCACTGGTACGGGCTGACCTACCTGGTGGCCTTCGGGCTGTTCTTGTGGCTGGCCGTGGTGCGCGCCCGCAAGCCCTGGTTCGCGGCCGCCGGCTGGACCCGGCGCGACGTCGAAGACCTGCTGTTCTTCGGCGTATTGGGCGTGGTACTGGGCGGGCGCATCGGCTATGCGCTGTTCTACAAGCCGGGCCAGTACCTGTCGCACCCGTTCGAGATCCTGATGGTGTGGAAGGGTGGCATGAGCTTTCATGGTGGCCTGATCGGCGTGATGCTGGCCATGCTGTGGTTTGCGCACTCGCGCCGGCGGCCCTTTCTGTCGGTGATGGACCTGATCGCACCCTGTGTGCCCATGGGCCTGGCGTCGGGTCGCATCGGCAACTTCATCAACGGCGAGTTGTGGGGCCGCGCGGCCGACCCGTCGCTGCCCTGGGCGATGGTTTTTCCGCAAAGTGGCAGTGCGCTGCCGCGGCATCCCTCGCAGCTGTACCAGTTCGCGCTCGAAGGCGTGCTGCTGTTCGTGTTGTTGTGGCTCTACGGCAGCAAGCAGCGCCCGACCGGCCAGGTCGCGTCCGCCTTTGTCTTCGGCTATGGCGTGCTGCGCTTCATCGCCGAGTACTTTCGCGAGCCCGACAGCTTTCTCGGCCTGCTGGCGCTGAACATGAGCATGGGACAGTGGCTGTGCCTGCCGATGATTATCGGCGGTGCAGCGCTGTGGGCATGGTACGGCCGGGCAGCGGTGCGGGGCGGGTGATGCGCCAGATCTTCTTCGACACCGAGACCACCGGCCTGGACGCCGACAAGGGCGATCGCATCATCGAGATCGGCTGCGTGGAGATGGTCGACCGCCGGCTCACGGGCAACACGCTTCACCTGTACCTGAACCCGGAGCGCAGCAGCCACCCTGACGCCTTCAAAGTGCATGGCCTGAGCGACGAGTTCCTGGCCGACAAGCCCAGGTTTGCCGACGTGGTCGATCAACTGGTGGCCTTTGTTGAAGGTGCCGAGCTGATCATCCACAACGCCGCCTTCGACCTCACTTTCGTCAACGCTGAGCTTCGGCGCCTGGGCCGCGGCCTGGTCACCGACGTGGTGGCCAAGGTCTGCGATTCGTTGCTGATGGCACGCGAAATGTTCCCGGGCAAGGCGAACTCGCTGGACGCGCTGTGCCGTCGGCTGGAAGTGGACAACAGCAACCGCGCGCTGCACGGCGCGCTGCTCGATGCCAGATTGCTGGCCGAGGTCTACATCCGCATGACGCGCGGCCAGGGCTCTCTGGTCATCGACAGCCACGACAGCAGCCGCGCGCAGCAGCAGCTGGCGCCGATCGACCTGCGCCAGTTCGATCTGCCGGTGCTGGCTGCCCGTGCCGACGAAGTCGCCGCGCACGAAGCCGTGCTGAACGACCTGGACAAGGCCAGTGGCGGCAAGACAGTCTGGAGGAGTGTCGACGCCTGAGCGTGTGGCATACTGCCGGGCTTTTCCGGGTCACCGGTTCGCGCTTGCCGCGACAGCACCGACACCGGGCGGTTAGCTCAGCGGTAGAGCACTGCCTTCACACGGCAGGGGTCGCAGGTTCGAACCCTGCACCGCCCACCAGGAATATCTTTCGAAATCAATGAGTTACGGCGCCTGAGGGCGCCGTACTTGTTTGTGGTGGGGCAAAAGTGGGGCAAAGTGCCCTGTGAAACTACCGGCTAGGTCTATGTGATGGTGCAGATCTGAACTTCTACGCCGCGCCGATCTACGCTCCGCCCACGATGTCGCCCAGGAACTCGGATGCCGGCGCGACGCCGGTCACCAGCAGTAGGTCGCGCGCACGCGTGCAGGCGACGTAGAGCAACTGGCGCTCCGTGTCATAGACCTCTTGCAGGTCGGCGTCGTCCCCGACTGTTTCGATACGCACTTGCAAGGGAATGACCTCGTCGTCGCAGGCCATCACCACCACGGCCCGGAACTCCAACCCCTTGGCCAGATGCATCGTGCTGATCGCGACATGACCGCTCGCGGTCTCGACGTGCTCATCGAGCACTTTGAATGTATGCGTTCCGCGAACGACATCCTTGCACCGATCAAGGCGCCGTGCTGAGGTCGTTACGCGACGGCGGCGGCTGGGACGACGACGGGCGTCACGGTGCGGGTACTGGCCGCGGGGGCATGCCAGTTGTGTGGCAGCAGTTGGGCGAGGTCGCGGTTCTTCAGCATGGGTAGCCGTTCGAACACGTCCTTGAGGTAGGCCCATGGATCGTGGCCGTTGAGCTTGGCTGACTCGATCAAGCTCAGGATATTGCCGGCGCGTTCGCCAGCCTGCTGCGAACCGACGAACAACCAATTTTTCCTGGCATGACCATTTATGCATGATCGCAATAATGCGAACTGCGGTCTTATGCGAACTCTCCCTCGATGGCGGTCGCGATTTCCCTCGGTGAAGGGCTTCGACTGCGCCGCTACCGCTTCGCATGATCACAGCGACTGTAGGAACGCCATCAGCCCCTTGGGCGGCCGGTACCGGGCTGGCTTTACCGCGGGCGGCTTCAGCCGAGCAAGAGTTCGCTCCTTCATCGCAAGGTCGGCCTCGACGTACATGTGAGTCGTTGATGGACTCTCGTGTCCGAGCCACAGAGCGATATCGGTGGCAGTTGTGCCCGCTTGCAGCAAACCCATCGCGGTCGAGTGGCGAACCAAGTGAGGCGACACCGCCAGCTTGCCCAGTTCAGGGTGCGTGGCCGTGGCCGCCGCGACAGCAGCGCCGAGCCTGCCTCGAGATGCGGGTTCAGACGCAACCAATCGCGCACCTCGCGGGCGGTTGCCTTCCACAGCGGCAGCGAGCGCTGCTTGCGCCCCTTGCCGTGCAGCCGGACGCATGACACTTGGCCGAGGACCACGTCTGCCACCCGCAGGCCGATGATCTCCGAGACCCTGGCGCCGGTGTTGAACATCATCGTGAGCAGCAGGTGATCGCGTTGCCCCAGCCAGCTCGCGGTTGGAACGTCGATCACCGCCAGCATCTGCTCACGCGTCAGGAAGCCGACTATCTTGCGGTCGAAGCGCTTCATCGGCACCGACAGCGCCTGCTCGATGACGTTCAGGTTGGCAACGTCGCGGTGGGCGGCGAACTTCAGGAACGAACGCAGCGCCGCCAAGCGAATGTTGCGGCTGCGCGGCGAGTTACCCCGCTCGCGTTCCAGGTGGTCCAGGAATCCCGCGATGAACTTGGGCTGGAGGTCCGACAGCTCGACAGCAGTAGCCGGCTTGCCCATGGTCTGCTCGGTAAAGCGCAGCAGCAGCACGAAGCTGTCGCGGTAGGAGGCGATCGTTTGCGGGCTGAGCGAGCGCTGCCGCGTCATGTAGTCGGTGAAGAATTCCTGCACCAGCGACGCGAAGCTGGGCGAGGTCGGCCTACTCATGGTTCGACCCCTGCAGCACAAAGCGCTCGAACCGCACGCCCACCGACTCCATCAACTCTGGCGTGCCGGTGAGGTACCAATACGTGTCGGAGATATTGGCGTGGCCCAGGTAGGTGCACAACCAGAACATCGCGTGGTCGATCGACGCGCCGTCTTCGTTCCAGCGTTGAACGCGCCGGACCACCATCGTGTGGCGCAGGTCATGGATGCGCGGTCGGGCATGCTCGCCACGAGCACGCCACCCCAGTTGATCGCGCAGCCGGGCGAACACATGGTGGACCCCGCTCAACGACAGCGCGCCGCCCGCCGGAGTTGCGAAGACAGGCATGCCGGCAGCGCGGGCGACGAACCGTTGGCGCGCGCACAGGTAGCCGCGCAGCGCACCCGCAAGAGAGCTTGCGCTGGCGGGACTGACGCGCGAGAGTTCCTGCGCAATGAACCGCCGCAGCTCATCGGAACTCGGCAGGGTCGTCGCGTCGGAGCCGGCGTCACCGGTGAGGCGGAATTGCAGCAGTGATCGAACGACGCTCAGCCGTCGAACCCGCGTGGTCTCGGCCAGGCCCATTGCCTGCCGCATGTGGGCATCGAAGTGCGCGAGCTGGTCCTCGATCGCGTCGGGCTGGCGACTGCTGACCAGAACGCCGGCATCGACCAGAGTGATCAGCAACTGGCGAAGTGCGGCCCGAACCTGATGACGGCAGCGCTGCACCGGCGATGGGCAGGAACAGCGCGGGAGGTGTTCGTCAATGAAGCGCTGAACGACCTCATCGGCGAGATCTCGGACGTCGACGCGGCAGCGGCGCATCCAGCGTGCGAAGTGCGCCACGCCGTAAACGTACATGCGCACCGTGTTGGCTGCGTAGCGCCGTTCGACCAAGCGACGCGCATAGGCAGGTACGAACGGCGCGAGATCGCTGGCGCGAAGCCACGCTGCCGGAACCGGGTGAATGGACTCGATGGCATACACGGAGGTTCTCCTGAAGTGGGGTTGCCACCGCAGGAGAAGCCCATTTTTATGAGAAGTCCATGCCTCGCTCGCACCGCCGCAAGCCTTGCCACAACTCGTCGTGCGCAAGGCGATCGACGACAAGTTCGCATAAGACCGCAGTTCGCATTATTGCGGCCAACTGCGAGCGGCCGCATGGCGTTCTCGGCCGCGTTGTTGTGTGTGCCTTGCAAAGGCACGTTTGATCCGTCGGTGACGGCGAGGCCTCGGCCGAGCCCAGTCCGACCCGGCCAACTCTCGCTCCGGCCGGAAGCACAAGGGGCGGTCCAGGAGGTAACGAATGGGCTGAAGCACTTCTTGAAAAGGCCTCGTAGGAGGCCAGCGGGCCATGCGGGCCGCAACGTGAGTGAACACTGAGCAGGCCTCGAAAGATCCGACGTGGATGCCGACCCGCCATAAAAACGGGGAAGGCCGGCGGCGGCGCCGAAGTGAGCGTGATTTGCAGGCGCCGCGTCCACCGGGGTAGTGGTGGCAGCACGCATGGCGAAAGATCGATCGTGCAACAAGGGAAGTCCGTGGTGGTGCTCGGCGGGCAGCCGGGCAACGACGACCTCGTGAGGGGTGGAGTCGGCTGCTGCGGATGGCGGATGGGGGTGTAGTAGTGATGAAGCTGGGTAACGCTGGTGGAGCGAAGGCCCCCTGTTCCGATGCGAACGTGCAAAGCAGGAAGAGCCCGGGGATTGGCGCAAGCCTACCAACCCCGCTCGATTCGGTTCGAACCTTGCAGAGCAGGTTGCGGGCGAAAGCCAAGAGCGAAGCAGCCTACCGGTTCTACAGCCTGTGGGACAAGGTGTGCCGTGAGGACGTCTTGCCCGAAGCCTACCGACGCTGCCGCGCCAATCGCGGCGCGCCGGGGGCGGATGGCGAGACCTTCGCGCATATCGAAGACCATGGGCTCGGGCCCTGGCTGCAAAGACTACGGCAGGAGTTGGGCACCAAGCAGTACCGGTGCGCGCCCCTGCTGCGTGTATGGATCCCCAAGGCAAATGGCGGGCAGCGCCCGCTGGGCATCCCGACCATCCGCGACCGGGTCGCGCAGATGGCGGTGCTGTTGGTTCTCGGACCGATCTTCGATGAAGACCTGTTCCCCTGGCAGTACGGCTTCCGCGAGGGCATGGACGCCAAGATGGCGCTGCGGCGCATCCACTTCGGCATTGCCGACCGTGGAGCGCGCGAAGTGGTGGACGCCGATCTCGCTGACTACTTCAACACGATCCCGCACGGGGACCTGCTGCGCTGTGTCGCACGCCGGGTTGCTGACGGGACGGTGCTGGCGGTGATCCGCCAATGGCTCGATGCACCGGTGGTCGAGCGTGTCGACGGCGGCGGCGAAATCCGCACGACGACGGCGCGCGACGCCAACCGTGGCACTCCGCAAGGGGGTGTCATCTCGCCGCTGCTGGCCAACCTGTACTTCCGCCGTTTCATGCTGGCGTGGTACCACGGTGGCCACGCACGGCGACTGCAGGCCGAGGTGGTCAACTACGCCGACGACTTCGTGATCCTGTGCCGCGAGGGCACGGGCGCAGAAGCGATGGCGACGATGCGGCGACTGATGTCCAAGCTCGGCCTGACGGTCAACGAGAAGAAGACCCGACTGGTCACGCTGCCCGAGGAACGATTCGACTTCCTGGGATACACCGTGGGGTGGTTCTATGGGTACCGAGGCCGGCCCTACTGGGGCACGGCACCGTCGATGAAGTCCATCAAACGCGTAAGGGAGCGCATACACGACGAGACGACAACGCGGTGGCACGCCACGACACCGTAGAAGAGGGTTGAGGAAATCAACCCGATGCTTCGAGGCTGGGCAAACTACTTCAACCAAGGGCCGGTCCGAGAAATCTATCGGCGCTTGGACGACTACACCGCGCGGCGAATGCGGATCTGGCTGCGAAGGCGCAGCGGAAAGCGGGGAACGGGGTACCGCCAATACTCCGACCAGTACCTTTACGAGAAGTTGGGGCTGATACGCCTGCTGCCGATTGCACGCGGCCGCTCGAACGCGAAGGCTTGATGCGTTGGAAGAGAGCCGGATGCGGGCAATCCGCACGTCCGGTTCGACGAGGGGGATGTGGAAACGGAGCTACGGCGAGGTTACTCGGGCACCGCCAGACGAAAGGGGCGGAAACAGACAAACCGGACCTACGGCCACCGCGCCACATCTCTACTCTACCGAT
>Ga0073899_10000452_pt1 | contig 37738 bp, 36 predicted proteins | sample KloWWTmetaKNB5Ph_FD_88975 | JGI IMG/M metagenome (GOLD analysis project Ga0073899, IMG submission 88975) | Active sludge microbial communities from Klosterneuburg, Austria, studying microevolution and ecology of nitrifiers - Klosterneuburg... | ecosystem: Engineered > WWTP > Aerobic digester >... | reverse complement strand
ATCGCTGTCGCCACAACCTCGGCTACTGGCGTGACGACGACTGGTGGGGCATCGGTCCCGGGGCCCACTCACACGTCGACGGGCGCCGTTGGTGGAACCACTCCGGCCTGGACGACTGGAGCACCGAGGCGCTTGCGGGACGCGTTCCCGCCGCCGGCTCCGAGACCCCGACAGCGGAGGAGCGGCTGACCGAGCACTTCATGCTCGGCATCCGACTGGCTGAGGGGATCTCCACCGATCGGGTCGCCGACGGGTCGGTCGACTCGCTCGTCGACGACGGCCTCGTGCGTCGGCTGCCCGGACCGACCCAGCGGATCGCGCTGACTCTCAGGGGGCGTCTGCTCGCCGACCTGGTCATCCGTCGACTCCGTTGGGGCTGACCCTCGCGTTCTCATGACCCGCGCGTTCTCATGACCCGCGCGTTCTCATGACCCGCGCGTTCTCATGACCCGCGCGTTCTCATGACAACTGAGTACCGCCAGTGTCGTGACTTGTCGTCAGAACGCGGAGTGAGGGTGGGGGGTGGGGTCAGAAGGTGGTGGACTCGAGCTCGTAGGCGTCGTGCAGCACCTGCACCGCCCGGTCCGAGTCGGCCTCGGCGATCACGCAGCTGATCCGGATGGCCGAGGTCGAGATCATCTCGATGTTGATCCCGTTGTCGGCCAGCACCTGGAACATGGTCGCAGCCACCCCAGGGTTGGACTTCATGCCGGCGCCGATCACGCTGACCTTGGCGATCGCCCGGTCGGTCACCACCGCCGCCGCTCCCACCTCGGCGGCGCGCTGCTCGCACACCGCGATCGCCTCGTCGATCTGGGCGTGGGGGACGGTGAAGGAGATGTCGGTCACGCCGCCCTCGGACACGTTCTGCACGATCATGTCGACGTTGACGTCCGCGTCGGCCAACGAACGGAACAGCGTGGCGGCCACGCCGGGTCGGTCCGGGACCCCGTTGACGGTGATCTTGGCCTCGGAGTCGTCGGCCTGCACGGCTCGGATGAGCGCGTCCTCCATGTCGGGATCCTCCTCGATGACCCACGTGCCCGGCTCCCATGTGAAGGCGGAGCGGACGTGGAGCGGGACCTTGTGGCGATGGGCGTACTCGACCGAGCGCATGGCGGGCTTGGGGCAACCCGCCGCGGCCATCTCGAGCATCTCGTCGAACGTGATGCGGTGCATGCGTCGCGCCGTCGACACGACCCGGGGATCGGTGGTGAACACGCCCGACACGTCGGTGTACAGCTCGCAGGCGTCGGCACCGAGGGCGTAGGCCAGGGCGACGGCTGTGGTGTCGGATCCGCCGCGTCCCAGGAACGTCACGTCGTTGTCGGTCGACACGCCCTGGGCGCCGGCGACGACCGGGACCCGCCCGGCGGCGACCGCGGCGCGGATCCGATCGGCGCGGACGTCGGTGATCTTGGCGTTGGTGTGGTTGGTGTCGGTCACGAACCCGGCCTGGCTGCCGGTGTAGCTCTCGGACTCGACGCCCCGCTCGGCCAGGGCCATGGCCACCAGGGCGATCGACTTCCGCTCGCCCGCGGTGATCAACATGTCCATCTCGCGACCGGGCGGACGCGACGACACCTCGTCGGCCAGGCGGAGCAACTCGTCGGTCTCCTTGCCCATGGCCGACACGACGAGCACGACGTCGTCGCCGCGGCGACGACAGCGGGCGACGTGGTCGGCGACCTCGCGGATCCGTTCGGGATCGCCCACGGAGGTCCCGCCGAACTTCTGGACCAGGAGAGCCACGGCGGCCCACGGTACTCGCCGCGCCTCGGCCCTCCCTCAACCGGATCCGTCCGGCGGAGGGCCCCGGCCCGGCCCACCGGCCGGACGCACCGGCCCAGCCCGCCGGTGGCGACGGGGCGGCCGGCTCGGAGGCGGTCCACGGTTTCGCTACTGTCGCCCGCCGTGGGAACCAGCGCCGAGAAGCACGCCCGTCAGAAGCAGGCCCGCTCCAGCAAGCTGCAGGAGGCGACGGTCCGCGCCCGCCAGTCGTCGCGCCGTCGGCGGTTGGTCACCGTGATCGGGGTCCTCCTGGGGGTCGGGATCATCGTCGCCGGGGTGTGGATCCTCACCGGTTCCGGAGACGACGACACCGCGGAGGGGTCGACCACGACGACGACGGCGGGCGACTCCACCACGACGACCGCGGCGGACGCCGCGGAGCTGCCCCGCCCACCCGAGGGGATCACTCTGACCGAGAAGACCCCGTGTCCTCCGGCGGCGGGGACCGAGAAGCGCGTGGAGCGCTTCGCCGGCCCGCCACCGACCTGCATCGACCCCGATGCCAGCTACACCGCCACGTTCTCGACCACCAAGGGCGACTTCACCGCCGCGTTGGACTCGAAGAAGGCCCCGGTGTCGGTCAACAACTTCGTGGTGCTGTCCCGCTACCACTTCTACGACGGCGTGCCGTTCCACCGCATCGTGCCCGGCTTCGTCATCCAGGCCGGCGACGGCGACGGCGACCCGTGGGGCAACAACGACCTGGGCTACAGCATCCACGACGAGTTGCCGGCCTCCTCCGCGGAGTACGTGGACTACTCGCTCGCCATGGCCAACTCGGGTCCGAACACCAACGGCAGCCAGTTCTTCGTGGTGCTGCCCGGCGGCGGGGCCCAGCTTCAGCCGAACTACTCGTGGTTCGGCCAGGTCACCCAGGGTCAGGACGTGGTGGCCGCCATCGGCGCCCTCGGCAACGCCGAGCAGAAGCCGACCGAGGCCGTCATCATCAAGTCGGTGCGCATCGACGAGACCGAGTAGTCGAGACCGAGGAGCTTCACGTTCCCGGCGTTCGCGTGTGGGATCGACCGGTCACGGGTCGTCCTCGCACACGAACGTGAGGTGTCCGGTGTTCGCGTGTGGGATCGACCGGATCAGGCCGGTTCGGGGCGCAGCAGCGACGGCAGGTCGGCCAGATCGGCGGGATGGCCGTCGCGGTACACGGTGACGTTGCCGGCCCCCTCGACCCGCCAGGTGCCGTCGGGAGCGTGGATGAGCGCGGTCGCCTCGTCGATGGCCACCACGGCCAGGCCCGGTCGTGCGAGCTCGACGGTGCGGTGCAGCTTCTCGGGCGACCAACCGTTGCTGCGGGGGATCACGGTCATGGTCTCGATCAGGTCGAGCCCGACGGTGTAGGCCCCGCCGCGGCTGTCGACCATGTGGCTCGACAGCACCGACGCCGCCTCACCGGACGCGGCGACGGTCGCTCCGGCGCGCCATGCGCCGACCAGCGCGTCGAACAGTGGGGTGTCCTTGAGCACCGATCGGAGGTGCATGGGCGAGCCGCCCACGACGTAGACCATCTGCGCGGCGGCGGCCCTCTCGGCCGGGCCGGGCTCGAGGGCCTCGGCGCGTCGGTACACGTCGAGCACCGACACCGCCACGCCCCAGCGGCCGAACCACGACCGGGCCCGGTCGACCGCGGCGGAGGGGTTCTCGTAGGCCAGGGCTGACGGCAGGACCAGCACCTCGGTCACCCCCGTCACCAGCGCCTCGTCGAAGGTGCAGCCCTCGGTCCACTCGCGGCCGCCCACCAACGCCAAGGTCCCGGTCATGGCCACGACGGTACCCGGGACCGGGCGCGGCTTGGGCACGCCCGGTGACCGCTCGGTAGCATCGCCCGCCATGACGATCGAACGTGTGGGGATCCTGGGCTCGGGCATCATGGGGTCGGGCATCGCCGAAGTGGCGGCCAAGTCCGGTTTCGAGGTGGTGCTTCGCTCCCGCAAGCAGGAGTCGGCCGACGCCATGGTGGCGGCCCTCGAGAAGTCGCTGGCCCGCCAGGTCGAGCGCGGCAAGCTCGAGCAGGCCACGGCAGACGAGGTCCGCGCCCGAGTCACCGCCACGGACCACCTCGGCGCCCTGGTCGACTGCGACCTGGTCATCGAGTCGGTCGTCGAGGACCTGGCGGTCAAGAAGCCGCTGTTCGCAGAGCTCGACTCGGTCGTCAAGGACTCGGCCATCCTGGCCACCAACACCTCCACCCTGCCCGTGGTCGACATGGCGGTCGCCACCGAGCGCCCTGACCGGGTCTGCGGCGTGCACTTCTTCAACCCGGCGCCGGCGATGGCCCTGGTCGAGATCGTCCGCCCGCTGACCGCGTCGGACGAGACGATCGCGGCGGTGACCGAGTTCGCGTCCGCCTGCGGCAAGAACCCGGTGCAGGTCAAGGACCAGGCCGGCTTCATCGTCAACGCCCTCCTCTTCCCGTACCTCAACAACGCCGTGCGGCTGCTCGAGAACGGCACCGCCACCGCCGAGGACATCGACACCGCGATGAAGGGCGGCTGCAACTTCCCGATGGGGCCGCTCGCCCTGCTGGACCTGGTCGGCCTCGACACCTCGCTGTCGATCCTCGACGCCCTCTACGACGAGTTCCGCGACCCGAACTACGCCGCGGTCCCGGTGCTGCGGCGAATGGTGTCGGCCGGCCAGCTCGGACGGAAGTCCGGCGCCGGGTTCTACGACTACAAGAAGGGCTGATCCGGGATCGGCGCTCCGCCCCGGGCCGAACCACCGCCCAGCCGGTGGGTGTTCCCGCCGGTCCACGACGCGGACCCCGACGGGCCCGTCGTGCTCGGCGGTGACCTGGAACCGGGCACCCTGCTGGCCGCGTACCGTTCCGGTCTGTTCCCCATGCCGATCGGCCGGCGACGACTCGGCTGGTGGTCACCGGACCCCCGGGGCGTCATCCCGGTCGGCCCTCGATCCGTCGCTGCGGGCACCGCGCTGCACGTCAGCCGGTCGCTGCGACGCTCGCTGCGACGCTTCACCGCGACGGTCGACGCCGACTTCGAGGCGGTCATGCGCGCCTGCGGAGACCCCCGCCGTCCGCACGGCTGGATCGACGAGAGCTTCGTGGCCGCATACAGCGAGCTCCACCGCCGGGGCTGGGCGCACTCGGTCGAGGTGTGGGAGGACGACCGGCTCGTCGGCGGGGTCTACGGCGTGTCGATCGGGGCGTTCTTCGCCGGCGAGTCGATGTTCCACCGGGCCACCGACGCGTCCAAGGCCGCCCTGGTGCACCTGACCGACCGGTTCGCCCACGTCGAGCACGCCCTGTTCGACGTGCAGTGGCTGACGCCGCACCTGGCGTCGTTGGGCGCCGTCGAGATCCCCCGATCGGAGTACCTCACCCGGTTGGCGTCGGCGGCGGCCCGGCCCGTCGACCCGTTCGGCTGACCGCGGGTCCGCTCAGGCCGAGGGCGCCGCCGCCACCGTGTTGCCCCCCAGACGCTTGTTCTGCTGGACCCGCCAGATCAGGAACGTGACGATGCCGATCACCACCTGGGGGATGAACGTGGCGGCCCGCCACAGCAGGTTGGCGGCCAGCGCCTGGTCCTTGTCCATGCCGAACGCCGACATCAGTCCGACAAGCGCAGCGTCGACGGTGCCGAGCCCCCCGGGCGTGATGGGGATGAAGCCGGCCAACCGGGCGAGCGAGAACGCCGCGAACAGCTCGAGCAGGTTGATGCCGGTGCTCTTGCCGCCCAACCCGTACACCGCGACGACCAGGACGCCGAACTGCGACAGCTGCTGGCCGAAGTTGGTGACGGTCAGGCGGATCCACCGGTCGTGGACGACGTCGACGGTCTGGTCCCGGAACCGCAACGCCCCCGCCGTCAGCGGACCGTCCTCGCCCGACGCGGGAGCGGATCGCGGTCGGACCCGGGCGAGCAGCGCGTCGCCCCAGCCGCCCAGTCGGCGGGCCCAACCCTCGCTGCGCAGGATCAACGCCAGGCCCCCGACCATCACGCCGAGGGCCCCCAGTGACAGGACCGCTCCCAGGAGCGCGCCGCTGGTGGCCTCGTCGGAGAACACCAGGGCGAGCAGGCCCAGCGCGGGAAGCGCCAGGGTGACCATCAGGTTCCACACGCTGGTCACGCCGATGGCCGAGGTCGACACCGCCGGGTCGATCCCGTAGCCGTTGAGCATCGCGTACTGGACGCCCAGACCGAACGCGCCGCCGGCCGGGACCGCGTTGGAGATCATGAACGACGTCTGACGCACGATGAAGGCCCGCCCGTAGGCCAGGCCGGGAAGGGCGGCCTGGTAGGGGAACACGTAGATGAGGATGTTCGCGACGGTCGCCAGGGCGAACAGGGCCAGCGAGCTGGCCGACATCTCCTGGATCGAGTCCCACGCCTCGCCGTAGTTGGCGAACTTGGGGAAGATCCCGAAGAACACGATGACCAGCACCACCAGGGTGACCAGTCCCGCGATGACCTGCTTGCGCCTCGACGGCCGGGCCGGCCCCACCGACGACGAGCCGTCGACGGCAGGCTCACTCGCCGGTTCGGAGCCGACGGGTGAGGGTGGATCGGTCACATCGGCCCACGCTATCGGCAGGCACCACCCGTGACGCGGCTCGGCGTCGCCGGCGGACCCGACCGCTGTGGCACAGCGACGGTGTCGTCAGGCGTTCTTCGGCAACTCCGAGAACGGCAGGGTCTTGTCGTTGTTGGGCTCCTTGGGCAGCCCGAGCACCCGCTCGCCGATGATGTTGCGCTGGATCTGGTCGGTCCCGCCGTAGATCGACGGCCCCTGCGCCCACAGCGACACCCAGGTGACCAGGTTCAGGAACGGGTTGCCGGTGGCGTCCTCGATCGCGGCCTTGTCGGCATCCTCGTAGGCGTGGAGCGTCCCGGCCGGACCGACGATGCGCAGGCCGAGATCGCGGATCAGGCGCATCATGTCGCTCATCGCCAGCTTGGAGATGTTGGGCATGCCGGGGATGTCCCCGCCGGCCTGCTTGGCCGCCTTGAGCCGCAGGTTGTTGTACCGGCCGAGCTCGCCGAGGGTGTGGAGCCGGACCAGGTCCTGACGGACGGTCGGGTCGTCGAGAGCGCCGTTGCTGCGGGCCAGGTCCTGGAGCATCTTGGGCATGGAGCCGAGCATGCCGATGGCCCCGCCCCCGCCCTTGCGGGCCCCGCTCTTCTTGGGGGCGAAGTCCCCGGCGCGGGCTCCGAGCTGGTCGGCGACGCTGCCCGGCGACACCGAGGTGGCCGCGCCCGACCCGCCACCGGAGCCGAGTCCGGCCCGCTCGTGCATGAGGGTCGTGTTGGTGACCGCCCAGCCGTTGTTGCGGTCGCCGATGATCGCATCGGCTCCGACGTGGGCGTCGGTCAGGAACACCTCGTTGAACATGGCGTGGCCGGTCATCTCCTTCAGGCCCCGCACCTCGACGCCCGGCTGGTGCATGTCGAAGGCGAACCAGGTGATCCCCTGGTGCTTGGGGACGTCGGCGTCGGTGCGGGCGATCAGCATGCCCATGTCGGCGGTGTGACCGAGCGAGGTCCAGACCTTCTGGCCGTTCACGACGTACTCGTCGCCGTCCTCGACGGCCCGCGTGGTGAGACCGGCCAGGTCCGAACCGGCACCGGGCTCGCTGAACAGCTGGCACCAGGCGTCGACGCCGGTGACGATGCGCCGGACGTAGTGGTCGATCTGGGCCTGGGTGCCGTGGGTGGCGATGGTCGGCGCCGCGAGCAGCAGTCCCAGGCCACCGGGTGCCCCGAGTGCGCCGTGCTCGGCGATCGCGGTCTGTGCCCGCACGCTGTCGTTCCGGCTGAGCCCCTTGCCGTAGGCGTGGGTCGGAAGTCCCGGCGCCGCCCAGCCCGACAGCCCGAGCCGCTCCCACCACTCGCCGACGGTGAGCTCCGGATCCCAGTTCTGATCCAGCCAGGCCTGGAGCTCCTCGAGGATCTCGTCGGAGGTGCCGGCGTCGGAGTGATCGGTCGAGGTGTCGGTCATGGTCGTGCTCCCGGAAGTCGCGGTCGGCCCGGCCCGCGCCGGACGTCTTGTCCCGGGGTTCCCCCTCCCGCCCCCGGCGACCGACAGCATGTCACGGTCACGCCCCCGTTGTTGACCGACCGGTCAAGTTGCGGTTGCGACGGTGGGTAGGGTGCTCGGCCATGGAGACCAGAGCCGCCATCCTGTGGGAGCCCAACACGCCGTGGAGCGTCGAGACGATCACCCTCGACCCACCCCGGGCCGGCGAGGTCCTGGTCGAGATGGTCGCGTCGGGGATGTGCCACTCCGACGACCACGCCCGCACCGGTGACCTGCCCGCAATCACCCCGCTGATCGGCGGCCACGAGGGATCCGGAGTGGTGCTCGAGGTGGGGCCGGGCGTGACCCGGGTCGCCCCCGGCGACCACGTCGTGTTCAGCTTCGTGCCCGCCTGCGGGCACTGCCCGTCCTGCGCGGACGGGCACTCCAACCTGTGCGACAACGGTGCGGCCCTGCTCGTCGGCGCCCAGCTCGACGGCACGACCCGGCACCACTCCGCGGACGGCACCGACCTGTGGACCATGGTGTGCCTGGGCACCTTCGGCGAGCACACCGTGGTCAACGAGATGTCGTGCGTGAAGATCGATGACGACATCCCCCTCGAGCTCGCCTGCCTGGTCGGTTGCGGCGTGACCACCGGCTGGGGGTCGTCGGTGTACGCGGCAGAGGTCGGCCCGGGAGACAACGTCGCGGTGATCGGCGTGGGCGGCATCGGCATGGCCGCGGTGCAGGGCGCCCGTCTGGCCGGCGCCCGTCAGATCGTCGCCGTCGACCCGGTGGAGTTCAAGCGGGAGCAGGCGCTGAAGATGGGCGCGACCCACACCGCCGCCAGCATCGGCGAGGCGTTCGAGCTGATCCAGGAGATCACCTGGGGTCGGATGTGCGACAAGATCGTGTGCGCGATGGGCGTCGGCGAGGGCCAGCAGATCGCACCGATCATGAGCCTGTGCGCCAAGCGCGGTCGGGTCGTGGTCACCAACATCCACCCTGCCGAAGAGACGAGCATCGACATCTCGCTGTGCGACCTGACGCTGATGGAGAAGCAGCTGGTCGGGACCATCTTCGGCTCCGCCAACCCCAACTCCGACATCCCCCGGCTGATGCACCTGTACCGCAACGGCCAGCTGGATCTGGCCGGGATGGTGACCCGCGAGTACGCGCTCGACGACATCAACCAGGGCTTCGACGACATGCTCGGCGGCCGCAACATCCGCGGGGTGCTCCGCTACCGGTGAGGGCTACCCCCAGGGGTACTTGACGGCATACCCCTTGGGGTACCATCCTGGGCGGCCATGACCGTCACAGAGCACATCGCCGACAAACTCGTCCGGGGCTCGGGCGACGGACCGCCAGCCGGTCGACCGCCGTTGTTCGGTCGACTCGCCCGGTTCTCGGTCCGTCGGCGCCGCTGGGTGATCGCCGTGTGGCTCGTGGTCGTCCTCGCAGCAGCTCCGCTCGCCCTCACGCTCACCCGCGGCCTGTCCGGCGCCGGCTGGGAAGCCCAGGGCTCGGTGGCGAACCAGGTGCGCGACGAGCTGAGGGCCGACTTCCCCGAGCTCGGCGCCGAGTCCGCGATCGTCGTGTACCGCCAGGATCAGCCGATCGCTTCGGACCCGTCAGGGTTGACCGCGGTCGTCGACCAGCTCCGGGGCGCCCCCGGCACGGCCGCGGTGCAGGACCCTCTCCAGCTCCCTCCCGAGGCGGGGATGATCTCGCCCGACGGCACCACAGCGATGGTCCCGGTCCACCTCACCGGCGACGAGGATGCAGATCTGCCCGAGAGCGCGGCCCGCTTGATCGACCACGTGGCCGGCATCGAGGTCCCGGACGGTGCCCGTGTCGAGGTGACCGGCGAGTGGCCCGTGTGGTCGGACTTCAACGCCTCAAACGAAGAAGCGCTCCACAAGGCCGAGCTCCTGTCCGGGCTGCCGACGATCATCCTGCTGCTCGTGGCCTTCGGCTCCGCGGTCGCCGCCGGGCTCCCGCTTATCCTGGCCGTGGCCGGCATCGCTGTGGGCTTCGCGTCGCTGCGCCTGTTCGGGATGGTCACGCCGCTGTCGGTGTGGTCCATGAACTTCTCGATGATGATCGGCCTCGCCGTCGGCATCGACTACAGCCTCTTCATCGTCTCCCGCTACCGGGAGGAACGTGAGGACGGCCACGACGCCGAGCACGCCATGGCCAACACGCTGACGACGGCGGGCAAGGCGGTGTTCCTGTCGGCGCTCACCGTCGTCCTGTCGCTCGCCGCGGTGTTCCTCGTCCCGATCATGGTGTTCCGTTCGATGGCGCTCGGGATGATCCTGGCCGTCATCGCGGTCGCGCTCGCCTCGCTGACTCTCCTGCCCGCCGTGCTGGCAGCCATGGGTGACAGGGTGCTGGTGTCCCGGGGCCACGACGATCCCGACCGTGCCGCGGAGGGTCGTTGGACCCGCTGGACCCAAGGGGCTCTGCGTCGACCCCGGATCACCCTCGCGGCGGGACTCGTGCTCCTCCTCGCCCTCGCCGCGCCCGCCATCGGGATGCGCCTCGGCATGCCCGGCGCCCGTGTGGTCGACGAGGGTCGCTCCAGCCGTGACGGCTACGAGATGGTCGTCTCCGCGTTCGGCCCGGGAGCTGCCGCTCCGGTGTTCATCACCGTGGCCACCGCCGACTCCCAGGCGGTGCTCGACGTCGCCACGGCTGAACCTGGTGCCGCGGCGGCATCGATCGTCGCCCGACCCGCCGAGTCGGGTCGGACCGTGGTGCGGGTGATCCCGTCCACCGCGGTCGACTCTGCTGAGACGACCGAACTGGTGTCGCGGTTGCGAACCGACGTGGCCGAGGTCGCCCCCGGTGCCCTCGTCGGCGGGCCGGCCGCCCAGAACCACGACCTGATCGACGTCCTCACGGGCCGGGCGCCGCTCGCCATCGGCGTCATCATGGTGGTGGCGTTCCTGCTGCTCCTCGTCGTGTTCCGCAGCCTGACGATCGCGCTGTTCTCGATCGTGCTGAACCTGATCAGCGTGGCCGCTGCGTTCGGGTTCGCGACCATCGTGTTCCAGCACGGGATCGGCGCCGGACTCATCGGCATCGAGCACCAGGGCTTCGTCGACGCCTGGGCCCCGCTGTTCTTCTTCGCCCTGCTGTTCGGTCTCTCGATGGACTACCAGCTGTTCCTGCTCGCCGCGATCCGTGAGCGCTACGAGCACACCGGCGACACCGCGACCGCGGTCCGCGAGGGCATCGCCCGGACCGGGCGGCCGATCACCAACGCCGCCCTCATCATGATCGTGGTCTTCATCGCCTTCGGCGTCACCGGACCGATCCCGCCCACCGAGCTGGGCGTCACCCTGGCCCTGGCCGTCCTGCTCGATGCCACCATCGTCCGGATGATGCTGGTGCCGTCGATCATGGGCCTGCTCGGCGAGCGCAACTGGTGGCTCCCCCGTTGGATGGAGAAGCGGCTGCCCACCGTCCGCTTCGACCACTGACGGCACAACGCTCCCGCTGCTGTCCGGGCGCGGAGCTCAACGTGCCAGATCGAAGCCGATCGGCCACTCGAGCCGGTGACGGCCCAGCAGCTCCCGGTCCTCGAGCAGCGACCGGGTGGGGGCGTCGGCCACGATCCGGCCCCGGTCGAGGATGACCGAGCGGGAGCACGTCGCCAGCGCGAACGGCAGGTCGTGGGTGACGATCAGCTGCGTCGAGCCGAGCGTGACGAGCAGCTCGGCGAGCTCGCGTCGCCCCACCGGGTCGAGCCCCGAGGTCGGCTCGTCCAGGACCAACAGGTCGGGCTGCATCGACAGCACCGTCGCCAGAGCCGCCCGTCGGGCCTCGCCCCCGCTCAGCTGGTACGGGTTCCGGTCCGCGAGCGCGGCGGCGCCGACCGCGGCCAGGGCGCTGTCCACCCGCTCGTCGCGTTCGGCGCCCCGCAGGCCCAGGTTGGACGGCCCGAACGCCACGTCGTCGCGGACGGTCTGGAGGAACAACTGGTCGTCGGGGTCCTGGAACACCATCCCCACCCGACGACGGATCTCGCGGAGGCTCCCGTCCTCCACCAGCAGTCCGCCGACGGTCACCGACCCGACCTGACGTTCGATCAGGCCGTTGAGGTGCAGGACGAACGTCGTCTTGCCCGAGCCGTTGGGACCGAGCAACGCGACCCGCTCTCCGCCCTGCACCCGCAGCGACAGGTCGTCGAGCACGACCCCCGGAGCTCCGGGGTAGCGGAACCCCAGGCCCTCCACCTCGAGCGCCGGGGTGTCGGTTGCCATCACCGCCCCACGACCCAGACGACCACCGCGATCGCCGACACCGCGGCCGGGAGGAGCGCCACGACCCAGTCCGTCGTCGCTACCGCTGGTCTGTCGGACACCACCAGGGTCCCGGTGAAGCCGCGCGCCACCATGGCGCCGTGGACCCGCTCCCCGCGCTCGTAGGAACGGACGAACAGCATGCCGACCGACGCAGCGACAGGCCCGACCTGCCAGAGCCAGCGGGGGTCGTGGCCCCGGGACACCATCGCGGTGCGCATGCGGGCGAGCTGTGCGGCGAGGAGCTCGACGTAGCGGACCATCGACGACACGATCGCCACGACGACCCGGGGGACGTGCAGTCGGGCCATGCCCTCGAGCATCGACGGCAACGGCGTCGACGCCGACATCGCGATCGCCGCGGTTGCGCCCAGAGTCGTCTTGGCCACCACGTTCCATGCCGCCCACAGGCCCTCGGTCGACACCGAGATCCCGCCCACCTCGGTGCGCGGCCCGTGCGCGACGAACGGGATCGTCAGAGCGAACAACACGAACGGCATGACGACGACCAGACGAGCGAGCACCCGGCGCGCGCCGATCCGCGAGACCGCCACGACGACGGCGAGCAGCACTGCCTCGACGACGGTGACCACGGCGGCGTGGCGGGGGGTTCCGGCGACGACCACTGCGAAGGCGACCGTGCCCACGAGCTTGGCCGCGGGGTCCAGCCGGTGGACCGGCGAGTCGACCGCGACGTGGAGCCCGCGCAGGTCGCCCCGGTGTGAGCCCGACACGGTCCGCGCTCCGCCCCGCCGGTCAGCTCGACGACGTCGCGTGGAACGACCTGCGGGGCGAGACCCGCCGGGTGGCGGTGGCGAGGCCGTAGGCGACCAACAGGGTCACCGCGACGCCGGCCAGTCCTGCGACCGCCAAGCTCAGCTGAGCGTTGCCGATGCCGCGGGTGGCGTAGTCGGCGAAGGGGCTGCCCGCGACTGCATGGTCCCGTGCCCGGTCGAGGAATCCCGTGTCCTGAGCCACCCGCTCGAGGCCGTCGGGGTCATCGAACGCGAACTGGCTGACCACCACGGCGAACACGACTGCCACCAGCACTCCGCCGATGGCGAAGGCGCGGGCGCCGACGTGGCGTCGGTCGCCGATCTCCTCGGCGCTGAGGTCCCGGGCGCCGGTGACGAGGTCGGGTCGGGCAGCCATCACCGCACCGACGACGAGGGCGCTGAGGAGACCCTCGCCGATTCCGATGAGGGCATGCACTCCGACCATGGCCCCGAAGACGGTGTCGAACGGGATGGGGGCGGTGGCCCCGAACAGCCACTCGATCGAGAAGGCCATGGCCGACAGGACGACCGTCATCCCGCAGGCCAGCCCGGCCGCCCCGACCACGCCGCCGGAGGACCGGGGCATCACCTTGCGCCACAGCAGGAACAGCGCCCATCCCGCGAAGGCCGGCACGATCGCCATGTTGAGGACGTTGTAGCCGAGCGCTGTGATTCCGCCGTCCGCGAACAGCAGTGCCTGGACCACCACGACGACCGCCACCACCAGGGCACCGACCCACGGCCCGAGGAGGATCGCGGCGAGGGCGCCGCCGAGCAGGTGACCGGTCGTCCCCGCCGCAACCGGGAAGTTGAACATCTGCGCAGCGAAGATGAACGCGGCCGAGATGCCGGCCAGCGGCACCTGACGGTCATCGAGCTCGGCCGACGCATGGCGCAGCGCGAGGCCGATGACCACGATGCTGATGACGGCGGTGACCACCGCGACCCCGGGCCCGAGGAATCCGTCGGGGGCGTGCATGGCGACCAGCATCGACGACGACGCTACTGCAACACGGTCGCAGTAGCTGCCGCCCCATCCCCGGTCCGGGCCGTGGGCCCCGGCTCACCGATCGGTGCAGTCCGAACAGCGACCCGACAGGGGGAAGTGCACCAGGTCCAATTCGATGCCGGTGGTGTCGCGCACCCGCGCCGCGAAGGACCTCACCTCCGACTCGGGGAGCTCCACGGTTCGGCCGCACACCCGACACCCGACCGGGACCGTCTCTCTGCCCCGTCGCCGGTAGACCGCCCCGCCGTGGCCGACATGCACGTGCTCGGCGATGCCCAGGCCCTCGAACTGCCCCAGCGTCCGGTAGACGACCGACTGCTCGAGACCGGACCGTTCGACGATGTCGTCGACGCTCAGCGGGTCCGTGGCGTCGAACAGCAGGATGGCCACCGTCCGCTTGGCCCTGGTGACCCGACCGCCGTGGTCGCGGATGCGCTCCAACGCCTGGTCGACGTCGACGGGCGGTGCGGGCGGACTGACCGCGGCGGTGGTCACCGACGAAGTTGAGCACACGTCGCCACACCGCGACCGAGCGCCGCCCCGTGGATCCGACGAGACCGAAGCGATCGTCAGTCGGTGCGGGCCATGTTGGCGAACAACGTGCAGTAGTCGAGGAACACCAACCGGGCGATGCCGGTGCGTCCGGCGCGGTGCTTGGCCACGATGAGCTCGGCCATGTCCTTGTCCTGGGTGTCGGGGTGGTACACCTCGTCGCGATACAGGAACATGACGACGTCCGCGTCCTGCTCGATCGAGTTGTGGGCGATCACCCCGTCGGCCACGAAGTTGTGGGTGCCGAGCACGGTGGCGTCGAACACGGGCTGGTCCCCGATCGAGGTCACCGACACGACCTCGTCCCACATCACGTCGGAGTCGGCGAGCGCGGCGAGCTCCTTGCTGTCGACCGCGTCGGCGATGCGGGCCAGGCGGGACCGACTGGTGGCGCGGGGTCGCGACTCGGTGCCCAGCAGGTACCCGCCGCAGTAGGACTCGCCGAGCGCTGCGGCCAGGTCGCGCTGGCTCATCTCCATGCGGGCCAGCTCCGAGACGACCAGGTCGCGCACCTCGCAGGGCACCGTGTCCACGTTCGGGTTGGCCGTGATCTGGTCGAGGACCCGCAGGGCCTGGTCCTGGTCCCGGCCCCGGTCGCCGGCGACGACGATCTGGCTGAGGAACGCCCGCTGCTGGTCGACGCCGTGGATCCACACCCGCCACCGGGGTCGACGGGTGCCGACGTCGGTGATGCGGGTCTGCACCCCGAACCGCAACAGCAGTCGCTGCACGTCGTCGATCAGCCGGCGCGAAGTGCTGGTCGCCATCAGGCGCACCAGCGGCTTGCCCCTCAGCGAACCGACCCCGAGGAACCCGATCCGGGCGAACAGCTCGCCGAGGAACGCGGCCAGGGCCGCGTCGGAGGCGGCGTCGACCTCGGTCGGCACGGCCCGGTCAGCAACGGCACGTTCAGCGAGCGCCCCGGCGTCCGCCGCGCTGGCCGTTCCGACCCGTTCGGGCGCGCCGAAGCGTCGCGGAACCGCTATCCGCGATCCAGCGGCGAGCTCGTCCAGCCGTCGCCAACCGGTGACGGTCCGGAACGGGTGGTTGGCCGTGGCCTCGACCGTGCGACCCGACGCCAGCTCCATGCGGAACGCGGCCTTGGTGCCGCTGGGGAAGGCATGGGTCAACGTCGCCGGGACCATCTTCCAGTCGTGGTCCAGGCTCCACACCGGCACGTCGCGCTCGCCGGTGCTGACCAGCTCGCCCAGGGTGACCTCCTGGTTGGTGTCGGCGCGCAGCAGCCGGGTGCCCGCGGTGAGGCACCCAGACTCGCGCAGGTCCGCGAGCATGGGTCGCTTGTCGGCGCGCAGCTCCAGCTGGCGCGACAGCTGCGACAGGGCCATCACGGGGCAGCCGAGCTCACGGGCCAGCACCTTGAGCCCTCGGCTGATCTCGGCCACCTCGACCTGGCGGCTCTCCGCCGAGGACCGCCCCGACATCAGCTGCAGGTAGTCGACGACGATCAGCCCCAGGTTGGTGCCCAACCGGTCCTGGAGGCGACGCGCCTTGGCACGGATCTCCATCACCGTCAGCGCCGGGTTGTCGTCGATCCACAGCGAGCCCTCACCAAGGCGGCCCATCGCCTTGGTGATCTTGGTCCAGTCGGCGTCGGTGAGCCGTCCGGTCCGGAGCTTGCCCGAGTCCACCCGGGCTTCGGCCGCGATCAGACGCTGGGTCAGCTCCAGGTGTCCCATCTCGAGCGAGAAGAACAGCACCGGGAGGTTCTCCCGGACCGCAGCGTGCGCGGCGATCCCCAGGGCGAGCGCGGTCTTGCCCATCGCCGGGCGGGCACCGACCACGATCAATGCTCCGGGTTGGAGGCCGGCGAGCATGGTGTCCAGGTCGGTGTAGCCCGACGGGGTGCCGGTGATGGCGTCGCCGCGCTCGTAGAGCATCTCGAGTTGCTCGAGGCTCCGGTCGAGCAGCGGCGACAGCTCCTGCAGGGTGTCGGCGTTGCGGCGCTGGGCGACCGCGAACATCATCGACTCGGCGGTGTCGACGGTCTTCTCGATGTCGTCGAGCGGTTGGTAGCCAAGCTCTGCGACCTCGTTGGCGGTGGAGATCAGGCGCCGCAGCAGCGCCTTCTCCTCGACGATGCGGGCGTAGTGCTCGGCGTTGGTGATCGCCGGGGTCCGGGCCTGGAGCGTGACCAGCGTGGCCGGACCGCCCACGGCGTCGAGCACGCCGGCCGAGGTGAGCTCCTCGGCGACGGTGACCGGGTCCACGCCCTGTCCGGCGCCGTAGAGGGACTGGATCGCCGCGAAGACGTGGCGGTGCGCCGGCTTGTAGAAGTCGTCCTCGGTGACGATGTTCGCCACCGACGAGATGGCGTGCTCGGACAGCAGCATGGCGCCGAGGAGCGACTGCTCGGCATCGATGCTGTGGGGAGGGATCCGCGAACGGATGACCGGCTCGTCGGGGGCGCGGGACAGGTCGGACATGCGGATCTCATCCTCGGTCCGGTGCCCTGTGGGCATCCAGACCACAACCCCGGTAGTTCGGGGGATCTCCCTGTGGAATTCCCGTGGATGAACGGGCGGTCATCCACCGCCGTCCACAGACGCTCCGGTCGGCGCCTCCGGCGGCCCTCAGCGGGTCCCGGTGTCGCGGTCGCTCCTCCATCGGAGCGACCGTAGCGAGGGGGTGCGACACCCCCGCGTGCCGGTCGGTCACGGCGCCCGGACGCGATCGAGGCCGGACCCGACGGGTCCGGCCTCGATCATCGACGGTGTGCTCCGACCATGTGGTGCGGAGCTCTCCGGCTCAGCCCTCGACCACCTCGATGGTGATCGGGAACTGCACGTCGGTGTGGAGACGGGCGAACACGTGGTGCGTGCCCAGCTCCTTGATGTGCTCGTCCATGTGGAGGTCCCTGCGGTCGAGCTCGATTCCGGTCTGCTCGGCAACGGCGTCGGCCACCTCGGTGGCGGTCACCGACCCGAACAGTCGACCGCCCGAACCCACGCGGGCCGGGATCTCGATCGTCCGGGCGACCAGCACCTTGGCGATCTCCTCGGCGCTCTCGCGGTCCTTGGCGTCCTTGACGTCACGGGAGCGACGCATGGCCTCGGCCTGCGCGGTTGCGCCGTCGGTGGCCGGGAACGCGAGCGATCGGGGGGCCAGGAAGTTGCGGGCGTAGCCCTTGGACACCTCGACGATGTCGCCGCGCTTGCCCAGCCCGGACACGTCGGAGCGCAGGATCACCTTGACGGCGGTCATGCCTCGCTCCCCTCGGTCACGGCCTCGGTCTGCTCGCCGGCGTTCTCGATCCCCTCGAACTCGGAGGTGGCCGGAGCCGCCTCGTCACGCTCAGGACGATCTCCACGATCTCCACGATCTCCACGATCTCCGCGGGGACGGCGGTCGTCGCCGTCGCGGTCGCGACGGCCGCCGCGCTGGGTGGTGACCCGGTTGGTGTAGGGCAGGAGTGCCATCTCGCGGGCGTTCTTGATCGCCTGGGCGATCTCACGCTGTTGCTTGGTGTCGTTGCCGGTCACCCGCCGGGCACGGATCTTGGCCCGGTCAGACATGAAGCGACGCAGCAGGTTGGCGTCCTTCCAGTCGACGTACGTGACCTGCTCGCTGTTGAGGATGGACACCTTCTTCTTGACGCGGCGGCCCGTGTCCTTGGGCTTGCCCCGCTTCTGCTGTGGCTTGGCCATCAGAACGGCTCCTCGTTGTCGTCATAGCCACCGGAGGGAGGTGCGGTGGGTGGGGGGGCGGAATCGAAGCCGCCGCCCTCGCGGCGCTCGGTCTTCTGGACCTGGGCGGTGGCCCAACGGAGGCTGGGTCCGACCTCGTCGGCGAGGACCTCCACCTTGGAGCGCTTCTCGCCGTTGTCGGTCTCCCAGTTGCGCTGCTGCAACCGGCCCGAGACCATCACGCGAGTGCCCTTGGTGAGCGACTCGCTCACGTTCTCGGCCAGGTCGCGCCAGCAGACGATGTCGAAGAAGGCGACCTCCTCCTCCCATTCGTTGCTCTGCTGGTTGCGCCAGCGGCGGTTCACCGCCAGGCCGAAGTTCGCGACCGCTGCCCCGCTGGGGATGAACCGCAGCTCGGGGTCACGGGTCAGGTTGCCGATCAGTTCGACGTAGTTGCCTGCCATGGTCGTCCTTCCGTTCAGCCGGCCGCGCTCAGCAGGCCGCGACGAGCGGCCTCCCGGTCGGGCAGCCGGATCAGCTTGTGGCGGACGACGTCGTCCGCAAGTCGGAGGAAGCGGTCGATCTCGTCGAGGTTGGGTGCCTCGGTGACGATCTCAAGGACGGTGTAGGTGCCCTCGTTCTTCTTGTTGATCGGGTAGGCGAACCGGCGCCGGCCCCAGTTGTCGACGGTGGGGGTGGTCCCGCCATCCGCGGCCACCATCTCCTTGACGCGTTCGATGACCGCCCGGTTGGCGGCGTCATCGGCGTCCTGGTCGACGATGATCATCAGCTCGTACACGCGTGTCGGCACGTTGCAGGTACCTCCCTCTGGACCTGGACCCATCGGCCCCAGGGTCCTGCGATCTGCAGGACAGGGCGCCCGGACGGACCGGGCTCTTGGAATGACCGGACGAGTGTAGTGGTCCACTCCCCCTCATCCGCCAGCCGGCCGCCGGTGGGTCGACGACAACGCTCGCGCCCCCCTGTGACACTCGGCGTGCGGGGGACGGACGGCCCGGCCCCCCACGGCGCCGGGACAGGCCCGACGTCGGTCCGGCTCAGTCGGGCGCCGCGCCGTACAGCGACAGGGCCTCGGCCTGGGCGGAGTCGAGGTGGTAGCTCTCGGAGTGGTCCGGGAACGCCCCGCCACGCACATCAGCGACGAACTCGCCGACCGCGGCGACCGAAGCCTGCTTCAGATCGGCGTAGCGACGCACGAACTTGGCCGGGGTGCGGTCCTCGAGTCCGAGGAGGTCGTGGTACACGAGCACCTGCCCGTCGCAGCGGGGGCCGGCCCCGATGCCGATGGTGGGGACGTCGACGGCGTCGGTGACCATGCGGGCCACCTCGTCGGGCACGCCCTCCAACACGATGGCGAAGCAGCCGGCGTGCGCCAGGGCCTTCGCGTCCGCGACCAGCGCGAGGGCGGCCTCGGACTCCTTGGCCTGGACCCGGAAGCCGCCCATCGCGTGCATCGACTGCGGGGTCAGACCCAGGTGGCCCATCACCGGGATCTCGGCGTCGATCAACGCCTCGATCATCGTCAGGCGCTTGGAGCCGCCCTCGAGCTTGACGCACTGGGCGCCGGCGCGGATCAGCTGCGCGGCATTGCGGACCGTCTCCTCGACCGACACGTGGTAGCTCATCCAGGGCAGGTCGCCCACCACCAGGGCCGCCGGTCGGGCCCGGGCCACCGCCGCGGTGTGGTGCGCCATCTCCTCGACGGTCACCGACAACGTGTCGTCGTAGCCGAGCACCACCATGGCCAACGAGTCGCCGACCAGGATCATGTCGACCCCGGCGTCATCGGCGATGCGGGCCCCCGGTGCGTCATACGCCGTCACCATCACCAACGGGTCGGCTCCGTCGGCGACCTTGCGGGAACGCACCCATGGGACGGTGATCCGCGCCGGACGCGCCGGGGCCGGTGCAGCGGCCGGGGCGCGGGCGCCCGCCGCTTCGCTGGTCGCCGCCGACGCGGTCGAGTCGTGAGCAGAGTCGTGAGCCATGGCCCACCTCCTGGTCAGGTCCAGCGCCCCGTGGCTGCCGGCCGTCACCAGGAACGGTAAATCAACCGGTGGGTCCGGGAAAAGCCCCCGGAACCCGGTTTCACCCATGGATCTGAGCAGCAGCGACCGTTCAGAGGGCGGCGCGGAGGTCTGTCACGAGCTCATGTAGTTCGGGACCGTCGACCAGGCAGGTCGCCCAGACCACGTCTGCATCCAGCCCCCGCACCGAGCCGTAGACCAGCTTGTCTCGCATCTGGATCGGGCCCGCGAACGGCTCGGTACCAGCCGGGATGCCGAGCCGTCTGCAGTACTGCTCGAGCTGGCTACCGACGTTGGCCCATAGGAACACCATCGCGAGTTGTCGGTCGTCGCTGCGATCGAACGCCGCTCGTCCCTCCGATACCCGCTCGGCGATCCGGTTCAGCGCTGCCGTCGCCGCGTCGAGCTCAGCAGCGCCGGGCGTATCGGAGCTCACGCTGCTGACGATGCCGCCAACGGCCCGTTGTCGACCGACGACGCCAACTCAGCGCGGGAACTGAGGACTGAGACCCGTGACTGCAGGACCGCCTGCGCTTCGATCTCGAACCGGGCGACGTCGAGGAGTGTCCGGCCCTCGGCGATGTCGGCGATGATCTAACCAGCGCCCGCGAGTCGAAGGTTCGACAACCCGTGGCCCCGTGCCAGGGTGTTGAGCGCCTGAGCGAAGCGCAGCATCTGAGCTTCGGGAGCAGGGTCCATGGCTCTGACGGTACCGGCCAGGGGGGTGCATTGCACCTGCGTTCGACCCTGCCCGCGGATCTGAGCGCCCACCGCGCCGGTCACGTCGGTCACGTCGGGCGATACGGTGCCGACGATGAGCACCTGCACCAGCTGCGGCCGCGACGACGAGGACACGGTGGCGGTTCGCCGGGTCTACCTGGTCCTCCCTGACGGGGCGCCGACGGACCCCGGCTCGATCGAGGAGCTGGCCGAGGCCACCGTCGTCGACGAGGACGAGGACTGGTGCGCCACCTGTCGCGACCAGTACCCGCACGTGCTCCGGAGCTGACCCGGACCGCCGCACGCACGCCACGGAGCCCTCGCGGTCAGAGCAGCGCTCTCGGGTCGACCGCTCGACCGCTACTGGCCGGCACCACTACTGGCCGGCACCACTACTGGCCGGCACCGCCCGCTGCCGGTGCTGCCGTCGTCGTCGGTGCAGCCGTCGTCGTCGACCGGGGAACCGTGGTGCTCGACGCTCCGCCCGGCGTGCTCGACGACGTCGACGCTCCGCCCGGCGTGGTCGTGGTCGACGCCCGGGGCTGCGTGGTCGATGAGCCGCTCGACAGCGGCATACCCGAGTTCAGGACCTTCTTGCCCACATCGGCGGGCGGGAACTTGCACGCCGCGTTGCCCGCGATCGCCCTGCTCATGAAATCGCGCCAGATCTTGGCCGGGAACGTCCCGCCGGCCACCGACTGGCCCTTGTAGGACTTCATCTGCTTCGGCTGCTCGTAGCCCATCCACACCGACGCGGTCAGGTTGCAGGTGTAACCGGTGAACCAGGCGTCCTTGGCGTCGTTGGTGGTGCCGGTCTTGCCCGCGGCCGGCGTGCGCAGACCGGCCGCCGCGCCGGTCCCCTTGATGATCACGCCCTGGAGCACCGTCGTGACGGTGTCGGCCACCTGCTCGCTGATCACCTGCTGGGGATGCACCTCGGTCGACGCGTCGAAGATGACGTCACCGTCGGACGACTCGATCCGGGTGATCACGTACGGCTCGGTGTGACGACCCCGATCGGCGAACGTCGAGTACGCGGAGGCCATGTCGAGCACCGACACCTCTTCGGTTCCCAGCACCAGCGCATAGACCGGGTCCAGCTTGGCCCGGACGCCGAGGCGGTTCGCCATCTCGGCCAGCCGTGGAGGGGTGATGGTGTCGACGATGCCCGCGTACACGGTGTTGGTCGAGTCCCATGTCGCCTCTTCGACCGACTGCACGCCGTGGTCGGCCTTGTCGTAGTTGCGGGGCTTCCACAGCTTGCCGGGTTCGGCATACACGTTGGGGAACATCGTCGTGGGCGGAGCGCGGAACCGTGACTTGACCGAGTAGCCCTCCTCGACGAACGCGGCGAGCGCGAACGGCTTGAAGGTCGACCCGGGTGCCCGCCCCGATCCGCCGCCCGCGCTGCCCAGCGCCAGGTTGACCTTGCTGGTCTCGTAGTCGCGCCCGCCGTACATGGCCCGGACCCGACCGTCGGTGTCGATCGCGACCAGCGACCCCACCGGACCGTCGGGCTGGTTCAGCGTCTTGTTGACCGCGTCGACCGCGTACTTCTGCATGGCCGGGTCGAACGACGTGTAGACCCGCAGGCCCTTGGTCTCGGCCCCCGGTCCGAGCCGCTCACGCAGCTGCGAGCGCACCCACTCCATCCAGAACTGGGACCCCAGGTCCTTGTACTTCACGTCACCCAGGTCGGTGTGCTCGGCCGGTCGGGGCCGGATGGTCACCTGCTGGGGTAGACCGGTGCTGGTCTTGTCCTCGGTGTTCCACGGGACCTCGGCGGCGGCCCGGGCGCGCGACTCGGAGATGTAGCCCTCCTCGACCATGGCGTCGAGCACCGTCCGGCGGCGCCGGGTGGCCTCCTTCGGGTCACGGGTGGCATCCGCGTGCTCCGGGGCGCGGATCAGACCGGCCAGGTAGGCGGCCTGGGGCAGGTCCAGGTCCCGTGCTCCCACCCCGAAGTAGGCCCGCGACGCTGCCTCGACGCCGTAGGCCCCCCGCCCGAAGTAGATCTCGTTGAGGTAGCGGGTGAGGATCTCGCGCTTGTCGAGGGTCTGCTCGAGCTTGACCGCCAGCACCGCCTCCTTGACCTTGCGGGTCAGGGTCTTCTCCGAGCTCAGGTAGACGGTCTTGACGTACTGCTGGGTGATGGTCGAGCCGCCCTGCTGCGACGCGCTGTCGCCCAGCACGTCCTTGGTGAACGCTCGGGCGATGCCCACCGGGTCGACGCCGTTGTGGTCGAAGAACTTGCGGTCCTCCGCCGACAGGACGGCCTGCACCAGCACAGGAGGGAGGTCGTCGTAGGTGACCACGACGCGCTGCTCGCTGGCCGACAGCCGGGCCATCGCGTTGTCGAACCCGCACTGGCCGGCCTGGACCTCGATGTCGCAGACGAAGGTGGTCTCGTCCTGCGGCTTGGCCGGCGGGAGCTGGATCGTGTTGAGCACCGCCCACAGCCCACCGACCGCCACGACGACCAGCACGACCACCGCGTAGCCGACCCGGCGCCAACGCCACAGGAACCGCCGGGGAGATCGCGACGTGGCGTCGCCCGCGGCCGGTTCGGCTCGACGGGATGAGGGCGGCGGTGGGGACGGCATGCGGAGGGGGGTTGGGACGCGGGTCCGCCCGGGGGGATGCGAGCGGTCGTGTCAGTCTGCCTCGCCGGGCCGGTCCGCTCCCCAACGAAGCTGAGAGGCCCCCCGGGTGGCGACCGGGTGCGATCCCTGCGTCAGTCCGAGTCCCGCCGACCGACCGGAGTGATGTCGAGCAGGTGGTTCCACCGACAATCCAGGCAGACCTCGACGGTGTAGCAGCGCAGTCCGCCGCCCCGGTGGCGCTCCGCCAACTTGAGCAGCTCGGCTCGGCCCGCGACCACCCGACCGCCCGGCGGCATCCGGGGCCCGAACACGAACCGGGCCAGGCGCAGCTCGTGCTCCCCGCACACGGGACAGTCGTGGCGGGCCCGCTGGGCGCAGTTGCGACCGACCCGGAGCAGCTCGTGCTGGGCGTCACAGACGTCGGCCCGGGTCAGCTCGCCGGCCCGGTAGCGGTGCAGCAGCCGCCGGCGCGCGAAGCGGTAGTCGACCGAGCCCGGTGTGGTCCCGGGACGACCGCCGGACTCCGGCGCGAGGAACGGCACGGCCGCCCAGGGTACCGCCCGCTCCGGCGGGAGGGCCCTGCGCGCCATCCACCCGCCGGGTCCGAAGCGGTCCGCGGCTGTGGCCACGTGCTCGGCCAGACTGACGCCGATGGCTACCTCCGCGTCCGCGACCGGTCGACCGCGCCACCCGTCGGCGGGCAACGTGGGCGCGCGGCCAGCCCTGGTCCGCGACGACTCCTCACCTCACCGACTGCCCGCCGCCAGCTTCCCCCACGGCGCCGAGAACGGCCGGGACCGTGTCCGCCTCGGTCCCGACCTCGACGACGACGCCCTCGACCGGCTGATCGGACCGGTCGACGGCAAGCGGGTGCTCGACCTGGGCTGCGGAGCAGGGGCGGCCACCATCGCCCTCGCGCGTCGCGGAGCCCGCGTCACCGCCGTCGAGGCGTCGACCACCCGCCTGGCGCAGGCCCGCGCCGCCGCCGAGGTCGCGGAGGTCCGCGTCGAGTTCCACCACAGCGACCTGGCCGACCTGGCCTTCGTCCGAGCCGACACCGTCGACCTGGTCCTGGCGGTCTACTCCCTGGCCGGGGTCCAGGACCTCTCACGGGTCTTCCGCCAGGTCCACCGGGTGCTCACCCCCGGCAGCGCCCTGCTGCTGTCGCTGCCGCACCCGTTCACCACCATGCTCGAGGACGACGCTGACCAGCCGTCGCCCTACCTCACCCGCACGGCGTGGAGCGCATCGCCGCTGGCGTGGCGTGCCGCCGGTGACGAGGGCGTCACCCACGTCCACCAGATCGGCGACGTGTTCACCACGCTGTCGCGCTCCAACTTCGCGGTCGACGCTCTGCTCGAGCCCGAACCGGTCGACGGCATCTCGGGCATCCACACCTCGACGATGGTCGAGTGGGTGCCGCCCACGCTCGTGGTCCGGGCCCGCAAGCTCGGGATCTGAGCACCGCGCCGGATTTCTGAGGTCCGGATTGCGACTAGGTGTGTCGGTGCGGACCCCTATATCTGGGTGGCGTGCCAGGTGTCGAGGGCGGCGTAAGCCTCGTCCTCGGTCATCGGTCCACGGTCCAGACGCAGCTCCAGCAGGTGCGCCAACGCCCGGCCCACCTCGGGACCCGGCGCCAGACCCAGGTGATCCATGACCTGCTGGCCGTCCAGATCGGGTCGGATCGCGCTCAGCTCCTCGGCCGCCTGCAGCGCCGCGATGCGGTCCTCGAGGTCGTCGATGCGACGGTCGAGCGCTTCGGCCTTCTTCTTGTTGCGGGTCGTGCAGTCCGCCCGGGTGAGTGCGACCAGCTCGTCGAGCTGCGATCCGGCGTCGCGGACGAAGCGCCGCACCGCGGCGTCGGTCCAACCCATCTGGTAGGTGTGGAACCGCAGGTGCAGGTAGACGAGCTGGGTCACGTCCCGGACCATCTCGTTGCTGAACTTCAGCGCCCGCATCCGGTCCCGGGTCATGCGGGCCCCGACCACCTCGTGGTGGTGGAAGCTCACGCCCTTGCCGCCGATCGAGCGGGTCTTGGGCTTGCCCACGTCGTGGAACAGCGCGGCCAGCCGCACCTTGAGCTCGTTGCGGGCCTTGGCCACCACCGCGATCGTGTGGCTCAGCACGTCCTTGTGGCGGTGGATCGGGTCCTGCTCCAGACGCATCGCCGGGAGCTCGGGCAGGAACATGTCGGCCAGGCCGCTGTCGTGCACGAACCACAGCCCCGCGGACGGGTCATCGACGGTCACCAGCTTGCACAGCTCGTCGCGGATGCGCTCCGCGCTCACGATCTCGAGCCGCGGTGCACCCTCGCGGACCGCGGCGACCAGCTCCGGGACCGGGGCCAGGCCGTAGCGGGCGATGAACCGGGCGGCCCGGAGCATGCGCAACGGATCGTCGGAGAAGCTCACCTCGGCGTCGAGCGGGGTGCGCAGCACACCGGCGGCCAGATCGGCCAGGCCCCCGAACGGGTCGATGAGCACCGGTTCGGGGTGCGTGACCTCCAACGCCATCGCGTTGACCGTGAAGTCCCGACGGGACAGGTCGACCTCGACCTCGGTGGTGTACGCGACCTGCGGCTTGCGACTGTCGGAGGTGTACGCCTCGGCCCGGTGGGTGGTGATCTCGTAGGTCCGACCGCCGATCGAGACGCCGATCGTCCCGAACTTCTCGCCCTGGGTCCACAGCGCGTCGGCCACCGGCGCCACGATCGCCTTGATCGCCGCGGGCTCGGCGTCGGTGGTCAGGTCGACGTCGTCACCGATGGGACCGGTGCCCGACCCCGCCGCGACGAACAGGTCGCGCACGACCCCGCCGACCAGGAACAACCGGGCGTCGGCCGCCGCGAAGCGCTCGGCCAGGGGCCGGACCTCATCGATCAGCTCACGGGCGCGCTCGGGGATCACGACCCGAGGCTAGCGACGCGGTCACGGGTGGCCGTCACCCGTTCCACCATGTCGTCACCGGGACCGCCGCTCGTCGGCGCCTCGGGGTGCAGGCGCTCGCCGTACAGGGCCGAGACGGTCGCCGCTGTCGACCGGGCGATCGCCTCCAGGTCGTAGCCGCCCTCCAGGAACACCACCCGACGACCGGGCGCGACCAGCGTCATCAGGTCGGCCACGATGTCCGCGTAGTCACCCGAGGTCAGACCCAGCTCGGTGAGCGGGTCGTCGCGGTGCGCGTCGAAGCCGGCTGACACCAGCAGCCAGGTCGTGCCGTGGGCCTCGACCGCGGGGGCGACCAACTCCTCCAACGACCGGCGGTAGTGGTCACCGGTGGCGCCGGCGGGCACCGGCAGGTTCCACGTGGTGCCCCGACCCGGACCTTCGCCGATCTCCGACGCTCTCCCCGTCCCCGGATACAGAGGATGCTGGTGCCAGCTGACGTAGAGGACGTCGGGATCCCGGTAGAAGATGTCCTGCGTTCCGTTGCCGTGGTGGGCATCCACGTCGATCACCGCGACCCGCTCCCCCGCCGCCGCGAGCGCCGCGGCGGCCACCGCGACGTGGTTGTACAGGCAGAACCCCATGGCCCGGCTCGCCGTGGCATGGTGCCCCGGCGGCCGTGGCGCGACGAAGGCCGCGTCCGCATCGCCGGAACGGAGGCGTTCGATCGCGTCGAGCCCGGCACCGGAGCCCAGCCGGGCCAGGTCCGCCGACGCCGACGACACGACCGTGTCGGCGTCGAGGTGGGTCCGCCCCGACCGGCAGAACCCCTCCACCCCCCGGACGAAGGCCTCGGGATGGACCCGGAACAGCTCCTCGTCGGTGGCGGGCCGGGCGATGACCCGCTCGACGTCGTCGTCGACGCCGGCGAGGACCAGGCCGTCGGCCACGGCGTGCAGGCGATCCGGCCGCTCCGGGTGGAACGGACCGGTATCGTGCAGAGCGAAGCGCTCGTCCGCATACACCAGCACCGTCATCCGTGCAGCGTACCGTCGGCACCCTCTGAGCTTCCGGGCCGCGTTCCCACGACCCGTTCGGAGCGGACCTATCGTCTGGTCGTCGCCGACATCCCCACCCGACACCGCCTGGAGCCGATGCAGGACATGACCAGCCGTCAGCTGCTGCGCGTCGGGGAGGACCGGTTCCGGGTCGGGCCGTGGCACGCGGACGAGCGGATCGCGTACCTGGCGCTGCCACCGCCGCCGACCGGGCCGTCGGTCGACGGCCTCAACGGATGTCTCCGCGGGATCGCGGCCGCCGGCTACAGCTCGGTGATCACCTCGGCGCTGCACCCGACCGAGGCCCGACCCTTCCTGGAGGCCGGGTTCACCGAGTACGACAGGCTGAGGGTCCTGTCCCACGACCTCCGCGAGCTCGACCGACTGCGGAGCCGGACCGGGCGCGTCCGGCTCCGTCGGGCCCGTCGGTCCGACCGCGACGACGCCCTGGCGGTCGACAACCGGGCGTTTCCCGTGTTCTGGCGACTCGACCGCGCCGCCATGACCGAGGCCGAGAAGGCCACGCCGGTCTGCAGGTTCCGGGTGGCGCTCCCCGAGCACGACGCCCCGCGGCGGGTGCTCGGCTACGCCGTCACCGGTCGCGGATCGGGTCAGGGCTTCCTGCAGCGCCTCGCGGTCGATCCCGACCAGTCCGGGCACGGTATCGGTTCCGCCCTGGTCCTCGACGCGCTGTGCTGGGCCTCCCGACGCCGCTGTCGGCGGGTGCTGGTCAACACCCAACGCCACAACACCCGGGCGCTGTCGCTCTATCGCCGCCTCGGCTTCGAGGTGACCCCGACCGACCTCCTCGTCCTGCACCGACCCGTTCCGTGAACGCCCGTTCCGTCATCGCCCGTTCCGTCATCGCGAGGTCGGTCCCAGCGCACACCGTGCGACGGCGGATCCGCCTGCTCCTGTGCACCACCGCAATCTCGACCACCGTCGTGGCCTCCGCAGGATCGCTGTCCGCCGTCCCCCGTCAGGTCGCGGGTGGCTCCACCGCAGCCCCGAGCACCTCGATCGTCGTCACCGCCGTGACACCGTGGGTCGAACCCGACGGAGACTTCCGGATCGGGATGCGGGTGGACGGTCCCCTTCCCGCCGATGCCGTCCTCACGACCCAGATCCACCAGCGCCTCCAGGCCGCTCGGACCACCACGCTGCGCGGTGCCGTCGAGCGGGTCATCGCCACCGACGACGCGGGACCTCCGCTGCAGTCGCCCCGCGACCGCACCATCGCATCGCTCGGCGACGCCGCCACGGGAGTCGTTGTCGACATCCCGATCCGCGGCGTCCGATCCGGGGACTCGGAACGGGTGCTCCTCCCCAACCCCGGGATCCACCCCGTCACCGTGAGCGTCGCCGACGCGGTCGGCACCGAGCTCGCATCCACGATCGTGTTCCTCAATCGACTTCCCGGCACAATGCCGGTCTCCCGGGACGGCTCTCCCGCCGCGGTGTCGTTGTCGGTCTACGCCCTCGTCGACGGACCCGCCGCGCTGCGTCCCTCGGGGCAGGCCGACCTCGACCCGGCGACCCGCGAGCAGCTCAGCGCGTTGGCGAGCACGCTCGAGTCCGGCGTTCCGGGGCCGATCACCCTGGCCGTCCGGCCGAACCTGCTCGACGCGCTCGACCGCTCCGAGAACCCGACCGACCGCAACACCCTGCGGGTCCTGCGGTCGGCGACCTCCGGGTCGACTCCGGCCACCGTGGCCCGGATGCCGTACGTCGACGTCGACGTCGGGAGCCTGTCGGAGTCCGCCGACGGGCGCGGCGAGGTGCTCCGTCAGATCGCCCTCACGAACACGACGGTCCAGCACGTCCTGGGCGTCGAGCCGGTGGGGACGACCTGGTACGACGGCGACTCGGTGACCGAGGCGAGCCTCCCGTTCCTCGAGGTCCTCGGCGCCCACCGCGCCGCGATCCCCGCCGACGCCCTCCGACTCCACGACCCCCGCTCCACACCCGACGGCGCGCGGTCCCTCGCGGTCGGACTTCCACCCTCGACCCTCACCGCCACCGCCCCCGATGAGTCGCTCAGCCGGCTGCTCGAGAACGGAGCGAACGGGTCCGACCGCGAGCCCGGACCCGGCCAACGGGCGAACCAGGTCGTAGCGACGCTGATGGCCACGTGGTATCCGGCCGCCTCCGAATCCGGATCGGCCAACAGGAGCGAGTTCCCCGGTCCCGCCACGCTCCTGCGCACGCCGGTCGGAACCGAACCGGCCGTGCTCGCCGCGCTCTACGCCGCTCTCGCCGACCCCGGGCCGATCACCCTCGACCCCGGCGCCGTGCCCACCACCGCCGCCGCCGTCGACGGCGAACCTGTGACCGCCCAGGTCCCCACCGACGGTCCCACCGATCCGGGACCCGCCCTCCGAGATGTCCTCGACACCCGACGCTCGATCGACGGCTACCGATCGCTGGCCCCGTCCGCGACCGCGGAGGCCGCCGAGTGGGACCGCATCGACGCCCAGACGCTGCACGTGGACATGCCCTCCGCGGACCGCGACACCTACCACCGCAGGATCCTGGCCGACATCGGCGTCCTGGTCGCGCAGATCGAGATGCCACCGGAGCGTCAGGTCCTGCTGACCGACCGCGAGGCCACGATCCCGCTGCGGTTCCGCAACGACCTCCCCTATGCGGTGGACGTCCAGCTGTGGATCCGGTCGGTCCGCCTCGACGTCGGCGGCGGCGACCGACGCATCGTCACCCTCCGGCCCGGTGAGAACCGGGTCGACCTTCCCGTGACGGTGCGCGCCCCCGGCGGCACGTTGCTGAGGATCGACGCGTCCTCCCCGGACGGAGCGCTGGCCCTTCCTGCGGTGGCGATCCCGGTCACCTCGAGGACCATCTCGGGAGTGGGCGCCGCGCTGTCGGTGCTCTCGCTGCTGTTCCTGGCCGGGTGGTGGACGGTCTCGATCCGACGGGAACGTCGACGTCGCGGAGCCGAGCGGAGCCCGGGGGCCACGACGGACCGATAGCGTGGGGCCGAGTGGACGAGACCCAGGTCGGCTCCGGCCCGATCGACCTCACCCGGGGGTCGCTGCCGACCGGATCTCTCGCCGGAACCACCCTCGGTGGCCGCTATCGACTGGACCGCATCATCGGCGCCGGCGGCATGGCGCAGGTGTGGGAAGGGACCGACTCGGTCCTCGGCCGCCGGGTCGCGGTCAAGGTGCTGCACCCCCACCTCGCCGATGACGAGTCGCTGGTCCGACGGTTCCGCCAGGAGGCGATCGCGGCCGCCCGACTCAACGACCCCGGGATCGTCGGCGTCTACGACACGTGCAGCGACGACGGCCACGAGGCGATCGTCATGGAGCTGCTCCAGGCCACGACCCTGCGTCAGCTCATCGACGAGCGCGGGACGATCGATCCCGACACCACGTTGCGGATAGGACTTCGCCTCCTCGATGCACTCGAGAGCGCTCACCGAGCCGGGCTGGTGCACCGCGACGTCAAGCCCTCCAACGTGCTGCTCTGCGACGACGGTCGCGTCAAGATCGCGGACTTCGGCATCGCCAAGGCCGACGACCAGACCGAGCTCACCCGCGACGGCTCCCTGCTGGGCACCGCGTCCTACCTGGCCCCGGAGCAGCTGACCAGCACCGACGTCGACGCCCGAGCGGACCTCTACTCCCTGGGTCTGGTCCTCTACGAGTGCCTCACCGGTCGGGTTCCGTTCCGCGGTGACACCGGCGCCGCGGTCGCTCTCGCCCGGCTCCACACCACGCCGACCGACCCCCGCCGGATCCGCTCCGACGTCCCGCCCCGTCTGGCTGATGCCCTCATGCGAGCCCTCGAACGTGACCCGGACCGTCGTTTCGATTCCGCCGCTGACTTCCGAGCCGCGTTGCTGCACGCGGATGTCGAGGTCCCGACCGCGGTCCCGGGTCCGCCGATCGAACCGCCGGCACTGACCACCGTCGAGCACGACCCACCCGGATTCGGACGGTCCGAGCGGCGATGGCTCCTGCCGGCCTTCCTGATCCTGCTCATCGCGGTCGGGATCATCGTCGCCGGACTGCTCTTCCGTGAGTCCCGTCAGCCCGACTCGGCTGGTCCGACGACCAGTTCGACGGTCGCGCCAGCCGAGCCGCTCCCCGTCGCGTCGGTCAGCTCCTATGACCCCCAGGGCAGCGGGACCTCCGGAGAGAACGACTCCCTGGCCGCGCGGGCGACCGACGGCGACGACCTCACCGCGTGGCGGACCGAGACCTACGACCAACCCGACTTCTTCGGCGACAAGACCGGGGTCGGTCTGGTCATCCACCTCGCCGGCCGGTCCCGTCTGGAGAGCGTCCGAGTGTCGGGCTCGACCAACGGATGGAGCGGACAGGTGTACGTCCTCGACGGCGACCCGGATCCTGCCGGCCCTGGAGACCTGCACCCGTCGGCCACCCTGACCGACGTCCGCGGCCCCGTCAGCGTCGACGTCGGAGGGGCGACGGGAACCACCGTCTTGCTCTGGATCACCGACCTCGGCGACCCGGCCGACGGGTCCCGACACCGGGTCGAGATCCAGGAGGTCGTCCCGAACGGGGCGCCGGCACCGAGCTGACGCGACATGGACAGAACCTCGCAGGGAGGGGACGGGCCGAGCGACGAGGACCTGGTCGCGGCCGCTCGTCGCGGCGACCGGACCGCCATGGACCAGCTGCTGCGCCGCCATCACGACCGGATCCTGGCGGTGTGCCACCGGCTCTGTCGGAATCCTGCCGACGCCGAGGACGCCGCCCAGGACGCCCTGATCGCCATCGTCCGGTCGCTCGATCGGTTCGACGGTCGTTCCCGCTTCAGCACCTGGGCCTACCGGGTGACGACCAACTCGTGCCTGGACGAGCTGCGCCGACGGCGACGACGGCCCGTCACCGTCGACCCCACCTCGGTTCCCGAGCCCGCCGCCACCGACGTCGAGCCCGCGGATGCCGCGGTGCGCTCCGAGGTCCGTGCCACGCTCGTCGAGGCGCTCGAGCGCCTCCCCGAGGAGTTCCGGGTTCCTCTGGTGCTGCGCGACGTCGCCGACCTCGACTACGCGAGCATCGGAGAGATCCTGGATCTGGCCCCGGGGACGGTGCGCTCCCGGATCGCTCGCGCACGGGCCCGCGCCGCCGCCCTGCTCGACGGGAACCCGACGGCCGGTGCCGACGTCGAAGAACCGGACCCCGCCACGATGGACCCGCCATGAACGACCGACATCCCGACGACTCCGAGCCTCCGCAGACCTCGCGGGAGACGCCCGGGTCGCGACCCGTGCCCCGGGACGGGACCGCGGATGAGTGGGTCAGCGCGGTCCTCGACGGAGAGGCCGACGCCGAGGAGTCGGCCGCCGTCCGATCCGATCCGGTCCTGCTCGCCCGCCTCGCAAGGTTCCAGGATCTGCGCGACCGGCACCGACAGCTCGCGCTCGACCCCCGGCCGTTGCCTACCGACGTCGATCAGCGCGTGGCGGCCGCTCTGGCCGAGATGGGAGCCGCGTCCGGATCCGGTCACCGTCCCGACCTGGTCGCCCGCGGTCACGCGAGGCCGGAGCGGTCCACCCGGTTCCAGAGAAGTCGGTCGTGGGTGGCGATCGCCGCCGGGGTGGTCCTGGTCGTGATCGCGGCCGGGGTCGCGGTGCGCGCCACCACCGGCCGCTCCGGCACCGGTGAGCACCTGGCGGATTCGGCCACCGAGGTGACGGGGGACGGTTCGGGCTCTCTCGAAGCGCCGGCCAGCACCACGTCGCCGCCGTTGAGCAGTCCCGCCCCCGCCGGTGCGTCAGGTGCCGGGACATCGACCGAGGAGTCCGCCCCCTCGGGGCCGCCGCCCAACAGCGCCGATCGCTCGGGGCCTGTCGCGTCCGACGAGAGGCTGGCCGGGCTCCCGGACCTGGGCATCCACGCGGACACCGCCGCAATGGCGTCGGCGACTCCCACGTCGACCCTCGACTCCCTGCCGCTGAGGGATCCCGCGAGCCTGCCCTGTCCGACCGGCGGCCCGGACGCGGTCCGCGTCGCGGTCGCGGTCGTCGCCGGTTCGCCGGCCCTGGTGATCCTCACCGGTGACACGGTCCGGGCCGTGTCGGTCCCCGGGTGTCTCCCCCTCCCCTGACCGACGGTCCTGTCGCCCCGGACCCGACCCAACCCCTAGGCTCCTGCGCCATGAGCGAGACCTCCGCGTCGTCGGGAACGCCATCGACCACGACGCCCGGCCGGCCGGCGAGCGGCGGAGGCGACTGGACCGATCAGGTCACCGATCTCATCGTCGAGAACGTCGACAAGGTCCGCTCCCACACGACCGGGCCGATCCTCGAGGTCTCCAAGGGGATGGTCTACGCGATCGTCGCCCTCATCCTGGGGTTGCCGACGGTGGTGCTCGCCCTCGTCGGCACGGTGCGACTCCTCACGATCTTCATCCCGGCCTGGGCCGTCTACCTGCTGTTCGGGATCATCTTCGTGCTCGTCGGTGTTGTGCTCTGGTCGAAGCGCGGTCGTCTCCCCACCTGAGATCGACCCCGAACCCACCCCCGAACCGTCACCGAACGGAGAGCCACCATGGCCGACCTGCGCAACGTCGTCATCATCGGATCGGGCCCGGCCGGCCTGACCGCCGCCATCTACACCGCCCGTGCCGACCTCGAACCCCTGATGATCAAGGGCGAGCCGTCGTCGACCGGCGATCAGCCCGGGGGCCAGCTGATGCTCACCACCGAGGTGGAGAACTTCCCCGGGTTCCCCGACGGGATCATGGGACCGGAGCTGATGGGCAACCTGCGTCAGCAGGCCGAGCGGTTCGGGGCCGAGATCCACACTGCCAAGGTCTCCCGCGTGGACTTCTCGGAGCGTCCGTTCCGGATCTGGGTCGGTGACCCCGACGCAGACGAGCCCACGCACCTGGCCCGGTCGGTCATCATCGCCACCGGCGCCAGCGCCCTCATGCTGGGACTCGACTCGGAGCACCGGCTGCTCGGCCACGGCCTGTCCACCTGCGCGACCTGCGACGGGTTCTTCTTCCGCGACCAGGACATCGTCGTGGTCGGCGGCGGCGACTCGGCCCTGGAGGAGGCGACGTTCCTGACCCGCTTCGGTCGGTCCGTCACGGTGGTCCACCGCCGAAAGGAGCTGCGCGCCTCCAAGATCATGCAGGACCGGGCCTTCGCGAACGAGAAGATCACCTTCGTCTGGGACAGCGTCGTCGAGGAGATCCTCGGCGAGGGCCGGGTCGAGGGCGTCCGCCTCCGCAACGTCGTCACCGACGAGGTGACCGATCTCCCCGCCACTGGGGTGTTCGTCGCCATCGGCCACCGTCCCAACACCGAGCTGTTCTCCGGTCAGCTCCCGGTCAAGGACAACGGCTACCTGGTCACCCTGGACGGGACGTCGCGCACCGCCGTCGACGGCGTGTTCGCCTGCGGTGACGTCCAGGACGACCACTACCGCCAGGCCATCACCGCCGCGGGCTCCGGATGCATGGCCGCCATCGACGCCGAGCGCTGGCTCGAGGCCCAGGAGCACTGAGACCGGATCCACCCGGTCGGTCCCCATCCCAGGGTCCTGCCGGTGCTGGAATGACGACCGGGGACGGGCTGTTGTCCCAGGACGTCCCTGCCGTCGCGGAATCGGGCCTCGGCCGTCGACGGGTCGAACCCACCTCGATCACACCCGCAACCACCACTCGAACCCACCGAACCACCGGAGGAGAGCCACATGGGCTCCATCAGCCAACTCACCGAGTCCACCTTCGACGAGGAGGTCGCCAGCTCGACCGAACCGGTTCTCGTCGACTTCTGGGCCGAGTGGTGCGGTCCGTGCAAGATGATCGCGCCCATCCTCGAGGAGGTCGCCGCCGAACAGGAGGGCAAGGTTCGGGTGGCCAAGGTCAACGTCGACGAGAATCCCGGCCTTGCCACCAAGTTCAATGTGATGAGCATCCCGACCATGATCGTGTTCAAAGATGGGCAGGAGGCTCAGCGCCTCATCGGGGCGCGGGGCAAGCCGCAACTCCTCGAGGATCTGACCCCCTACCTCTGACCCCCTACCTCTGACCCTCTACCTCTGACCCGCACGAGCGCTGCGGGTACCATCGGTCCGCAGGTCACCCGGACCTGCCGCGACCCCGGGAGACACCATCACCCTCTCCGCCCTTCCGCTGCGCTCAGGCGCCGTCGGGCCCGCCGTGGCCGACCTCCAGCGGCGTCTCGCCGCGGCCGGTCACTCCCCCGGCGACCCTGCGGGCGAGTTCGGTGAGTCGACCACCGCTGCGGTCAGCGGGTTCCAGCAGCAGGCCGGGCTGCGCAGCGACGGCGTCTGCGACACCGCGACCTGGGCCGCTCTGGTCGAATCGGAGTTCCGCCTGGGTGATCGGTTGGTGTGCCTGCGCTCACCGATGATGCGCGGCAACGACGTCGCCGAGCTCCAGTTGCGGCTCGGTGCGCTCGGTTTCGACGCCGGTCGGGTCGACGGGATCTTCGGTCCGGGGACCAGGGCCGCGGTCGGAGACTTCCAGCGCAACGCCGGTCTGGTCGCCGATGAGGTCTGCGGGCCAGACACCGTCGAGGCCCTGATGCGGCTCGAGGGTCGCGCCGGACGGGCCACCGTCACCGCGGTCCGCGAACGCGATCGGCTCCGTCGGACCATGCGCTCGCTCGCATCGCTGAGGGTCGCCATCGGCTCCGACGACGACCTCCAGCCGGTCACCACGCGCCTCGCGGCGGCCCTCCAGTCCGCCGGGGTCACCGCGGTCCTGCTCGACGGCGACTGGTCGGTCCAGGCCGCCGAGGCCAACGACTTCGCGGCGGACGTCTACCTGGGTCTGTCGCTGACGCCCGCGACCGTGATCGAGGCCAGCTACTTCGAAGTTCCCGGCTTCGCGTCGACGGGGGGCCGTCACCTGGCCGAACTGGTGGTCAGGGAACTTCCGGCCAGCCCGGGGTGGGGTATCGGCACCGTCACGGGGATGCGGCTCCCCATCCTCCGCGAGACCCGCAGCTCGGCCGTCCTGGTCCAGCTCGGCGACCGGATGATGGTGGACCGGAACCGCGATCTGATCATCGCCTCGCTGCAGCGGGCACTGGATGCCTGGGCCAGCGACCCCGTCGCCGATGGTGCCTCCGCCGCGTCGGAGACGCCGGCGTCGGTGCGCTACCCGGGTGTGGCGGCGTCCTGACCGACCTGTCGGCGCACATCGACCTCAACCGTCGCGAGAGGTTGACCCAGTCATCCTGAGCTGTACCTCAGCTTCGTGTTTCCCCAATGTTGTGCCCACCCTGTGGACAACACCCTGAACTCGAGGTGGATGCACCCTCTTGTCCAGGTTCACCGCCGGTCGACAGCTCCGATGCCCCGCACTCCCAGGCACCGGGCGAGGATCGCGGGAGACGCGATCAGTCGATGATCCGTCGATAGATTCGTTCCAGATCCTCCAGGTTGGCGAACTCGATCAGCACCTTGCCCCGCTTGGCCGACATGGTGATCGACACCCTCGTGTCGAGGTGATCCGCCATCAGCTCCTCGAGCTCCAACAACCCCGGTGGCCTGAGTCCGGTCGGCTCGGCCGCGCTGGTCCCGCCCGACGTCGGCTCGTCGGTCGGTGCTGCACCCGCTGCCGCTGATCCATCGAGGCTGTTCTCCAGCTCGATCCGTTCCCGGACGAGCTGCTCGACGTCACGGACGCTCAGGGCTTCGGCCACCGTCCGCTTGGCCAGCGCCTCCTGGTAGGCGCGGTCGGGGTGACCCAGGATCGCCTTGGCGTGGCCGGCGCTGATCAACTGCTCGCCCACCAACCGCTGGACCGCCGGCGGAAGCTGGAACAGACGCAGGAGGTTGGTGACCGCGGACCGACTCCGACCGACCCTCTGCGCCACCTGTTCCTGGGTGTAGGAGAAGTCCTCGATCAGCTGTTGGTAGGCCGCTGCCTCCTCGAGCGGGTTGAGATCCTGCCGATGGAGGTTCTCCACCAACGCCTGCTCGAGGGAGGAGACGTCATCGGCGGTTCGCACCACCACCGGGACCGTTCGAAGACCGGCACGCTTGGCCGCCCGCAGACGACGCTCCCCGGCGATCAGCTCGTAGCCGTCGTCGAGCTCGCGAACCAGGACCGGCTGGAGAACTCCCAGCTCCTTGATGCTGTCCGAGAGTCCCTCGAGCGACTCCTCGTCGAAGGCACGGCGGGGCTGGTAGGGGTTGGGTCGGATCGACTCGATCGGGACCTCGGACAACCCCGCCGCGACGGCATCGGGATCCTCCCCGGCCCCCGCCGGGATCAGCGAGGTCAAACCTCGTCCCAGTCCGCTCTTACGCGCCACCACTCACCTCCCGGGCCAGCTCCCGGTAGGCCACGGCACCCCGGGAGCTCGGAT
>Ga0073899_10000451_pt1 | contig 37903 bp, 24 predicted proteins | sample KloWWTmetaKNB5Ph_FD_88975 | JGI IMG/M metagenome (GOLD analysis project Ga0073899, IMG submission 88975) | Active sludge microbial communities from Klosterneuburg, Austria, studying microevolution and ecology of nitrifiers - Klosterneuburg... | ecosystem: Engineered > WWTP > Aerobic digester >... | reverse complement strand
GGTTGGGTGGGCTGGTTCCTCGCGATGCTTCTCAGGGGCCGGTTGGGTGGGCTGGTTCCTCGCGATGCTTCTCAGGGGCCGGTTGGGTGGGGTGTTCAGCCGGCGAAGGCTTCCTTCTCGTCTTCGGTTGCGCGACGGATCACGATCCGCGTCCAAGCGCCGACGTAGATGCGTTGGCCGGGATTGAGCTCCACGCGTCCCTGGGGGATCGGCATCGCCGGAAGCGGACCGGCGGCGCCGCCGACGAACGTGCCGTTGGCGGAGTTCAGGTCCTCGATCCACCAGCGGGTGCCGTCGGTACTGAGCATGGCGTGGCGCCGGCTGCACCCGTTGTCGAGTTCGCAATCGACGTCCGGGAAGATCCCGCGACTGTGCGACACCCGACCGATCAGGTTGCTCTCCTTCACCAGCGGCGCGATGTCGGGCAGCCCTGGGGACGGCATCGGGTCGGTCGATCCCTGTGCGGAATACCAGTCCGGGTCGATCCACAGCTCGGCAACCCATTCGACGGCAGGGCGTGGCGCCGGGGTGTCACGGACGGGCGGAGCCACGTCCACGGGCCGGTCCTCAGTAGCGGTTGCCGCCGGCGCGATCGCCGGAGTCGGGGTGACCTCGGGCATGGATTCCGCGGGCGCCGGAGGCTCCTCGGCCGCGGCAGCCTCAGCCGCAGCCACTGGCTCGCTCGTGGCGGGCGCGCCGGCGACCGGCTCAGGCGCAACTCCGGTGGTGAAGTCGTAGCCACAGGCCTCACAGAACAGCGCCTCGGCCACATTGGGCGCCTGACAGTTCGGGCAGCTCACGGTCGTCGCCACGGGGGGAGCAGCCGGTGTCGACTGGACGACGGGCTGGTCGGAGGTCACCGGCAGGCCGCAGACGTCGCAGAAGTCGGTCTGGCTGCTCTCGTGTCCGGCTGGGCAGATGGCCATGTCAGCTCCTGATTCGCGTGGTCTTCGTGGATGCCGTGTCCAGGGCCATCTCGTCGGCCTTGTCCACCGCCCGCCGTAGTCGGACGGTGCCCGTCCGCGCGTCGGTGATGTCCACGACCTTACGCAGTTTGGCTGTGGCTTCGGCGTTCCCGGTTTCGGTGGCGAGTTGCACCGCGCGTCCGAGTTTGGTGGTCGCGGTGCGTTCATCGCCCTCGGATCGTGCGGCCAGGCCCTCCTGGATCATCTGGGCGAGTTCGGCCTGCCCGGTGTAGTGGGCCACCTCGGGGTTGATCTGCGCGGTGAGGTTGTTGTCCGAGGACCACTTGGCCTTCACCAGTCCCTGGGTGAGCAGGTCCGCGCCCACGGCCAGTTGCACGCGTGCGGCCAACTGCTCCTGTCCCACGGCCTTCGCCGGCAGCCGGACGGCGACGTGGTAGTCCCGCTCCTCGTCACCCCAGGATCCGGTGGGGTAACTCATGGTGAGCGTGTTGACCGGCGTGCCGCGGCTGCTCAGGTCCTCGACTGTGGGGGAGACCTGGCGAATGAACAGCACCTGCGCGCCCTGCGGGATCCACACTCGCAGTTCGGCGTTCGCCACGCCGCGCGACATCGAGTTGCGCATCAGTTCGGCGAACACCGCGCTGAGCTGGTTCGGGTCGCCGATGATGTCGACGGTGCCGAGCATCGCCTGCGCGATCTTGCGGATCTCGGCGACCTTCCAATCGACGCCGACGCCACGCGCGTCCACCTGGAAATGGCCGGCGCAGTTGGCGATCGCCGCGTCCAGTTGGCTGGCGGTCTCGTTATGGTTCTCGCCATCTGTGAGCAGGATCACGTGTTTCTGGGCGAGGTTTCCGATCGAGTTGAACAACGCCTTGCAGAGGTTGAGCCAAGTGCCCATCGCGGTGCCGCCCTCGGCCCGGAAGAAGCTGATCGCCCGTCTGGCCTCCACGCGTGTCCGGGCGTCCATCCGCACCATTCCAGCCCCGGACTGGACCATCGGGTAGGCGAGGTAGGCCTTGTGATTGCCGGCCACGATGGCGAAATAGGTGCCGTCGAGAATGTTGTCTAGCGCGATCATCGCCGCCTGCTTGGCCGCGTTCATGTTCGCCACGCCCATCGAGCCGGACGTGTCCACCGCGATGATTTCGCCCGCGTCCCCGCTTCCCGTGCGTCCGGCCGCCCCAGCGCCGGTGCAACGGACCGTGACGATCGCGTTCACGTCGGTGCCGCCGTCGGGCAGGAACTCGTTCTGGTACACGGCGGCAGTGAACTCAGCCATTTGCCGGGTGCTCCTTCCGGGGAAGTTCGTTGGGGGCTTCCCCCAGACTAGACGCACCCGCACCCGCCAAGGTGCCGCAGCGGGCGAGCGCCACGGTCACGTTGTCCTGGCCGCCCTGTGCGTTCGCCCAGCTCACCAGGTGCTGCGCGATCGTCACCGGGTCGTCGGACGCGGCAACGGCGGCGGCAAGCTGCTCGGCCAGCTCCTGCGGGGTGGACGCGTAGTTCCACAGGCCGTCGGAGCAGACCACCACCCAGCCGGGTTCGCTGATCTCATGGACGCCGGTGCGCGGCGTGATGTCGAGCGAATCCCGTCCCAGCCACTTGGTGATGGCGTGTGCCCGGGGCATCGCTTCGGCCTCCTCGCGAGGCATGCCCTCGGCGATGAACGCCTGGGCCATCGAATCGTCCAGGCTCAGCAGCAGTTGCTGGGACGCTCCGATGAAGTAGACCCGCGAATCGCCGAGGTTGGCGTAGTGCGCGCGGTCGGGACTCACCACAGCGGCGGCGAAGGTGGCCGAAGCCGCGTTCGTGGAATCGGGAGCCGTGGTGGCGACGACCGCGTCGTTGGCAGCGCTCACGGCATCGACCAGAGCCTGTGCGGTCGCGGCGTCGCGGCTGTGATCACCGGCCACGCCAGTTGAAGTGCGGGCGACCAGCACTTCGAGGGCCTTCTTGGCTGCGGCGAGTGCGGCCACGTCGGAGTCGATGCTTGTGGATACGCCGTCGCAGACCACCAGTACGGCTCGCTCACCCTCGGCCCACAGCGCCATCGCGTCCTCGTTTCGATGGTGCTGCACCCCGCGGTCACAGACCCCGCCCGCCCACGGCGCCGGGGCGGCGGAGAAGTGGTCCCGGGCGCTCGGGGCCTTGGCGCCGCAGGTCTGGCAGTAGCCATCGGCGGACACCGTCCCACCACACGACGGGCAGGACGCGAGCGCGCTCACCCGCTCGCCGAGACGGCGCGTCTGCGTTGACGTCCCATCGCCGGCGGAGGCCGGCGGAAGCGGGGCCTCGGTGGGCGTCAACGGTCCGCCGCAAGCCTCGCAGAACGCGGCGGACGCAGTGACTTCGGCGCCGCAGGTCGGGCAGTTCGCCGGCGTCGCAGGGGATGTGGGCGTGGCGGGCACGGTTGGTTGGTCCGGCGGCGCCAAGGCGGGGGACGCCGTCAGCGCGTCCTCGGCTGCGGCGTTCTCGCCAGGTTGCGGGTGCTCGGTGGACCACAGCGGCCATTCGGATTCGCTCAAAGGAGGCTCCACGGTCGAAGGGAGTTGGCCAGGTCGATGTAGCCGGCCCGAACCTGCGGGTCGTCGCTCAGCCGGCCCAGTTCGGTGTAGTTCTTGACCTGCAGTTCGCGCAGCAGCGGCTTGGTCATCGCCTGCCCGGCGATCTTCAGGTTCCCCTTGGCCGCCAAGGGCTCGGCTTTCTCATACAGACGCGCCCGATACTGCGCCTGCACGTACGGGTCGAGGCGGGCCGCGGCGATGGCCGTGAAGGCCTCGGTCAACCCGCCGGAGTCGGTGGCCAGGCGTACCAGGTGGTCGGCCTTCAGCCGCTGCGACTCGGGGTAGCCGCGGGACGTGCTCGGCACCAGCTCCAGGGCGGCCAGTGACCCGGCCAGGTCGCGTCGCGCCGCCCGGACGCGCGCCAGCCCGAACGCGGCCGGGGTGACGAACGCTGCGTCGGTCGAGGCGCAGATGCGATACAGGTTCTCGGCGATGTCGTATTCGCCGCCGAGCTCGCAGGCCATTGCCAACGCCAGTTTCGGGGCGAGTTCGCCGGGCACCTGGCCGTAGACGGCGTTGAACGAACTCTGCGCGGTCACGTAGTCACGGGCCTGCAGCGCGCCCAGGCCGGCCAGCCAGACCGCACGCCATTCCCAGGGGTCGGCGGCCAGCAGGTGGTGCACCGACTCCTCCAGCACCCGCGCGTTGTTCGCTTCCAGGGCGGCGTACCCGCGGGCCAGCTGCACCTCGGGTGACATGCCAGGTGCCGATTCCAGCGCGGCCAGCCGCTCGATCGGGTCCTCGGCGTTGATCTTGGCGAGCCAGCCCACCTGGGGATCGGTCTGGTCGGGGCGCAGCCGAGGCAACTGGCGCATCCCGTAACGCTCGGACGAGACTGTCGGCGTCTCGAACAGCACCGATGACGCCGCTGTGGTGGCCACCCCCGGGGTGGCCGCGGCGACCACCTCACGCAGCACACCGAGCATCTGCAGGCGCAACTCCTCAGCGGAGGTGAACCGGTCGCTCGGATCGGGTGCGCAGCACTTCAGCAGCAGTCGGTACAGCGAATCGTGTTCGGCGAAGGCCGGCATGTCCACGGCTGGCGGAATCTTGAACTCGAACTCGGACTGGTAACCGCGCACCTCGGCGCAGAGCACCATCAGCGTCCGGCCGACAGTGAAGATGTCCGAGGGCACAGACGGACCGAGCGTGGCCACCTCCGGCGCCTGGAATCCGACCGTCCCGTAGATCGCGGAATCCTCGTCGCCCGCGTGGCGGACGCCACCGAGGTCGATCAGTTTCAGGGCGTCGCCCACCTGAATGACGTTGTCGGGCTTGAAATCGCAGTAGAGCAGGCCCAGCTCGTGGAGGTAGCCGAGGGCCGGGAGGATCTCGATCAGGAAGGCCAGCGCCTGGTCGACCGGCAGCGGATCGGAGCGACCGCCGTTGGCGGTCATGCGCTGTTTCAGCAGTTGCTTCAGCGAGCGACCGCCGACGTACTCCATGACGATGTAGCCCGCGTCGTTATGGGTGACGAAGTTGTAGATCTCGACGATCAGCGGGTGCTCGACCCGGGCCAGGAAGCGTAGCTCGCCGATCGTTGCGGCCAGTGCGTCCAGGTCGCCCGAGTTGAGCAGGCCCTTGAGCACCACCCAACGGCCCTCGACATTCCGGTCCTGGGCGAGGTAGATCCAGCCCATGCCGCCGTGTGCGAGCGCGCCGACCACCTCGTACTGGCCGGCAATCACATCGCCGGGGTGCAGTTTGACCGTGAACGAGTACGCCGCGCCGCAGGCCGGGCAGTAGCCCTCGGACCGGGACGCCACGTTCTCTGCGCCCTGACCGACCTTGGCGTTGCAGCGCGGACAGACCCGCGCGTCCAGCGGTACCTCCGGGTTGGCGAGCACAGCCTTGCTCGGGTCGATCGCCGGTGCGGGCGGTACGCGGGTGAGCCCGGCCCCGATGCGTCCGGTGGAGAGTCGGTCGGTGGTCTGCCGCTTGGGCCGGCTGCCGAAAGAGGTTACCCGGGCCGAACCCAGGGCCGTGGAGCCGAGCTGGATCGAGGTACGGGTGGTGGACGAGGGGGAGTTCGCCTCCGCGACGGGAGGTGCCACCTCAGGGGAGCCGCAGACATCGCAGTAGCCGTCGATGATCCGCCCCGAACACCCGGGCTGGCGGCAGGGTCCGGACGGCTGTCGCGCCGGCTTGCTGCCAACTCGTCCGCGTCCGACCGGTTGGGTGCCGGCGCCACCTGGCATGCCGCAGACGTCGCAGTACCCGTCGACGATCGTGCCGGTGCAGCCCGGCTGGCGGCACCTCATCGCGCGCCTCCGTCCAGGTAGTCGAGCTGAGCCGAGTAGGTGGCGAGCAACTGCTGGAGGACCGGTTTGGCGAGCGGACGCTGGGCCAAGCGGCGTTCGATCAGCTGGGCCAGTTCAACGAGGTCTGGGTGGTCGGCGAAACCGTGCTGGGCCGCCTTGGCTTGCAGCGCCGGCAGCAGGGCAGCGGTCGCGTCCACCTCGGTCAATGCCTGGGTGAGCCGGCCGTGCGCCTGGTCGAGTTCACGCTCGAACCGGGTGAGCGCCAACGCGTAGTCGTGCAGTGCGGCCGGCGTGTTCGGCAGCGGTCCGAGCGGGGTCAACTGCGGAACGACAGCCGCCGGAGTAGGGGAGACCGCCGCCGCGACCCTCGCGGCCAGCGCGGTGACCGCTCGCTGGTTGGATTCCGCACGGGCGAGTTGCTCACGGGTCTTCGCGAGCAGATCGCGGGCCTCCCTGCGTTGAGCCGAACCCACGATCAGGTCGCGCTCGAACCGGGCGGCGTCCATTTCGAGGGAGCCGAGCAGCCCGGCGATGTCGCCGCCGCGTCCGCGCTTGTCGGTGAGTTCGTCGACCCGTGCGGCGAGCGCATCGACCTTGGCCGATGCTGCGGCGACCATCGCTGGCGGCTCCAGCTTGATCTGGTCGCGGATTCGTTCGGCCTGAGCGCGCAATTGGCGTAGCCGGATCTGCTGCTGCTCGGCGCCGGGATCGGTGTTCAGCCGGGTTCGCAATTGGGCGACCAGTGCGTCGCACAGCCGGCCGGCCTCGGGCAGGGAGACCGTCATCGACTGCAGCTGCGAGACCTCGACCCCGGTCGTGTCCAAACGTCCCCAGATCATGGCGGAGAGCCGCTCAAGTTCCTGCTGACCGACCCGACCGGAGTCCCAGCTCGTCAGTAGCAGGTTCGCTCTGGTCTTGGCTGCCTGCCAAAGGGCCATCGCCAGCGCCATGTCCGAGGTGAGTTCGGCCTGGCGCCCGGTGGCCAGAATCTGCTCGTCGAGCGAGTCGAGCTCGGCCCGGCGTTCGGTGAGCCAGCGGTCGAGCTGCCCCAGGTACTCCAGGACTTCGGTCGGACGGGCGGCTACGCCGAGTTGCCCGGGCGCGGCCGGTGACGTCGTGCTCACAGGTACTCCTTGATTCTCTGCGACAGCCCGACAATCGCCAGCAGTGCGCCGAGCAGGCCGGTGACGATCATCAGCATCAGGGGCCACAGCAGTCCCTGTTGAACCTCGTCAGCCGCGTTCTGCGCGGTCTGGACGGCAATTGCGGACGTCTCGGTCGCGGTCTGCTGCAGGTCGTCAGCGAGCCTGGCCAGTGAACCGTGGTCGTCGTCCACCAGAGCAACGCCGGCGGCCGCCCAGTCGCCCTTCGCCATCGCGGCGGCGAGCTTGGCGTGGGCGTCGGTGAACTTGGCCAGCGTTGGCAGGTCCTGCTCAGCCTTGAAGGCGTCGTTCGCCGCGGTGAACGCGGTGGTGTAGGCCTGCTGTTTGTCCTTGCTCCAGCTCTGCTGGAGAACCGCTGTCACCTGCACGTGCCTGGCGACCGCCAGTTGGGTCGTGCCGTGTTCGAGATTCACCATGCGCTCCAGTTCGGAGCCGCGGGCCAGCGATGTCGCTTCGCCCGCTGAGTTCTGCGCCGACACGGCAAGGCCGGTGATCACCAGCACGGCCGTCGCGGCAGCCACCACGCCGAGGTTCAGCACCCGGTGGGTGCGGTGCGCCACCACCCAGCTGATCCACCCCAGCACCGCCAGTGCGGCCAGGCCGGCCACGATCATCCACCAGGCCTGCTGCGCCCAGACCGCTGCCGTGGCGTCCTTGGTGATCTGGTTCTGCAGTTGGAGCACCTCTGTGCGCAGGTTGGCCAGTTCATCTTCGCTCGCGACCAGGCGTGTAGTCGCCTCCGCGCGCGGGAGGGCGACCGCGGCACTGAGGTGCTGGCCATAGGTGGCGGCGCTCGCGGCGATCTCCTGCAACTTGGGCCCGTCCGCCGGCCGCGCGGCGGCGGCGGTCACCAGCAGGCTGGACACCTCGACGAGTTCGGCCGCTGAGCTCGTGGCGTGGCTGCCGGTCGCGGACTCGCCGCCGACCACCGCCAACCCGGCGAGGTTGCCGGCCTCGATGAGCCCGTGCTGGATCTGGCCGGCGCGAACATATTGGTCGACCAGGCTGGGCGCTACGGCGAGATCGTTGCGAAGCTCGCTCACCGTCGCGATGCCGAGGGCCGCCGTGCTCAGCACCACGAGAACAGCCACGACCTGGCACTGCCGGAGCAGCCGTGGCGTCCGGCTGGACGCCGGGGTGGCGAGCCCTTCAGAGGTTTGTACCGGTGACGAAGGCTGTGGCACCCCAGCGCTGGTCAGGCTTGCCGGAGCCGGCTTCGCCGTCACCTTCGCCGTCCGCACTGCCGGGCTGCTCACGCCGGTGCTCCGGGTTCGGGGAACTCGACCGGTGATACCTGGGCGCCCGACTCCGGAGGAGCCAACCGCACCGGCTCGGCAGGGGAGCTCGGCGCGGGGGCGGGGGACGTGGAGGGCTGGGAATGATCGATCAGGTCGTCGGGCAGCAGCGTCCGCAGTTGCTCAAGGGTCGGTTCGGTGACCTCGCGCAGGCGCCAGGCGTGCCGTCCGATGGCCGCCTCCAGCAGGTTGCGGGCGTAGCGCCCGTTGCCGAAGGTCTCGTTGCGAACCTGCTCGGCCAACTGCCGGTTGAACTCGTCCAGGCAACCGTCGCCGAGGTCGTAGTCGGACTTGGCGGCCATCTGGGAGAAGATCGACCTCAGTTCGTCGTCGGTGTAATCATCGAAGTACACCGTAGTACGGAAACGACTGGCCAGGCCAGGGTTGTTCGAGATGAACACCTCCATCGGCAGCGGATAGCCGGCAACGATCACCACGAGGTCGTCGCGGTGATCCTCCATCTCCTTGACGAGAGTGTTGATGGCCTCCTCGCCGTACTGGTCGCCGTTGAGGGAGTACGCCTCGTCGATGAACAACACCCCTCCGTAGGCCTTGGCGGCGACCTCGGCGGTCTTGATCGCGGTTTGGCCGAGGTAGCCCGCGACCAATTCGGAGCGATCCACTTCGACCAGCTGGCCCTTCGAGAGCAGGCCGATCGCCTTGTAGATGCCGGCCACCAACCTGGCCACGGTGGTCTTGCCGGTGCCCGGGTTGCCGGTGAAGACGAGGTGGCGCGTGATCGTCGGGCTCTTCAAGCCGGCTTTGGTGCGCAGCGCGTCCACCCGGAGGATCGCGGTCTGCCGATGGATCTCCGCCTTCACCCCGGAAAGGCCGACCAACTCGTCCAGTTCGGCGAGCCATTCCTCGACAGTCTTCTCGGGCTCGTCGGGTTCCGGGTCTGGTTCGGGTGCTGCCGAAGCCTCAGGGCCTGGATCGACCGCAGTCGGCGCTGGGGTGTCGCCGGCGATCGGCGGCGAAGCTTGGATCGCCCCGGGTAACGGGACGCCGCCCAGGCCAGGAAATGCGCCAGGGGAGTGCGGATCGAGCCTGGTGACGTCGAGCAGCCGTTCCTGGCTGCCCGAGAGCCGGGCCAGCACGTCGTTGAGGATCGCCGGCGCGTGCTGCACGAACGCGCGTTGCGCGGCATCGTCGACTCCCGGCTGGAGAGCGGTCGGGACGCTGGGGTGGGTGGCCAGCTGCGCCGCAGCGGCCAGGCTCGCCGCGCCCAACGCGGACGGGCCGGTCTCGCCGAGCAGGGCGGCGGACTGGCAGACGTCACCGAGAGCCTTCGCGTAGGCGCCGGCTGTGCGGCTCGAACTCGCCGCGGCCTGGCTGGCCAGTGGGGTTGGGGCGCGCCGGTACCGGCGACCGCGGACGGCCGCGTCCATGAAGGTCTGAGCCGACGGTGCGACGCCGACCTCCGCGCACCATTGCAGGAAAGCGCCACGATTCGACTCGGCGATGGCCGCGGAGAGAACCAGGCCCTCTTCCGTGGCTGCCCGCGGGTCGAACCCGGCCGCGTCCGCGGCCTTGGCGAGTGCGGCCAACGATGCCGCGAGGTTGGCTGTCTTCATGGCTGTCCGAGGTTCATGGTTGTCCGAGGTTCAGTTCAGGGGCCTGGGCGTGGCCGAAACGTTCCTGGAGGAACTTCCCGTGCCGGATGAGCGCCGCAGCGTCGGTGGCGTTGGCCGCGTCGTAGATGCTTTCCATGGTCGCGCCCAGCAGGTCGAGTTGGTCGATCAGCAGTAGGAGCGAGGTCTTGCCGCCCTCCACCGGACGCGAATCGGCCCAGTCCCGCGGCAGCCGCAGGTACGCGCTGATCGCTTCGGGCAGGTAGTCGGTGGCGGTCGCCACGACCGAGTAGGAGTCGTAGCTGCCGAGTCCGAGCAGTTCGAGCCGGGGCAGGGTCTTGCGGACGGTCTGGGTGACCCGGTGTGCCCTTGCCCGGACGACCGCAGGGACGGCCGGGTCGGACACCAGTTGGTCGACCCCGGCCAGCGATGCGGTGATGTCGTCGGCCGTGGGGGCCGTCGCGATCTCGACCTCGGCCTGAGCCGGGTCGTCCTCGCGTCCGAGCAGCCGATCCCAGAAGCCCATTTCCCTACTTGTCGATGCTGATGGCCGGCAGGGTCGCGGCCCTGGTGTCCTGCTGGGCGACGCGATCAAGGTAGTCGCGGCTCTTCGCGACCTCGGTCTCCAGTGTGCCGATGGTCAACGACATGGTGTCGAGCGCCTTCAGCTTGAACTGGTCGATCGAATCCATGGTCGCGTAGATGTTCGCGAACGCTGCCTGCAACTGCTCCAGCCCGATGGTCGAGGATGCCGCCTGCTCCTGGATCTGCGCGGAGTTCTCCTTGAGCATCTCCGACGTCCGCTTGATCATGTCGGAGGTGGTCGTGTTGAGCGCCGTGATCTGGTCTAGGACGAGCTTCTGGTTGCCGAGCGCCTGGGCCACGATCACTGCCGTCCGAAGTGCCGAGACTGTGGTCGTGGATGCCCGGTCGACACCCTTGATGAGCTCGACGTTGTTCTTGATGATGATGTCGATGGCCAGGTAGCTCTGGATCGAGACCGCCAGCTGGGTGAGCAGGTCCTGGTGCTTCTGGCGCACATAGAACAACACGTCCTGGTTGAGTGCCTTGGCCTTCACCGGATCAGCGATCTCGAGTTCGGCGATCTGCGCCGAGAGCTTCGCGTCCAGCCGTTCGGCGATGTAGACGTACTGGTTCAGCCGGCCCATCACGTTCCAGAGGTTCTGCTTCTCCATGTTGAGGGCGACATTGTCCTTGGTGAGTTCGTCCTGTCCCGAGCGCAGCGCGTGCAGGATGCCGTTGAGGTGCGTCTGCGAGCTCTGGTACTTGCGGAAGTAGTCGGTGACTTTCTCACCGAAACCCAACTTGTCCCAGAAGCCGCTCTTCTTCGCCTGTGCAGGGTCGAGGTCCTCGACGGTTCGCCGCAGTTCCATCAGGGTCTTGCCGACCTTCGACGTTTCAGCGAGCCCGCCCTGCTCGATCGCCCGCACCGGGGTGTCGAGCAGCCGGTTCGACGTCTCGGCGGCCTTCCGGATGTCGAGGTCGCCCATGCTGCGCACTGCGTCCGCCTGGGCGGAGAAAGCCGGCGAGTTCTCCTCGGCCGAGTTCAGCGCGGTCAGGAAGTCCTCGACCTTGGAATCGAGGACGGGTACCTGGGCTGCGTCGACCTGCGGCGCGATCGCCGGTGCCTGGGTCGCGGTCACGGTGGCGGGCGGCGCCGGCGGGGTGAGGTTCAGCATGTCGGGCGGCGCGAGCTGGACGGCCTGGTTGGACGGCTGCGCGGGTGTGCTCATCGGTTGACCTCTCGAATGCGGGCGTTGAGCCAAATCTAGCGGCCCACACCCACAGCGGAACCCCCGCCGCGACACGGGTGCGTCCGGGTTGGGGGACGGAGTGGGGGCAACCCTGACCCGGCGAGCCAAGAGCGGTGCGGCACAGTGTCGGTGGGAGGTGATTGCATGTTTCCGTGATCACTTCGCGAGGCCCGGCGCGGCCGGTTCCTGCTACGGAACCGAATGGGCTGCTGTCTGCCTGGGGCGAGGACGCGTTGCTGTTGCTCGGCGGGCCCGGTACCGGCAAGACCACCCTGGTGGCGCGCGCCGCAACGGTCGAACACCCCTCCGGAACGCCACTGGTCCTGGCCTCCAGCCGCACGGCAGCGAGTCACCTGCGCAACCTCGTGACCGCCGAGTTGGGTCCGGGCGCCTGGCGTCCGGCGGTGACCACCGTGCACGCCCTCAGCCGCAGCCTCTGGCAGCGGTTCGCCGAGCGTCCCGACCTGCGACTGCTGGCTGCACCGGAGCAGGAGTTCCGCGTACGCGAGTTGCTCTCTGGAAGGCCGGCCGGCCGGTGGCCCGACGATCTTCGCTTCGCCGTGGGCACGCGTGGTTTCGCTGCACAGGTGCGGCTCGCGATCGCCCGAGCCCGCCAGCTCGGTCTAGACCCCGAGGATCTGGTTGCCTTCGGCGAGGAGGCCGACAATCCGGCATGGACGGCGCTCGGGGCGTTCTTCGCCGAGTACCTCGACGTGCTCGATGCCGAGGGTGTGCTCGACTACGCCGAACTCGTGCACCGGGTGCGCCTGCTGCTGACCGAGCCGGAAGTACGCGCCACCCTGGCCGGTGAGGTGAGCGCGGTGCTGGTGGACGACTTCACCGAACTCGACCCGGCACAGATCGAACTGGTCGCAGCGGTGGCTGGTGGCGCCCCCGTGCTGGCGACCGGAGACCCGGACAGCGTGACGACGTCCTTCCGCGGTGCGACGCCGCGCCCGGTGGCCAGCTTCGAGAGTGCCTTCGCCAGCCCGATGCGTGCCGTTCGGGTGGCCGCACTGACCCAGAGCCACCGGCTCGGGGCACAGGCGAGCGCTGCACTGGCCGGGGTTCGGGCCCGGCTGCCACGCGCGGCCGGCCAAGTTGCGGACGGACCGGCCCCGGCCGCTCACGACGACTCGATCGTGGCGCTGACCTGCGCGGGTGAGGCGGAGCAGGCGGCTGCGGTCGCGGCCGAACTCACCCGGGCCCGGATTGAGGATGGTCTCGAATACGGCGACATGGCGGTCCTGGTGAGATCGGGACGCCGGCAGCTGGGTGCGCTGGTGCGGGCGCTGATCGCCTCCGGTGTTCCGGTGGAAGTGGCGGGCGACGAGATCCCGCTGGCGGACGCGCCGGCGGTGCGTCCGCTTCTGCTCGGTCTGGCGATCACGATGCGGGAGCAGGTCACACCCGAGGAGGCGGTGCGGCTGCTGACCTCGCCGTTGGGCGGGTTCGACTCGCTGGGGCTGCGGCGGCTCGCCCGGCAATGGCGGCGGACTCGCCCCGAGGCTGCGCTGGTCGCGCTGCCTCAGCAATTGGCCGCCGCGATCAACGAACCGGGCTGGCTCGCCGAAGCGGACAGCGTCGAGGTGACCAGGTTCGGCGCAGTGCTGGCTCTGCTCGGCGCGGCGCGCGCAATGGTGTCGGCGGGGCAGTCAGTGGACGCCGTCGCCTGGGCGCTGTGGCAGGGCACCGACTGGCCGAAGCGGCTCAACCGCGAGTCGCTGGCCGGCGGCGCGTTGGGAAGCCGTGCGGATGCCGACCTGGACGCACTCTGCGCGTTCTTTGAGACGGCGGCGGAGGCCGATCGCCGGGGTGGCGCGGCGGGCGTGCGCGCCTTTCTCGCCGAACTGGCCGGCCAACAGATCCCGGCCGATCGGGAGCGCGAGGCCCGCGTCCGCAAGCGTGGGGTGCAGGTGTTGACCGCCCACCGGGCCAGGGGCCGGGAGTGGGAACTCGTGGTGGTCGCAGGAGTGCAGGAAGGGTTGTGGCCGGCCGGGCGGCGGGTCAGCGCAGTGCTGGACGCCGGGCTGCTCACCGCCGACGGGCTCACCGGCCGCACCGAGTACCGCGACCAGTTGGCGGCCGAACGCCGGCTCTTCCATCTCGCGTGCTCGCGGGCAAGGCGCCGACTGGTCGTCACCGCGACCGCGGGTACCGAGGGCGAGGCCGACGCCCGGTCCCGATTCCTGGCCGAGCTGGGAGTCACCGCCGAGGCGCCGCGCGTCGACGCCGAACCGTTGACGCTCGCTGCCCTCACCGCACGGCTGCGTCGCACCGCCACCGACGCCTCCCAGCCTGAGGCGCTGCGAGCGGCTGCCTCGGGCGAGCTGGCCCGCCTGGCCGACAGTGCGGACCCGACCGGTCGTCCAGTGGCGCCTGGCGCCGATCCCGCCAACTGGTGGGGGGTGCGTGCGCTGACCAGCGTGCCTCGTCCGGTCGTCGGCCAGCAGGTACGGCTAAGCCCGAGCCAGGTGACCAGCGTGCTCACCTGCCCGCGAAGGTACTTCCTCTCCCGGCAGGCGCGCGGCGAGGCGGGCATCGGCCTGGCGGCGACGCTGGGTTCGCTGATCCACCTGCTCGTGCAGCAGGTGGTGATCGACGGCCTCGAACTGAGTGACCTGCGCGTGCGGCTGGACGAGGTCTGGGACCGGCTGCCCTTCGGCGCGCGCTGGCTGTCCGCGTCCGAACGGGTCGAGGTCGACCTGGCCCTGCAGCGGTTCCTGAACTGGCGGGCCGCGCGAACCACCGAGCTGGTGGGAGTCGAGGTGCCGTTCTCGCTGGAACTGTCGGTCGGCGAGCACGAGGTGCTGCTGGAGGGCAAGGTCGACTGGCTCGAGCGCACCGACTCCGGTTTGCAGGTGGTCGACTTCAAGACCTCGAGGACCCAGCCCACGAAGGCCGAGATCGCCGGGCTCGAGCAGCTCGGCGTCTACCAGTTGGCAATCGACCACGGCGGCTTCGGTCAGGTGGGCGCGGGGTCTGCGGGTGCGTCCGCGGTCTACCTTCGCCAGGCGGGGCGGCCCGAGGATCTGCCTAAGGAGTTCGGCCAGGAATCGTTGCGAGCGGTGCCGCACCTCACCTGCGAACCCGGGGAACTCGCGTTCCCCACGTGGGTGCACCAGCGGGTTGCCGCAGCTGCCTCGGTGGTCGCCGAGGGCAGCTATCCGGCGACACCCGGCGTGCATTGTCGGGCGTGTCCGTTCGCCACCAGCTGTCCGGTTTCCGAGCGAGGCCGGCAGGTGGCGCCATGAGGCTCACCGAGCCGGGTCAGCTGAGCGAGGTCCTGTGCATTCCGTTCTCCGACCAGCAGTTGGCTGCGATCAGCGCGCCGCTGGGGCCCGGTGTGATCATCGCCGGCGCCGGATCCGGCAAGACCACGGTGATGGCCGCACGGGTGGTCTGGCTGGTCGGCTCGGGTCAGGTGCGGCCCGAAGAGGTACTCGGCCTCACCTTCACCCGCAAGGCGGCCGGGGAGCTGGGCGGACGCGTCCGGCGGGCGCTGCTGGCCGCCGGGGTGCTGGACGAGGACGCCGAGGCGGGGGAGGAGTTGATCCTCACCTACGATGCCTTCGCCGGACGGCTGGTCACTGAGCACGGCTTGTTGCTGGGTATCGAAGGCAACTCGCGCCTGATCACCACTGCCGCCCGCTTCCGGCTGGCGGCGAGGGTGGTGGCCGAGACGCCAGGTCTCGACCAGTTGTCGCGGCTGCGTCCCGCGGCAGTCGCCCAACGGGTGTTGGAGCTGTCGGCCGAGTTGCGTTCGCACCTGGTTGAGCCCGCTTCGCTGCGAGGACAGGCCGAACGGTTCACCGCAGAGTTGGGCGGAGCGCCCCGCAATCGGACGGGCGCCGAGTACGCGGCGCTGCAACTGGCCAGGGCGGCCGCGGGCGAGCGGCTGGAACTGGCCCAGCTCGTCGAGCGCTACGAGGCTCTGAAGGTCGAGCTCGGTTACGTGGAGTTCGCCGACCAGATGGCCGCGGCCGCGCGTCTGGCGGTGGAGGTGCCGACCGTGTCGGTCGCGCTGCGCCGGGAGTTCGCAGTGGTGTTGCTGGATGAGTACCAGGACACCTCCGCGGCACAGGCCACCCTGCTGCGGGCCCTCTTCTCGGGACCGGATCCGGATCGTGGTCGGGGGCATCCGGTGACCGCGGTCGGCGATCCTTGCCAGGCGATCTACGGCTGGCGAGGTGCGGCGGCCAGCAACATCCTCGACTTCGCCGGCCACTTCCCCAGGCGAGATGGATCGCCGGCCGCGAGCTACGCGCTCACGGTGAACCGTCGCAGTGGGCAACTGGTCCTGGATGCCGCGAACGAGCTCGCCTCGCCCGTGCGGGCCGATCCGGCACTGACCGCCCACGGGCTTGACCTCGATCTGGTGGCCCCTCCAGGAACGCCCCCTGGACGGGTTGAAACGGCCAGCTTCGCCACCTGGCCCGAAGAGGTCGAGGCGCTGGCCGATCGGGTGGCGGAGTTGCACGACACCGGGGCGGTCGAAGCCTGGTCGAGCATCGCAGTTCTCGCCCGGCGCAACACCCAGGTGGCCGACGTCTATGCCTCTCTGGTGGCACGCGACATCCCGGCCGAGATCGTCGGCCTCGGCGGGCTGCTGGAACTGCCTCCGGTGGCCGATGTCGTTGCCACGCTCACCGTGCTGGACGATCCGGCCGCCAACCCGAGCACGCTGCGGCTACTGACCTCCACCAGGTGGGCGATCGGCATTCCCGACCTCGCCCTGCTCGGTCGCCGCGCGCGTGACCTGGCCGAGGCCAGGGTGGGTCTGGGTCCGCCTGGCCCCACTGCAACCGGACGTGAAACCGGGGCGCTGGCCGCGGTGGCGAACACCGATGCCGCGGCCGCACCCAGCCTGCTGGAGGCGATCGCCGACCCAGGGCCGCTGCCGTACCAGGAGGCCGCGCGGGTGCGTTTCCGGCTGTTCGAGGCGGAGTTGCGCCAGCTGCGCCGGCACAGCGGGGATGCGGTCACCGAACTGGTGCAGCGGGTGATCTCGGTACTCGGCCTGGCGGTCGAACTGGAGTCGATCGAGGCCGGTGCCGGGGCGCCGCTGGCAACCTTCGTCCAGGCGGTCGCCGCGTACACCGACATCGACGCGGACGCTTCCCTGTCCGGGCTGCTCGCCTACCTGGATGCCGAGCGGGAGTACGGCACGGGCTTGGATCAGGCGGTGCTCTCCGCGGCGGACTCGGTGAAGGTCCTCACCGTTCACAAGGCGAAGGGCCTGGAGTGGGACGCAGTATTCGTGCCGGGCCTGGCGACCGACGTCTTCCCGACCGACCGGGTGACCGGTAACTGGCTGCGCAACGCCGCCACGCTGCCCTATCCGCTGCGCGGCGACGCGTCCGCGCTTCCGCAGCTGGGCGCCGTCGACAACGATCACTTCACGAGGTTCGCCAACGACCTGCGCGACCAGCAGCGGTTGAGCGAGGACCGGTTGGCCTACGTCGCGGTCACGCGGGCACGGCAGTTGCTCATCGCCAGCACGCACACCTGGGGTTCGGGGCTGGCCAAGCCGCGGCAGCCGTCCGACTACTTCACGGTGTTGCTCAACCATGCCCAGCACGCTGTGCTCGCCGGCGACATCCCCGAGCAGAACCCGCTCCTCGGGTTGTCCGTCGCGGCGGCTTGGCCCGCGGTGGGACACGGCGAAGCGTACGCGCGCCGCCGCGCGGCGGCGGAAGCGGTCGGCCGTGCGCGCGAGCACCGGCGCGACTCGGGCAGCTATCCCGACCTGCCCGAACTCGACGCCGACCAGCGGGAGTTGGTGGCCGGCTGGCGGCGCCGCGCCGAGCGACTCGTGGCCGCCGAGCTGGAGTTGGCCGCCGGGCGAGCGTCGGTGGCCCTGCCCGACTACCTCTCGGTGACCGGACTGGGCCGGCTCGCCAAGGACCCGAGCGGTTACGCCCGCGAGCTCCGACGGCCCATGCCGCGGCTGGTGAGCGAGGCACAGCGCTGGGGCATCGCGTTCCACAGCTGGCTGGAGCAACGTTTCCGGGGACAGGCCCCGCTGCTGGACGGCGAGACCGACGCAGAGATCGCAGGTGCCGAGTTCGCGGAACTTCGGGCGGGCTTCGAGGCCGGTCCGTACGCCGAAGCGGTGCCGATCGCGGTGGAGACCCCGTTCACGCTGGTGGTGGGCGGACGGCTGGTGCGCGGCCGAATAGATGCGGTCTTCACCGCAGCGGACGGCCGTCCGCAGGTGGTGGACTGGAAGACCGGCGACGCCAGACGGGCGGATCCGCTGCAGTTGGCCTGCTACCGGTTGGCCTGGGCCGAGTTGAACGGGCTGGCCCCCGAGCAGGTGGACGCCGTGTTCTACGACCTGCGGAACGCGGAGGTGGTTCGCCCGCCCGATCTGCCGGACCGCCTCGGCCTGGAGCGGTTGCTGGCGCACCTACCGTCTAGCCTGTCCTAGGTGAACGCCTGGCTGACCGAAAGCGCCCTTGACCGTGTCGAGGAAGCGCGCACAGACGCGCTTTGGGTGCGTTCGTTGTGGAGTTCGCCGGACGCCATGGTGCTCGCTGCCCAGGAAGCCCAGGTGAGCGCGGACGCGTCCGGACTGGTCCCGCGGCCGGCCCGGGGCGACTTCGATCCGGAGCAGCATCATCTGCTGGGCCTGGTCGCCGGAAGGCCCTGGTTCGCCACGGCCGCCGAGAGCGGCCCGGTGCCGCTGCGCAGCGTGATGGACGGCTTCGGGCCGACCGAGCTCCAACTCGCCTTCACCGCGGCTGGGTTGGTGGGTTGGCACACCCGCTCCCGCTTCTGCCCGAACTGCGGTGCGGCAACCATCACGGTCGCGGCCGGCATGGCCCGACGGTGCTCTGGTTGCGAACAGGAGCACTACCCGCGGACCGATCCGGCCGTGATCGTCGCGATCCTCGATTCGAGTGATCGGCTGCTGTTGGGTCGGCAACCGGTGTGGCCGGCCGGGCGGCATTCGGTGTTCGCGGGCTTCGTCGAAGTGGGGGAGTCGCTGGAGCAGGCGGTACATCGTGAGATGGCCGAGGAGGTCGGCCTGCGCTTGCACCACCTGAGCTATCTGGGCTCCCAGCCCTGGCCGTTCCCGCGTTCGCTGATGGTTGCCTTCGTCGGCCACGCCGACGACACCGAACTCACCCTGGCGAGCGAGGAGATCGAGGGTGCCCGTTGGTTCACCCGAGACCAACTCCGTGCCGCCCTCGATGTGGAGGTGACGCTGCCGTACGCCGCGTCCATCGCCCGCCGAATGATCGACTCCTGGCTGGACGGCCGCCTCACCTGAGGTTTGAGCTTCGCGGCTCACGGCCGGGTGGTTGCCGGAGCAGAACTGTTCGCCGGCGAGCCTAGAGGCTCTCGCCCAGGTCGCGCCGGAAGGCGTCCACCAGCGGGTCGACCCAGTTGGTGATCGGCTCCAGCCGGCCGTAGAAGAACCGCAGGATCTCGGGTTCCTCAACGAACCGCAGTCCGCCGATCAGTTCGCGGTTGTGGTAGAGCCAGTCGATCCGGTCGATCGCGTAGTTCACCTGGCTGAGCGTGAACACCCGGCGGGGCAGTGCGAGTCTCACAAGTTCCATGTTGGCGAGCGGCTCGACGCCGTCCGCATCCCGCTGCTCACTCATCGTGCCGCGCTCCATGCCCCGCGCGCCCGAGGCCAGGTAGAGCGCCGCGGCCAACGCGCCGGCCGGGTACTCCTGCTGTGGCACGTGGTCGAGGAAGCGCTTCGCGTCCAGATGGGCACCCAGGCCCCCGGCCGGCGTGATCACGGGGATGCCGCGTTCGACCAGTTCGCTGACCATGTGCTCGATGAACTGCGGACCCTGGTTGATCATGTCTTCGTCCATGGTCTCGTCCAGGCCGACGGTGATCGCCTCCATCTCCCGCACAGACATGCCGCCATAGGTGAGGAAGCCCTCGTACATCGGCACGAGGCCGCGCATCTGCTTGTAGATCGCCTCGTCGCGGATGCAGATGCCGCCGCCACGGCCGAAGCCCAGCTTGCGGGCGGAGAAGTAGATGATGTCGAAGCAGTCGGCGATGGCCCTGGTGATTTCAGGAATGCTCAGGTCGCGGCACTCGGCCTCTCGGGTCTTGTTGAAGTGCAGGTTGTCGGCGAGCAGGGACGCGTCCAGCACGCTCAGTAGTCCGTGTTCGCGGCAGACCGCACTCACCTCGCGGATGTTCGCCAGCGACAGCGGCTGCCCGCCGATCAGGTTCGTCCCGGCCTCCACGCGGACGTAGGCGATCGCCTCAGCGCCCTTGTCCTGGATCAGTCCGCGAAGTGCGGTGATGTCGAGATTGCCCTTGAACTGCTCGTCAGAGGTGACCTCGAGACCGGCCTCGGTGATCAGTTCCAGCACCTCGCCGCCCATCGCGGTGACGTGCGCCTTGGACGTGGTGAAGTGGTAGTTCATCGGCACTATCGATCCCGGCGTCACCAGCGACTGCGCCAGGATGTGCTCGGCGGCGCGGCCCTGGTGCGCCGGCAGGAAGTAGTCCATGCCGAAGAGCTCGACCAGCTTGTTTGCCAGGCGGGTGTAGGTCGCCGAGCCGGCATAGGCGTCATCGGCGATCAGCATCGCGGCCTGCTGCTGGTCGCTCATCGCGTTCACTCCGGAATCGGTGAGCATGTCGAGGAAGACGTCGGCGTTCTGCAGCAGGAAGGTGTTGTAGCCAGCCGAACTGATCGCTCGCAGCCGGTCCTCGATCGGCAGCAGAGTCAGTTTTTGGATGATCCGAACCTTGTGCATCTCCAGCGGCAGTTGTTGTCCGCTGAAGAAGGTGACTTTCGCCATTGAAGTCTTCCTTGTCGTCTGGGAACCAGCAGCCAGCAGGCTATCGGCGCGTCCCAACAAGTGGACGCGCTGTCTGCCCATTGGTCAGTCCAGAGCTCAGAGCCGGCGCTGCAACCCGGACGCGCGTCGCGCCCGCTGCCGGACGGCACGCTGGAGCGAGTCGACCGAACCGATCAATGTCACCTGGGCCTTGGCCCGGGTGATGGCGGTGTAGAGCAGTTCCTGGGTCAACAGCGGTGAATCCGGCGGAGGGAGAACCACCGTCACCTCTTCGAACTGACCCCCTTGAGCCTTGTGCACGGTCATCGCGTGGATGGTCTGGACGCCTTCCAGAAGGAACGGCGAGACCGAGTGAAGCTGAGTGCCGCGTGCGAAGAACGCCCGGAGCTGATCGCCCTCTGTGCGGACGACCACCCCGGTATCGCCGTTGTAGAGCCCGAGGTCGGGGGAGTTGCCGGTCACCAGGAGCGGCCGTCCGGGATACCACTGCTGGCCGGGGTCGAAGCCCTCGATCGCCGCGCCCAGCCACTCCTCGACCAGGCGCGACCACAGGGCCACGCCGAACGGTCCACGGCGGTGCGCACACAGCAGCCGGTGGTGTTCGAGGTTCGTCAGTGCCTCCTCCACGCGCCCGGCCCTGGCCGCGGCCACCATCGCCGTCCCGGAGCGGGTGATCACCGCGCGCAGGTCGGTGTCTTCGACGTGCTCGGCGAAACGCACACCGGCCGTGCCCGAGGTTGCCAGCCGCAGCGTCTCGTCCGGGTCGCCGGCGAGCACCGCTGCCGCCAGTTGCGCGATCGCCTGCACGGAGCGGTAGTTGTGCATCAGGCGCACCACGGTGCTCGCTTCGGGCAGGCCGACCGCTCGCAGCGCCTCCTGCACCTCGGCGGCGGCGGGCGCCGGGGCGGCGACGATGTCGGCCAGCACCGGTCCGGCCTCTACCGGGGCCAGCTGGTCGGGGTCGCCGATCAGCACCAGCCGGGCCTGGGGACGCAGCGCAGCCAGCAGCCGGGCCATCAGCGTGACGTTCACCATCGACGCTTCGTCCACGACCACAACGTCGTGGGGCAGCGGGTTCGCGCGATGGTGCTGGAACCGGCTGCGCGACTCCGGCACCCATCCCAGCAGCCGGTGGATGGTGGTGGCCCGCAACCGTCCGATCTCGTCGGCCACCTCGGCCGGTAGCGTGTCCAGCTCAGCGGCGAGTGCCTCCTGCATCCGTACCGCGGCTTTGCCGGTGGGTGCGGCCAGCGCCACCAGAGGCGCCTTCGGCAGCGTCTGCCAGAGGGTTCCCAGCAGCCTGGCGAGGGTATGGGTCTTTCCGGTGCCAGGGCCTCCTCCGATCACGGTCACGGCCGTGAGGGTGGGCATGATCGCCGCGACCGCCTGGTCGGTGTCGGTGTCCCCGGCCAGCAGTTCAGCCGCCGCGGCGGCCAGGCGGCTCGGCTCGATCGGCGCCGGGAGGCATGCCCGCCGTCGCCTGATCTCGTCGGCCACTTCGGTCTCCTCCTGCCAGTACCGCTCCAGGTACAGCAGGTCGCCCACCAGCCGCAGCGGCCGGTCCCCGGCGGGCTCGACGCCCACGTTCACCAATGGGCTGACCGTGATCGCCTGCCGCCAGAGCTCGGCCCGTGGCAGGAGTTCCGGCGGCACCCCGACCGCGTCCTCGTCCACTCCGGAGACGGTCTGTTCGGTGGCCGAGAGATCCAGGCAGGTGGAGCCGGCCCGCAGCGCCCTGACGGCGAGCGCGAGCGCGAGCTGGACGCTCTGCTCAGGTTCGCCGTACAGGTGCGCCACCTTCTGCGCCACGTGGACGTCCCCCCACGACAGGGCACCGGTGGCGTGGACGTCGAGGAGCAGACCCGGTCGCAGGCTGCTTGCCAGATCGGTCATGCCGGCCTCCGGCCCGCGAGGAGCTCGGACAACTCGACCACGAGCCCTGGCGGCGGGAACCAGGAGAACACACCTGTTTCCGGCCCGGCCTCGCGTCCGCCCATCCCCCTGACGAACAGGTAGCCGACCCCGCCGAGATGCCGCTCGGGGTCGTATCCGGCCAGCCGTGAACCGAGGAAGCGGTGCAGTGCCACGCAGTACAGGATCGCCTGCAACGGGTAGTGCGTGCGGATCATCTCGGCGGTCATCGCGGCCCCGCTGTAGTGCTCCAGGGTGAGCTCGGCCGGCCCGAGCCGGTTGGTCTTGTAGTCGACCACCACGAACCGCAGCCCATTCGGCGTCGGGACGCGCAGCACCGAGTCGATGCTGCCGGTGAGGAAGCCGTGCAGCGCCTGGCTGGCAAGCACCGGTTCGGCCAGGGCGTCCGGGTAGGCCGCCAGTGGATCGTCCGCAGGTAGCCAGCGTCGCATGGCTCCGGCCACCTCGCCCAGGGTCACCAGCGGGTCGCGGCTGGTTCGATCGTCCTCACCGAGCGCGAACTCGAAGGTCAGTTCGCTGAGCCGGTCGCACGTCGGGATCGCGGCCAGCGGCAGCCCTCCGGTCAGCTCACCCAGCGAGGTGAGGAGGCTCGGCAGCAGGGCGGCCCCCAGTGTCGGAGCGGTCACGTCGGGGACGGCGAAGTGCGACAGCGCAGCCGTGGCCGCATCGAGCACACGCTCGGCCAATTCGCCTTCGTCGGACGCGTACCAGTCGAGGTTCTCCAGCACCTCGTGGACGAGGCTGCCGAACCCGGTACCGCCCGGAAGCGCTGCCATCGGCGACGGCGTCCCCGGCTGTGAAGAGGCTCGCGCAGGCTCGTCGGCCGGCTCGTCCTCGGTCCAGCCAGCCTCGCCCAGTGCAACCGGCGGACGCGCGTGGACGGCCTCGGTGAGCCCGGAGTAGGAGGTGCGCCGCCACAGTTGGTCGATCTCGCGGGCCATCCGCGGCAGCGTGAGCATGTCGGGTTTCGTCGCCGGTGGGCGTCGGACCGGTGAGGTGACCGGCTCGCAGTCCTCCACTGCTATTCCGGCTTCGGCGAGCCAGGCCAGCTCACCCGGGCGCCCGTCCCCGGGGGGTTCGTCCACCGGGTAGCCGGCGGCCGGCGCGCCTACAGTGTCGCGGCGCCGGAACAGAAGCCGGTGCAGGGGCGAGGCCGCAGTGTTCTGCCGCGTGCGCGACCACCAAAGCGTGACCTGGGACTGTGCGCGGGTCAGTGCGACATAGAGCGCCCGCAACCGATCCTCGGCTTCCTCCCCGGCGTGCGCGGCCAGTCGCTCCTCGCGTCCGGGTGCGGTCGCTCCACCCAGATCGAGCACGCGCCGGCCGACCTCGTGGAACGCGATCGGCTTGCCCTCGTCGCTGTCCGGCACCCAGAGGTCGGCGGCCTCCGGCAGCAGCACGATCGGGAATTGGAGCCCCTTCGCCTTGTGCACGGTCATGATCTGGACGGCGTCGCGGTCGGTTTCCAGCCGCCGGACGCGATCACTGGTGGCCGCGGCGCGCTCGACCACTTCGGCGAACCAGGCCACCAGGGTCTGACCACGCAGGCCATCGGTGTGCTGGGCGTGCAGGATCTCGGCGAGGTGGCGGAAGTCGGTCAGGTCGCGCTCACCGCGTGGACGCCCCAGCACCCGCTCGGCGAACCCGGTTCGGTCAGGGGCGCCCGCGGCCTGGATGGCAGCGAACAACGCGGCCACGCCCTGCGCGTTCAGCACGCGCGCCCAACCCTGCAGCAGTCCTGCCCAACCGATCAGCTCGGCTTCCCCGGCACCGGCCAGGGTGGTCAGGTCGGCGCCGACGAAGTCGGTGAGGATGGCTGCGCGCACCGCGGACTGTCGTGACTGGTCGAGCGCCCGCAGGAGGGTGAGCCAGTCCTGCGCGGCGTGGCTGGCGAAGATCGAGTCCGCGCCGGAGAACGCGACCGGGACGCCGGCGAGGGTGAGCGCGTCGGCGATCGCTCGGCCACGGGCGTTCGTGCTCACCAGGATCGCGACGTCGTCTGCGCGTACGCCGCGGGGAGCGCCGGCCTCGACGACCTGTATCTCACCGTCCAGCAGCCGGACGAGTTCCGCGGTGAGGTCGGCGACGATCCGTTCCCTGGCTTGGTCGGCCTGGAACGGGTCCGCGTCGGCAACGCAGCGAATTCGGGCGGGTGCGGACCATCCAGAGCCCGTCGGCGCGCATAGGCGCGACTCCACGTGGGAGGCCTCCACCGGAGGGACTGGGATCCCCGCTCCGAGGGTGACGTTGTGGAACAGTGCGTTCACCGCGCGCACGACCCCCGCGTCGGCGCGATGGTTCACCAGCAGCGAGAATTTCTCGTCCGCGGTTGTCACGGCGTCGGTGTAGGCCGTCACGTCGGCCCCCCGGAACGCGTAGATCGACTGCTTCGGGTCGCCGATCAGCACCAATGGGACGTGGCCTGCGAACGTGTCGCGCAGGATCGCCCACTGCACCGGATCGGTGTCCTGGAACTCGTCGACCAGCACGACCCGGCAGCGATCGCGCAGCCGGCGGGCCGCCGCTGGCCCAGCCGGTCCGGCGAGGGACTCCCGCAATCTCGTGAGTTGGTCGTCGAAGGAGTAGACGCCCAGCCTTCGTTTGCGCTCGGCCAGTTCCTGGCGTACTGCCGTCGCGAAGGCCAGCCGTTCGGCCGCTCGCCCCGGCACGTCCTGGGGCACCAGTGGAGCGTCCGCGAGTTCGGTCGCCTCTTTGGCCAGTTGCCGCGCGGCGGCCAGGTCGAACGGCGGGCCGGAGGCGGCGTTGGCGTAGCGGGCGAGATAAACGTCATTGACCACCTGATCTCGCACCAGGGACAGGTCCTCCACGAGGGTTGCCTGGGGGTCCTGGGCGGCCAGGACGCCGAGTTCGTCCAGCATCGCTTGGCAGAACTGGTGGATGGTCATGATCGCGGCCGCGTCCAAGCCGGCGATCGCCCGATGCAGACGCGCGATCCGCTCGTGCACGATTGCGGTCGGGGCGTCGACGAGCAACCGATCGGTTTCGTCAAGGTCGACCGGCTTCCCGGCCAGGTGATCGGTGAGCCCGGACGCCGTGAGCAGCAGCCGCTCCCGCACCCGGGAGCGCAGCTCGGCCGACGCCATGCGGCTGAAGCTGATCACGGCCAGCCGGTCCGCCTCGACCGAACCCTCGGCGAGGTAGCGGGCGGCAAGGGCCGCGATGGCATAGGTCTTGCCGGTGCCCGCGCTGGCTTCCAGGACGGTGGTACCGAGCGGGAGCGGTGCGCTGGGGTCGTGGGCGATCACGAGGTCACCTCCGCGGCGAGCAAGGGCGTCCAGATCGCACTCGCCAGCGCTCCGACCACGAACTTCTCGCCCGGGTCGGCGCCGGGCACCGCAGTGTCGCCGATCTGGGTCGAGACGAGTTCCGGGAAGGAGAAGAACAACTTCCACGCGGCGTCGGCCTCCCACTTCCAGCGGTCGCGCAGGCGGTTCATGCCGACTTTGGGGTCCAGTGGGTCACGGCGACTCTCGCGCAACCCAGCCCACTCCATGCCCAGTCGGGGCAGCGCAGGCAGTGGTTCGGAAAGACCGCGGGAATAGATGGCCAGGAGGTTGCCCAGCAGTTCGACGGCGGTGGCCTGAGGCGGGGCGGCAAGACAGGCGACCTTGCCCTTGCCGACCACCCGCGCGCGCCAGTCGCCCGGCACCGCGGCGGCCAGCGTCAGCAGGCGGAGCCAAGCTTCCAGACGATGCCGCGGCGCAAGGCCGGAGAACTCCACCTGTAGCAGTTCGTGGCCGAAGGCGCCCACCCTGCCGACGAGGTTGGCCGGCCCGATGCCGGGCACAGGCACGCTCAGTTCGAGGTCGTACAGCCGTTGCTCGGGCAGGTCGGCCGGGATCTGCCGCCGGGCCCGACCGGCTTCGGCCAGCACGCCGGTCATCACTTCCTTGCCGAGTTCGAAAGGCGGTACGTCGCCGCGAAGCCACTCGGCCCGCCGAACCGCGTCCTCTTCGTGACCGGCCCGCAGCCGGTCGAGCACGCGTCTGCCGATCTGCCAGCGCTGCAGATGGTCGAGCTCGATCGGCATCTCGTCGCCGGCATCAGCGGACGTGCCCAGGGTCAGGCCGGCGCGAACCTTGAGCAGGGTGCGTGCCGGGTGCTTGAAGAAGTCGGTGAGTTGATCCAGGGTCACGCCTTGGCTCAGATCCGGCGGCGCAAGCGGTTCCAGGAAGTAGCGCGGCCGGCGTTGCGCGGGCTCAGCGAGGCTGGCTCGGGCCGCACGGAAGGCCAGGGGGTCGGCACTGAACAGCTTCGACGACCCGCTGAAGTAGCGCGGGTCGAAGGGCTGCAGCGGATGCTGCACGGTTGCTGTCGTCCCGCCGCCGACACCGGCGTCGGACACGGCCGTGGCTTCGAGAGCGTCCAACAGTTCAGCGATGGGCGCGGCCAGGGGCACGGCTTCGTTGGTGGCGACGCTGCGCCCCTGCGCGATCACGATCAGCCGCTCCCGGGTCGCATGCACCGCGTCCAGGAGGAGTTGCCGGTCGAGCAGGGCGCCGGTCGGGTCGCCGACGCGCGGCTCATCGCCGAGCAGATCATCACCGTGTCGGCGAGCCGGCCGCGGATAGCGTTCCGCGTCCCAGCCGAGCAGCACCACCACGCGGTGGGGGACGTGGCGCAGCGAAGTGGGTCCGCACACGATCAGCGAGCCGTTGCCGAACGCGCCGCGGGCCGGGGTGGACGAGAACTCATCGGCGATCGCGCGCTGCGCAGCCTGGCGGCTCAGGGGGGTCCCGGCGGCGCCCTCGCCGCGTTCGACGAGCCGGGCCATCCCTGTCCACAAGTCGGTCAGCTGCCACTCCTGGCCCGACGGGAGCGCCACCAGGCTCTCCACCGCGCGCCGGCACCGCATCGCCCAGTCGGACAGCGTGCCGGGTTCAGTGAACTCGGCCAGGGTGCGCGAGAGGCGTCCGACGAACTCGGTCAGGGCGCCGATCAGCACCACGTCGGAGGACTCCACGTCATCCAGCGGCAGCACCGTGCCTGCCGATACCAGATCGGTTTCCGGGAGAGCGACGCCCAGCAGCATGCGCTGGAGACCCGCGAACCAGGTGTTCTGGGGGAATCCCTGCAACCCGAACGCCGAGCGCTGTGCCGCGGACAGGCCCCAGCGCACACCGGCCTTGGCTACCAGGTCGACCAGACGCTCCCGGCCCTCGGAGGTGAACCCGAACCGGCCCGCGATCGCGGGATCCTGGCAGAGCTCGAGAAGGGTGGACGCCTCGAAACGTCCGTCCGGGAGCGCGAGCAGTCTGAGCAGCAGAGTGACCATTGGATTCACCTGAGCCATCGACCGGTCGGCCAGCTGCACCCGGAAGCGCGATGCCGGGTGGGCCTGGCCGCTGGCCGCGGAGAACGCGGCACCGATCAACGGCGCGACCGCGTCCACGTCCGGGGTGAACACCGCGATGTCGCGCGGTTCGAGGCTGGGGTCGCTAGCCAGCAGGTCGGTCAGTACCTCGCGGAGCACCTCGACTTGGCGGCTCAGGTCGTGCGACAGGTGAACCTGTATCGAGTCGTCGGACGGGGCCAGTACACCGGGGGCCGGCTCGGTGTCGCTGCGCAGGTTGGACTGCAGGCGGCGCAGCAGGGTGCGCTCGCTCGACGGTTCGGGCAAGGGCTCGGTCGTCTCTTCGCCAGGCACCAATGCGGCGGCTTCGTCCGCGAGTTGACCAAGTGCGCGGTTCAGCCGATGACCCGCCGGACGCGTGAAGTCGGCGCGGCGCAGTTCGCCGTTCAGTGCCGCCGGTCGCCGCGTTGGAGTGGGCCGTAGCAGCAGCAGTTCGACCTGGTGATGAGCGTCCAACGCATCCAGAAGTCGCAGGAGCTGGGCGTCCAGTTGCGAAGGGGCGAGCACCGCCACGCGTTCCGGTACCCCGGGCACCGGTCCGCCTCGCAATCCGGCCAGCTGTCCATCGCGGCGGGACAGGGCCTCGGTTGCGATGACGGGCTGGTCGATCTCAGCGACCAGACGGCGCCACAGGTGGGCCTGCCAGGCGTTCTCGCCTAGGGGTTCGCCGTTGGGGCCGACATCGTCGCCGTCCGCCCACGCGGAGAGCATCCGCGGGCGGTACCGGGCATAGCCGGCGAGGTGCCTCGCGATGCGGTGGCAGGCGGTGTAGGTCTCCCGCGAAGCGAGGAGGTGCCGCCGCAGGACCTCCAGTGCGGGCGCGCCCGGTTCGAGGGCGATGCGCTGCACCTGCCAGACCAGTCGGGCGGGCTGCCAAGGATCGTCCGCACCGCCGAGCCGACGTTCGAGAGCAGCAACTGAAGCGAACTCGATTCCGGCGCAGATGCCACCGTCCCCAACGCGGGAGAACTGCTGGGAGAGCCAGCGTTGGAAACCGGGCCCGGGCACCACGGCGAGGTCGAACGCGAACGGGTCGGCCCGCGGCCCCGACCAAGCGGTCGTGAGGCGCGAGACGAGTTCCTCGGCGCTGCGGCAGTGCTGTACGTGCATGGTGGTCACACCCTAAGGCCCGCCGCTGACAGCCCGCGTCCGCAGCTCGAACGCCGCGGACGACGGTGGACCCGGGCGACTGTGGGTACCCACGAATAGGGTGGGCGCGTGATCTCCGAACCGTCCGCACTGCTCGTCGGGCTCGACCCGGAGCAACGGAAGGTGGCCACGTCCTTCGGCCACCCGGTCGTGGTCATCGCGGGCGCGGGAACGGGCAAGACCCGGGCATTGACCCACCGCATCGCCTATGCCTCCGCTATTGGCGCCTTCAACCCGAGCGCGGTGCTCGCGGTGACGTTCACCACGAGGGCCGCCGGCGAACTGCGATCAAGATTGCGCGGGCTGGGCGTCCCAGCGGTGCAGGCTCGCACCTTCCACTCCGCCGCGCTTCGCCAGGCGCAGTACTTCTGGCCGCGCGCCTACGGTTCGGCCCTGCCCGAGGTGACCGCCGAGCGGATGTCGATGGTCGCCGAGGCCGCGCGCAAGCTGCGGCTCAACCCCGACACGGCGACCCTGCGCGACCTGCTCACCGAGATCTCGTGGGCGAAAGTGACCAATGTGCCCGCCGCTGACTACGCCGACCTGGCCGTCACCTCCGGCCGTGAGGTGTCCGGGCTCGAAGCAGCCCAGGTGGGCCGGGTGCTCGGCCGCTACGAGCAGGTCAAGCGCGACCGCGGCGTGATCGACTTCGACGACATCCTGCTGTGCGCCAGCGCGCTGCTCACCGAGTTCGACAACATCGCCGAGGAGGTGCGCGCGACCTACCGGCACCTCGTCGTCGACGAGTACCAGGACGTGAACCCGGTGCAGCAGACCCTGCTCGACCTGTGGTGGGGAGTCGGCCCCGACCATTGCGTGGTGGGCGATCCGGCGCAGACGATCCACTCCTTCGCCGGGGCGAGTCCGACCTATCTGACCACGTTCGCTGCGCGTTTTCCGGACGCTCAGCTGGTGCGCCTGGTGCGTGACTACCGCTCCAGCCCTCAGGTCGTCGACCTGGCCAACCGGGTGGCGCGCAACACCCGGCTCGGCACCGTCACCCTGGAGTCGCAGTGCCCGCCCGGGCAGCCACCACGCGTCCTTGCGTGCGCCAACGAGTACGACGAGGCGGCGATGGTCGCCAGGTGGCTGGTCGAGCAACACGAGGCCGGAGTGACGTGGCGCGATCAATCGGTGCTCTACCGCGTGCACGCGCAGTCCCCGCTGTTCGAGTCGGCGCTGGCCCAGGCCGGGGTGCCGTTCACAGTTCGCGGCGGGGAGGGCTTCTACGACCGGCCCGAGGTGCGCCAGGCGATCGGGACGCTCACCGAGCAGGCGAGGCGCGACCCGTCCGTCCCCGCGGTGGTCGCCTGCGCCACCGTGCTCGCCAAGTTGGGCTGGACGCAGACCCCGCCGTCCGGCCAGGGACGGGTGCGCGAGCGCTGGGAGTCGCTGGCCGCGGTGCTCGCACTGGCCGAGGAGGTGGACGCGGCCCACCGCGAGGCGGACGGTGGGGGCGCGAACCTTGGCGATCTCACCGCCGAACTGGCCGCCCGCGCGCAGGCCGAGCATCCGCTGTCGGCCGAAGGTGTCACGTTGTCGACCCTGCACGCAGCGAAGGGACTGGAATGGACGGCGGTGGCCCTGGTCGGGGCGCAGGAGGGCACCTTGCCGCTGTCCTTGGCCGCAGGCCCGGAGCAGGTCGCCGAAGAGGCCCGGCTCTTCTACGTCGGCATCACCTGGGCCAAGCGAGCGCTGCTGATCACCTGGTCGCGGTCGCGGCGGACGGGTGGCGGCAACCGCCTGCCGTCGCGCTTCCTCGACGGGATCGCGGCCCGACCGTCAGCGGCACCCGTACGCGCCGGCCGGGGGGCCAAGCCCACTTCGGCGATGAGCGCGTCGTGCCGGGTGTGCGGGAAGCCGCTCACCTCGGGCGCGGAACGGAAACTGAAGCGGCACGCCACCTGCCCGGCGAACTACGACGAGGACACCTACGCGCGCCTGGTCGCCTGGCGCCTTGAGGCCGCCCGGCAGAAAGCGCAGCCGGCGTTCGTCATCTTCACCGACGCCACCTTGATGACCATCGCCGAGAACCGTCCGGCCTCGCTGCCGGAACTGCTCGCCATTCCAGGGGTCGGCAAGGTCAAGTCCGAGCACTATGGCGAGGCCGTGCTGGCGATCCTCAAGGCCTAGTGTGGGCACGGACGGTGGCCGCGCGGTTGCGTCCCGGTGGTCGGCTGATCATCTGGACGAGCCGGCTCAGTCAGCGAAGCCGGGAAGGTAGTCGCGCAGCACCTGCGCGAAGTTGGCGCGCACGTCGAGCTGGGAGAGCACCGCGATGCCGCCCATCCAGACCCGATAGATGAGTGAGTACTCCGGTGGGATGTTCAGCTGCGTCGCCACGCCGGCTGCACCCATGTCGCCATGCACCCGGGCGAACTGCTCTCTGGCCCACTCGCGGTTGAATCCGAACTCTTCCACGCGGGCCGGTTCCACGAAGGGCGTCAGATAGTCGAGCAGCGCGCTGCCGTCCATCGAATCGTCCACGAAGCCCTCTTCGGCCAGGCCGGCGACCATCGGTTCGACGTCACCGGCCACGGCGTGCCGGATCAGCCGGCCCATCGCAGGGGGCAGCCCGTCGGGGAGCCGGGAGACCAGACCGAAGTCGAGGACACCCAGGCGTCCGTCGGGGGTGACCAGGTAGTTGCCGGGGTGCGGGTCGCCGTGCAGGATCCCGGCCAGCGAGGGGCCGGCGAACAGGAAGGTGACGTAGTCCAGCGCGGTGCGGTTCCGCTCCTCCTGCGGCTTGTCGATGATCGAGGTGAGCTTGTCCCCATCGATCCAGTCCGACACCAGCACGCGCCGCGTAGCCAGGTGCACCTTCGGCACCACGAACCGCGGGTGGCCGTCGAGTGCCTCGGCAACCTGTTGCTGCGAGGTGCCCTCGAGGATGTAGTCGACCTCCTCGAACACCCGGGCGGCCACCTCGCGGGTGAGTGCCACCACGTCCAGACCGCCGGTCAGCGGCGAGACCGCACCGGCCAGTCGCTGGATCTGGCGCAGGTCGTTGGCCAAGGCGACGTCCGCGCCGGGGTACTGGATCTTCACGGCCACCTCGCGGCCGTCGACCAGCCGGCCGCGATGCACTTGCCCGATGGAAGCGGCCGCGGCCGGGCGCAGGTTGAGTTCGGCGAAGTGTCGGCGCCAGTTCGGACCGAGCTCGCTGCGCAGCACGGCCTGGGCGCGCGAGGACGGCATCGGCGGGGCAGCGTCCTGAAGCTTGCGGAGGCGCTCACGGAAGGGTCCGGCCAGGTCTTCGGGCAGCATCGCCTCGAACAGGCTGAGCGCCTGCCCGAACTTCATCGCACCGCCCTTGAGTTCGCCCAGCACCTGGAACAACTGCTCAGCAGCCGCGTCGCGCATGGCCGCGTCCACGTCCTCGGCGGACGCGCCCAGCAGCTTGCGGCCCATGCCCACGCCGGCCCGAGCCGCGGCGCCGAGCGGCAGCGTCAGCAGCTTGGCCGAGCGACTGAAGGTCGACTCGGGAAGGACGCGGCGTTCCTCGTCTTGGCTGGTCACCGGGCCAGTCTGCCCGCTGGGATCAACCGATCGGCAACAGGCAGCCGCAACGGGGGTGCGCCGGCCACTGCCTGGTAGCCAATTGGTAGTCGGGCAGCGCAAGTTCGAGTGAGCTTCCAGCGCTCTCCGGCATCCTGCCGTTGAGCCAAGACCTCACCTGCACCATCGAGGTGGCGGCCGCCCAGACCAGCAGGGACGCGTCGATGCCGACCTGGTCCAAACAGAGCTGGGCGAGCAGGCGGGGCCAGCTTGGGTCAAGGCGGCAGCGGGAGAGGTCGAGGCAGCGGACGCAGGGCGTGCGCCCAGGCACCACGAGCGGACCGACCACGGCTCGATCGGCCTCGAGCCGAACGATGAGGTGGGGCCTTCCCGCCCGGAACAACGCATCGGTGAGCGATCGGTCCGGCTCCGAATGCGGCGCCGCGAGCACAGTGAGCGCGGCCTCGCGACCGTCCGGTTGATCGAACCTGCTGGCCACGAAGGCGGTGTTCTCCAGGAGTTCGACCAGCACGCCACCGCTGTCCAGCGCAGCCTGCACCGCAGTCGCCAGAGGACCGCTGCCAACCACGGTCACGCGCTGTGGCGGGACAGGAGCGGTCTCGACCAGTAGGCCGGCGTCGCTCAAGCGGATGAGGAGCCAGGAGACCCAACGCGCTTCGAGCTTCGGCACGAGGGTGCCGATTTCGGCGACCGTGCGTGGCCGGGCGAGCAGGGCTACCGCTTCGCGCAGTTGGGCGGGCACCCCGTCGAGCACGACCGCGGGGGAGTCCAGGCCGATCTGGAGGACGCCGGCCGAGCGCCACAGGGCCGCTGCGGGGGTACGAAGTTGGACGCGCTGCACGCGGCCAGCCTGCCGCAGCGGAATCGTCCGTCGCCATGCCGGGAGAGGGATTGACAACACCATCGACGAATTGACAACACTTGGGCGCTGCAACCGGACTCCGGGCCGGGAAACAGCTGAGCGCCGGCCGATGGGCCGGCGCTCAGCTGTGGTTGCTCAGGCCTTGGGCAGGAAGCGCGTGAGATTGGTGCTGCAGACCGGGCACTTGGCCTTGGCGATCCGGGTCCCCTTCTCGTTGACCACGACATCGCCGGTCGCCTCCCGGTGATCCTTGCACTTCACGCAGTAGAACGAACCGCTGTAGGTGTCCTTGGCCACGTTGTTCCTCCTGTTGATCAGCTTCGCCCCCGGGTGGGGTTCGGCGGTGAATTGCGGGTCAGTCTATGCCTTGGGTAACGCTTACGCATCGTTCCCGTTAGCGTGCGAGGGCCTCCAGCAACCGGAGTTCCGCTTGCCTTCCCCTGCGAGCGGATCGGCCACTGGAGGCCTCGCGTCTAGAAGCTAGTGCCCGCTCCGCTCCCGGTCAACTGGATGCCTCACGGCGTGTCGCGCTGCGCGGGGCGGTTCGGCGGGGGTGCGACCCGACTGTCGGATGGCTCGGTTATTCTCCTGATCATGGCGGAGGTTCGAGATCTGGAGGTGCGGCGCAGCGCGCGGCGTACGCGTACGCTGACCGTCTTCCGGGAGCGCGGACGCCTGGTGGCCCTGGTGCCCGCGAGGATGACCGCAGCCCAGGAACGCGAACTTCTGCCACCGCTGGTCGAGCGGTTCCTCGCACGGGAGTCGAAGCGCAACGGACCGGTGCTCGACGACGAGTTGACCACGCGCGCCCGCGCACTGTTCGCGAGGTACCTGGCTGAGCGGACGGGGGGTCCGCTGCCCGAGTTCACCGTGCGTTGGTCGGGCAACCAGAACCGGCGATGGGGGTCCTGCACGAACGCAACGGGCGCGATCCGACTCTCGGCGCGTTTGCGCAACATGCCGGAATGGGTCTCCGACTACGTCCTCGTCCACGAACTGTCGCACCTGTTCGAGCCCAACCACTCGGCGTCGTTCCACCACCTGGTGGCCGGCTACCCCAGGGTCGCGGAGGCCACCGCCTTCCTTGCCGGCTACCAGCACGCCGCCAACGCCGGCGATGAGGACTGGTTCGAGGTCGATGCCGAGGGCAACGAGGATTAGCCTCGGCCCTCCTCCTTGAGCAGCCTGGCCAACTCGACGTCCAGATCGTCCGGTTCGCCGGACTGGTGACCCTGCGCGGCGAAGCCCATCGGATCGGCGAGGTCCGCAACCGTGGGTACGAGGTCAGGGTGGTCCCAGGTGGCGTCGCGAGCCTCGGTGCCGCGCGTGGCCCGGGTTGCCGCCCATAGGTTGGCCGCGTCCCGGGTACGTCGGGGCCGCAACTCGAGCCCGACGAGCGCTTTGAGGGCGGCCTCTGCCGGGCCACCGGCGGCGCGACGGCGCCGAAGGGTCTCGATCAGGGCGGCTGCCGCGGGCATCCGGCGTCCGGCCACCTGAGCCACCACTTCATCGACCCAACCTTCGACCAGAGCGAGCAGCGTCTCCAGGCGTTCCAACACTTCGCGCTGTTCCTCGGTCACCTGCGGTGCGAACAGCGACCCGGCCAGGGCAGTACCTGCGTCCTCGAGTTCACCGGCTGTCATCGCGGAGCTCAACTGGCTTTCGATGGCCCGCTCCAGCGCGTCCGGGTCGATGGCGATGTCGCGGGCGTAGTGCTCCACCAGGGCGAGGAGTTGCGGACCCAGCCAGCCGACGGCGCCGAAGAGTCGCTGCCTCGCGGTCTCGCGAACCGCGAGAAAGAGCAGGATGTCCGCTGCTTCGGCCTCCAGACCCTCGGCGAACGCGGCCACGTTGGTGGGCAACAGTGCCACCTGGGGAGCTTCGGTGAGGGGGAGGCCGATGTCCCCTGAGCTGACCACGGTGGTGGCAAGGCTGCCCAACGACTGGCCGACCTGGGCGGCGAACATGCCCGAGAGCGCCATCCGCAACATCGGCTCGGCGGCGGCCCGGGAGTCGTCAGGCGCGTCCATCAGGCCCCGCAACGCAACCGAGAGTTGGCTGACCACCGGACGAACCAGACGCTGCCAGGTGGGATAGGTGCGCTCGGTCCAGTCCGCACGGCGCCAAGCCTGCGCGGGGGCGCTGAGCCGGGCGAAGGTGATCTCCTCGTCGAGCCAGAGGTCGGCAAGCGCGACGGCATCGCGGATCGCGGCCAGTTGGGCGGGCGTGGCCACCGGGTCATCCCCAGCCGATGCGACCATCTTGCGGATCACGTCCTTGGTGAAGCCCCAGTTCATGCCGCTCGCGTCCGACTTGCCGAAGCTGGCCAGTTGCGAGGTCAGGTTGCTCATCAACGGCTGCAGCTGGCCCATCAGGCCTTCCAGGTCCAGCCGGCCGTCCGGCCCGGGCGTGATACCGAACTGGGCGAGGAACCGCAGCAGGGCCTCCTCTTCGCCACCCGGCTCCGGGCGGTCCTGGTCAAATCCCTGATCGGCCATCATCACTCCTCGTCTGCGTGGCCTCCATTGTCCAATACCTGCCAAGCTTGGGCATGACGGTGCCGGTGTAGCCTCGGACACCAAAGCCAAGGACTCCCGGAGGACGATCTTGACCAAGCAGACCTGGACGGCGGCGGTTTCGGCCGCGCTGTTCGTCGTGCTGGCGGCGCTGATCGCCCTGATCCCGGTGCCCTACGTCACGTGGGCACCCGGCTCGACCGCGGATCTGCTCGGCCAGGTCGGCGAGCAGCCGGCGATCTCGATCTCTGGCGCGAAGACCTTCCCGACCAACGGCGAGCTGCGCATGACCACAGTGTCGGTCACCGCGCCGGGCGTCACGCTCAGCCTGCCCGAGGTGCTGTTCTCCTACTGGCTGCCCGCGCGGGAGGTGCTGCCGAAGGAGGCGGTCTACCAGCCCGGAAAGGACGCGTCCGAGATCAGCGAGGTCGAGTCCCAGCGCATGTCCGATTCCCAGGCGGACGCGGTCGTGGCCGGCCTGCGCCAGTCCGGAGTCGAGGTGACCAGTTGGCCCCAGGTCGTCGAGGTCTTCAACTCGGGGGCCTCAGCCGGCATCCTTGAGCCCGGCGACCTGATCAAGGCGGTTGACGGCACCGCCACACACAGCCTGCAGGAGGTCAACGACATCCTGTCCGGGCACCACGTCGGCGACGCGGTGCTGTTCACGGTGCTGCGCAACGATCTCGTCCTCAAGCAGACCGTCACCACCCGCGCAACCGCCAACAACCCGGACAAGCCGATCGTCGGCATCCTGTTGGACGTGGGCTACAGCTACGCACCCACCGTCGACTTCGCTGTGGACCCGGCGGTCGGCGGGTCGAGCGCCGGCCTGATGTTCGCCCTCGCCATCAGCGACAAGCTGGTCTCGGCCGACATCACCGCCGGACGCGTGATCGCCGGCACCGGCACGGTCGATTCCGAAGGCAATGTCGGAGCGATCGGGGGAGTTCAGGAGAAGATCGCCGCAGCACTCAAGGACCATGCCACGGTGTTCGTGCTGCCGAAGGCCAATTGCAGCGATGCGGGCACCACGGACGCGTCCATCCGGTTGGTTCCGGTTGAGACCCTCGCCGAGGCCACCGACTCACTGACCAAGCTCGCCGACCCAGCCGTTGCCGGTTCGGTGGTGGGGTGCTGATGTCTGAGGCTCTCGCCGCCGCCCTGATCGAGGTGGAGCGGCACGTCGGTCGCTCCGGCTGGGATCAACCGGCCCGGCTGTTCGCCCTCGTCCCCACCGCCGAACTGATCGCGGCGGAGCCGAGCCTCGCCGAGCACCTGCAGAACGGATTCGAGGACGGCTACTCCTCGATCGAGCAGGATGACTTCCGCCAGGGCGACGACCTGGCGGTCACGCTCAGCCGAATCACCTGGCCGACCAGCGTGGCGGGGTGCGCGCTCGCCCTCGAACGGGCCTTCCTACCCGCGGACGCCGAGACCGAACTCCCCGACGACCCGCAGGCGGCGGCCCTGCTGGTTGCCGAGCACCCGCGTCGACTCGACCTACGGGTCGTGGTCGGGGTCACAAGGGACGGCGTGCGCCACGCGGTTGCCCGGGTGCGTGCCGCGGAGGGCACTGACGGCGAACTCCTGACCGGTGAGGACCTCGTCCCGGCACTGGCTTCGGCGTTGTCGCATACATTGGACTGAAACCGGCCGCGGGCGCCGGAGGGGTTGCGGAGGAGATCGGGTTGAACGTGTCGTCCCGGGCAGTGCGGCGGAGTCCGCTGATCCCAACGATCGTGGTGGTCGGGGTGCTGGTGGCGGCCTTCATCATCTTCGCCGAACTGTGGACCAGGAAGCTGTGGTTCGACTCGGTCGCATTCCAGGAGGTCTTCACCACCCAACTGCTCGCGCAGGTGTTGTTGTTCGGCCTCTTCTTCATCGTGATGGCCGGGTCGGTCGGCCTGAACATGTGGATCGCCTACCGACTCCGTCCGGACACCCGACGCAGCGGGCAGAGCGCGGTGCTGGATCGCTACCGAGACCTGCTCGAGGCCAACATCTGGGTGGCGATCCTGGTGCCATCGGTGTTCTTCGGGATGGTCGCGGGTTCCTCCGCGCTCGGCCAGTCGATGGAATACCTGGCCTGGTGGAATCGCACCCCGTTCGGCACCACCGATCCCTACTTCGGGATGGACGTCGGCTTCTACGTCTTCGAATACCCGATTCTGCGCGACCTGCTCGCCTTCTTCATGGGCGCGCTG
>Ga0073899_10000449_pt1 | contig 38047 bp, 34 predicted proteins | sample KloWWTmetaKNB5Ph_FD_88975 | JGI IMG/M metagenome (GOLD analysis project Ga0073899, IMG submission 88975) | Active sludge microbial communities from Klosterneuburg, Austria, studying microevolution and ecology of nitrifiers - Klosterneuburg... | ecosystem: Engineered > WWTP > Aerobic digester >... | reverse complement strand
CGGGATCGACGAAGAAAGAGCCAAGGCGCTGATTTCCGTTGCGCGCGCCCATTGGTTCGAAGAATGATGGGAGGGCAGTAATGGAAAATATGAGCGTGACCCAGTTTGCCGGTGAACTGAAAATGCCGGCGGCGTTGCTGCTCGAGCAGTTGAAGCGTGCGGGCGTTGAGAAATCCGGCGCGGCCGACTTGCTCACCGAGCAGGACAAGGCGCGTTTGCTCGAATATCTGCGTCGTTCGCACGGTGATAGCGAGCCCAAGGGCAAGATCACCCTGACGCGCAAGGAAACGAGCGAGATTCGTGCGACCGATTCGACCGGCCGTGCTCGTACCGTGCAGGTCGAAGTCCGCAAGAAACGGACCTTCGTCAAGCGCGACGATGTCGCGCCCGAGACGCATGTAGCCGATGCAGCTGAAGCCGTGGAAGAGGCGGTCGCTGAGCTCGACGTGTCGACCCCGATCGAGGTCGTTGCGCCAGAGCCCGTGGTGGAGGCGGTCGTTCCCGAGCCTGCTGTCGTCGAGCCTGTTGTCGCCGAGGCCCCCGCCGCAGAGTCTGAGCCGCCGTTGGAGTCAGCTCAAGTCACCAAGCTTGAAGAGCCCGTTACACCCGCGGGTGCCGTAGCCGCTGCGCCAGTGGTCAAGGCCAAGCCCGCGACCACGCTGGTGCGTTCCAAGCCCTTGCCGATCAGCGAAATCCTGAGTGACGATGAAGTGGCCGCGCGCAAGCGCGACGAGGATCGTCTGCGCGCCTTGAAGGAGCGTCAGGCGGCTGACCTGCGGGCACGCCAGGAGCGCGAGACTGCAGCGCGTGCTGCGTCCGATGCGCGCCGCGCCGACGAAGAGGCGCGCGTCGCCGCGGAATTGAAGAAGAAAGAAGAGCCTGCGAAGCCGGCCGCTGCCAAGCCGGTCAGTGGGACGCTGCACCGTCCGGCCAAGACCGAGGCCAAACCGGCTGCCAAGCCGGCTGCCAAGGACGCCAAGCGCGGCGGCGCAGCGCCGGCACGCGAGGCCGATGGCGCCAAGCGCCGTGGTGGTTTGAAAACCCGCGGTGAAGTCGGTGCCACCACCGGCAGCAACTGGCGTGGCGCAGGCAGGGGCGGTGGTCGCCATGGCCGCCATCAGCAGGACGATCGGACCAACTTTCAGGCTCCGAGCGAGCCGATCGTTCGTGAAGTGCATGTGCCCGAGACCATCACCGTGGCCGATCTGGCCCACAAGATGGCGGTGAAGGCGGCCGAAGTGATCAAGGTCCTGATGAAAATGGGCACGATGGTCACGATCAACCAGGTGCTGGACCAGGACACCGCGATGATCATCGTCGAGGAAATGGGCCACGTCGCGCTTGCGGCCAAGCTCGACGACCCGGATGCCTTCCTTGACGAGAGTGACGAGCACAAGGACGTCGAAGTCCTGCCGCGCGCGCCGGTCGTCACTGTCATGGGTCACGTCGACCACGGCAAGACTTCGCTGCTGGACTACATCCGTCGCGCCAAAGTGGCCTCGGGTGAGTTCGGCGGCATCACTCAGCACATTGGCGCGTATCACGTCAAGACGTCGCGTGGCATGGTGACCTTCCTCGACACCCCGGGTCACGAGGCCTTTACTGCCATGCGTGCGCGTGGTGCGAAGGCAACCGATATCGTCATTCTGGTGGTGGCGGCCGACGATGGCGTGATGCCGCAGACGCGCGAAGCCATCCACCACGCCAAGGCGGCCGGCGTGCCGCTGGTGGTGGCGATCAACAAGATCGACAAGCCCAAAGCGAACCCCGATCGCGTGAAGCAGGAACTGATCGCCGAAAGCGTGATTCCTGAAGAATACGGTGGCGACGTGATGTTCGTGCCGGTATCGGCGAAGAAGGGGACAGGCGTCGAAGAACTGCTCGAGGCGATCCTGCTGCAGGCTGAGGTACTGGAGTTGACGGCAGCGGTCGAAGCGCCGGCCAAGGGCCTGATTATCGAGGCTCGCCTCGACAAGGGACGCGGCCCGGTGGCCTCGCTGCTGGTGCAGTCGGGTACGCTGCGCAAGGGTGACGTGCTGCTGGCGGGTGCCACCTTCGGCCGCATCCGCGCCATGCTCGATGAGAATGGCAAGCAGATCGATGAAGCCGGCCCGTCCATTCCGGTCGAAATCCTGGGTTTGTCGGACGTGCCCGCTGCGGGCGACGAAGCAATTGCGCTGGTCGATGAGAAGAAGGCGCGCGAAATCGCGCAGTTCCGCCAGGGTAAGTACCGCGACGTGAAGCTCGCCAAGCAGCAGGCAGCCAAGCTCGAGACGCTGATGGATCAGATGTCCGAGGGCGAGGTGAAGACCCTGCCGCTGATCATCAAGGCCGACGTACAGGGTTCCCAGGAAGCGCTGGTACAGTCGCTGCAGAAGCTCTCGACCGACGAAGTGCGCGTCAACGTCATCCATGGCGCGGTAGGCGCGATTTCCGAGTCCGATGTCAATCTGGCGCAGGCTTCGGGGGCGGTCATCATCGGCTTCAACACGCGGGCTGATGCCGGTGCGCGCAAGCTGGCCGAGACCTTTGGTGTGGACATTCGTTACTACAACATCATCTACGACGCCGTCGATGAGGTGAGGGCTGCGCTGTCCGGCATGCTGGCGCCCGAAAAGCGCGAAGAGGTTATCGGTCTGGTGGAGATTCGCCAGGTGTTCACGATCTCGAAGGTGGGCTCGATCGCCGGTTGCTACGTGCTGGAAGGCCAGGTCAAGCGGGGCTCGAACGTTCGCCTGCTGCGCAACCATACGGTGGTGTGGACGGGCGAGCTCGAATCGCTGAAGCGGTTCAAGGATGACGTCAAGGAAGTGAAGTCGAGCTACGAGTGCGGCCTGCAGCTTCGCCACTACAACGACATCCACGAAGGTGACCAGCTCGAGGTGTTCGAGATCAAGGAAGTGGCGAGGACGCTGTAAGCAATGCCCAAGGAGTATTCCCGCAGCCAGCGCGTGGTCGAGCAGATCCGCCGCGAACTGGCCGAACTGATCCGGCTTGAGGTGAAAGACCCTCGAGTCGGTTTCATTACCCTCACCGACGTCGAGATCACCCCCGACTACGCCCACGCCAAGGTGTTCTTCACCTCGATGACGGGCGCGGACGACGTCCCCGAAATTCTGCAGGGCCTGCGTCGGGCAAGCGGCTTTCTGCGCCGCGAACTCGGGCGCAGGATTCGCATCCACACGATTCCGGAGCTGCATTTCAACTACGATCGTTCGGTCGAGGAAGGCTCGCGTCTTTCGCGTCTGATCGACGAGGTCGTGCGCGAGGACGAGGCGCGTCATCATGACGAGGCTGAAGCCGAAGTGGACGGCAGCAAGCCGGCCGCCGATGACGACGGCGAACAGTCCTGAGCTCGGGGCGCGGCCGCGCCGCGCCAGAGCACCGCAACGCAAGATCGTGCGTCGTGTCGTCGATGGTGTGCTGCTCCTCGACAAGTCCCAGGGCATGAGCTCGAATGCTGCGCTGCAGGCGGCGCGGCGCTTGCTTAATGCCGCCAAGGCGGGTCATACCGGCACCCTGGATCCGATGGCGAGTGGCCTGTTGCCGCTGACCTTCGGCGAAGCGACCAAGTTTTCCCAGATGCTGCTCGATGCCGACAAGACCTATGAGGCCGTCGTACAACTGGGTGTCGAGACTGACAGTGGTGATGCGGATGGTGCGGTGCTCGCCACGCGTCCGGTCGTCGTCGATCAGGCGACGCTGGAAGCAGTGCTTGAGCGCTTCCGCGGCGAGATCGAGCAGGTTCCGCCAATGTATTCGGCACTGAAGCGCGACGGCAAGGCCTTGTATGAATACGCCCGTGCTGGCATCGAGGTCGAGCGCGCAGCGCGCAAGGTCACGATTCATGTGCTTGATCTGCTCGACTTCGGCGGGGAGCGCTTCAGCATTCGGGTGGCGTGTACCAAGGGCACCTATATCCGCAGTCTGGCGATGGACATCGGTGCGGCGCTGGGCTGTGGCGCACACCTGTGTGCGCTGCGTCGCACGCATATCGGCGCCTTCGATGTGGCAGATGCTGTCACGCTCGACGTGCTCGAGGCCAGTGCGGCGGAGGTACGAGACGGCCTGCTGGCTTCGGCCGATGCGCTGGTGGCGGTCTATCCTGAAGTTCGCCTCGATGCCGATCAGGCGCGGGGTCTGCTGCAGGGCAGGGTGCTGACGCTCGTGCAGGCTGGCGCTGAAGGACCGGTGCGAGTCTATGGACCGGCCGGCTTTCTGGGCCTGGGGCAGTGGCAGGACGGCAACAGGCTGGCTGCACGCAGGCTGATTGCCACCGATGGTGGTGCGCACGTTGCGTGCGCATGATAGCGATTGAGTTTTCCTGGCGGTTTTGGGTATAATCCACCGCTTCTGATTGGCAGAAAAATACGAGTAAAGACATACATGGCTCTTGATATCGCATCCAAGTCGCAGATCGTCTCCGACTTCCAGCGCGCCCAGGGTGACACCGGTTCGCCGGAAGTCCAGGTTGCGCTCCTGACCGCCCGCATTAACGGGCTTGCTCCTCACTTCAAGGCTCACGGCAAGGATCATCACTCTCGCCGTGGTCTGCTGAAGATGGTCAGCCAGCGCCGCAAGCTGCTGGACTACCTGAAGGGCCGTAACGCCGAAAGCTACCGCAATCTGATCGAGCGTCTGGGCCTGCGCAAGTAATTGCGTCCATGACCAGCCCGACAGCGCCGATCAGGGCGGAGTAAGCGATCAAAGCCGGTGCGTGCCCCTGTGGTACGGCCGGCTTTGTGCCGTTTAGGCTTTGCGGGCTGTGGGCTTGTCGTTTGGTGACCGGGGATCGCTCGATCTGCCGGTCGCAAGCAGTTGTGGTTCGCTGCCTTCATTTTTAAAGGAATTGCCTTGTTGAACGCTACCAAGAAAACTTTTGCCTACGGCGCCCATACCGTCACTCTTGAAACTGGTGAGGTCGCTCGCCAGGCCGGCGGTGCCGTCATCGTCAGCATGGACGAAACCGTGGTGCTGGCCACCGTGGTTGCCGCCAAGGAGGCACGTGCGGGCCAGGACTTTTTCCCGCTTACCGTCGATTACGTCGAGAAGTTCTACGCCGCCGGCCGCATCCCGGGAGGGTTCTTCAAGCGCGAAGGTCGTCCGTCCGAAAAGGAAATCCTGACTTCGCGCCTGATCGATCGTCCGATCCGTCCGCTGTTCCCCGAAGGCTTCATGAATGAAGTCCAGGTGATCGTCACTGTGCTGTCGCTGAACCCGGAAGTCGACGCTGACATTCCTGCGTTGATCGGCGCCTCTGCGGCGCTGGCGATTTCCGGCATCCCGTTCGATGGTCCGATCGGCGCGGGTCGTGTTGGCTACATCGATGGTCAGTACATCCTGAACCCGACCACGACCCAACTGCAGACGAGCGAAATGAATCTCGTCGTTGCCGGTACCCAGGCCGCAGTGCTGATGGTCGAGTCCGAAGCCAAGGAGTTGTCCGAGCAGGTCATGCTGGGGGCAGTCGTGTTTGGCCACGAGCAGATGCAGCATGCGATCAACGCCATCAACAGTCTGGTCGAAGTCGCGGGCAAGCCCGAGTGGAACTGGCAGCCGGCTCCGGCCAATGATGCGCTGATTGCGCGCGTGACCGAACTGGCCAAGGCCGAAATGGAAGAGGCCTTCCGCATCACCAGCAAGCAGGAACGTTCAGCGCGTCTGGGCGAGATCCGCCGTCGCGTGATGGCAAGTCTGGCCGAAGGCGTCGACGCGGCGCCGTCGGCGACCGAAGTGAAGGACATCTTCTTCAACATCGAGTCGGGCATCGTTCGCAGCCGCATCCTGAATGGTGAGCCGCGCATCGATGGTCGCGACACACGCACCGTGCGCCCGATCACGATCCGCACCGGTGTGCTGCCGCGCACCCACGGCTCGGCGCTGTTTACCCGCGGCGAAACCCAGGCGCTGGTCGTGGCCACGCTGGGCACCGGCCGTGACGAGCAGATGATCGACGCCATCGCTGGTGAGTACAGGGAGCGCTTCCTGCTCCACTACAACTTCCCGCCTTTCTGCACTGGCGAAACCGGTCGCTTTGGCGTGACCAAGCGCCGCGAAGTGGGTCATGGTCGTCTTGCCAAGCGTTCGCTGGTGGCTCTGCTGCCAAAGGCCGAAGACTTTTCCTACACCGTGCGCGTCGTGTCCGAGATTACCGAGTCAAATGGTTCCTCGTCCATGGCATCGGTCTGTGGGGGCTCGCTGGCGATGATGGACGCTGGCGTTCCGCTAAAGGACCACGTGGCGGGTATCGCGATGGGCCTGATCAAGGATGGCGGCCGTTTCGCCGTGTTGACCGACATCCTGGGTGACGAGGACCACCTCGGCGACATGGATTTCAAGGTTGCGGGCACCGAGACCGGCATCACTGGTCTGCAGATGGACATCAAGATCCAGGGCATCACCAAGGACATCATGCAGGCCGCGCTGGATCAGGCCAAGACCGGTCGTCTGCATATCCTCGAAATCATGAAGCAGTCGCTGAATACTTCGCGTGGCGAAGTGTCGGAATACGCGCCGCGCATGATCAACATCAAGATCAATCCCGAAAAGATCCGTGACGTGATCGGCAAGGGGGGGGCGGTGATTCGTGCTCTGCAGGAAGAGACCGGTACCGTGATCGAGATCGAGGACGACGGCAAGATTACGATTTCTTCGGTCAGCGCCGAAGGCGCCCAGGCAGCCAAGGCCAGGATCGAGGCGATCACGGCCGAAGTCGAAGTGGGCAAGATCTACGAAGGCCCGGTCGTGCGTTTGCTCGATTTCGGTGCGATCGTGAACATAATGCCGGGTCGCGATGGCTTGCTGCACGTGTCGCAGATTGCCAACGAGCGCGTCAACAACGTGGCTGATTACGTCAAGGAAGGCCAGGTCGTGCGTGTGAAGGTGCTCGAGACTGACGAGCGCGGCAAGATCCGTCTCAGCATGAAGGCGTTGCTGAACGAAAACGCCGGTTGATGCCTGCAGCGGGCACTGCCCCGCTGGAGACTTCAAAGTAAAAAAAAGGACGCTGCGGCGTCCTTTTTTATCGTCGTACGCGGGTCAGGCGATACGGCGATCTGTCGCGACGAGGAGAGGCAAGGGATGCTGTGGCGGGGAAGCCCCAGCGATCTTCGTCTGCTTCGCTGCGGGCATAAGTCTTAGCGGGCGACCTGGCGCTCGCGGATTTCTTCCAGTGTCTTGCAGTCGATGCACAGGGTGGCGGTTGGGCGCGCCTCCAGGCGTTTCAGACCGATCTCGACGCCGCAACTGTCGCAGTAGCCGTATTCGCCGGCCTCAAGCCTGCTCAGTGCTTCATTGATTTTCTTGATCAGCCTGCGCTCGCGATCACGGTTGCGCAGTTCGAGTGCGATGTCGGACTCCTGGCTAGCGCGATCATTGGGGTCGGCAAAGACCGTCGCTTCGTCCTGCATGGTGTGCACGGTGCGCTCGATGTCTTCCATCAACTCGCCCTTTACTGAGCTCAGGATCTCGCGGAAGTGGGCGATCTGCTTCTCGCTCATGTACTCCTCGCCAGCGGCGGGCACATAGGGCGGGAATTGTTTGTGCAGGGTATCGTCAGCCATGGATCAACTTCCGTAGGTTGGTAAATGATAGAGGCGTCTTAATAGCAGAATCGCGGGAGCGCAGCAAGCCAATACGCCCCGCGGGCTCTTGCGCGCCAGCGCATCGCCACTGTCGTCCGGTGAGGCTGGGCGTTTGCAAGCGCGGTAAATCTGCGCAGGCGCTGCGCGGGTACATGAAAGTGCCGATGCCATGCAGGTGGGTATGCGCATCAATGATGGGTGCTGGATTCATGCCGCGCGGACTCCTGTCGCCACCGATGTTGGACGCATTGTGCGTGCGCACCACGTCAAGTTCTGCGCTGCGCCCGGCTGCCTGAAGGCGATCAGGGCGGAAGGCACAAGAAAAAGCCCGAACGCTTTCGCGGCCGGGCTTAAATCCACACCAAAGGAGTTAGGGTGGAGGAGACAGATGCATCTTAGCGAATCAGTTTGTGCGTTGCAATAATTCCAAATAGAAAATGTTTTTATCGGCGGAAAACGTTTCTTTCTGAGTGTCGTGATGTCTTTGCGTCTGTCCTGTCAGCCCCCTGCCGGAGTTCTCCCCAGGCGATGGGGACAGCTCTGTGAGCAGGGCTGTGGACAACTCGTCTGTGCACGCCATCAGCCTGGTCATTGGGAGGTCGCCTAATTTTTAGGCGGTGAACGTCACTCGGTCAGGACCAGGGTTGTCCGTGCATCACCACCAGACGGCACGGAGCGCCGCGTTCAGATGCAGGCTTCGAGGATCCTGCGGCTCAACGCCAGATCTATTTCACGACGTTCGCCGATCGCGGTCATGCCGTGGGTTTCGAGTTGATCGATGATGGGACCGATGGCGTCTGCAGCGATGCCGTAGTCGCTCAGCCGTGTCCTGACGCCGAGTGACTCGAAGAAGGCACGCGTGCTTTCGATCGCAGCGTCGATGCGCTCATCTGCGCTACCGCTGGAGCGCTTCCACACACGATCGGCATACTGCAGCAGTTTGTCGCGCTTTGCGTTGCGGCACAAATGCAGGAGACTGGGTAGCACGATGGCCAGGGTCTGTGCGTGATCGAGCCCGTGAAGTGCGGTGAGCTCGTGTCCGATCTTGTGAGTTGCCCAGTCCTGCGGCACGCCAGCGCCGATCGCGCCTTGCAGGGCCTGGGTGGCGGCCCACATCAGGTTGGCGCGCACCTCATAGTCCTGCGGCGTGGCCAGCGCCAGTGGGCCCATCTCGATCAGAGTCTGAAGCAGGCTTTCGGCGTAACGGTCCTGCACTGCGGCGTTGACTGGATAAGTCAGGTACTGCTCCGTGACATGCACGAAGGCATCGACCACTCCGTTGGCAATCTGGCGCGCCGGCAGGGAGTAGGTCTTGACCGGATCGAGTACCGAGAAGCGGGGGAACAGGCAGGGGCTGGAGAAGCCCAGCTTGGCCTTCAGGGATTTGCGCGTGACCACCGCGGCGCAATTCGCTTCCGAGCCCGTCGCGGGCAGCGTGAGTACGCACCCGATCGCCAAGGCACGGCTGATGTTCTTGCCACGGGTTTCGAGGATGTTCCAGGGGTCGCCGGCATAGTCCACCGCCGCGGCGACGAACTTGGTGCCGTCGATCACCGACCCACCGCCCACCGCAAGCAGGAAGTCCAGTTTTTCGTCATGCACGCGGCTTACCGCGTTCATCAGGGTTTCGTAGCTCGGGTTGGGCTCGATGCCCCCAAAGCGCTTTACCGTGCGCTGACCCAGCGCGGTCTCGACTTCGGCCAGCGTGCCGTTGCGTTCCGCACTTCCGCCGCCATACAGGAGGAGGACGCGCGCGTTGGCGGGCACGAGTTCGGCCAGGCGGGCGATGCTGCCCTGACCGAAAACGAGGTGCGTGGGGTTGTAGTAGTCGAAGTTCAGCATTCGGTGTCCTTTGTCGTATTGAGCATGGTCGCTTGCCGAGCGGACGTATCGGCGACTTCGGCGCGCGACTTGGCCAGCAGGCGATAGTTTGCCTCGGTCCGGTGCGTTGTGGCGAGGCGAGGCGGTCAGAGCCGCCGCCCACCGAACTGCAGCGAGGGTCATGGCCCCGACCGGATGCCTGCACCCGCACAATCCTCCGCTGCCTGTCCTGCTGCGGCGTCAGTCGCGAGCAAGGACGGCGCACGCGCCGGGGCAGAACTTGGGTGGCGAGATGCTACCCAAGCGGTTGACGTCGGCAGGCGATGCAAGCGCTGTTGAAATTCCGTACTTGCACAATTCGCTGCATGGATTAAGATAGTGATCAATTACTTTCTTTTTGGGGCCTGTCCGTGCATGCGAAACATCTTCCGGCTGACGAGCGAAGAGCGGCAACCGTCGAGGCGGTGGTTGAACTGGCCGCCGAGCAGAACCCCAGCGACATCACCACCACTGCGATTGCCCGCCACATGAAGCTGACTCAGGGCGCGTTGTTCAGGCACTTCCCGACCAAGGAGGCGATCTGGCAGTCGGTGATGGAGTGGGTGGCGGAACGCCTGCTTGTCCGTGTCGATCGGGCAGCGGAGGGCGTGGCCTCGCCAAGCGCGGCGCTGCAGGCTGTGTTCCTGGCGCATATCGGCTTTGTCGCCGACCACCCGGGAGTACCGCGCATGTTGTTTGGCGAGCTGCAGCGGGCTGAGTCCACCCCGGCCAAGCGTCTGGCCCAGACCCTGATCCAGCGCTACGGTCAGCGCCTGCATCGCCTGCTCGAAGCCGGCAAGGCCGCGGGCGAGATCTCGCCAACGCTGGACACGGAGGCAGCGGCGACGCTGTTCGTCGGCACCATCCAGGGCCTGGTGATGCAGTCGATGCTGGCGGGCGACATGGCGCGGGTGCGTGACGACGCGCCGCGCGTTTTCGAAATCTATCTTGCGGGTATACGGGGCTTCAAATGAGCGCGTTCAAAGTCAAGGGGCGCACGCTGGCCCTGGTCGGAGTCATCGTTCCATTGCTGGCCTTGTTCGCCTACGTGGCGATGCGATCGGGGCCACTGGCGCCAGTCAGGGTCACCGTGGCCAGGGTGGAGACTGCCCCCGTCGCGCCGGCCTTGTTTGGTATCGGCACGGTGGAGGCGCGTTATGCTTACCGTATCGGTCCCACTGTTGCCGGCCGAGTCAAGCGCCTCGACGTACAGGTGGGTGATCGCGTCACTGCAGGCCAGAGCCTTGGTGAAATGGATGCGATCGACCTGGGCGACCGTGTGCGCTCGCAGCAGGCCATGCTCAAGCGCGCCCAGGCTGCAGTGCGCGAAGCCGAGGCGCGGCGTGGTTTTGCGCAGTCGCAGTCCAGGCGCTATGACAAACTCAGTGCCCTGCACGCCGCCAGCGAGGAACTCGCCGTCACCCGACGCCAGGAGCTGGAGGTGGCCGAGGCCGGTCTGCTGGCTGCGCGCGAGGAGCTGGTGCGCGCTGGATCGGACCTCGCGGCGCTGGATTCGCAACAGGGCAACCTGCAACTGCGCGCGCCCGTCGATGGCGTGGTCACCCTGCGGGACGCGGAGCCCGGTACCACGGTGGTGGCGGGGCAGGCCGTCGTGGAGCTGATTGACCCGGCCAGCCTGTGGGTCAACCTGAGACTGGATCAAAGCAGCGCTTCAGGCCTGGCCGGGGCGCTGCCGGCCAGCATCGCCTTGCGCTCGCGTCGCGGCGAGCCGCTGCCGGGGCGTGTCCTGCGGGTAGAGCCACGAGCCGATGCCGTCACCGAAGAGATCCTGGCGAAGGTCGTGTTCGAGCACATGCCTGATCCCCTGCCACCGATCGGCGAGCTGGCCGAAGTCACGGTGGTGCTGCCCGCCCTGCCCGAGACGGCGGTGATTCCTAATGCAGCGATCCGGCGTTTGGGCGGTGTGGCCGGGGTGTGGCAGGTGGCCGACGATGGGTTGCGCTTTGTGCCGATCAAACTGGGTGCTGAAGACCTCGAGGGCAGGGTGCAGGTGCGCGACGGGGTGGAGGCAGGCGACGAGATCGTCATCTACAGCGAGCGCCTGTTGAGCGCCCGCAGCCGCATCGAGGTGGTTTCACAATTGGTCGGGGCTGCAAAATGATCAGCCTTGCTGGACGCGACATCCTGCACGGCTGGGGCAAGTTCGTGTTTACCGGCATCGGCCTGGGCTTGCTGATCGGGGTCACCCTGGTGATGGCGGGGGTGTATCGGGGCATGGTCGATGACGGCAAGGCCTTGCTCGACAACAGCGGTGCGGACCTGTGGGTGGTGCAGCAGAACACGCTTGGGCCGTATGCGGAATCATCGAGCGTGAATGACGACGTCTATCGTGGTCTGCTGGGCATGCGCGGTGTCGATCGTGCGGCCAACGTGACCTACCTGACCATGCAGGTGCGCAAGGACCTCACCGACGTGCGCGCAATGGTCGTCGGTATCGCCGCGGGCAGCCCGGGCGCGACACCGGGCTGGCCGCCCTACCTGGTCGCAGGCCGCCAGATCACGCGTGGGCACTACGAAGCCGTGGCCGACATTGCCACCGGCTTTCATCTTGGTGATCGGCTGCACATTCGGCGCAACTACTACACGGTGGTGGGGCTGACGCGGCGCATGGTTTCATCCGGTGGCGACCCGATGGTGTTCATCCCGCTCAAGGATGCGCAGGAGGCCCAGTTTCTGAAGGACAACGATGCCATCTGGCAGAGTCGCCGGCGCACCGAGGCCAACACGGCGCTGAACCGGCCGGGTGTGCCCGGATTGCTCGATGCGGTGCTGGCTGCACAAAGCACCAACCCCTTCGTCAACGCGGTACTGGTCACGCTCGCCCCTGGTCACTCGGCCGACGATGTGGCGCAGTCGATCCGGCGCTGGAAGCGGCTTACCGTCTACACCCGTGTCCAGATGGAAGACATTCTGGTCGGCAAGCTCATCGCCACCTCCGCCCGTCAGATCGGGATGTTTCTGGTTATCCTGGCGGTGGTCAGTGCAGCCATCGTCGCCTTCATCATCTACACCCTGACGATGGACAAGATTCGCGAGATCGCGGTGCTGAAGTTGATCGGTACGCGCAACCGCACGATTGCCGCAATGATTCTGCAGCAGGCAGCGGCGCTCGGACTGATTGGCTTCGTGGTCGGCAAGATTACCGCCACCTTCGCCGCGCCTTTCTTCCCCAAATACGTGCTGCTCGTGCCCGAGGACACGATCGCCGGCTTTGTAGCGGTGATGGTGATTTGCGTACTTGCCAGCCTGGTGTCCATCCGCATGGCGCTGCGGGTCGATCCGGCCGAAGCGATTGGAGGCTGAGGTGAGGATGGAGACCGAGATAAGCACGGAGAGCAGCATGAACCCCCGCGACAGCATGGGCATCGTCAGCGACAGCATCAGTGGCAAGGGCATCCTCATCGAGGGACTGGCGAAACGCTATGGTCAGGGTGACACGGCGGTGGATGCGCTCAAAGAGGTCAACATGCGGGTTGCGCCGGGTGAGGTCGTCGGCCTGATCGGGCCCTCGGGTTCGGGCAAAAGCACGCTGCTCAAGTGTCTGGGCGCAGTTATCGACCCCAGCGCCGGGCGCATGACCCTGGGTGACGAAGTCATCTACGATAAGGGCTGGAAGGTGCGCGACCTGCGCGCGCTGCGGCGCGACAAGATCGGCTTCGTCTTTCAGGCGCCGTATCTGATTCCCTTTCTGGACGTTACCGACAACGTTGCTCTGCTACCGATGCTGGCCGGCATGCCGAACGCGTCGGCACGGGCAACGGCGCTGGAACTGCTGACCGCGCTCGATATCCAGCATCGTGCTCGCGCGATGCCTTCGCAGCTTTCGGGGGGCGAGCAGCAGCGTGTGGCGATTGCGCGTGGGCTGGTCAACCGCCCGCCGGTCATACTGGCCGACGAGCCCACCGCACCCCTCGACAGCGTGCGGGCGATGGCGGTGGTGCGCATCCTCAACGAGATGGCGGCTCAGTTTCAGACCGCCATCATCGTGGTGACGCACGATGAAAAGATCATTCCGACCTTCAAGCGCATCTATCACATCCGCGATGGCATTACCCATGAAGAGGCCGGAGAGGGGCGCAGCATCAAGGTTTGAGGTGGGTTCCGATGATCAGCAGGCGCGTTGCGGCCAGGGGGCCCGAGTGGGACTCAGCGTGAGGGTGGCAGGGCAGGAAATAGCCAGTTGTGCCGGCTTTCCGCCCCGCCTGGTTTGCCGTGTAGGCAGAAAAAATGCCACAGCGAGCGGGTCGCTGTCGGCGGTGCTCGGACAAGGCGCCCCGAGCAGATAGGTGCCCAGCTTCAGGGCCAAGACATAGGGCCCTGGCTCGGCGCTCAGGCCTTGAACGTGTCCGGCATCTGCACCGCAACGAGCTCACCGCGCGCGGTGATCACGCCGTTGGCCGAGACTTCAGCCTCGACGATCACCTTGCGTCCCTTGATCTCCTTGACCCGACCGCGGATCTCGAGCTCCACGCCCATCGGTGTCGGCTTCAGGTAATCGACGTGCAGCGAGCCGGTGACGAAACGGAACGGCGGCTCGCTGTCCATCGCCCGGTTCTCCGCGCGGTACATCGCCGCGGCGGCGGTCCCCGTGCAGTGGCAGTCGATCAGCGATGCGACCAGGCCACCATAGACGAAGCCAGGAATGGCCGTGTGCTCGGGGCGCGGGTTGTACCGCGTCAGCGTATCGTCGCCATCCCAGTAAGTCTTGATCTGGTGACCCAGCTCGTTTAGCCGGCCGCAGCCGTAGCAGTGGGCGACGTTTTCGGGGTAGTAGTCCTGGAATGCTTTCATAACGGTTCTCGAAATGTGACGCATGCCATCGTAGCCATCGCGGAGCCTCAGGCACAGTGCGGCTCAGGACAACAATCCTGCGAATTCCGCCAAGCGTTTCACATAAAAGCCCATTAAACCCGAACCGCATTCGGTTGCCGGATCAGTCAGCTGCGCCCGTAGGGTCTGGCCAGCTGACGATCTCCGGATGCACCGAGGCCTGCAGTGCCGCAAGATCATCCGGTGTATCCAGATCGGCCACATAGGCCGTTTGCTGCGAAGGTACGGCCTGGATCAGCTTGGCGTGGGCGGCAAGCCAGGCACGGATGCCAAGCTGGCGCGGGGTGGCAGCGATCCGTTCGACGGCGTGCCAGGACAGGATCAGCGGGTGGCCGCGCACCCCCTCGACCACCGGCATCTGCGCGTGAACCGCGGGTGCGCGTTGGTGCCACCTGTCCACCAAAGGGCGGATGTGGGCCGCCGTCAGCAAGGGCAGATCGGCCAGCACCAGCAGCAGGTCGCTGCCGCTGTGTCGCGCAAGGTGATCGTCCAGCGCGAGCCGTTGCGAATCGATCAGCGTGGCGTCTGTGAGTCGATGCTCCAGCACCCGAGCCCCACATTGCAGAGCCAGGGGCCGGAGTTGATCGCGGTAGGGGCCGAGGACGACGCTCAGCTCGGCGATGCCCGCGCTGCGCAGGGCGACAGCCAGGCGCTCGAGAATGCTGAGCCCACCGATCCGCAGGCTTGTCTTTGGCCGGCAGCCCAGGCGCCGGCCTTCTCCGGCGGCCAGGATGCTGGCCGCGAGCGGAGCGGACGAGTCACTCATGGCTGCCTCTATGCGGCAAGGTAGCGCGAACGCACGCGGCTGGCCGAGCCTGACCCCGGCTCAGGCCGAGGCCGCAAACAGGGCGCCGATGTCGACGTACGACGGTGCTTCGTCGGCTACGTGTCCATAGGTCGTTGTCCGTCGGCGCAGCGGGCGGCCCGCGGCGGAGGCAATCGCACGCATGTCGTCGTCGTCCATCAACTCGCCGTTGCTGCCGCCCGCCGCGCGAGTGATCGACTCGTACATCAGCGTTCCGCCGAGGTCGTTGGCTCCCGCCCGCAGACATAGCGCCGCGCCTTCACGACTCATTTTCACCCATGAGGTCTGGATGTTCGGGATCAGCTCGCCGAATACGATGCGGGGCACCGCATGCATCAGGATGGCTTCGCGCAGGGTCGGCCCTGAGCGTGCCCGACCCTTGTGCCACAACGGTGACTCCATATGCACGAAGGGCAGCGGCACGAACTCGGTGAAACCGCCGGTCTCTGCCTGCAGCTTGCGAATGTGGAGCAGGTGTCGCGCCCAGTGCAGCGGTGTCTCCACATGGCCGAACATGATCGTGGCCGTGCTCCGAATGCCGGCGCGGTGAGCGGCGCGCATCACCTCGATCCATTCTTCGGTGTTGAGCTTGTCTTCGCAGATCACCGCGCGGACCTCGTCGTCGAGAATCTCGGCGGCGGTGCCGGGCAGGGTGTCGAGGCCGGCGTCACGCAGGCGCAGCACGTAGTCGTCCACCGACAGACCCAGTGTGCGTGCGCCATGGAGCACCTCGAGCGGCGAGAAGGCGTGGATGTGCATGTCCGGCGCCACCGCCTTCACCGCGCATGCCAGCGCCAGGTAGGTGTTGCCATCGTAGTGGGGATGGATGCCGCCCTGCATGCACACTTCGCGCGCACCGCGCAGCCAGGCTTCATGCGCACGGTCGGCCACAGCGTCGGCATCGAGCACGTAGGCGGGGCCGCGCAGTGTGCTCGCGGCGTGGCTCTTGGCGAAGGCGCAGAAGCCGCAGCGGTATGAGCAGATGTTGTTGTAGTTGATGTTGCAGTTGCGCACATAGGACACGCTGTCGCCCGCAATGCGCTGGCGCAGGGTGTCGGCGGCATGCACGACCGCGGCGAAGTCCGCATCACGCGCCGTGAACAGTTGCGCGATCGCCTGTTCGCCCAGCGCCTCGCCTGCCGTGGCCCGGGCGAGGATGTCGGCGATCTCGGGTGTGGCCCGATGGCGCGCCGCGCTCACGACCCATTGTGCAGGCCGCTCGGCCGGTTTCATTCCCGAGCCCGCCAGCCAGCCGTCCTCGCGCACCCAGCCGTCGGCGTCACAGCCGCGCAGTATGGCCTGGCGAATGTCGCCCTCGGCCCAGCGTCCGGCTTCGCGCGCAAAGGCCGGCACCAGTGCCAGACGCTCGGCCAGGTGTCGACCGCAGGCGCGGGTTTCGTTCGCCAGATGCTCGAGTTCCGGCCAGGCTGCTTCCGGGTTGACGTGATCGATGGTAACGGGCGAGATCCCGCCCCAGTCATTGACTCCGGCATCGATCAGGGGCTTCAGTTCGCCCGCGCGTAGGTTGGGTGGCGCCTGGATCGACATGTCCTTGCCGAACACGAGGCGCGCCATCGCGATCGCCCAGGCGTGCTCGGTCAGGGTCGGTTCGCTGGCATGGGCCATGGGGGTACGCGCCTTGGCGCGGAAGTTCTGGACGATGATTTCCTGCAGGTTGCCATGGCGCTCGTGGATTGCACGCAGGGCCAGCAAGGCCTCGACGCGCTCCATCGGTGTTTCGCCGATGCCGATCAGGATGCCGCTGGTCATCGCCACCCCGGCTTCGCCAGCAGCCTCGAGCGTTGCCAGGCGTGCCGCGGGGTGCTTGTCGGGGCAGTTCCAGTGCGCTTGTCCGCGCTCACTGAGGCGGCTTGCTGCGCTTTCGAGCATGATCCCCATCGACGCTGCGTGCGGCCGCAGGCGCGCAAATTCGGCGGCGTTCAGATTGCCGGCATTGATGTGCGGCAGCAAGCCGGTTTCGCGGAACACACGCTCGGCCAGTGCCGCCACGTAGTCCACCGTGCTCTCGTGGCCGAGCGCCTGCAGGGCGTCGCGCGCGGCCTGGTAGCGTAGCTCGGGTTTCTCGCCCAGGGTGAACAAGGCTTCGCGGCAGCCTGCGGCCGCGCCCGCACGGGCAATCTCCAGCACCTCTTCCGGCTGCAGGAAGACCTGCGCCAGCGCCTGGGGCGAGGTGGCGAAGGTGCAGTAGCCGCAAACGTTGCGGCACAGGCGAGTGACGGGGATGAAGACTTTGCGCGAGTGGCCGACCAGGCGGCCATGACCTTCCAGTGTCAGCGCTTCGGCGCAGGCCAGCAGCGCCTTCTCGGGTGCTGCCACCAGCGCGCGGATCTGTGCGTCTGTCAGCCGTGCTCCGCTGCGTGCAAGAGCAAGAAGGTCTTCGGGCTTGGTGTCCATCTCGTGGTACTCCAGGGGGCGAGGTTCGGCGCGAGCAGGCTGCCGTGAGTGTCGGTAAAGTCTTGCAGGTCGGCGGCTTCGTCGATGTCGGCGGCGAAGCCGGGCAGGGCAGCACGGGCTGGCTCGAGCCCTCGCGTGCGCGCTTCGTTCAGGTGGCGTGCGAAACTCTCCGTCCCGAAGCGGAAGTTGAAGTCGCCGCGTCCGGCCAGCAATATCGCGTTGGTGCCACTGCCGTGGCGGTCCGCGGCGAGCGCCAGGCTGGCACGTCGACCCTGTCGCACGAAGTCGTCGACCTCGGTTGCGGTGAGGGCCGGCAGATCGGCGTGCAGGACGAGGACTTCGTCGGCGCCGCGCGCGATTAGCTGGCGGCGCCCTTCGCCAAGTGCATGGTTGAGGCCGGCGCCGGGATCGTCCAGCGCAATGACCCCGCGCGGCAGCAGTTCGAGTGCGGGGGTGATCACCGCAACCCGGTCGATTTCCTCCGCCCCGTCCAGCGCACCGAGTACGCGCTCGAACATCACCCGGATCAGGCGTTCGCGTTGCGTGCGGGACAAGACCCCTGCGAGGCGGGTCTTGCCAAGATGGGGTGGCTTGAGTGCGAGCAGTGCCCAGCAGGTCACGGTCTGGCTCCCGAAGATCGTACAGTCGTGAAGCGCGCGAAATCGATCATGTCGAAGCGATTCCGCGCAGCCTTCATTGGAACACATCCTCGCCGAGCAGCCGGATCGGCTCGACACCCGAGGGTAGGCCCGGAGAGCCCCGGCAAGGCGATGAGGTTCGCCGGGGATGGCATCTTCAGTCCGCTGCGCCGGAAAAGTCGAGCTTGCCGGTGATGCAGATACCGGCGCCGTCGACCTTGTAGTTCTTGTTGAGGAAAATCAGGATCGAAGTCAGTGCCTCGGCCGCTGCGGCGTTGCCCAGCACGCCGGCATGGAGGCCGCGTAGTCCGGCACAGTCCGCAAGTTCCACCGCGACGCCGCGCGCCTGCTTGTCATCGCCGAAGACCAGCACGTCGCACTCCACGACTTGGTCGGTGGCGAGCTTGTGGGCGGCAACGTTATGGAATGCGGACACCAGGCGTACGCCGTCGCCCAGCAGGTTCTGCGCACGCTGTGCGGCGCTGCCCTCGGCCGGGAGCTGCACCCGCGCGACCTTGGGCGGCATCAGCGGAACGGTGGTGTCGATGACGACCTTGCCGGTAACTGCGGGGCGAATTTCTTCGAGCACGGCCTGTTGCGAGGAGAAAGGCACGGTGACGACGACAATGTCGGCCGCCTGCGCGGCTTCGAGGTTGGATGCTGAACCAATCTCCCTGCCAAGTTCGGCGCCCAGGCGATCAGCGGCTTCACGCGCCTTGTCGGCGGTACGGGATCCGATGACTACCTTCCTGCCCGCTTTCGCCCAGCGCCGTGCAAGAGCTGCGCCGAGGTTTCCTGTGCCGCCGATGACGGCAATTGTTTGTTCCATGAGATGTGCTCCGTTCCGTGAGTTCAGATGTGGTGGGGCGGCATTCCCAACACGCGACTGATGCGGGTTTGCGTCCGACCTTGATGACAAGTTATGCCCCTGCGCAATACTGGGCATCGCCCGATTGGGTGATGGGTGAAAGTCAAATGTGGACAGTGCTTAACGTTAAGGGGTTCAAGTCGCTATTAAAGAACGTGAGGTCTCCGTCCCTGAGTGCATATTGATATCGAGCGCGGCCAAAAGGTATGCACAAGGGGCCGCATCCTCCCTTGAGGGCGTCAGCTCAAAGGCGGATTGGACAAAGTGGCGAGCGCGGCGCGGCGATGGTAGCCTCTCAGAGGATGACGCGGCCTGTATCACTGGGCAAAATCTGGCCGTCAATGGTGTCATGAGTTTGGTGGTATGAGTTTCGTTTGACGGCTTCGACGGGCGCGAATGCCTGTTCTCGCCAGCCCGGGCGCCGTGATGAGGCGTCGGCGCTGCCGAAACAGGGCTGGATCGTTGAGCGAAGTCAAAGACATGCCCGAGTTGGGGCGCGTAGTGTAGTTCTCCGGTCGCGAGGGTTCTTGCGCTCCGGGTATTCTCGTGCTCGAGACCAACAGGCAGTCCATGGTCGAGTACTACAAGGGCAGGAACGCATAGCCATGATCGAGACTGACTTCGAAAGCCTGTTTGGTGCGTCCGGCCTGAAGGTCGGCGAATACGACCAGCTTGTGCATCTGATCTACCAAGGCATGGGCGAGCCCAAGCCATGGACGGCCTTTCTGAGCAATCTGAGTGCTCGGCTGGACGCGAGCTACGTCACTATGATCCTGCGGGCGCCGTCTCCCGAGCAATCGTGGCAGGTCGTTTTTTCGGGCGAGGCTCGGCCGGTGATTGCCGAAACCTACAACACCTTCTTCTACGCGGTCGACCCCTTCGTCAACTTGCCCATCGACCGCGTGATGACGGTCGAGGAGGTGGTCAAGGAAGAAGATTGGCTGCGTAGCGCGATCTACCAGGAGTTCCTTTCGCCGCTGTCGGTGCGCTATTACCTGGGGGCCGACATCGGTGATTGCGGCGAGCCGTGTTGTCGCTTTCGTGTCAGTCGTGCAGCCTCGGCCGGCAATTTCGGCAAGAAGGAGCGCGCGCTGTGTCAGTTGCTGCTGCCGCACATCAAGAGTGCGATCAGGCTGCGCAGTCTCATCGACGTGGCCGAGGCCGAACGCATGCTGTACGCCGGTACGCTTGAGCGGCTTTCGGTGGGCGCGGTCATCCTCGACAAGAAAGGCAAGATCCTGCGCACCAACCATGCAGCGGCTGCAATCCTGGCCGAGCGCGACGGGCTGAGCACGGTCAATGGCGTGCTGCAGGCCGCATACGGTAGCGAGAACAGGGAACTGCACGCACTGATCGAGCGCGCGATCAAAGGTGCGACCAAGGGCGAACGTGCGTCCACCAAGCCGCAATTGGTGTCCGGCATGTCGCTGACCCGAAACTCGGGTAAGCCCAACCTGGGCATCGTGGTTCGGACCGCGCCGCTCACCGAGTGGTCCGAGTCGCCCGAACGCCCTGCGGTGATCGTCATCATCCGCGACATTGAGCAAAAGCTGCAGGCCTCGCAGGGCATCCTGAAGCGGCTCTACGGCCTGACGCCAGCCGAATCCAACCTCGTCCTGAAGCTGCTCGAAGGCCTCACCGTGGACGAGGCGTCAGAGCGCCTGCACATCAGCAGAAACACCGTTCGCTGTCAGTTGCGCGGCATTTTTGCCAAGACCGGCGTTACCCGCCAGACCGAACTCATGCGTCTGCTGCTCAACGGGGTGGCGCCGCTGGCCTGAGGGCCTGTTGTCGAAAGCGCTTTGCGCCAGACGACGCATGCGCCACGGTGTAGTGGACGCGATTGCGGGGAAGTCGCGATGCCGCGACTTCCCCGCATGTTTTTACGGCGCAAGCGCTCTTAGCCGGCGCGGATGCGCTCCATCAGCGCCTTGGCGATTTCTGCCGGCGAGCCGCTGAGGAACTCGCAGTTGCCCTGAATCTGCGGCACGAACTGACGCTTGAGCGTGATGCTCGGCGCCAGCGCTGCTTCATCAAGTCCCAGGCCGTCTATAGCCACCACTTCAGCGCTCATCTTGCGCGCGGCCATCTTGGCTTTTGCCGTCGGAAAGCGCGGTGCGCCGAGTTCGTTGCTGACGGTGACCACCGCCGGCAGCTTGCCGCGCACCACTTCGTCCCCTTCGGGCGTCGCCCGCGTCACCGTGAGGGCGCCGTTGGCAAGGGTCACGTCACGTGCCAGGGTGGTCACGGCGTGACCAAGACTTTCGGCCAGCAGCAGTGGCACCACGCCCTGGTCGTCATCCGAGGCTTGACGGCCGCACAGGATCAGATCCGCGCCACCGCTCCCACGCACCCAGGCGGCCAGCACCGCGGCGATGCCCGGTGCGTCCAGTTCGCGACTGCCGGGGTCGATGGCGACGATCTCGTCTGCACCGAGTGCCGCGCACTGCTTGAGCATGCTGGCGGCCTCGGTACCGATGGTGACGACCACGATGCGGCAATCCAGGCCCGCGTCACGCAGGCGCAGTGCAGCTTCCAGTGCCTGCTCGTCGTAGCCGTTAATCAGGCGCGGAATTGCGGCGACCTCGGGATGGCGCCCATCCGCACTCATCGTCAGTCCACCGGCAAGCGCGAAGTTATTGACGGCTGCGGGGTCCAGTACTTCCTTCACACACACCACGATTCGCATGGCTTACTCCATTTTGCAATATTGTTCGATCGACTTGCCCGGGCTGGACACCGGATACAGGCTCTCGCCATCGCACCAGACCGCCTCGTGGGCGAAACCGTCAGGTTTTCGCGTGAGCGAATCCAACAGATACCAGCGCCACGGATAGGGGCCAAAGTCGCGGTAGTGTCCGGTCAGCCGGCCAGTGAAATACTGCCGACCTGAGAAGTGCGTGCCTTCGAGCGGACCGCCGCCGTCGCATTCGGCTTCTAGCCCCGTCAGTGCGGAGTCGAAGCCGTTGCGAAAAGGGGCGTCACCCAAAGGAGCGTCACCCAAAGGGACTTCATCCCGCGAAGCGGTCGAAGACATCAAGTGCCTCCTCGACGATGTCGGACAGGATCTGGCGCGCCGGCTTCATTTCCTTGACGTAGTGGATGCCCTGGCCGGCGGCTTCGGTCATCAGGTCCTTGCGCTGGTAGTCGAGCGAACCCTGAATGTAGTTGGACGACAGGATCATCTGCAGCGGCGGCTTCAGGACCTCGGGTGCCGCATCGCTCATCCATTCGTCGTGCCACGGGCTGCGCGTGGTGCGCATGGTGTAGCCGGAGATGCAGTTCGAATACATCGTGTCTTCGGTCTCGGCCTCGAGCAGGCGCTCCTTGAGCGGCATGTTGAGGTCGGATTCACGCGAGGTTAGCCACAGCGAGCCGGTCCATACGCCGTCGGCACCCAGAGCGAGGGCGGCAGCCAGGTGGCGACCGGTCGTTACGCCGCCCGCCGCGATCACCGGGATTCCAGTGCCGCGTGCGGCGTCGACCACCTGCGGGACGATCGAGAAGGTGCCGATGTTGCCGGTATGACCCGCCGCATCGAAACCCTGGGCGATGATGACATCGGTGCCGGCCTCGATCTGGCGCCTGGCTTGGCGCGGCTTGCCGACCAGACCCCAGACCTGCATGCCGAGCTCATGCGCACGCTTGAGGAGGAAGGCAGGTGAGCCCAGGCCGGAGGCGAACACCGGCACGCGCTCGTCGAAGACCACCTCAAGCTGGTCGAGGGCACGCTTCTGGTCCAGTCCGCCCCAGACGTGGATGTTGGGGGCAATTTTGGGGTCGGGCACGTTGTACTTCTGCTTGATGTGCTGCTCGAAGTCGCGCTGTTCCTGCGGGATCATCGCCAGCAGTTCATCGACGCTGGTCTCTGCCGCCACCGACGAGGGCAGGACCAGGTCGATGCCGAAGGGTTTGCCGCCGATGCGTTCGCGGATCCACTTGATGTCGGCAGCGATCTCGTCGGGGGTGTGCAGCGCCTCGCCGAGCACGGCGAAACCGCCGGAGTTGATCACCGCGACGGCCACGTCCTAGCAGTGGGTGAAGGCCACGACCGGGTACTCGATGCCGAGCTTGTCGCAGAGCGTGGTGTGAAGGGGACTGTTCATGGGTCGATGCCTCCGGCGTCTGGGTTCTGGGATTCGGCGAAGGGCGCCTGGCGCCAGCCGTGATTACGTTTCTGATTCTAGGCGCCCATACCGAATGCGCTTTTGTATTGCAGTATCCGATATGGCCGCTCGTGTTTCATTGCCTGACGAGCCTGGCAGTGCTCAGCCAAGCGCGCCTTTCTCGCGCAGGGCAGCGATCTGCGCCGCGTCGTAGCCTAGCACCTGCTGCAGCACCGCGTCCGTGTGTTCGCCGACTGTCGGCGCCCGGCTCGGGTCGACTTCCTGCTCGCCGACGAACTTGACCGGAAAGCCGAGCATGTCGGCGCCGTGCTTGTCGTGCGGCATGATGCGGAGGCGGTCCTTGAACTGGGGGTCGTCCACGATGTTTGCCGGGGTGTTGACCGGAGCAATCGGCGTGTTGAACTCGACGCCGAAATCGATCCACTCCTGTGTCTTGCGGGAGCGGAAGATGTCGCGCAGGATGGCCTGCAGCTCGCGGTTGCCGCGCGCGTGGTCGGCATATTTCGAACCTGGCCACTTGTCGAACAGGTCAGTGCGGCCGACACCTGCGCAGAAGTTCTTCCAGAAAGCCTGTTCGGAGGCCATGAACAGCACGTGGCCGTCGGCGCTTTCATAGAGCTGGTAGCGCACGCCTTCCTTCATGCCTGCGGTAGCCACCGGGCGGCGCACGTAGTTGTCCGACTTGTTGCCGGTGACGACGTCCTCGGGCCGTGCATAGGCCATGTGGCTCTCGCTGCGGTACCAGTCGAATGCTGCTGCGGCGTCGCTCTGCGCCAGTTCCATGAAGCAGCCCTGGCCCGTCTCGCGGGCGCGGATCACGCCGGCGAGCACCGCCAGCCCGCCGAACAGCGGTGCGGCGTTGATGCCGATGCCCACGTGCTCGGGGATGTAGCAGAAACCCTCGTCGTCGTACGCCGGCTTGACCACGCCACTCCAGGTGTCATAGGCGATGCCGTGCGAGGGCATGTCTTTGTAAGGGCCGCTCATGCCGTAGCCCGATACGGTGCAGAATACGATTTTCGGGTTGATCTGGCGCAGGTCCTCGTAGCCCAGGCCATAGCGGGCCAGGGCGCCCGGCTTCGACGCCTCGATGACGACGTCGGCTCCGCGCACGAGTTCGCGGTAGATCTCGCGCGCGGCTTCGTTCTTGAGGTCGAGGGTGATGCTTTTCTTGCCGCGGTTGAGGTGGTAATGCATCAAGGAAACGCCCTCGACGATCGGCCAGGTCATTTCGCGAATGTAGTCGCCAGAGGGGGATTCGACCTTGATGATGTCGGCACCCAGATCGCCCAGGGCGGTGGTGATCGCCGCTGGGCCGAGGATCGAGCTTTCGATCACGCGCAGGCTCGAAAGCGGAGGAAGTGTCTGATTGGTCATGTCTTGTCTCGTTTCCGGGAAGGTTCAGCGGCTTGGAGGGAGCGGGGCTGGCGACGAGGCGTATGGCATCCGGTCCGTTCGGCGGGCACGGCCTAATCGTTGCTCCGAGGGCAAGATAAAAAAAATATTGCCCCCCCGGGACTGGTCCCAAGTTCTGATCCGGCCTATTCGAGCGCAATTCAGGTCAGTGGTCCAATGAGGCGTTGAAACGATCGACTTGCATCGAACAGAATCCTCCCACGGGTGCCGTCGACGAAGTCTTGATCAGTTCGCGAGAGGTGCCGCAGCAGTTCCACTTAACCCTTGATCATTCGAGGATGCAAAAATGAGTACATTGAAGGCGGGTTCGCGTCTGAAAAGTGCGGTGTGCGACGCCGAAGTGATGGTCGTTCGGGCGGCTGCGGTTGAGGTGAGCCTCGAGTGTGGTGGCGCCGGGATGATTCCGATGGCGGCTGACAAGCCTGCCGGCGTGGCGCCGAGCGAGGCGTTTGCGCAGGGCACGCTGGTGGGCAAACGTTACACCGATGCCGACGACCGTTTTGAGTTGCTATGCACCAAGGGCGGCAAGGGCAGCCTGTCGATCGACGGTGCGCTCCTTGGCGTGAAGCAGGCCAAGGCCCTGCCTTCTTCGGACTGAGCGCATGAACATCCTGATGACGCTCGAGATGGCGGCGGAATGCCATCCGGACCGCGTCGCCGCGACCTGCGGCGAGCAGTCGATGACCTACGGCACGCTGTTGAAGGCGGCGCGGCATGCAGGCGCGCAGATCCGTGCCAGTGGCTGCCGCCATGTCGGCGTGCTGGACATCAACAGTCTGGCCGCACCGGTGGCGTTGTACGCCGCAGCCTGCGCCGGCCTGTCCTATGTGCCGATGAATTACCGCCTCACCAAGCCTGAGATCCAGGCCCTGCTCGAGCGCATCACCCCTGCCTGGCTGATCGCCGATCCGAAGCTGCTCGACGGGGTCGAGGTGCCGGCCGGGTTCACGGTGGTGGATCGCGAGCAGTTCCTGCGCGACGCGCTTGGCGCTGGCGGCGCCGATCCGGAGCCGGCACAGGCCGACCCCGACGCGGTGGCGGTGCAGCTCTTCACCAGCGGCACCACCGGCGCGCCCAAGGCCGCTGTGCTGCGCCATGAAAACCTGATGAGCTACATCCTCGGCACGGTTGAATTCGGCGCAGCCGACGAGCACGACGCCGTTCTCGTTGCCGTGCCGCCTTACCACATCGCCGGGATCTCGGCAGTTCTGAGCTCGACCTACGCCTGCCGACGCATGGTCCAGCTATCCAACTTCGACGGTCAGAGCTGGCTCGAAACCTGCCAGCGCGAGAAGGTGACCAACGCCTTCGTCGTGCCCACGATGCTGTCACGCGTCATCGAGTACATCGATGCCTCGGGTGCGGATGCGACGCTGCCCGCGCTGCGTGCGCTCGCCTATGGCGGCGGCAAGATGCCAGCACCGGTCATCGAGCGAGCGATGCAACTCTGGCCCACGGTGGACTTCACCAACGCCTACGGCCTGACCGAAACCAGTTCCACGATCGCGCTGCTCGATCCCGAGGGCCACCGTGAAGGCTTCAACAGTGCCGACCCGGCGGTGCGCAAGCGCCTGCATTCGGTGGGGCGTCCGATCGATGCGGTGGAAATCGAGATCCGCGACGAGGATGGCAAGGCTTTGCCCGTCGACGAAGTGGGCGACGTGTTCGTCCGCGGTGGGCAGGTGGCGGGCGAGTACCTGGGCATTGGCAGCCTGCTGGATGCAAACGGCTGGTTCCCGACCCGCGACCGCGGCTACCAGGACAAGTACGGCTTTCTTTACCTCGACGGCCGTGCCGACGACGTCATCGTTCGCGGTGGCGAGAACATCTCACCGGGCGAGATCGAAGACGTGTTGCGTCAGCATCCCGCGATCGTCGATGTCGCCGTGGTGGCCATTCCGGACGAGGAGTGGGGCGAAAGCGTTGGTGCAGCGGTCGTGACCAATCCGGGCGTGAAGATCGATGAAGCGGCGCTACGCGCCGAATTGCAGGGCTGGGTGCGCGAGCGCCTGCGCTCGTCGCGCGTGCCTGCCGTGATCAGCTTTCGCGAGAACTTGCCCTATAACGAGATGGGCAAGATCCTGCGCCGCGTGCTGCGCGACGAGTTGTCGGCTTCGGCCTGATTCGTCATGGGTCCGGGGCCGGCATCATCCTCGGAAGAGGTGGGGTGTTCGCCCCGCGCACCCGAACCGTTGCCGTACTGCGGGTCTGGGGACGCATTGCTTGCCGGGCGCAGCCTCGACCTTGCCGGGGAGGGCTGCGCGAGCCGCTATGCGGTGGCGCTGTTGTCGGTGTTGGGCGCCCACGTTCGGCCCGAGGCAGGGCCGGAAGATACGCCGCCAGCCATCATCTGGGCGCGCAGTGGACTGATGTGGCTGACCGGTGCCGGACACCAGGCGGGTTGTATGCTGCCCGCGCCGGTGTCGGCCTGCGCCAACGGGGTGCTGCAGGCACTGCGCGCGCTCGGAGGAATCCTTCCGCCTGACTGGAGCCGGGGTGAGGACATGCTCGCGCATCGGGCTGCCCTGCTTGGCTTGCGTCGCCAGGGGCGAATATCGGCCGGTGGCAGCTGCCGCCTGCTGCGCGCGGCCGACGGCATGCTGGCGGTCAATCTCGCCCGCAGTGATGACTGGACGCTTTTGCCGGCGTGGCTTGAAGGGCAGGACGTGGCCGACTGGGATACGCTGGCAGCCGTTTTGTCGACCGAGCCGGTGGCTGACGCGCTGGAACGCGCCCGCCTGATCGGTCTGCCGGTTGCCGCCGCTGATTTGCCGGCCATATCCTCGCCCTGGTGCCACATTCGCCAGCACGGGGTGCCCGCCAGGGTGCCGCGCGATGGACGCCGACCACGCGTGCTCGACCTGTCGTCCTTGTGGGCCGGCCCCCTGTGCGGGCAGATACTCAGCCAGCTCGGCGCGCAGGTGATCAAGGTCGAAAGCAGCCGCCGTCCGGACGGCGCCCGATCGGGAAATCCGGATTTCTTCAATCTCATGAATGCAGGCAAGCAGTGCGTTGCGGTCGATTTCGGCACGCCGGCTGGGATTGCCTGTCTGCGCCGGCTGATCGCCTGGGCGGACATCGTCATCGACGCCTCCCGGCCGCGCGCGCTGCGCCAGCTCGGGATCCATGCGGACGAACTGGTCGCCAGCCACCCTGGCCTGAGCTGGATCAGCATCACCGGCTATGGGCGCGAGGAGCCGGCGGCGAACTGGGTGGCCTTCGGCGACGATGCCGGTGTGGCCGGCGGCTTGTCCGCACTGCTGGCGCGAACCAGCGGTCAGTGGGCGTTCTGCGGCGACGCCATCGGCGACCCACTGACCGGCCTGCACGCGGCGCTTGCAGCGTGGAGCGCACATGTTGCGGGTGGCGGCTGCCTGGTGTCGCTGGCGATGCGCGATGTCGTCGCTCACTGTGCCGCGTGGGAGCTGCCCGCAAGCGACGAGGCGCTGCAGGCGCGTGCCGAACGCTGGCACACCGAGGCTCTGAGGGCGGGACTGACGGATTGCCGGCCAGTGGTACCGGCCGCTGCACCGCAGGCACGTCCCCATGGCGCGGACACGGCCGCGCTGGCTGAGCTGCTGACATGCTGATCACCAATGCGAGTCTGAGCAGCGCTACCCGGACGGCGCTGCGAATCGACGGCGAGCACATCGTCGACATCGCGCCCGACTTGCGGCCGCTGCCGGGCGAGGACGTTTTTGATGCTGCCGGCGCTGCCGTGCTTCCCGGTCTGCACGATCATCACCTGCATCTTCTGGCTTACGCGGCCGCGCTCGACTCGGTGCACTGTGGCCCCCCGCAACTCAATGATGCCGCGGCGTTGGCACAGGCGCTCGTCGGCCACGCCGCAAGCACGGGCGAGGGCTGGATTCGAGGCGTGGGCTACCACGAGTCGGTGGCGGGCGAAATCGATCGCGCCTGGCTCGACCGCGTGCTACCACACCGCCCGGTACGCATTCAGCATCGCAGCGGCCAGCTCTGGATCTTCAATTCGGCGGCGCTGCGGCGGATGGGGGTTGATGACGGCACTGCGAGCGGTAGCGACCCCTTCGAGCGTCGTGATGGCGCGTTAAGCGGGCGGCTGTACGGGGCCGATCACTGGATACGCGAACGGCTTGGTGGCAGCATGCCGGCGCTGGACGAGGTCAGCCGGCGGCTGGCGCGGATGGGCATCACCGGTGTGACTGATGCCAGCCCGGGCAATGCGCTTGCCGAGTTTCGGCATTTCGCCCTCGAGCGCGAGCGCGGAGCGTTGCTGCAGGACGTGTTGATGATGGGTAGCGCCGCACTTGATGTTTCGTGGAGCCGGCCCGGGCTTGCCGTGGGCCCGACCAAGATTCACCTGCGTGAGTCAGACCTGCCGGACTTCGATGCCAGCTGCGAGCGGATCCGGCAAAGCCATGACGTCGGACGGCCGGTCGCCGTGCACTGCGTGACGCTGGCCGAGCTGATGTTTGCGGTGGCGGCCCTGCAGACTGCAGGCGTGCGCGCCGGCGACCGGCTGGAGCACGCCGCGCTGGCAACGCCCGAGGCGGTGGCGCTGGTTCGCGATGCCGGGCTGCATGTCGTCACCCAGCCACACTTCGTATTCGAGCGCGGTGATGCCTATCTGTCCGCCTTGCCGGCACGGGACATCCCGGCGCTGTACCGGGCGCGCAGTTTCGTCGCGGCCGGTGTTGCGCTCGGCGCCGGTTCGGACGCCCCCTACGGTGACCCCGACCCCTGGCGGGCGATGGCGAGCGCGCTGCAACGAACGACCCGCGCCGGCCATCTGCTCGGTGCCGACGAACGCCTCACGGCAGGGGGTGTGTTGCGCTTGTATGCCTCACACCCGCTGCGGCCGGGAGGTGAGTGCAGACCGATCGAGACCGGCGCGGTGGCGGACCTGTGCGTGCTGGACCGGTCATGGGAGAGCCTGTTCGACGATTTGGCGAGCGTACGCGTACGGCTTACCGTTGGCCGCGGCCGCGTGCTGCACGCGGTCTAGACAGCGGGCGAGGGCTGACAACAGCGTCGTTGGCAAGCGCGAGGGCGGTTGATGCGTGGGATGCGGGGGGCTATGCAGCGGGTGCCACGATCTCGTCGATCAGCCCCCACTCGAGGGCGGTGGCGGCGTTGATGCGGCGTGCCGACAGTGCGAGATAGGCCGTGCGCTGGCGCCCGATCCGGCGTGGGATGCTGACGCAGCCACCGGCGCCTGGGATGAGGCCGAAGCGGATCTCGGGGAGCTGAAAGAAGCTCGTCGGGCTGGCCGTGAGGCGGTCGGCGAAGGCCGGCAGTTCGATGCCCGAACCGATGCAGGCGCCGTGCACGTGCATGTTCACGATCGCCTCGCAGCGCAGCAAGGTGGCGGCGGGCAGGCGCAGGCTGCGCACGGCGTGTGAGCTGGCGGCATCGCCCGCAGTGCCGAATTCCTGCAGTGCGCCGCCAGTGGAAAAGCAGGCGCCCAGTGCGCTCACATCGACGCTGGCAATGCTGTTGTCGATCGCCGCGAGCTCGAAGGCCTCCACCAGCGCATCACGCATTTCAACACTCATGGCGTTGCGGCTGGATGGGCGGTTCAGACGCAAGTGCAGCCTGTCGCCGCTACGTTCGACCAGCACGGCGGGGCCGTCGTCGGTGGGGATGCACTCGGGGGCAGGTGGGTTTGCAGCCGACCAGCGTTGAAACTCAGGCCCTGCCTGCAAAGTTGAGTAGGCCAGCGACTCGACGCTCAGTGCGCGCGCCAGTGCCATGCGCGTGGTCGCGCGCAGCACTTGCACCAGGGTCATCGCGGCCAGTGGCGCGCGCACGATGTTGTCGATCACGCCGCCCAGACCGCTGTCGTCGCTGAGGACGAGGTCGCAGGCGTCGCCGATGCCTCTTGTTCGGCTGCCGATGCCGATCACTGGGCAGGCCTGGGCTTCGAGCCAGGGTGACAAGCGCCTCAGCTGCGCAGGTGCGCAGGCGGTGCCGGCATCGAGATCGATGAGCAGGTAAGGCTGCGCATCGAAGGGCGAGCGCAGGCTCGAATACGCTGATTCGAGCGCATGCCCGGCCAGGCTGTCCTGAGTCAGCGCCTCAGTGCGCGCGGGAGGGATGCCGGGGTTCAGAACCATGACGGTGCTTACGGACGGAAGAGAGCCGCAGGCCGGTGTTCAGGCACGTCCGACGAGGCGGCGAAAGAAGGCCTTGATGCGATCGACAATGACCTTGAAGACGACGGCGAGGACGTTGATGGAGTCTTCCTTCTCCGGCATGGGCGGGCGCGGCGGTGGGGCGCTGGCCGGGCTGGTGTCGGTCCCGTTGGCACTGCCTTCAGCTGCAAGCGCGGCGTCTGCAGCAGCCTGCGCGGCCGGTGCTTCCAGCAGCTTGCGTACGTTGCCGACATATTTCTTGATGATCTGCGCCGATACGCCCTCGATCATGCCGCGTCCGACCTGGATGATCTTGCCGGTGAGATCGATGCTCGATTCGCACACCACCCGGGTCGCACTGCCGCCGGCCAGCGATTCGAGCTGGGTGACGATGGTGCCGCTGACGGTACCGCCTCCGCGCTCGTTGCCCGCGGCCAGCATCTTGACGATGTAATTGCTGGTGTCGCGCTCGGTGTAGGTGATCGTGCCCTGATATTGCGCGCTGACCGCGCCGATCTTGAGTTTCACCGAACCGATGAACTGCTTGTCGTCGACGATCTCGTTGAGGCTTGCGCCCGGCATGCAGGCGACGACGTTCTGCGGGTCGTTGAGGAACGCCCACACTGCGTCGATGGGTGCACCTACCTCGAAACTTTCCTTGATATCCAGGGCCATCTTCGGCTCCCCTTGTCCTGGTTTGACTGCTTGACTAACGTTAACAGGGTGAGTCCTGGGCCGCATCACTCACATGAATGAGAACCACATCACTCACATGGATGAGGGCCAATCGGATTTCGGCGCTAGCATCGGTTTCCATGAAACCTGCTTCTTCAACGAACTTTAGCCCTTCACGCTGCGAGCGCATCCGCGTGCGCGAGCTCCAGTACAACGTACGTCACTGGGGGCCTGCCGATGCGCCCAAACTGTTCATGCTCCACGGCTGGATGGATAGCTCGATCACCTTTCAGTTCGTCGTCGATGCGCTGGGTGACGCGTTTCACGTCATCGCCCCGGACTGGCGCGGCTACGGGCAGAGTGAGTGGCTGGGTCGGGCTTACGCGTTTGCTGACTACTACGCCGATCTTGAGGCCGTGCTCACGCACTACGCGGGCAACGCGCCGGTGTGGCTGGCTGCACACAGCATGGGGGCGAACATCGCGTTGAATTACGCGGCGGCGCGCCCCGAACGTGTTGCCCGCCTCGCGGTGCTTGATTTCCTTGGTCTTGCGGCGCCTGCCGCTGATGCTTCGGCCCAGCTGCGGTCCTGGCTCGATGCCTGTGCTCACGCGCCACAGCCCAAGCCTTATCGTGACGCCGCAGCCTTTGCTGAGCGCTTGCGCACGGCCAACCCGCGCCTTGATGCCGAACGTGCGCTTTTCCTGGCGCATGAGCTCACCCTCGAATTTGCCGGCGGCGGCGTGGTGATGGCCTGCGACCCCTGGCACCGCTTGCCTTCGCCGCTGCTCTACAACGTCGAGGAGTGGATGGCCAACTGGCGGCGCGTGCGTGCGCCGATCTTGCTGCTGATTGCCGACGAAGGCCATGTGCGGCAACAGTTTGCTGCGGACGATGCGAATTATCTGCGCCGCCTGGCGTGCTTTGCCGACTTGCGCGTGGCCGAACTGCCTGCATCCGGCCACAACGTGCAACACGATTGCGCCCACGGCGTGGCGACCGAGTTGCTTGCCTTCTTTGGTGTCGCCGACCGTGCCGCCGCCCTTGCCGATGGCTCTGCTGCCAGCGCATGAAACCCTCTTACCCCAGCAGCGCGCATGCACACCCTGTCGCGCTGATTCCAGTCCTGCAACCGGGAGCGCGCTCATGAAGTTCGTACTTCAACTTGGCTTTACCCACTACACCAATTACATGAATCTGGCGCGCGAGGCCGAGAGGACGGGCTGGCACAGCCTGTCCATGCCCGACAGCCTGTTCTTTCCGCGCGCGACCGATTCGGACTACCCTTACGCCGACACCGATGCGATCCGCGGCTACCTTGAACAGTCCGAGTTCATCGAGCCCTTTGTCGCCATGGCGTCGATGGCAGCGGTGACCGAGCGCCTGCGCTTTTACCCCGGCGTGCTCAAGGTGCCGGTTCGCCAGCCGCTGATTCTCGCCAAGTCGCTGACCTCGGTGGCAGTGATGTCGGGCGGGCGGATCAGTCTGGGTGCGGGCCTGAGCCCATGGAAGGAGGATTTCGTCTACAACGGGGTCGATTTCGACAAGCGTGGCGAGATCATGGACGAGTGCATCGAGATCCTGCGCGGCGCGATGACCGGCGAATTTTTCGAGTACCACGGCAAGCACTTCGATTTCGGTCCGCTACGCATGCAGCCAGTGCCGGCCCAGCCCGTACCGATTCTGGTGGGCGGCCACAGCAAGCCCGCCTTGCGCCGTGCTGCGCGGGTCGGGGATGGGTGGGCGTCGGCAAACACTGACCTGGCCACGCTGAAGTCCCTGATCGACCAGCTCAATGCCTTCCGCGCGGATTTCGGCACGCTGGATCGCGAAGACTACGAGATCCATGGCATCGATTTCAGCGCCAGGACGATCGACGACTTCCGCCGGATGCGCGACATTGGTGTAACCCACGCCGGCTTGGTGCCGTGGAGCTCGAAGGTGGCGCCCACTGACCTTGCGACGCAACTCGATGCCGTTCGCCGTTTTAGCGAAGAAGTCATCGCGCACATGGACTGAAGACTCATCCTTCTGAGCACAACGGCGGTGCTGGGCCCTTAGGCTCAGCACCGCCGTTGTGCTTTCAGCTGTTGTACAGCCCGCACACCACGTCTTGCGCAGTGTGATGGGTGGTGCGAAGGGGCTGGTCAAGCGGCGCCGTCAGATGCAGGGGGCCCTGGCGCAGACGCGCAGCGGCACCGCTGCGCCCTCGCAGTGCGGCAGTGATCTCGGCAACGATGGCGAGCGCGACTTCGGCAGGTGTGTCCGCCCCAATGTCGAGCCCGACCGGACCGTGGATGCACGCATGCAGGGCATCGTCGACAATCGTCCCTTGGGCTGCAGCCTCGTCGAGCAGGCGAAGCGCGCGGTGCCGTGGTCCGAGCAATCCGATGTAGCGTGGGCGCACAGGGACGATGGCCTGAAAGGCGGCGACGTCGAGCGGGAAGTTGTGGCTCATCAGCAGCACGACCGTGTCGCCATCAGGCTTGAGCTCTGCGACCGCGTCAGCGGGCGAGCCCAGATGTACCACATCGGCAGCGGGGAAACGCTGGCGGGTGCCGAAACCACCGTTATGTGCCACGACCTCCATACTCCAGCCCAGTTTTTGACCGAACTCGACCAGGGGCTCGACGTCATGACCGGCGCCGAACACCATTACGCGTAGTGGCGGGGTGACGACCTCGAGCAGGGCGGAGACGGTGCCGACATCAGTCGTCCACGACCAGTTTCCCCCGCGGCCCTGCTGCAAGGCGCCTGCCACGGCGGATTCGAGCGCCTCGCGCAGTGGCCCCGGCGCAAGACCCGTGGCGCACATCGGGCCGCCTTCGACCTGCGACACGCGGGCTCCGAGTTCGGAGGCAGACGGGCCAGGCGCTGAATAAACGGTGGCAATCGCACCGCGGCTGCGGCGCTGCAGGCAATCGGCCTGGAACTGTATGTGATGGTTGACCACGGCATTGACTGGCTCAATCATCACCAGCACCGCCCCGTTGCAGCCCAGTGCAAAGCCTTCCGCCAGATCTTCGTCGAGCGAGTCATAAAGTCGCAGTACCGCTTTGCCGCTGGCGATACTGCGGCTCGCGTGGCGGACCACGTCGCGCTCAAGGCAACCCCCGCTCACTGAACCCACGCGACGGCCCTCGTCCGATACGAGCATGCGTGCGCCGGGACGGCGATAGGCCGAGCCGCTGACCGCGACCACGGTGGCGAGGGCCACGGCCTCGCCGCGTGTGCATGCGTCCTGGAACGCATTTGTGATCTGCTGGAGTTCATTCATGGCGGCGCTCCTTGCCTGGCCTGCGCGTGATGATCGGGAAGCTACCCGCATCCACAGCGGTTTGCAGCCATTCCTGACGCGACTATTGCACTTCATGCAGGTGCCCGCATCACCTCAAAGCACTAAGCTGATCCGGTGCAACCATCGATTAGATCGCGCCCGGACTGCTGGATCGAGGGTACATTACTTAATTCGATCGGGTGATGCATTTGGTGCCACCTTTTGATCAAATGTGGCCATGTCGACGCGAAACACCGGAGCCGATCCGGCCGTGAAAGGGAGGAGGCCGTGCGGGACCTTAAACCCAAGAGCAAGATTGATTTCTACCTCGAGCGCATGGCGCAGCGGGGTTTCACGCCCGCCCAGGTGCTCGAGGGGACCGGGCTGAGGCCCGATCGCCTGGATGATCCGCACGGGCGGCCCCGCCCGCCGCAGTATCGCCAGATCATTCTCAACATGATCCAGCTCACGCGGGACCCCTATCTGGGCATCAGCCTCGGCCAGGAGTTCAAGATCAGTGACCTGGGCATCCTCGGCTATGCCACGCTGAGCGCGCCGACGCTGAAGGCATCGCGCGAGCTCTACGACCGCTACCGCGACCTCAACGAACAACATGTGTACCTGTCGCGGAACTACATCGCCAATGGGCGCTGGTTCTCGGAAATCCAGGATGTCCACCTGCTTGGCGATGTTCTCCGCTTTGGCATTGAGGAGTTTGTCAGCCAGACGATTGAGCTTGCCTCGGCGCTGACCAACCGGCCTTTCCCGGTGCTGGAGCTGCACGTCACCTACCCGCAGCCGCCCGATATTTCGCGCTACAACCGGCGCTTCAACTGCCCAATCTATTTCAATCAGCCGCGCAATATCGTCGTCTTCGACATCAACCGCCTGCAGGATCCGATCAGCCTGGCCAATGACGAGGTCTTCAAGCTGTGCGCGCGCAACTGCGAGCTGCTTGCGTCCAAAAGCCGCGACAAGAGCGAACTGACTGAAACCATCTGCAACTATCTGATGAACAATCCCGGCAGTTTTCCGACACTCGAGGAAATGGCCTGCAATCTGAAGATGGGTGCGCGCACTTTGCGCCGCCGCCTCGTCGAAGAGGACATCAGCTACCAGCAGATCCTTGACCAGACGCGCAAGGATCTCGCAATCCAGTATCTGAAACATACCGCGCTGACCCCGAAGGAAATCGGCTTCCTGCTGGGTTACAGCAGCGTCAGCAACTTTCGCCGCGCCTTCAAGGGCTGGACTGGCAAGACGCTCTCCGATGCGCGTTGCGAGGAGGTCATGGTCTAGCGCTTTTTCGACCCGCCGCCAAGCTGATTCGGTACTTGCCAATGGGCAAACTGGCGGCGCGGCGCATGGCCTGAATTGGAATGCCAAAGGCCGCATCGGAAATGGTTGATGGCGGTAGTTGCACAGGGCCGACACTAGACTGTGAGTTGGGTCATTTCTTCAAACTGGCTGGAGCTAGGGGAATCATGGCAACAAACGATCGCGAACAGATGGTGAAGCCGGACTATATGTCCGAAGAGGATTGGGCGGGTCTGAAGGCGGCGACCAACTCGCTTGAGCGTATCCGCGGCGATGCCAAGGCCGACGTCGCGCGCTATCTCGCCAACCCGGACGGGTGGTCAACCGGCACGGGTTCGCCCTCGGGGCTGCCGACACTGCTGCTGACCATGGTCGGGCGCAAGTCAGGCAAGGAGCACACCACGCCGCTGGTGTTCCTGCAGGATGGCGAAAACATGGTTGTCGTTGCCTCGCTGGCCGGTTACGACGCCGCACCGGCCTGGTACCTGAATGTCATGGCGACACCGGACTGCTGGGTCCAGTGCGACCGCAAGCGCATGACCGCAGTCGCACACGATGCCAGCCCCGAGGAGCGCGAGGCGCTGTGGCCGAGGCTGGTGGCCCTGTTCCCCACCTGGGGTTACTTCCAGTCCCAGACCGACCGGCCCTTCGGTATCGTCATCCTGACGCCGACCGGGCTCGCCTGACACGGCGCGCGTCGGCGCGCGCGGCCCCGCCGAGGCATTGCTGCCCGGGGCCGTGCCTGAGCAACTGGAGGAGAGGTCCATGAGTACTGTGAAGTTCGAACACCTGTTTTCGCCGTTGCAGGTTGGCCCCATGCGCGTGCCCAACCGTATCTGCGAAACCACCAATACGATCAATTCGTCGCGCGCGCCTGGCCTGATTGACGAGCATTTCATCGCCCATCACGGCGCCAAGGCCAAGGGCGGCACCGGCTGGATCGGTAGCGAGACCTGGCTGCTGAACCTGCCCTTCCCGGACGGTGCGCTGGATGAAATATCCATGCGCGGCGGCTTTGGCTGCCATTTTGCCGCCTATCAGAACCCCGCTTTCCTCGAAGGCTGGACTCGCTTTGTCGACGAGATGCACGCCAGTGGTTCGGTGGTCGTCGTCCAGTTGACCCACCTGAATTCGCTGTGGGCGCCTTCGGCGATCCCGGTTGTCGGCGCGCAGGACTACGTACCGCACGTGCTGGGCGAGGCGGAGATCGAGTTCCTGCTCGAGGGTTACGCTGACGCCGCCGAGGCCGCCCTGAAGACCGGTGCCGATGGCGTGGAAATCCACTGTGCGCACGAAACCGTCGGCTACAGCTTCCTGTCGCCGGCAACGAACCGTCGCACGGACCAATGGGGCGGTGGTCCGAAGGAGCGCATCCGCTTTGTCGTCGAGGCCCTGAAGCGCGTTCGTGGCCGCATCGGCGACAAACTCGCGGTCGGCATCCGCGTCAACGGGCAGGAGTCCCGTGATGGCGGCTACGACAACATGGAATTGCGCGAGATGGTGTACTACATCGCCGAAACCGGGTTGCTCGACTTCCTCGATGTCGACGTGGGTCATTGCTGGGGCGCCCCGTCCTACGTGCCCTCGTCCTATCATCCGCACGCCGAATACCGCGAGTTCGGCAAGGCCGCCCGTTCCGATGTGGCCGACCTGGAGCGCAAGATTGCGGTGCTGTTTACCGGTCGTATCAACGATCCGGTGCTCGCCGAAGAATTGCTCAAGGGCGGCTTCTGTGACTTGGTCGGGATGGTACGGGCCGGCATTGCCGACCCTGAATTCGCCAACAAGGCGCGCGAAGGCCGTCTGGGCGAAATCCGTCGATGCATCGCTTGTACGCGCTGCATCGACGAAGCGTCCGAGCCGCTCACCGTGCCCTACACGCCGACCTGTTCGATCAACCCCGAGATCGGCAATGAACTGCACTGGCAGGCCACATTCAAGCCTGCGGAAAAGCCCGGCCATGTCGTTGTGGTCGGTGGTGGCGCCGCAGGTTGCGAGGCGGCCCGCGTGGCGGCCATGCGCGGCCATAAGGTCACGCTGCTGGAGCAGGGCAAGCGCCTGGGTGGCCAGTTGCTGATCGCTGCGCGTGCCCCGGGGCG
>Ga0073899_10000448_pt1 | contig 38052 bp, 31 predicted proteins | sample KloWWTmetaKNB5Ph_FD_88975 | JGI IMG/M metagenome (GOLD analysis project Ga0073899, IMG submission 88975) | Active sludge microbial communities from Klosterneuburg, Austria, studying microevolution and ecology of nitrifiers - Klosterneuburg... | ecosystem: Engineered > WWTP > Aerobic digester >... | reverse complement strand
GCCAGGGCCTCTTGGCCCGACCCCACCGCGTGGCTCGACAGGCCCGAGGCGCTCAGGGTCTCGGTCAGGACTCGGCGGCTCACCGCGTCGTCGTCCACCACGAGGATCGGAGCCAGCTCGGCCACTTCTCGGCAATGTACCACGCCGGCTGCGGCACCCTGAAAAGCGCCGCCACTTTAGCTATAGTTGGCGGGCATGCCCCCGCGCGACTCCGACGACGAGCCCCTCGAAGAGATCGAGGACGACGCGATCGTGGCTCAGCAGGCCGCCGCCCACGCGCCCGCGCCTCGAGTCCCCATCGCCCAGGACGCGCGCACCATCGTGGTCGACGAGGGCGCCGCCCCCGCCGGTGACACGACGCGCCTGCGGGCCATCCCCCGCCGCCCCATGGACCCGACGCTGGTCGTGCGCGCGGTGCGGCCGCCGGTCTTCCACGCGGCCCCGCCTTCTTTGCCGATGCCCGCGCCACCGGCACGGGGCACGCCGAGCTGGTTGCCCTGGGTGATCTGGGTCTGTGCGGGCGTGGTGGCGCTGCTGCTCGGCGGCGTGCTCGCGCTGGTCGCCAACCGGCGCGACGCGCAGCCTGCGGTTCAGCCGGCGCCGCCCCCGAGCGCGGCGAAGCCCATCGTCACCAAGTGAGCTCGGCCGCGGCCTCTCGGACCTCGAAGCCCGCGGCCTCGAGCGCAGGCTTCACGCTCGCCTGGTCGCCGACGATCACCACCACCAGGCGCTGCTCGTCGATCCGCGCCGCCTCGGCGGCGACGGCGGCCGTCGACTGCGCGGTCAGCCGCTGGGGCAGCTCGCTGCTGGTGCTGGGGGGCAGACTCAGCGCGAAACTGGACCCGACGTCGGCCGCGAGCCGGTCGACCGCGATCAAACGGGCCCCCAGGCTGCTGATCAGATCGGCGCGTGCGCGGGCGACCTCTTCATCGGTGATGGGCGCCCCGCGCTTCGGATCGCGTGCGCGGGCGAGCTCGCCCACGAGCTCTCGGAGTGCGGGGGCGGTGACGGCCGATTCCACGCGGGTCGTCACCACCAGCGCGCCCCAGTGGCGCGTGGCCACGGCATCGGAGCGGGCCCCGTAGGTGAAGGCGTTCTTCTCGCGCAGGTTCTGGTTGATCCGGGAGGTGAACAGGCCGCCCAAGAGCGAGCTCATCAGCTGTCGCGCTTCGTGGCCCGCGTCCGAACGCTTGGCCAGCGGCTGCGCCACGAACAGGGCGCTTTGCACCGCACCGGGCCGGTTGACCATCACCACACGGGTCTTGTCGGGCGGCGCAGGGGTCGGGGCGGGGGCGCTGGTCGGGGCCGGGGCCGGCTTCCAGCCGCCAAACGCCCGCTCTGCCGCGTCGCGCACACCGGACAGTGACACGTCCCCCACGACCACCAGCGCGCTCTCGCCGGGGACCCAGTGCCGTCGGTGGAACGCCGTGAGATCTCGGACCGTGAGCTTCTTCACGTCGGGCACCGAGCCGCCCACCGGGGCCCCGTTCGGTTCGCCGAGCAGCAGCCTGAGCCCCGCGAGCGAGGCCAGGCGATCCGGCGTCTGGCGTTCGGCCGCCAGCCCGTCGAGCCATTCGCCGCGCACACGCTCCAGCTCTTTGGGGGCAAATGCGGGCTTCTGTGCCACCTCGGCCAAGAGCGCGAGCCCCTGCTCCACGTCGGCGCTCAGGGTCTCGATGCCCACCATCGAGTAGTCGCGACCGGCGTCGTGCTCGAGCGCCGAGCCCAGGGACTCTGCGGCCTCGGCCAGGGCCGAGGAGGAGCGCGTCGTGGTCCCCTCGGTGAGCATGCGCGCCGTCAGGGCGGCGACGCCGCTCTGGCCCTGCGGTGACGAGCTGGCGCCGTGTCGCACGACCAACGACAGCGAGGCGACGGCCGCCGGCCGCTTCATCACCAGGAGCGTCAGCCCATTCTTCAGCTGCTCGCTCTCGGGGACGGGATAGACGATCGCGGCCGCCGGCCCCGCCTTGGGGATCTGCTTGCGCCAGCCATCGACGTCGGCGCTGGCGCTCGCGGCGGGCGTGGTGGCGGGGGGTCGTGGCGGATGCGCTGGGCCGGGCGCCGCGCAGGCGCTGGCCAGGCAGAGGGCTGCGCAGGCGACGCGCCTCATGGTCGTTTCCCCTTGGGCTCTGGGAGCGTGGTGACGATCACCCGACGCGTGAGATCGAGCTGAGCCGCGAGCACGCGCCGCACGTCGTCGCGGGTCACTGCCTCGATGCTCGCATGCCACTGCCGAAGGTGCCCTGGGTCGCCCAGGTAGTGGTTGAGCCGCTGCAGCAGGCCGGCGCGACCGGACTCGCCGTCGGGCCCGTTCAGCTGTTGGAGCTGCGACATCAGCCCGAACAGCACGCGCCGCCGCGCTCGGTCGAGCTCGGCCTGCGTCGGGCCTTTGGCCGAGAGCTCGACCAGGACCGCATCGATGGCCGCTTCCACCTCTTTGGCGGGTTTGCCCGACGCGGCCACGGCGCTCACCGAGAAGATCCCGGCCAGAGAGTTGGGATCGAGATCCGCCTCGACCTCCGAGGCGAGCTTCTTCTCCACCACCAACCTCCGGTAGAGCCGCGTCGCCTTGCCACCGGCGAGCACGGCTGCAGCCAGCTCGAGCGCGGCGGTCTCACGGCTGTAGGCCGGGGGGGTGAGCCAGCCCATGCTGACCTTCGAGAGCTCGACCGGTTCGACCACGGTCTTCCGGACGAGAGAGGTCAACGCTGGCGTGGGCGGGTGCTTGACGGTCGGACGCGGTCTCTTGGGCAACGGCCCGAAGTAGCGCGCGATCCAGCGTTTGGCCGTGTCGGGTGCGAAGTCACCCGCCAAGGTCAGGGTTGCATTCGACGGCGCGTAGTAGGTGCGGAAGAAGGCCTCTGCGTCCGAGAGCTGGGCAGCGTCGAGATCGCTCATCGAGCCGATCACCGCGCCGTGATAGGGGTGCCCCTGGGGGAACAACGTATCCAGGAGCTCGAGGCTGCTCTTGCCGTAGGGCGCGTCTTCGTAGCTCTGACGCCGTTCGTTCTTCACCACGCCGCGCTGGACCTCGAGCGCGCCGGCCGAGAGCGTGTCGAGGAAGAAGCCCATTCGGTCGCTCTCGATCCACAGGCAGAGCTCCAGCTGCTCGCGCGGCACGGTCTCGAAGTAGTTGGTGCGATCCCAGCTGGTGGTGCCGTTCACGTTGGTGGCGCCGGCGCTCTCGAGCAGCTTGTCGAAGCCCGTGCCGACGTGCTTGCTGCCGGTGAACATCAGGTGTTCGAACAGGTGCGCAAAGCCCGAGCGCTTCGGCGGCTCGTTGACCGGGCCGACGTGGTACCAGAGGTTGACGGCCACCAGCGGAAGGGCTGGGTCGCGGTGAAGAATGACCTCGAGCCCGTTGTCGAGCGCATACTTCTCGAACGGGATCTCGGGGACCTTGGTCGCCGGTGCGGCCCGAGCGGGCGAGGTGGAAAGGGCCAGGGCCAGAACGAGCGCACCACGGAAGGTCACGCCCGCACGTTACGCCGCCGGCCGCCCTCCCGGAATAGAGCAAGAAGTCGGACAGATGGCCTGGGGTCAGATGCGCCCAACTTGCCCGGCTGCCAGACTTCGCTACTCTCGGCCCCGAGCTGCGGGCACGCTCGGTCGGGGAGAGGTCACCATGTCGAGTCGGAGAGTAGCGCTGGTCTGGATTCTGTTGGCGTCGGCGCTCGGCCCGGCGGTCGCGGTGAGCACCACCGCGGGGGTCGCAGAGGCTGCGCCCGGCGGGCAGTACCGACCCGGGATGCGCGTCCGCGCGAAGCGCACCTGCACGGTGCAGGGTTACGAAGTGAAGAAGGGCGTGGTGCTCTCGGTGGTCGCAGTTCAGACCGGCGACAAGGGCAAGACCGTCGCCGTCGACCTGAGCTTCTCGGGGATGACCATCAGCAACGTCCCGGCCGCGGTGGTCGACGGCTTGTTCACTCCGGCGTGAGCTTGGGCGTGGAGCCGGTCGGGACCGGGTCCACGCCGCCGAGCTCGCGCCACACCGCGTCGGCCCAGCGCCAACCGCCCGTCCAGCTGGGGTGCCGGCCATCGGCCATCCGCGGCAGGTCGAGCCGTGACGAGTCGAAATAGCGGCAGTGGCCCAGGTGCTTTCTGAGCACGTCGACGAACCCGGCGTCCTTCTTCCAGAGCGGCGGTCCGATCCACAGACACGGGCGGCCTCGGGTCTCGGTCACCATCTGTTCCACCGCCGCGCCGCGTCGCGCCGGTTTCGGGTCGAACAGCTCGTTCGAGCCGAGTGAAATCAGCACCAGCTCGGGGTCGTACTTGTACATCGCCTCGCGCAAGAGGCCCTTTCCGGCCCACTCGAGCGTGCTCGACGAGACCACCGTCTCGATGAAGTAGCTGCGACGGCTCGCGTCGAAGATCGGGCGAAGGTAGTTGCCCACCAGCGGCGCCATCGAGTCGCCGACGTGGAGCACCCGCAGCGCTTGCGCGGCCGGCACCGTCCCTCCGTCGCGATGAATGGCCAGCGGGCGGGCAGCCGCCGACGCGGGATCGGGCGCGGCAGTGGGGGCTGCTGGTGGGGCGGCGTCGCCGGGCGAGGCGTCGGGGCCCGCGGCGGCACGCGCGGTCGTCACCGGGCTCGCCTCGGGGGTACAGGCGGCGAGCAGAAGCAGGCCAGGCAGGGCGCGATGCACGTCGCCGGCATTGTCCCCCAAATCGCCGGACGGCGGGCAAGCTCCGAGCCGACGATTCCGCTATGGTCGCCCCGTGGAGCTGCAGAGGCTACCGAAGGTGGACCGGGTGGTGGACGCCCCAGAGCTGTCGGGCGTCCGCGGGACGCTGGGCAAGAAGGCCGTCACGGCGCTGGCGCGCAGCGTGATCGCCGAAGCGCGGAGTGCGGCGCTGGCGGGTGGCTCGCCGGCGACCCTGGCCGAGGTCGTGACCCGCGTGCGAGAGCGAGCCGAGGCCAGGCTGCGGGCCGGGCTCACCCCGGTGATCAACGCGACGGGCGTGATTCTGCACACCAACCTGGGGCGCGCGCCCCTGCCCAAGGCCAGCATCGAGCGGATCGCCGCCACCGCCGGGGGGTATTCGACCCTCGAGCTCGACCTCTCGACCGGGGTCCGCACGCGCCGCGGGGTCCACGCCGAGCTCGGCCTCGCGGAGCTGGTCGGCGCGGGAGACGTGGTGCTGGTCAACAACAACGCCGCCGCCGTCATGCTGGCCCTCTCGACGCTGGCCGCCGGGCGCGAAGTGATCGTGTCTCGCGGCGAGCTGGTGGAAATTGGCGGCGGCTTCCGCATCCCCGACGTGCTGGCGCGCTCCGGCGCGCGCCTGGTCGAGGTCGGCACGACCAACCGGACGCGAGTCGACGACTATGCCCGCGCCATCGGCGAGCGCACGGCGTGCCTGCTCCGGGTCCACCCGAGCAACTTCAAGATCTCTGGCTTCGCGGAACGGCCAGCGCTGTCGGAGCTGGCGAGCCTGGCCCAGTCGCGCCGCATCCCCCTGGTGAAGGACCTGGGGGGCGGCCTGGTCGTGGACTTGCCGGCCTCCGTCGCCGACTCGGAGCTCGCGCGCGAGCCCAGCGTTCAGGCCTGCCTGCGCGCGGGCGCCGATCTGGTCTGCTTCAGCCTCGACAAGCTGTTCGGCGGGCCGCAAGCCGGCGCCGTCGCGGGGCGCGCCGAGCTGGTGAAGGCGCTGCGCGACGATCCAATGGCCCGCGCCTTGCGGCTCGACAAGCTGGCGCTGGCCGCGGTCGAAGCGGTGCTGGACGCCTACCGTCGCGGGGCGCTCTCCGAGATCCCGGTGCACGCGCTGCTCGCGGCCAGCCTCGACGGGCTGGCCCGGCGAGTGGACGAATGGCGAGCCGCGCTCGGCGAGCTGGGCGCGGCCAGCGAGACCGTGCAGAGCGAAGGGGCAATCGGCGGAGGCACGCTGGCCGAAGCCCCGGTGGCCTCGGTGGCGCTGCGCATCACCGGCCGGCCTCCCGAGATCCTGGCCGAGCGCCTGCGCAGCGGCAGCCCGGCAGTGATCGGCCGGGTCGTCGACGGGGCGTTGCTGCTCGATGCCCGCAGCGTTTTTCCCGAAGAAGACCGGCTGATTGTCGCAGCGCTGCGGCGCGCGCTCGCCGAGTGACCGGCCGCGCTCGAAAGAACGTCCCTCCCGTAGTAAGCTGACTGCGTGGTGCGGCGCTTTTTGATCCTTCTGGGGCTTGGTTCGATGCTCTTGCCCGCCTTCGGTGGCTGCGGCGTCACCGAAGAGGGCGGGTTGAAGTCGGACTCGGGCGCGGGCGGCACCGACGGTGGCGGGGGCCTGGGCGGTGGCCAGTGCTTCCCGGGGTCCAAGGTCTGCCCCGATCCGAACAAGCCGAGCGAGCTGCTCTGCCTGACCTCCGACGACCCGAAGCTGGGCTGCAGCCAGGCCGCCTCGTGCGAGCCGTGCGCCGTGCCCCACGCCAGCGCGAAGTGCGACAGCGGCAGCTGTGCGGTGAACGAGTGCGACAACGGTTGGGCCGACTGCAACAACAGCCCGGTGGACGGGTGCGAGACCGACCTCACGGGTGACAAGAACCACTGCGGCAGCTGCGCCACCGACTGCGTGGCGTCGAAGGGCCCGGGTTGGATCTGCAAGGCCGGCGTGTGCGAGGTGAACGAGTGCTGCCCCACCGGTGCGCCGTCTTGCTTGACGCGTCGGGACTGCGACGGCGACAAGACCAATGGCTGCGAGGTCGACGTTGCCACCGACGTGACCAACTGCAAGACCTGCGGCAACGGTTGCGACCTGGCCAACGCGCAAGAGGCCTGCTCGCAAGAGGTGTGCGTGGTCACCACCTGCACCAGCGGGTTTGCCAACTGCGACGCCAACGACGCCAACGGCTGCGAAACCAACATCAACAGCGGCAACAAGCTCAACTGCGGCGCTTGCGCCAAGGCCTGCAACGAGAACCACGCCAGCGCCACCTGCCAGGGCGGGACCTGCAAGCTGGCCTGCAACCCGGGGTGGGGCAACTGCAACGGCAACGTCGAGGACGGGTGCGAGACCGACACCAACACCAGCCCGCTGCACTGCGGCGTGTGCGGCAAGGCGTGCAACCCCGCCAACGTGAACAACGCGCTCTGCACCGCGGGCGGCTGTGACTACGACTCGTGCAAGGTTGGCTTCACGGATTGCGACGGCAACAAGGCCAACGGTTGCGAGATCAACACCGCTCAGGACAAGAGCAACTGCGGCACCTGCGGCAACGTGTGCAAGGCGCCGTCGGGCGGCAGTGTGGTGTGCAGCGGTGGCTCGTGCGCAGAGAGCTGCGGCTCGGGGCTGACGAATTGCAGCGGGGTCTGCGTCAACACCTCGACGGACATCAACTATTGCGGCAACTGCACCACCAAGTGCACGCCCCCGGCCAACGGGAACGCGACCTGCGCATCCGGCGCTTGCGGCTTCACCTGTCAGAACGGCTTCCACAAGTGCGGCAACGAGTGCAAGGCGAACAACGACGCCACGGCCTGCGGCTCGGGCTGCGTCAATTGCCCCGGTCCGCCGGTGGGTTCCGGCACCCCCATCTGCACCACGGGCAACTGCAACTTCACTTGCACCAGCCCCACCTCGGGCAAGTGCACCGGCGGGCAGGCCGGCTGCTACAACTTCAACACCGACAAGAGCCACTGCGGCGGTTGCACCACGGTCTGCACCGACCCGGCCAACGGTGTGAACAACTGCGACACCGGCACCTGCAAGATCACCTGCAATTCGGGCTTCCACCAGTGCGGCAATGCGTGCAAGGGCGACACGGATCCAACGGCCTGTGGAACCACCTGCACCAACTGCCCGGGGCCGAGCTCGGGCACCGGTACGGCGATCTGCGCCACCGGGGCCTGCGACTTCACCTGTAGCGCCCCCACGCCGGATCGCTGCTCGGGGGCCTGCGTCGACAAGCAGACGGACAACAAGAACTGCGGCACCTGCGGCAACGACTGCACCGCGCAGGGCAAGACGTGCAAGACCGGCAACTGCGTCGGGACCCCGAGCGACGGCGGCGCCGAGGGCGGCGACGGCGGCTGAGCGCTGGCGATGAGCCGCTTCGAACGCCTCTCTGCGCTCGACTGCGCATTTCTCTATGCCGAGAGCCCCACCGCCCACATGCACGTGGGCTCGCTGTTGTTCTTCGAGGACAACGGCATCGGCGAGCGCGACATCTTCGAGCACATCCAGAGCCGGCTGCACTACGTGCCCCGTTTCCGGAAGAAGGTGCGGTTCGTTCCGGGGGGGCTTCATCGTCCGGTGTGGGTGGACGATCCGCACTTCGATCTGCGCTTTCACGTTCGCTGGACGGGTCTGCCCAAGCCGCGCGGTGAGCACGAAGCGCTGGCGCTGATGGGGCGGGTCATGAGCCAGCACCTCGATCGCCGCAAGCCGTTGTGGGAGATGTGGGTCTTCGATCTCGAAGACGGTCGCCGCGGCGTGATCCAGAAGACGCACCACTGTCTGATCGACGGGGCGAGCGGCGTCGACCTGGGTACGGTGCTGCTCGACTTCGCACCCGACGCGCCGCGAACCACGCCGGAGCCGTGGTGCCCCGAGCCCGAGCCCAGCGACGCCGAGCTGACTCGGGACGCGCTGCTCGAGCTTCGGGAGCGGCCGCGTCAGCTGCGAGACGCCGCGCGCCGGGTCTGGGAAGATCCGGAAGCTCGCGAGCACCTGGCCGGCAAGGCGCGCGAGGTGATCGACGGCATCAAGTCGTTCGGGCGTGCAGCGTCGGAGCTCATGCCCCACACCAGCTTGAACTCGCCCTTGGGCGCGCACCGGCGCTACCAGGTCGTGCGGCTGTCCTTGGCCGACGTGAAACGTGTGCGCAAGCGCCATGCGTGCACGGTGAACGACGTGGTGCTGGCCCTGGTCACCAGCGCATTGCGCAAGCTGCTGCTCACTCGTGGCGAGAGCGTCGAAGGGCTGACCATGAAGGCCATGGTGCCGGTCAGCGTTCGCGACGCATCGCAGGCCCGGACCTGGGGCAACAAGGTGAGCATGATTGCGGCAGAGCTTCCGGTCGGGGAGCCCGACCCAGAGGCGCGGCTGGTCCGCCTCCGGGATCGCATGACGGATCTCAAGCGCTCTCGGCAGGCGGTGGGCGCCGACTTCTGGGTCCAGCTCGGTGAGTACGCCCCGCCGACGTTGCTCTCGCTGGTGGGGCGGGCAGTGGCCCTGCAGCGCATGGTGAACCTGGTCGTGACCAACGTGCCCGGGCCACAGTTCCCCCTGTTCCTGTGCGGTGCGCGCATGCTCGAGGCGTTCCCCTACGTGCCGGTGTTTGCCCAGAACCCGCTGGGTGTCGCCGTGCTGTCGTACGACGGGGCGCTGGGCTTTGGGCTCACCGGGGACTGGGACGCGGTTCCGGATCTGGACCTGTTCGCGACGGCGATCCGCGAAGCGCTGATCGAGCTCGACCCACCGGCGGCCGACTCGCCCGGGCCGGCGCGAAAGCGGCCCGGCAAGAAGCGGCGCCGGGCCGACTCACGCGCTTAGTGCGTCGAGCACGAAATCGAGCCGGTCTTTGCCGAAGAACAGCTCGTCGCCCACGATGCACACCGGCGCGCCGAACACGCCGCGCGAGCGCGCGGCCTCGGTCGCGGCGCGCAGCGCGTCTTTCACCTCGGGCGCTCCCGCGCGGGCGAGCACTTCGGGCGCGCTCTTGCCGAGGGCGGTGAGAAGCTCGGCCAGCACCGCTTCGTCCGAGATGTCCCGGTCGTCGACCCAATACGCCCGAAACACGGCTTCGACCCAGGTGCGCGGCGCGAGCGCCAGCTCGTCGCAGAGCAGCGCGACCCGCAGCGCACCCAGCGTGCTCAGCGGGAAGCGCGACGGGAACCGAAACGGCACGCCGTGCTTGCGGCTCCAACGTTCGAGGTCCTTCATGCTGGCGGCAGCTTTCTCCGGGGTCGACATGCCCGGGGTCATGGGCCCGCCCAAGAGCTTGAACAGCCCGCCCAGGAAGAACGGGCGGTACTCGATGCGGGCCCCCGCTCGCTCGGCGACGGCCGGCAGCATCATCGCGGCGAAATAGGCGTTGGGACTCGAAAAATCGAAGAACAGCTCTACCGTCTTTTGCGTCATGTGACCTCAGCGGGTGAGCTCGCGGGCGGCCGCGAGGATTTCATTCTCGTCGACGAGCACCAGGTTCGCGGCGTCCCCCAGCGGGATGTAGCTGTCGGCGCCGGCGACCCGAGCGAACGGGATCTGCAGCCCGGCATCGAGCACCGCGGCGGCCAGGGCTTCGGAGACGTTCCCGCTCTTGCGACACTCGTCCACCACCAAGAGCCGACCGCACTCGCGAGCGTGCTCCACCACCTGCCGCTCCGGAAGCGGCACCAGCCACCGCAGGTCGAGCACGCGTGCGCGCGCGCCCGTCTCTTGCTCGAGGCGCCGGGCTGCGCGCAGGCTCATCCACAGCCCGTTGCCGTAGGTGGCGATCACCAGATCGCGGGCCTCGGGCCGATAGACGCGGGGCTCGCCGAAGGCGGCGCCGGCGATCGGGGGCAGGGCGGCCCACTCGCCGTCGCCGTCGGCGTGCAGATCGCGCGTGTGATACAGGGCAATGGGCTCGATCACCACCACCACGCGGCGCGCCTGCTTCGCCAGCGCGAACGCGGTGCGGTACAGCTCGAGCGCGTCGTCTGCGCGGGCCGGGACGAGCACCGTCACGCCGGGGATGTCGCGGAGCACCGCCAGCGAGTTGTCGTTGTGGAAGTGACCGCCGAAACCTTTCTGGTACGCGAGCCCCGCGATGCGTACCACCATCGGGTTGTCATAGGCCCGGTCCGAGAAGAACTGCATGCTGGCGGCCTCGCCACGCAGCTGGTCTTCGGCGTTGTGCAGATAGGCCAGGTACTGGATCTCTGGCACGGGCAAGAGGCCTGCGGTGGCGGTGCCCAGCGCGAGACCCAAGATGGTCTGCTCGTCGAGCAGGGTGTTGAACACCCGCAAGCGCCCGAACTTGGCGAACAACCCCTTGGTGACGCCGTACACCCCGCCCTTCTTGGCCACGTCTTCGCCGAACACCAGCGACTCGGGGTAACGAGCCATGGCTTCGCCGAGCGCGGTGTTGATGCCTTGGGCGAGCGTGAGGCTCTGCGGGGGTAACGCGCTGGCCATGGAAGCGGCCTCTGCTGCGACCTCGGCACCGACCGGCGAGACCAGCGCGGCCATCACCTGGGCGCGTGTCGAGAGCCGTGGGCGCGTCACCGCCCAGACCGCGGCCTCTCCCACCCGCGCGGCGCAACGCTCTTGGAGGGCCAGCACCGACGCCGGGTCCATCGCCCCGGCGTCGATCAGAGCCAGGGCTGCGCACAGCACCGGATCCCGCAGCTCGGCGGCGTCGATCTCGGCTTGCGGGCGATAGGTGGTGTCCACGTCGCTGCCGGCATGGCCCAACAGCCGCACCGTGCCCAGGTGCAAGACGGCGGCCCGGCGCGTGCGTCGGCAGTGCTCCACCGCAGCGCGGGCGGTCCGGAAGGTCTGGTCGAGATCCGAGCCGTCGGCGCGGAAGTATTCGACGTGGGGCAGGGCACGGAGGCGGGTCTCGACCCAGCCCTCGGGGGTGCGGACGGAGATGCCCAGGCCGTTGTCCTCGCAGACGAACAGCAAGGGCACGGGCAGGTTCTGGTGCAGCGTCCAGCTGGTCGCGTTGAGCGCGCCGAGGGCGGTCGAGTGATTCAGGCTGGCATCGCCGAAGCTGACCAAGGCGATGGCCGAACGCGCGTCGGGCAGCGCCACCCCGACGCGGGGCGCGCGCTCGAGGGCGAAGGCGAGCCCCAGCGCACGCGGCAGCTGTGAAGCAATGGTGCTGGTGCTGGGGATGATGCCCAGCGGCTTGCTGCCGAACACCTTGTGGCGGCCGCCGCTGATCGGCTCTTCGCTCGAGGCGATCAGTGACAGCACGATGTCTCGCACCGGATCGACTCCGCCGACCTGCCTTGCGCGCTCGACCTGCAGCGCCGCGCTGCGGTAGTGCACGATGCTGGGGTCGTGGGGACCGGTGAGGCGCCCGAGCACGACGTTCGCTTCGTGGCCGGTGCTGCAGATGGTGTAGTGGCCGAGCCCCCGTGAGCGGAGCTCGTGGGCACACGTGTCCAGCTCGCGAGCGAGCAGCATCGACTCGAGCAAGTCGCGGCCCAGCTCGGGGGGCAGACCCCACTCGGGCCTCGGGGTTCGGGGGTGGTGCGCCCGAACCTGGTCACGGAACCGACCCACCAGGTGGCGAGCTCTTTCGAGCGACATGGGGCGGCGAGCCTAGTTCCAGTGCCGGTAGCTCCGCAATCTCGAGGCCTTTGCGCTGGTGCTGGCCGGGGCGCTACGCTTGGGCGGGACGATGTCCGACCCGTCGGAACCGGAGGCAGAGGGACGACCGACCCATCGTGCCGCGTTGCCCGACGAGCCGACCGAGGTCGACTTGCGCCCCAAGCGCGGCGCCGAGCCCGCTCTGGCGCGGGAAGCGGAGGCCACCGAGACCAGCTCGACCCAAGGCGACGAGGCGGCGCGCGCCGGCAGCGGTATCACCAGCGCGACCGGCATGGCCTTCACCCGTGGCGGCGCCGCCAGCGGGGTCACCACCGCGTCGCCGATGATCCTGCGGAGCGAAGAGCACGCCCGCGCCCTTGCCCTGTTTCGTCTGGTGATCTCCGCGGGCCTGGCCGCGATGGTCGCGGTGTGGCTTCCCGAGCGCGTCTCGCCGGGGCGCTGGCTCGCCACGGTGGTGACTGGCGTCACCGTCACGGTGACCAGCTGGCTGCTCTTCGAGTTGCGTGATCCCGAGCGTTTCGATTCACGCAAGCTGTTGTTCCAGGGGCTGTGCTGCGTGGCCTCGATCTTGGCGGTGGTGTTCTACGTGGGGATCTTCTCGCCCACCATCATCGCCATGTACATCGGGATCTACTTCTTCGGTGTGGGTGACTCGCAGGGTTCGGGCTGGGCCATCTTCCTGAGCGGGGCTCTGGGGTATCTGGCGCTGTCGGTGGGTGCGATGACCGGGCTGCTTCGGACGGACCAGGCCGTGATGGCACTGTACGCGCCCGAGCTCCCCAGCATGTTTGCCGTCACCATGGTGTGCCAGGTGCTGTTCGTCGCGACCTTCTGGATGGCGCGGCGCAGCCGGCAGGCGACGCTGGCCGCCTTCGAGCGACTCGAGCGCGCCACCCGGCAGATCAAGAAGCGCGAGGCGCTGCTGAACGAAGCGCGGGCAGAGCTCGATCAAGAGCGCGCTGCCAAGCAGGGGCGGTTCACCGACCAGCAGGTCGGGAAGTACGCCGTGGGCGAGATCATCGGTCGGGGGGCCATGGGCGAGGTGTACCGCGGCTGGGAGCAAGGCACCGATCGCCCGGTGGCCATCAAGTTCTTGAGCGCCGCCCTGACCGAAGACGTGTCCGCGGTGGAGCGCTTCTTCCGCGAAGCCGACATCGCCACCCGCGTGGAGTCGAAGCACATCGTGAAGGTGCTGGACCGCGGCGTGGCCGAAGGCGGCTCTCCGTTCCTGGTGATGGAGCTGCTCGAGGGCGCCGATTTGGCCCAGATCCTCCGGGAGACGAAGCGGTTCGGCATGGCCGAGGCGATCGATCTCGTGCAGCAGGTGGGGCAAGCGCTGGCCGCAGCCGACGAAAGCGGAATCGTCCACCGTGACCTCAAACCCCAGAACCTGTTTCGCGTGCAGACCGCCGGCCGCGCCCTGTGGAAGGTCCTCGATTTCGGCGTCTCGAAGGTCAAGGACGCCGCGAAAGATCTCACCCAAGGTGCTGCCGTGGGCACGCCCAGTTACATGTCACCCGAACAGGCGCGGGGCGCCGCGGTGGATCACCGCGCGGACGTGTTCGCCCTGGGTATCGTGGCCTATCGCGTGCTCACCGGGAAGCCGGCCTTCACCGGTCCGGACAGCGCCAGCACCCTGTACAACGTGGCGCACGTCCAGCCTGCGCGCCCGTCGGACCTGGCGAAGGTCGGTGAAGACGTCGAGCGCGCGTTGGCGCTTGCCCTGGCGAAGGAGACCGACCGCCGGTTTTCTTCGTCGATGATGTTCGCGGCGGCACTCACCGACGCGGCCAAGAGTCGCCTGGACGATCGCATCCGGCGGGACGCGGACGCACTGCTCGAGACCCAGCCCTGGGGCGCCGACGTCTTGCAGGCCTTGAAGGCCGAGAACAAGCGCTGGCGCATCGGCGAGGCGAAGCCGCGAAACAGCCAGCGCCCACCCGGTTGAGCGTCAGGGCTTCTTGCCCGCCACCCGGTCGTCCCCTTGTCGCCGCGTGGTCCCCTCGCGATCGAGCTGCTCGAGCAGAGGGATGGCTTGCTTGCGCGACACACCGGCCAGGTCTTTGAACGCGGGCACGCTGATCACGCTGTGCTCCGCGAAGTGAGCCGCCACCTTCCGGCGCAGATCGTCGAGGTGGCGCTCGGCGAACCACAGGCCGGTCAAGCGTCGGGCACGCCCCTCGCTCGTCAGGCGCGCCAGGGCGCTCTTCACGCTTTCTGGGCGCTCGCCGGGCACCCGTGACGCGACGGCACCCTCGGGCACGCCCTCGAGGCCGGCGGCGTCGATCAGCTCGAGTACTCGCTCGGCCGTTCGTCGCGCCTCGGGCCCCTGGGTGGTTGCGAAGCTCACCAGGGCGACGACGCCCGCCGAGACGAGCACGAGGCCGCTCTTCACCGCGCGGTCGACGACCAGATCGCTGACCTCGCGGCCGGCACGAGCCACCAGCCGGGTGCGCAGTGTCTCGAGGGACATTCCCGGTTCGTCGGCGTGGGTGGCGTGATGATGCTCCAAGAGGCGGGTGAGGTCGCCAGTCAGGGCCTCGATCGCCCGGGGCAACGTGTACGCGTCGTTCGGCAGCGCCAGGGCGTCGGCCGGGCCCTTGCGTTTCTTGCCCGTGAGCCAGCGCGCGATGTCACCCGGCTCGAGGCCGAATCGCCGCTCGATCTCGGGCCCGAAGATCGGGCGCGGGGCCGAGATCTCCATCAGCCCGCCGAGCGCCACGGCCCAGTCACCCTCTGCCACCCGCGCCAGGGTCGCGGCGCGCAGCTCGCGCCCGGCGGTGTCGCGGCGCTTGGGCAACGGCGGGGCCAGAGCGTCGAGCACGCGTCCGCCCGCCAGCACGGCACCGTGCTCGCGCGTCGCGCGGAACCCGCGCAGCACGATGCCGACCCCCCCTTGGCACGGGATCGGCTCGTCGAGCGCGAGCTGGAACAGGTCGGCGCCGATGCGGACGATGCGCGCCCCCACGCGCGTGGTCCCCACGTGGACCGTGACCGGGCTGCCGTCGTCGAGGGCCTTTTCGGCTCCCGCGACCGCCGTGAGCCGTGCGTCCAGGCGCGCGGTGAGCGGCAGCTCGGGCTCCAGAGTGAGCACGTCACCGCGGGCCACGTCGCCCACCTCGAGCCGCGCCAAGTTCACCGCCACGCGGCAGGGCGCCTCGGCAGCGGCCACCGAGCGCCCATGGACCTCGAGCCCTCGGCATGCGCTCTCGCGCACCCCCCGGGCCGTGGCGACGTACACCGGCGCGCCCAGCGTCAGCGAGCCACGCGTCAGCGTGCCCGTCACCACCGTGCCCGCACCCTTCACGCTGAACACCCGGTCGAGCGGCAGCCAGGCTCGCCGGCTGGCGCCTCGGGGCGGGGTGGCGGCGGCCAGGGCGCCGAGCGCGGACCGAAGCTCGGGCAGCCCGCGCCCATCGGTGACCGCGGTGCGCACGACGGCAGACGGCTCGATGCCCAGCGCTTCCAGCGTGGAGCGCACGTCGGCCTCGGCCAGCTCCAGCATCTCGTCGTCGACCAGATCGGCCTTGGTGATCGCGACCACGGCGCTACGAATGTCGAGCAGCTTGCAGATGTGCAGGTGCTCGCGCGTCTGCGGCATGACGCCGTCGTCGGCCGCCACGCACACCAGCACACCGTCCACCCCGCCCACGCCGGCGATCATGGCGTGGACCAGCTTCTTGTGTCCGGGAACGTCGATGAAGCTGATCCCGGCGTCGGGCAGCTCGGCGAACCCGAGCTCGATGCTGATCCCCCGGCGCTTCTCGTCCGGCAGGCGATCGGTGTCGGTTCCGGTCAGCGCGCGGATCAGCGACGTCTTGCCGTGGTCCACGTGGCCGGCGGTGGCGATCACCACGCGGCGCAGAGTCTCGGCAGGGGCAGTCACGCCGAGAAGGTAGCAACGCCGGCCGCGAGCTGGTAAGCCATGTTCGGAAGCGCTTGGTACGCTGGCGCGGCCCTCGGTCTTCAAAACCGATGGGGCCTCGGTTCATCCCGGGGTCCGGTGGGTTCGATTCCCATGCGCTTCCGCCGGCTCTGCGCCCCGACGGCGCGTCTTCAGGGCTTCTCGATCCAGACCTCGACGTTGCGGTCGTTGGCGGCACCCGGCCCGTCGGTTCCCGCCCAGCCCGCCACGAAGTCGAGGGCGCCGAGAGTGCGGGCTTCGAAGGCGACGGGATCGCCCATCGCCGAGAAGTCCACGTTGGTGGTCTTCAGCATCAGCCAGCCGTTGTCCTGGTCCCAGATCTCGACGATCCGGACCTGGTGGGGGAAGTCGGCGAGCGCGCTGGTCATCACTTCCCAGAATGCGTGACCACTCGCCGGGCTGACCCACTTGATCCGATTCTGGTGAGAGTGACCCACCATGCTGAAGACCACGTTCGGGTAGGCCCCCAAGAGATCGACCCAGGCCTGCTCGGTCACGGCGTCGGGCTGCTGCTTGCCACCGAGGCCCGTCCCATCTCCCAGCGAGCTGGTGGCGTGGTGTGACGCCAGGGCCACCCACTTCCCGTCGGTCTTGGCCTGTTCCAGGGCGGGCTTGATCACGACGTCGATGTCGCCCTGACGCAGCAGCCCCTCGGAGCCGCCGGTCTCGGCAGCGGTGTCGAGGACCAAGAAGCGCAGCGGTGTTCCCGGGACGTCGAAGGTGTAGATGGCCTTGCCGCTCTGGGTCTGCTCAGCGCCCACGCCGTGGCCGTCGGCGTCGGCGGCGATGCGCGCCATGATCTCTTTGCGCATCAGCGGGCGGCGCGCCTCGTCGGGCACCACTTCGCCAGTGACCACCGGGCCGCCCGCCTGGCTCCAGTCGCGCGTGCCGCCGGCGGCGTTCGCGCCGGTGGCCTCGGCCTGCTTGGCGCTGCTCACCGGCAGGTTGCCCTGGATCAAGATGTCGTGGTTACCCGTGACCCAGTACCAGGGCATGGCGAGCCCGGGCGCAACCAGCGCGTCTTTGCCGTCGTTCTCGCCGCCCTTCCGCGGGTCGTCGTCTGCGCCCGAGTCGCACTCGATCGACTCCTTGCCGCTCAAGAGCGCCAGCACCCAGTCGACCTCGTTCTGTTGCGCGCTGTCCGCGTTGTCCCCGCCGAGCAACAAGAAGTCGATGGGGTCGGCTTGGTGCAGCTCGTTCACGCTCTGGACCGCAGCGTTCAGCATGTGGCACATGTTCGCGTCTTGCGGTCGATACGCGCCCGAGAGCGTGCCCGGGCTGTCGAAGGTCGCGAGCCGTGTCGGCGATTCGTCGTCCGCGAGCTGCAGATCGGGCATGTGCACGAAGCGCGCGACGCGCTTGGCTTTCGCGCCCGCCGCCGGTGGGGTCTTGCCGGGCGGCGTGCGCTTGCCGTGCGCCTCGCCGGGGCCCTCGACCAGCTCGCCGAACCCCTCTTTCAGCATCGCGGCGCGCTCGCTCGGGTCCGAGGGCTTGCGCGCGTCGGCCGGCTCGCTCACCGCCAACGCGGGCGCCAGGGTCACGTCCGTAGTCAGCCGGACGGGCTCTTTGGGGATCCCCCCGCCGCCGCCACCGCCATCGTCCGAAGAGCCGCAGCCCAGTTGAACCAGGGCCACCGCAAGGCCCAGCGAAAGCCCGAAGCGCATGCGCCCAGTGTACGTCGAAGAAGGCGGGACGGCGACGCGGCGGTGACCGAGCCGTGGAACGCCGGGGTAGTGGCGAGAATTGTCGGGTATTGTCTGAGGGTTGTCCCGCGAGCCGCAGTCACCGAAAGCCGAGCTCGACGCGCTGGGCGAAGTCGATGCCGTGATCGCGGCGCTCGAGCGGGCGCTGTGATCACAGGTTCAACTCGTCCAAGAGTGCCTTGCTCGGCGCCGGCATCGCGCCCCGGTGGCTGGCGACGAAGCTGGCGTAGCGGTTGGCCCGCGCGAGCAGCTTGGGCAGCGGGGCGGCGCGGCACAGGTCGAGGGTCAAGCAGGCCGTGAACGCGTCGCCGGCGCCGACGGCGTCGCCGCTCGGAAGCGCGGCGAAACCCGGGTGTCGCTCGTGGTTGAGGCGGGTGTGGAGCTCGGCGCCCGCAGCGCCCCGAGTGACGGCCACGACCGCCACCCCGCGGGCGAGCAGCGTCGCCACGGGGTCGTCCACGCCCAGCGCTTCGGCCACCCGCGAGGCTTCGAGCTCGTTCAGCTTGACCACGCTGGCATGGGCAAGCGCAGCGGCCAGAACCGCGGCGCTCACGTGGGGGGGGCGAAGGTTGAGATCGGCGACCCGCAGACAGCGAGGCGGAAGCGCGCCCAGCGCGGTCACGAGCGCGCCCGACCCGAGCGGGGTGCGCTGAGCGAGGGTGCCGAAGACGAACCCGTCGGCCTGGCGCAGCTCGGCGACGAGCTCGCGCCCTACCTCGAGGTGGTCCCAGGCCGCCTGCTCGCCGATCCGGAAGCGCGGCTCCCCGTCGACGATGTCGACGTGCACGCTGCCCGTGGGCCGCAGCGGATCGACGCTCACGAAGCGCACGTCGACGCCGTGCTCGCGCAGCTGGTCCAGGGCCTGCCGGCCCAGGGCGTCGTGCCCCACCCGGCTCACCAGCACGGCCCGGGCGCCGAGTGCGGCAGCGTGAAAAGCAACGTTCGCCGCCGCACCGCCCAGACGCGGGCCGTCGGGGAACAGGTCGAACAAGAGCTCGCCGAAGGCCACGATGGTCGGCCCGTTCTGCACTCGATCAGGCTGTCATCGGTCCGTTGCGGGTTCAATCCCCTCGGGTTTGCCCGACGCCCCGGGTCGTGCTTGTCTCCCGCGCCCCGATGAGAGCTCTCGCCAGTGCCTGCTTTGCCACGCTGATGGTCGGCTGCGGTGCGCCCCCGCCGCCGGGGTCCACCGGGGGCACCCAGGTGACCCCCGGCGCCTGCGGACGCGGCGTGGGCGTGGTCCACACGGACTATCAGTCTACCAACGTGTCACTGCTGGGTTGGGACGGCAGCGTGCTGTCACCGTCGTTCATCTCCAGCGCGACTGCCGGCGCCAAGCTCTCGGCCAAGTTGACCGGCGACGTGATGCTGCCCACGGAGCCCCACGCCGGCAACGCGCTGGTGGTGCTCGACCGCTATCCGGCGTCGGTGATCACCTGGGTGGACGTGGCGACCGCCCAGGTCACCGCGCAGCTCAGCGTTCGTTCGGGGTTCGACGCCAACCCGCATGACTACCTGGCGGTGAGCGAGACCCGCGCGCTGATCACCCGTTTTCACCGCAACCCGGACCCGAGCGCGGTGGCCCCGGACCGGGGTGACGACGTGCTGGTGGTCGACCCGAGCGGCCCCTCGATCGTCGAGAGCATCGATCTGACGGCGGCCATGGCCGGCGCGCCGGAGAAGTTCCACGCGAGCCCGCACCGGATGGCCAGGGTCGGCGCTCGCGTCGTGGTCACGCTCTTGGGAAAGACGGCTGACCACTCCGAGGCCGTGGCCTCGCGCCTGGTGGCGCTCGATCCGAGCACGGGGTCGATCGACGACGTGCTGGTGCTCGACGGGCTGTACGAGTGCAATGGGCTGGCGCCCTCGCCGGACGGGCAGCGTGTGGCGGTTTCGTGCTCGGGGCGCTTCCTGGGTGGGTCCGAGCCCAGCGTGGGCGAGTCGGCGGTGGTGGTGGTGGCCGTGGGGCCGAAGCTGGTCGAGGTGACCCGCGCGCCAGCCGTGGCCGACGCGCCGTTCGCGTTTGGCGTGGCCTGGGCCAGCGACAGCACGCTGGTGGCCAACACCTTCGGACGCCTGGCCTCGAGCAGCGCCCCGGCGCTGCCCGATACCGTGGTCGAGATCGCGCTGCCGGGGCTCGAGCGGCGGACGCTGCTCGAGTCTCAGGGTGAAGCGTTCACCCTGGGGGACGTGCGCTGCGGGGCGGCGTGTGGGGCATGCTTTGCGAGCGACGCGGGGCGCAGGGCGGTGCACCGCTTCACGGTCGATGACAGCGGGCGCGTCGGCGAGGCCACAGCCATCGACGTACACGACGTGATCGGCCTTCCGCCGCGCTTCCTGGGTCAGTTCTGATGCTGTTCGACGTCCTCGCCCTGGTCTTCGGCATCTGGCTGACGGTCCGCAAGCTCGACGTGCGGCGGCGCGAAGCAGCCGATCACCCCGGGGTCGAACCGGCGGAGTTCGAACGGTGGAAGGCCATGGCCCTGGGCGCCTACAACCTGGGCAGCCTGGGTTGCTTCGCCAAGCTCGCGCTCGACTATCTGCTCCAGCTCGGGGGGCCCCGCGTCGGGGTGCCCTGGCCCGTCATCCGAGTGGGCGGGGCCGGGCTGTTCGTGGCCTGGGTGGTGCTTCTGGTGACGGTGTGGGTGCAGGCCCACCGCGCCAAGAAGTTGCAGGAAAAGCTGGGTCTGCAGCTCTTGCCCAAGCCCGCCCCCGAAGCCGAGAAGGGCTGAGAGGAAGGACTCTGCCGGGGCGGGCGTAAAGAGGGGCGTCCATGACTGAGCGCGAACGCCTCTCGACCACGCTGGGCATCTTGCTGGCGGGGCTGCTCCAAGCGGAAGAGGAAGAGGCGGCCTCCGAGCGCCGACCGCGGGTGCGCTGCGACAGCGGCGTCTATCGCGTGGGCGAGGACGGGCTCGGACCCGAAGACCCGCCGTTCGAGCCCACTGGCCCGGGGCTCTAGCCCGGCCCGACCACGCCGAGCTCGCGGCCGACCTTGGTGAAGGCTGCGACGGCCTGGTCCACATGCGCCCGCTCGTGCTGGGCCGAGAGCTGGACTCGGATCCGGGCCTCGCCCTTGGGCACGACCGGGTACGAGAAGCCAATCACGTAGATACCCTCGCCGAGCAGCTGGCGGGCCATGCTCTGAGCCAGCTTGGCATCGCCGATCATCACCGGAACGATGGGATGAATGCCGGGTTTGATTTCGAAACCTGCCGCCTGCATGCCCTGGCGGAAGTGGGCCGCGTTCGCCATCACCCGCTCGCGCAGATCGGCGCTCTCGTCGAGCAGGTCGAACACCGAAAGGCTGGCCCCTGCTACGGCCGGCGCCAGCGTGTTCGAGAACAAGTAGGGGCGCGAACGTTGCCTGAGCAGCTCGACGATCTCGCGCTTGCCGGTGGTGAAGCCCCCGCTGGCGCCGCCCAGCGCCTTGCCCAGGGTGCTGGTGATCACGTCGATGCGGTCGAGCACGCCGCAGTGCTCTGGCGTGCCGCGCCCCGTGGGCCCGATGAAGCCGGTGGCGTGTGAGTCGTCCACCATCACCATGGCGTCGTAGCGTTCGGCCAGGTCGCAGATCGGGCCCAGCTTGGCCAAGAAGCCATCCATGCTGAACACGCCGTCGGTGGCGATCATGCGCAGACGGCGGCCGGCGGACTGCTTCAGGGCGGCTTCGAGCGCCGCCAGGTCGCCGTTCGGATAGCGCAGCCGTTCGGCCTTGCACAGGCGGATGCCGTCGATGATGCTGGCGTGGTTGAGCGCGTCGCTGATGATGGCGTCGTCCGCCCCGAGCAACGTCTCGAAGAGCCCGCCGTTGGCATCGAAGCACGACGAGTAGAGAATGGCGTCTTCGGTGCCGAAGAAGCGGCTGATGCGCGCTTCCAGCTGCTTGTGCAGGTCTTGGGTGCCGCAGATGAAACGCACACTCGACATGCCGAAGCCATGGGTGTCGAGGGCACGCTTGGCGCCCTCGATCACCCGCGGGTGGCTCGACAGGCCCAGATAGTTGTTGGCGCAGAAGTTCAGGACCTCTTTGCCGTTCGAGGCGATGCGAGCGCCCTGGGGCGTGGTGATGACGCGCTCGTCTTTGTACAGGCCCGCTTCGCGAATGGCCGCGAGCTCGGCCGCGTAGATGCCTTGGGCGCGATCGTACATGGCAGCACTCCCGGTCAGAACCTGAGGACGACCTTGGGAAAGGTCTTGATCCGATCTTCGAAGGTGTCTTTGTCGTACTTGTCGAAGTCCACGATGGGGCCATCGCCGCGGTTCAAGATCACCTCGAAGACCAGGTCGTGAATGTTCGGATCGCGGGACTCGAGCAGGTGGCGCGTGATGTGCCAGGTCTCCCAAACGCGGCGCCCGATCACGCTGTGCAGCGCGATGCCGTCGACGATCAGCCGGTCGAAGCTCTCGATCACGGCGTCGCCGCTCTTCAGCCCGAACAAGATCACGTCCCCCCCCCGCCGCGCCGCGTGGATGGCGTTGTTCACGCTCGAATTGAGCCCGCTCATCTCGAGCGCCACGTCCACGCCCACGCCGTCGGTCAGCTTGCGCACCTCGGCCACCAGGTCTTTGTCGTGGGCATAGTCGTTCGCGCCGATGTTCCCCGGCGAGAGCACGTGATCGGCGCCCAGCTTCTTGGCCATGGCGGCGTGGGCGGCCACCGGTTCGATGCCGATGATGGTCTGCGCACCCAGCGCCCGGGCGATGGCCACCGCGAACAAGCCGATGGTGCCGCAGCCGACGATGGCCACGCGCTTGCCGCGCAGATTCACCTTGGTGCAGGCGTGCACGGCGTTGCCGAACGGCTCTTGGATGGCAGCCACCTCCGGGCGAATCTTGTGGGTGTCGGTCCGCCAGATGACCTGTGCCGGCAGCTTCACGTAGTCGGCGAACGCGCCGTCGTAGCTGATGCCGATGATCAGATCGTCGGCGCAGACGTGTGCGTCGCCGTTGCGGCACTGGTAGCAGACCCCGCAGAAGATGTGGCTCTCGGCGGCCACCATGTCGCCGACCTCGAGGCCATGGCTGCGCTTGGCGTCGCTTCCGACGGCGACGATCTCGCCGAACAGCTCGTGGCCGATCACGCGCTGGTTGCGAGCCTGGCGCTGCTGCTGCCCCTCTTTGTCGAGCGAGTCGCAGATCATGTCCTTGAAGGCGCGGCGGAACCAGATCCCGCGGTCACTGCCACAGAAGCCGACGAACTTCGGTTTGATCAGCACCCGCGAGCGGTCGTGATAGTCGCTCTTCTCGTCCAGCGTGACCTTGGGAATCTCCGCCAGCCGAAGCCCGCGGCTGGCGTCCCAGGGGTCTCTCTCTCGGTCGTAAACCAGGGCGCGCATCGTCTCGGTCATGCGCGGAACTCATACGACCGTCGGCGATGGCGGTCGAGCGGTGTGTTGCCCAAAACGAAAGCCGCCGCGGCGCGTCAGCGACGGCCACGGCGGCTTCGATTGCAGACGCGCCGACTACTTCGGGATGATGACCGGGAGCCCCTTCAGGCGGCCCGCGTCGGGCTTGGCGGAAGGTACGACCGCCGCGTCGGGCTTGGACGGCGTTGCCCCGGCGTCGGGAGTGGTGGCGGAAGCGTCCGGGGTCGTGGCGCCGGCATCGGGAGTGGCCGTCGACGCGTCGGCGGGCTTGGCGCCGGCGTCCGAGATCACCACGCCCGCGTCCTGGTTCTTGACCTTGTCCAGGTCGATCTTGAGGACCTTGTCGTCCAGGTGCTTGGTGACGATCCAGCCGGGTGAGAGCTGCCCCACGCCGCTCGGTCAGTCCACCAGCATCCAGTTGCTGTAGCGGACCTTGCGGTTGACCAGCGTCCCCTTCGACAGCGTGGCGATGTGCGTGGTGCTGTCGTCGGCCTCTTTGTAGACCTTGGCGTTCGGAAGCAACACCATCACCGTGCCGCTCTCTTCCTTCTCCTTGTCGCCGTAGCGTTTGACGTCGTCGTCCTTCTTCTTCTCTTCTTTCGGCGGCTCGGCGCTGGCAGTGGGCGTCGGCGCCGGCGGAGGCGTCGGTGCGGGCGGCGGCTCCTCTTTCTTCTTGCAGGCGAAGAGCGCCCCCATCAGCAGGGCGGCCGAAGCCGTGATCGTCCACTTGTCGTGCATGCGCATCCGTTCCTCCTCCGTGGAGGGGCGACGGTAGCAAACCCGATGACGCGGCGTCGAGGGCAAGCGACGCCGCCTTCCCCGTGCCGAAGACGCGCTCCTAGTTTTTGGGGCGCGGCGGGGTGGTTTCCGAGACTGGCGGGCGTGACGCAAGGCACTTGTGGATGCCGGCGACCAGCGCCTGGGGGGCCTCTTTCGGCAGCCGCGGCTGGCCCATCACGTTGACCAACAGGCGGTCCCAGGTGATGCCGCCATCCGCCCCGAAGCTCATCCAGACGAACAGCGCGCGGCCCTTGATGTTGGCGAAGGGCACGCCGCCACCGCGCCCGCCGAACCACGCGCGCGAGTCGCTGGAGTTGTTGCGGTTGTCGCCCAGGACCCAGACTTCACCGGGCTCGACCTGATACGGCCCCTGGCGCCCGTCGAAGCGATCGTCCTCGAACAAGGTCAGGTAGCTGTACTCGCCCAAGAACTCGACGAACAGGTCGCCGCGCTTGGTGTTGGTCTCGTCACCCTCGTGGAACTCGTAGGCCCCGACGAAGCAGTTGGGCACGCGCCAGCCGTTGATGATCGGGTGCCCGGCCTCGACGCTCAGGGTGTCGCCCGGCAGCGCGATGGCGCGCTTGATGAAGTCCTGGCGCGGGTTCTGCGGGTTGGGGTCGGGGAACTCGAAGACCATCACGTCCCCGTATTTCGGCGGCAGGCGCGAGAGCACCCGGTTCTTGGTGAACGGAACGGTCGGGCCGTAGGAGAACTTGTTGACGAAGATGTGGTCCTGGATCTGCAGCGTGGGCAGCATCGACCCGCTGGGGATCTTGAACGCCTCGACCACGAAGGCGCGCAAGAGGAGCGCCACGCCCACCGCGACGCCGATCGATTCGGCGTATTCGCGCAGCTCGCCCTTGCGCCAGCGGCCCAGGTGCCGTTCGACCAGCTTCGAGGCCGACTCGTGGGCGGCCTCGAACGCCTCGGGGTCGAACTCTTTCTCGTCCATCGTGGCCTTGAGGGCCTCGAGGCTCTCGTCCAACTTGTCACGGGCGCTGCGCGGCACGTTGCGCTCGATGGCCTTGGCATTTCGGTCGCGCAGGCGCTCGACCTCGTCGAGCAGGTGCGCGGCCTGCTCGTAGCCGCGACGAAGCTCGGGCGGCACGTCGGCGCGGCCCCCGAGACCCACGTTCGCCGCGAACGGCAGGTAGTACCGGAAGTGATAGAGCAGCATCTCGTACAGGGTGAACAGCACGATGCCGCTCGGGACCGGTTGGTCCTGCACGATGAAACGCAGCTTGCCGAAACCCGAGGTCGCGACCTCGCCCGCGCCCGGCTTGAGCGCCCAGACCGTCAGCGCTGCGAGCGCCAGCGGGACCAGGACGAACCAGACGGCCCAGAACAGGGTGCGCGGAAGCTTTTGAGGTTGCACGGGTCGGGCCGAGTCGGGGCTTTCTAAATCACCCTCCGAGCCCCGGCGACAACTTTCGGCAAATGCCGGTCACGGGCGCTCACCCGATTGGACGACGTAGTCCACCTTCGCGGCGCGATCGTCGCCGACCTGGGCCTGCGGCGCGGTGCGACCCACCTGATTCGAGTTGTCGATCACCAGGTAGTAGACCCCCTTCGGCGCGGGCACGAAGCGCTTCCAGACCTGGCCCTGGGCAAGGGCTTCGTCGAGGAGCGGCGGCTGGGGCAAGCCGGCGGCGCCCGCGGTCTTCACGTAGCGCTCGATCATCTGGTCGCCCAGGAATTTCGGGACCAGGAAGGCGTCCACCCCCGCCGCGCCATCGATGCTCGCGGTCAGGTAGAGTGCCTGATCGCCGTCGGTGAGCTCGAACCCACCGATGAAGTCCATCTGGCCGGTGTGGACCTCGGTGCGCTCGTTGCTCAGTGTGACCTTGTCGGCGCTGTCCACCACGAAGGGCTTGAACGGCCGGCGACCCTTGGGCACGTAGCCCAGCGCGAAGTCGGTCTCGCCCTTGTCGTTGTACCGGATCACCGTGAAGCCGCGCTGCAATTGGCCGTCGACGATCTGTCGGCCGATCTGGTCGGGGTTCACGTTGAGAAGACCCATGCCGCCCCGGGCGACGCCGCTCTCGACCATGAGCGTGGTGAACTGGGTCGAGTCGATCTTGCGCGGGCGGAAGTAGATGTACATCGACCCGTTGTCGTGCAGCTGGAAGTCCGGCGCGTATTCCACCAAGCCGGCCGCGGTGAATCCGATGCGACCCGTGACGTTGGTCCAGCCGTAGCCCTTGCCGGTGTACTGCACGATGATGCTCTTGCGGTGCTCGTCGTCCAGCACCGTTTGGCTGCAGGTGTCGGCAAAGAACCGACCGGCCACGGGCTGATCGTCGGACAGCTTGAGCGGCGCCCCGCGGCGCGTCATCTCGAAGCAGAAGCGCTCCAGGCCGAACTTCAGGATGTCGAACCGCAACGACTTGTTCTTGGGGTTGTTGATCACCCCGGGGCCCAAGACCGACATCGACGCCGCGCCGAGGGTCTCTTTCTTGGGGCACCCCGAGGTGCCCAGGAGCGCAATCGAGAGGAGGATGAAGAGCCGGGCGCGGCGCATGGCGCGAGCATACTCGACCTTTGCCGGAGTAGTATCCCGCCCGTCATGGCGAAGTCGGACCACGTCGCGGTCATCGGAGCCGGAGCTTGGGGCACGGCGCTGTCGATCTTGCTCGCGCAGAAGGGCGAGCAGGTCGTTCTCTGGACCTGGCAGAAGGAGCACTGCGATGCCCTGCGCCGGGACCGCGAGAACCGTGCGTTCTTTCCGGGCTTCGCCCTGCCAGGCTCGGTGGCCGTCACCTCGGACCTGGGCGAAGCCGCCGGTGGCGCCAGCATGATCGTGCTGGTGGTTCCCTCGGACGCGTTTCGCGCCACGCTGGTGCGCATGCGAAGCCATGTGCCGCCCGGCGTGCCGCTGGTGAGCGCGACCAAGGGCATCGAGAACGACAGCTTGATGCTGATGAGCGAGATCCTGGTCGACGTGCTCGGCCCCGAAGCTCGTCAGGTCTCGACGTTCCTGTCTGGCCCCAGCTTCGCGAAAGAGGTGGCCCAGGGGAGCCCCACCAACGTGGTGGTGGCAGGTTTCGACCACGAGCGGTCGGTCGAGGTCCAGCAGCGGTTCGCCACCGATCGGTTCCGGGTCTATTCGAGTGACGACCCCGTCGGCGTCGAGGTCGGCGGCGCGCTGAAGAACGTGATCGCCATCGCTGCGGGGGCATGCGACGGTCTGGGGTTCGGGCACAACACCCGCGCCGCGCTGATCACCCGAGGGCTGGCAGAGATAGCGCGCATTGCCATCGCCAAGAGCGGCAACGTCCTGACGCTGGCCGGGCTCGCGGGCATGGGCGATCTGGTGCTGACCTGCACCGGAGAGCTGAGCCGGAACCGCACCGTGGGCTTCGAGATGGGGCGCGGCCGCTCGCTCGACGACGTGCTCGCGGGCCTCGGTCATGTGGCCGAGGGCGTCAAGACCGCGAAAAGCGCCTACCAGCTGGCCCGAGCCCTCGACGTCGAGCTGCCCATCTGCAACGAGGTGTACCGCGTGCTGTACGAGGGCAAGCAGCCACTTTTGGCAGTGCGGGACGTCTTGACCCGGCCGCTCAAGCGCGAGTGGGGCTGAATGCACCCAGGCCGAAGTGCGTCGGACACTTGACCGCACCGGGTCGGTCGGATGAGCTTTCCACCGTGAGCGCGCAGATGTTCCTCCGAGCGCCCGCCGTCGCGCTGGCCGCCACGCTGATTTCGGCGAGCGCCGGTGCGCAGTACGGCCGGCCGCAGCCGGGGTACGGGCAGCCGCAACCGGGGTACGGGCAACCCCAACCCGGGTACGGACAACCGCAACCGGGGTACGGGCAGCCGCAACCCGGGTACGGGCAACCCCAACCCGGGTACGGACAACCGCAACCGGGGTACGGACAGCCGCCGGGGTACGGACAGCCGCCGGGGTACGGACAGCCGGGGTACGGCCAGCAGCCGCCGGGCCCGGCGCAGCGGTCGAACAAGCGCGACGACGTCGAGATGGGCCTGCTATTCACCACCGCGGCGCTCTACGGCGTCGGCACCGGCGTGTGGTTTTCCACCGAGGTGGGCATCTCCGACCCCGGGATTTTCTTGATCCCACCCGCCCTGCTCGGCGTGGCCGCGCCCGTGGGCGCGTACTTCCTCGACGACCCCGAGATGGACCGCGGCATGCCCGCCGCCATCGCCTCGGGGTTGGTGATCGGCGCGGGCGAGGGCATCGGCATCTGGAGCTACCAGTTCGTCACCACCGACGAGAGCGAGGCCTGGGGCTTCAAGGGGCTGGCGCGGGCCACCACGCTCGGCGCCACGGTGGGCGGCGTCGCCGGCTTCGCCACCGGCTACTACCTCGAGCCATCACCGAAGAGCTCGCTTCTGACCTCGAGCGCCGTGGTGTGGGGCTCGGCCATCGGCACCATGTTCGGCTACGGCGGGTCCGAGGCCGACGCCGATTGGGGCGCTGCCAACGACAGCGCGTCGCTCGGCGGCCTGCTCGGCTACAACATCTTGCTCGCTGCCGGCGCGGCGACCAGCGCGATCTACGTCCCGAGCTACGAGCAGGTCGGGTGGATGTGGGCCGGTGCCGGCATCGGCGTGGCCGCCTCGCTACCGGTGTTCTTGTTCTACGCCGGCGAGGACTCGCCGCCGGCGAAACGCGGCTTCTTGTTCATGGGCACGGCCACGACGCTGGGCATCGCCGCCGGCGCGATTTTCGGGTCCGGTGAGATCGACGAGTACGAGATCGGCAAGCGCGACGACGCGCCGCTGGGCAACCGCTTCGCGAGCATCACGACCGTGGGGCCGATGGCGATCCCCGGCGGCGCCGGGGTTTCGGTCGGCGGGCTGCTCTACTGACGGCCCGTCGCGAGATCGCGTGGACGTCGCTGGGCGCGCCGAGCCGACGCTGCCGGACGAAATCTGCCGGTCTGGACTGGGCCGTCAACTTCAGCTCGTCTCACGGCGAGATTCGCTCTAGCCTGTCCCGCAAATGGCCCTGGTTCGCTACTACCCGTCCGACGGCGCGCCGGTGCTCACGCCCATCCACAAACCGGTCACCACCCTGGGCCGCGCGCTGGACAACGACGTCCGCTTGCCGGACCCGAGCGCGGCCGAGCACCATGCCCAAATCGTGTTCGACGGGCGCGATTTCCAGCTGGAAGAAATCGACCGCACCGCCGAGATCCTGATCAACGGCAAGAAGAAGCGCCGCGCCCGGTTGGTCAACGGTGACCGCCTGACGCTGGGGCGGGCGCAGCTCGGCTTCAGCATGTTCAGCGAGCTCTCGGCGCCCGCGGTGGCCGACGAGCAAGAAGCGGGCGGTGGGGCCTCGAACGAGCTTCGGGGCCTCAGGCGCTTGCAGTCGTTCAGCGAGCGGCTGATGACCTCGCGTTCGGTGGACGACCTGCTCGAGACCCTGCTCGACGACGTGATCGAGCTGACCGGGGCGTCGCGCGGCATCGTGCTCTTGGTCGAGCCGGGTGACGCGGGTGATCGGCACCCCACCGTGCGTGCCAGCCGGAACGTGCAGCGCGAGGCGATTCAGGACCCGTCTGGCGCCATCAGCGACAGCATCGTGCGTCAGGTGATCGAGAGCAAACGGCCGGTGATCGTCAGCGACGCGCTGACCGACACCACCTTCGGCAAGAGCGAGAGCGTGATCGCTCTGCGGTTGTCCAGCGTCATGTGCGTGCCGCTTCTGGCCCAGGGTGAGGTGATCGGCGCGCTCTATGTGGGCAACGACGAGATCAAGCACCTGTTCGACCGCACCCAGCTCGACCTGCTCAACGTGTTCGGCTCCCAGGCGTCGCTGATCTTGCAGAACGCCATGCTGGTCAGCGCGCTGCGCGCGGACAAAGAGAAGCTGAAGACCGAGCTGCACGACAAGCGCTTCGGTGAGATCATCGGCAGCTGCGCCAGCATGATGGAGGTGTTTCGCAAGCTGCAGAAAGTGGCAGCCACCGACATCAGCGTGATGATCACCGGCGAGACGGGCACCGGCAAAGAGCTGATCGCCCGAGAGCTTCATCGTCGCAGCAACCGCGAGAAGGGGCCGTTCATCACGGTCAACTGCGGGGCCATCCCCGAGAACCTGATGGAGAGCGAGATGTTCGGCCACGTGAAGGGCGCCTTCACGGGGGCGGTGGCCAGCCGGCCGGGCAAGTTCCAGCAGGCCGACGCCGGGACGCTCTTCCTGGACGAGGTGGGTGAGCTCACGCTGCAGCTGCAGGTCAAGCTCTTGCGCGCAATTCAAGAGCGCGTGGTGTTCCGCGTGGGCGACAGCCGGCCCGAGAAGTGCGACATCCGCATCATCGCCGCGACCAACCGCAACCTGGAAGAGATGATCAAGACCGGGGAGTTCCGCGAGGACCTCTACTATCGGCTCAACGTGGTGAACATCTGGCTGCCGCCGTTGCGCGAGCGCGCCGACGACATCTTCATCATCGCCAAAGCACTGCTCAGCAAATACGCCGACGAGCTCAAGAGCCCGGTGCGCGGCTATTCACCCCAGGCCCTGGCGGCCATCAAGCGCTACACCTGGCCCGGCAACATTCGCCAGCTCGAGAACCGCATCAAGAAGGCGCTGGTGCTGTGCGACAAGTCGTTGCTCGGCCCCGAGGACATGGATCTCGGCCCCGAGGCGATGGAGGCCATCGTGCCGCTCGAGAAGGCGAAAGAGGACTTCCAGCGGCGCTACGTGCTCGAGGTGCTCGAGCGCAACAACGGCAACCGCACCCAGACCGCGCGGGACCTGGGCGTGGACCCGCGCACCATCTTTCGCTACCTCGAGAAAGAGCAAAACCCGATGCCCAGTGGCGCCGGCGGTACACCGGTCGAGAAGGAGTGAGGGTCGTGGCGCCTCGGCGATTCGTGGTCCTGGTGCTCGCGCTCGCCGCCCTCGGGGCGTGTCACCGCGAACCCGCGCGGCCGCCGGTGGGGCCGGCGCCGCCGCCACCGAGCGCGACCGCCAGCGCGAAGCCGCCGCCAACGCTGGGTATGCCCCCGCCGGTGACGCCGGTGTCGAAAGAGGGAAAGATCGAGGACGAGCGCAACACCATCGAGGTGTTCCAGCGCGCTGCGCCGAGCGTGGTGTTCGTCACCCAGAAGCAGGTGGTCGTGGACTGGCTTCAGGGCAAAGCCATGGAGGTGCCTTCCGGCGCCGGCACCGGCTTCTTGTGGGACGACAAGGGTCACGTGGTGACGAATTTCCACGTGGTGCGTGACGCCCGCGCGCTGACGGTCACGCTCCAGAACCAGAAGGCCTATCCGGCGCGGGTCGTCGGCAGCGAGCCACGCAAGGACATCTCGGTGCTGAAGATCGACGCGCCGCGAGACGTCTTGCGGGCCATCAGCTTGCCGCCGAGCAGCGATCGGCTCGACGTGGGGCAGAAGGTCATCGCGATCGGCAACCCCTTCGGTCTCGATCACACCCTGACCACCGGGGTGGTCAGCGCCCTCGGCCGCACGGTGGACGGCGCCGGCGGGGTCAGCATCCGCGACATGATCCAGACCGACGCCGCGATCAACCCGGGCAACTCCGGCGGGCCGCTGCTCGACAGCCGCGGCTTCTTGATCGGCATGAACACCATGATCTTCTCCAAGAGCGGGGCGTGGGCCGGCATCGGCTTCGCGGTCCCGGTCGAGACCATCCGGCGCATCGTGCCGGAGCTGGTGGCAAAGGGTAAGGTGGACCAAGTGGGATTTGGCATCCGTATCGACCCCATGCAGCGGCTCGAGCGCCGCTATCGCATTGCTGGCGTGGTGGTGCTCGAGGTCCTTCCGGGCACACCTGCCGAGAAGTCCGGGCTCCGCGGCCTCACGCAGAACGAAGAGGGGATCACCCTGGGGGACGTGATCGTCAAAGTCGGCGAGGCGCGGGTCAAGAGCTACGACGACCTGTACAACGCGCTCGACGGCAAGAAGCCCGGCGACAAGGTCAAGGTTCGCGTGGTGCGTGGTATCGAAGAGGTCGACCTGATGCTCGAGTTGACGCTCGTGCAGTGATCTCATCCGACTTGACGCGCGATGGGCGCGGAGGTCCCTTCCCGGCCATGCCCATCTTGGACTCCGTGCTCGATGCCGTGGGTGGCACGCCGCTGGTTCGGCTGTCGCGCCTCGGTCGTGACCTGCCATGCGAGCTTCTGGCGAAGCTCGAGTTCATGAACCCCGGTGGCTCGGTCAAAGACCGCATTGGGGTGCGCATGCTGCTCGAGGCCGAGAAGAGCGGGCGCATCAAGCCCGGTGACACCCTGATCGAACCCACCAGCGGCAACACGGGAATCGGCCTGGCGATGGCGGCGGCGGTGAGGGGCTACCGGATGATCATCACCATGCCCGAGAAGATGAGCCGCGAGAAGCAGGTGGTGCTCGAGGCGCTGGGCGCCGAGATCATCCGCACGCCCACCGAGGCCGCCTGGGATGCGCCGGACTCGCACATCGGCGTCGCCAAGCGCCTGCACGAGGTGATCCCGAACTCGCACATCCTGGATCAGTATGGCAACCCGGATAATCCCAGGGCGCACGAGCTGGGGACGGGGCGCGAGATCATCGACCAATGCGGGGGAAAGCTCGACGCGGTGGTGCTCACCGCCGGCACCGGCGGCACCATCAGCGGTGTGGCTCGGGTGATCAAGCGCGAGCTGCCCGGCTGCCAGGTCGTCGGCGTCGACCCCGAGGGCTCGATTCTGGCCGGCCCCGGCGAGATCAAGAGCTACAAGGTCGAGGGCATCGGTTACGACTTCATCCCCGACGTGCTCGACACCAAGCTGGTCGATCGGTGGGTGAAGAGCAACGACCGCGACAGCTTCCGCACCGCGCGCCAGCTGATCCGGCAAGAGGGGCTCTTGGTCGGCGGCTCGAGCGGCGCTGCGGTCTGGGCCGCGATGCAGGTGGCAAGAGACTTCCCCAAGGGCTCGCGCATCGTGGTGCTCTTGCCCGACTCGATCCGCAACTATCTCTCCAAGTTCGTCGACGACTCGTGGATGCGCCAGCATGGCTTCCTCGATCTCGACTGGGAGATGGGCAGCATCGGCGACATCGTTCGCGCCTTGCCGACCAAGCAGGTGATTTGCATCGAAGACGACCGCACGCTGGGCGACGCGGTCACGACCCTCAAGGAGCACGGGATCTCGCAGCTGCCGTGCACCAGCCAGGGGCGGCTGACCGGTATCATCACCGAGACCGACGTGCTCGGGCTGCTGGTGCAGGGGCGTGAGCGCTCGACCCCACTGGCCGAGGTGATGGTGCGCAAGATTTCCACCGTGGCCCCGCACGAGGGCGCCGGCGCGTTGCCGCGGATCTTCGAGCGCGGCGAGGTCGCGCTGGTGGTCGACGACGAGCGGCGGGTTCAGGCCCTCGTCACGAAGATGGATCTGATCGACTTCTTGGCGGCGCGTTCGAAGCTTGGTCCTGCGCGGCCTGGCGCCAAGGCGTGAGCCTCAAGCGGGGTCGTCCGAGGGGGGCAACGGCTGTGGCCCGGGGATGATCCCGGCCAAGTCCGGATCTTCACCGCTCGCGTCTCCGCGCGGGCCCTTCTCGGCCTTGCGTTGCTCGCGTCGTTCCGCCTTGTCTTTCTGGTGCTCGCGTCGTGCGGCTTCCTTCTGCCGCTTCTTTGCGCTCGGGTTTCCAGCCATCGCAGCCTCCGTCTTCAATCATCGCCGTCCGGCGCGGTCCGCCGGAGCCACGTGGCCTTTGCGACCACGTAGGCGCGCCGCGCCAAGGCTTCGCGATCCGGCTCTGCTCGCCGACTCGCGCCACGACCGCAACCGCTCACGCGGGCGCGGGCCTCACTCATGGTTCCAGGCCAACCGCCGGTGATCGAGCGTCCTTCGCTCCGAAACGCGGCAATGGCGCTGTCGGCCCAGGCTCGCCCGATGGCGTCGACCTCTCGATCGATGGCATCGCGCAGCCTCGGCCCATCGGGGTCCGCGGGCGGCGGCGCAGCGCTCGCCGCGCCGCCGCGATCGCGGGGTTCGGTCATCAGGAACGGCCCCAGCCGCCCCGGCCGCCGCCGCCGCCGCCGCCGAACGAACGGCCACCGCCGCCGCCGCTCTTCGGGCGACGCTCTTCGGCCTCGTTGACCTTGAGCGCGCGCCCGTCGAGATCCGCGCCGTTCAGCTCCGAGATGGCGCGCTGAGCGTCATCCGACGAGCCCATCGTCACGAATGCGAAGCCGCGCGACCGACCGGTCTCCCGGTCGATGATCAGCTTGGCCTCGGTGACGGTGCCGCACTTGGCGAACGCGTTCTGAAGGACGTCCTCGGTGGTGTGAAATGCCAAATTGCCTACGTAAAGTCGGTTGCTCATCTGCTTGTCCTCTGATTCGCGGTTTTTTTCGCGCGGGGGTCGCGCTCGTGGCCGACGAACCAGGAAAACCGCACCCTGAGACGCCGGAGGCAGCGGTTGCTGCCACCACAGGATCGCTGTCGGGGAATCGACTTTCCGCGATCTCAGGGACGAGAGGCAGGCAGGCGGGACCGAAAACGCTGTGACGGCGCGGACCGTAGCCGCGTTTCCCCACACACGCAACGAAACTGGCCTTTCCTGCGGTAATCGGCGTGTGAACGCACGGCGTGGAGCGGCCGAGAACCGAAGATCACGTTCCGCGCGTCGAACCGCAGGATGCCGCACCCGGGCCCGTGGCATGGTCCCTGCTCTCGGGGTCCCGTGATGTGGAAGCTTGGTTGCGTGGTGGGTCTCTTGGCGTTGGTGAGCGGCTGCGGTGGCTCGGACGGGGAGGCGACCAGCCCCGCAACGGAGCTGCGGGTCAGCATGGTCGGAGCGTACGACGCTTATCCGCACCAAGACGGTCTCACCGGTCAGACGGCCCGGGAAGTCAGCGCGGGCGTGCGCTCGCTGGAGCTGATCGACGACGCCGGCGGCGTCTGGACGGTGCTGGAAGCGTCGCCAGCGAACGTGAGCGTGAGCTACACCGACGCCCAGCCGACCACCCTCGCGATCGTCGGTCCGTCCCTGGTCCGACCGGGGCACTACGTGAAGGCGCGCCTCGTCCAGGACTGGTCGCGCTTCGAGGTCGATGCGACGCTCCACCAGGCCTCGACCGCGACGCCGGGCCGGCTTCGGGTGCTGATGGCCACCAGTGACGGGGCGCAAGTCGATGGCCAGACCCTGAAGCAGGGGCACTACCGCCACGTCTTCGTCGGGGCGGGCGCCGACCGGTCCTGGGAGGGCGCCTCCCCCGTTCCCCAGCACTCGACCACGGCCGAGGCCGAAGCGTTCGACGAGAGCGGAAGCTGGGCGGTCTACTTCCCGATCGACTTGCAGGTGCCCGCCGGCGCCACCGGGACGCTCTCGCTGCGGGTGAACCTGGACCAAGCGTTCCGTTGGTCCAATCTCGGAAGCCCGGGTCATTCGACCGGCGCGTACGACATCGCGCCGCCGCTCTACGAGCCGGTCGAGCAGTTCGGGGGCAACCGCTTCGACCTGGAGCTCGTCACACGCTGATGGCGTCTTTGCGGAAGTCGCTCCCGGCGATCTTCACGTTGACGCACGCGGGCACGCCGGCGGCGAAAGCCGCGTCGAGGGCCGGCCCCAGATCGGCGCTGCGCTCGACCCAGAAGCCTTTTCCGCCCAGTGCCTCGACCACCTGGTCGTAGCGCGTGTACTCGAGCTTGGTGGCGATCGCGCGCTCCTCGCCGTACATCGCCACCTGGCCGCGCCGGATCTGGGTCCAGCTGGCGTCGTTGCCGATCACCGCGACCACCGGCAGCTTCTGGCGGGCCATGGCCTCGAACTCCATGCCGTTGAGCCCGAACGAGCCGTCGCCGTACATGATCACGGTGCGCGCGTCGGGGCGTGCCAGGGCTGCGGCCATGGCGTACCCCGGCCCAATGCCCAGCGTGCCGAGGGGACCCGGGTCCATCCAGAGCTGGGGCCACTCGAGCGGGATCACGTAGGCGGCGGTTGCCACGAAGTCGCCGCCGTCGCCGATCACCACGTCGCGCTTGCCGAGCCGCTTGCCCACTTCGTGACAGACCCGCAGCGGGTTCGGCGGATCGGAGTCGCTCTCGATCTCTGCCTTCATCTTCCCGCGTCGTTTGTCCTCGGCGGCGCGCAGCCCGCTGAGCCAAGTTGGCACCTCTTTCTGGCCGACGGCGTCGAGCAGCTGGGCGAGCACCAGTCCACTGTCCCCGTGGATGCCGACGTCGATGGCGCGGTTGCGCCCGAGCTCTGCGCCGTCCAGGTCGACCTGGACGATCTTCGCCGCCGGATTCCAGGTGCCGGGGCGGCCGTAGTCGACCCGGAAGTCGAAGGGGGTCCCGAACACGAAGATCACGTCGCTCTCGGCAAGAGCCTGCTTGCGCGAGCGAGTGAACGAGCACTCGTGGGCGTAGGGCAGGGCGCCGCGCGCCATTCCGTTCAAGAAGAACGGAGCCCGCACCTTGTCGGCGAAGCGGCGGACGATCTCCCGATCTTCCGACCAGCGGAGCTGGGCGCCGATGATGAAGCTGGGACGCTCGGCCTGCTTCAAGAGGGCGACCGCGCGCTCGATGCTCCGGGGGTCGCCGCTCGGGCGGGGCGGCGGCATGGGGGCGGTGATCGGGTCCTCGTCCTCGTGCCAGTTCATGAGCAGATCGAGCGGCATCTCGAGGTAGACCGGGCCCGGCAGGTTCGACTGCGCGATCCGGAACGCGCTGTCGATGTACTCCTTCACCCGCCGGATCTCGGGGACCTGAACGCTCCACTTGGAGATGGGGCGCATCAGGGTGACCGAGTCCATGTCCTGCAGCGAGCCCATGTCGCACAGCGCCTTGGGGCCAGCCCCGCCGATGCAGATCATCGGGACTCCGGCGCGCTGCGCGTTGGCGACGGCGGTCACCACGTCGGTGATGCCGGGCCCCGCGGTGACCAGGCACACGCCGGGCTTGCCGGTGACTCGGGCGTAGCCGTCGGCGCAATGCCCGGAGGTCTGCTCGTGGCGGGTGTCGACCACGCGGATGCCCTCGTCGAGGCAGCCGTCGTAGATCGCCTGAATGTGACCGCCGCAGAGCGTGAAGACGTGATCGATGCCGTGCCGCTTGAGCGCCTGGGCGACGAGGCGCCCGCCGTGGACCATGGTCATGGCTCTCAGCTACAACGCCGCGGGCGCGCCGTCATGCGCCGGCGCTGAGCGGCGGAAAAACCGCGTTCAGTGCACGGCGCCGACCAGCCAGGCGAAGGCGGGGACGAGCACCTCTTCCGGGGACGCGCCCCCCGAGTGCCCGGCGCTGGTGCCGCCGCCGACCTGATCGAGGGTGAAGCCGTGATCGCCGAACACCACCGCCAGCGTGCGCGGCGGCAGACGCAACAGGTGCGCTGCCAGGGCTTCCGCGGCCTCGTCTGCCAGGTCGTCGAGCCGCTCGGCGAGCGGGCCACCGGGAACGCTCATGGCGCTCTCGACCAGATCCAGCTTGAGCACCTCGCGCTGACCCGCGCGGATGCGACGCAGGGTGGCCGCCGAGCGTCCGCGCGCGACCGGGATCTCGCTGTCGGTCTGCTCGGTCACTTCCTTCAGACCCTGGGCGCCCCGTCCGATCAGCTCGAGCTGCATCGCCGTGGTCGAAGGCAGTGCCGACCAGAGCAACAGGCGCTCGGTCAGGGCGGCATGCTGCCCCAGCAGCGACTTCAGGCGCTCGTTCACCCGTACGCCGAGGTCGAACCGCATGCCGTCGACCAGCACCAGCTGCGCGGAGCGCGCCCCGTGCAGGCGGCCGATGCGAAGCGCCAGATCTGGCACGTCGAGCACCATGGTGGGGCGCTTGCCGCGCACCCGCAGGGCGTCGAAGGCCTCGCTGTAGCTCTTCGCGAAGCTCTTGGCCCAGGCCAGGGCCACGGGCTCGGCCTCTTCGCCGGCCACGCCTCGCGCCAGCGCGTCGGTCAGCGGCACGTAAGCCGAGACGAAGGTGCGCTCGATCACGGCCAGTGGCTTGGGCCCGCGGGTGCTCTCGAGGTCGCCGACCCAGCGGCGCCACTCGCTGGCGGCGTTGGGCGCCAGCGGCGGGTGGGTCTTCTTGGCCGGCGGGTCGATGGTCACGGCTTCGCTCGGCGGAAG
>Ga0073899_10000447_pt1 | contig 38085 bp, 29 predicted proteins | sample KloWWTmetaKNB5Ph_FD_88975 | JGI IMG/M metagenome (GOLD analysis project Ga0073899, IMG submission 88975) | Active sludge microbial communities from Klosterneuburg, Austria, studying microevolution and ecology of nitrifiers - Klosterneuburg... | ecosystem: Engineered > WWTP > Aerobic digester >... | reverse complement strand
ACACCGGTTAATGTACCCTATACTGGCGACTCGACGCTGCTGACCAGCGTGACGCTGCTCTACAACGGCGCCACCGTCGCCACCTACACCGGTCCGTTTGACAGTTGCACGCCAAGCGGCTCGATTACCAGCGTGTGTGCAGAGGGTGTGCGGACGTTCACGGCGGTGGCGAGCGAGACGGGCGCCTATGTGGTGCGCTTCGTGATCGACGGCGCTGTTGTCAGTTCGCTCAACCTCAACCTGACGGCCAATACGCCGCAGACCTTCACCTACAGCGGCGATCCAACGACGCTTGACCGCGTGGAGATCACCTTCAACGGCAACCTCGTGGCGCAGGAAAGCGGCCCGTACGAGGATTGCGTCACCGCGCCGGCAGTCACGCTCGGCAGTGTGTGCGTCGATAATACGCGCACCTGGACGGTCAACTCCAGCCAGAGCGGCGCCTATGTAGCTCAGTTCGTCATCAACAACATCGTGGTCGCTTCGACGCCGCTCACCCTGGTCGCCAACACCAACCAGACCTTCACCTACAGCGGCGACCCGACGACGCTGACGCTAGTGCGCGTCACCTTCAATGGCAACGGCGTCGCCCAGGAGATCGGCCCCTTCGAGAGCTGCGCGCCGCCACCCACCGGTGCGCTCAGCAGCGTCTGCGTCGATGACGTGCGCACCTGGACGGTCAACGTCAGTCAGACCGGGGCTTACGTCGCCCAGTTCGTGATCGGCGGCGGCGTCGTCAGTTCGCTCAACCTCAACCTGACGGCCAATACGCCGCAGACCTTCACCTACAGCGGCGATCCGACCACGCTTGACCTCGTGCGCGTCCTCTATAACGGCGCGCTCGTTGCTCAGGAAGAAGGCCCGTTCGAGAGCTGCATTGCCGATTTGCCCACGGTGGTGTTGGCCACCCAATGCGTCGAAAATGAGGGATTGGTCTGGCAGGCGACTGCAACCCGCACCGGCGCCTATGTGGCGCAACTCACCAGCCCGGGCGGCCAGATCATCGAGAGCGTGCCGCTCAGCCTGACCGCTAATACGCCGCAGAGCTTCGCCTTCACTGCCGATGCTTATATCCCCAATGTGGTGCGGGTCTTCTTCCAGGGGACGCAGGTGTTGGAGCAGGTTGGCCCTGAGTCGTGCGTCAGCGGCCTGTCGATTGCGCTGGCGCCAGCCTGCACTAACACGGGCGATGTTGAATGGACGGTGCTGACCAACATCCCCGGCGCCTACGTCGCACAACTGGTCAATGGCAACACGGTCATCGAGAGTCTGGACTTGAACCTTGCTGCGGGCGTCGACGTCCAGTTCACCTTCCAAAACGATTCGTCCAGCCCGCGTGTTGTCCGGTTGATCTTCCAACAGAGCGCATACGCCGAGCAGGAAGGTCTCGACATCCCTTGTGTGCCGACATCGCTGCCGCCCACCGAGGAGCCGACGATGCCCGGCATGAGCAACTTCATCTACCTGCCGACGGTGACGCGTCGCTAGACGCAAGCTGTGAAAGGCGGCCTCGGAACATCCAGGCCGCCTTTCCTTACTATGCTTCACAACAGGAGAGGCGCACTCGACGAGTGCGCCTCTCCTGTTGTCAGTTGCCAGTATTGTTGGCTAGTGCGTTTCAGCGCAGCGGCGCGGTCATGTACAGTTCGCCGGCGCTGAAGCCGCGACTGGCGTAGTAGCGCTGCGTGCCGGTGGCCGCAATTACGCTGATGCGCTCGAAACCGGCCTCATGGCTGATCTGGCGCGCGGCGTCGAGCAGACGCGTGCCCAGGCCGGCATGTTGCGGCCGCCCGTCGCTCTCCGCGCCGATGCTCAACGCCGGGCCGTAGACGTGCACCTCGCGGATCATGGCGCTGCCCGCGATCTCCGGCAGGAAGGCGCGGCTGCCGCCCTGTGCTTCGTTGGGCAGGCTGAGGCGCAGGAAGCCAGCGATCAAGCCCGGCTCGCTGGCAAGGTCATTTGTGACAAAGTGCAGAAAGTACTCCTGCGTCAGGTCGGTTATGTAGGAATGGACGCGCAGCTCAAGCTGTTCCAGCGCAACCTCGCGGCGGCGGATCTCGTGACAACGGATACAGCCACAGTGTTGGCCGCGGCGCGCCAATTCGTCATGCACCACCTGACGCAAGTTGCTCAATTTGACGCCCGCCTGAATATGATGCGCCGGGATGTCGCGGAAGAGCCGGTTGACGCGCGTGTAGGGCGGGATCGTCGGCTTGACATCGGCCAGCAGGTTGACGAGAGCAGCCTCACTGTAGGGTTGGTAGTCGCCAGCGAGATAGCGTGCGTAGAGTTCGGTCTCTGCAATCAGCGAGCACGGATAGATCTTGAGTTCGTCGGGGCGGATCGCCAGGTCCGCGAAGAAGCGTGCAAAGTCGGCGCGATCTTTGGCTGGCGTGGCGCCGTAAAGATTGGGCATCCAGTGCAGATGTAGCTTGAAGCCGGCCGTGCGCAGCAGTCCCAGCGCACGGCGCACGGCCTCAACATCGTGCCCGCGCTGGTTGAGCGTAAGGATCTCGTCGTCCAGGCTCTGCACGCCGATCTGCACCTTGGTCACGCCCAGCTTGCGCAGATGGACGATCTCATCTGGCGTGATCCAGTCCGGGCGCGTCTCGATGACCAGGCCGACGTTGCGGTGCAGCGCGTTTGTGTTGGCTGCCTGGGCTGCCGCCAGCGAGTCCGAGGTTGCCTGCGCCGGATTGCCCGCCGCGTTCATGGCGTCGAAGCAGCGTTGCACGAACCACTCGCGATAGTCGCGGCTGTACGCGCTCCACGTACCGCCCAGGATCAGCAGTTCCACTTTGCTGGCGTCATGGCCGATGCTCTCGAAGGACTGGATGCGCCCCAGCGTCTGCTTGAAGGGGTCGAAACCGTCGCGTTCGGCGCGCTGGCAGCCTGGCTCGTCGTAGATATAGCTCTTGGGCATGCGCCAGTCGTCGGGGCAAAAAATGCACTTGCCCGGACAGCCCGCGGGCGCGGTCAGCACTGTTACGGGCGCCACGCCGCTTTGCGTGCGCATCGGCTTCATGCGGATGCGTTTCTCCAGCAGCGGGTCCGCCTCGATGTCGCCCTCGGCCACCAGAAAGCGATAGCCGGCGATCAGGTTGGCTTTGGAATAAAGCCCCTTCCCCTCTTTGGGATAGCGCACCAGCACTGCCTGTAAGCCATTGTGTTCAGGCCACGCGTCCTCGGGGATAGCAAGCACTTCCTGAAAAATGGCGTAGAGCGCTGCCGCATGGTGGGCCGGCTCGAAGTCGCGCCGTTTTGCCTGCCAGACTTCGACCTTTTTAATGACATCAGCCGGAATTTCCTCCGGCGCAAGAATACGTTTCAATCACTGCCTCAAATCAGCCCTTGTTGGCGGGCGATTTCCAATTCACCGGGGCGAACTTGACCTTCAGATGGAAAAACCCACTCTGGGCGCAGCCAGAAACCAGGCAGCAGCCGCGAGCGCAACACGCTGTCTGCTGGGGGAATTACGACGAGTTGGCCGCCCACATTGCCGTAGAGCGTGATCGTGCGCTGGAGCGGATCGACCAGCCAGTACTCCTGCACGCCAAAGCGCCCATAATTGACAAGCTTCTCGACCGAATCGTACTGCCGACTGCTGGGGGAGATGATCTCGACGGCCAGGTCTGGCGCGCCGTTGACATAGACTTCGCCAGCCAGGTATAAGCGTCCGGTGCTCAAAAAGGAGACGTCGGGTTGATAGACGTTTGCGTCGTTGAGCCGGTAAGCAGCGTTTGACCCCAACACAACACCCAATTGGCGCTGATTGACAAACAAACGCAGAAGCGCGCCGAAAAACATCATTACATCTTCATGCCCAAAAGAAGCTGGGGACGCCATCACAAAGACTCCTTCAATCAGGTCTGACTTGTGCTCGCTTTGCGGCGAGGCGATATAATCTGTAGCGGACATGCGCGCCTTGACGGGCGTGTCGAACAGAGTGTAAATAGGTGTGACCATCGCAAACCCTCCGTGCGTCGAGTCCCTACACCGCTGCCAACCGAATCTTGCGCACAGTATACCATAGCTGAATTTGGCAAGGAGGACTTTCGGAGATGCGTCAGGCTGTCCAACAACAGTTGCTTGACTTGAACCGCCGCTTTTATGCCACCGTCGCCGACGAATTCGATCGCACACGCCAAGGGCTGCCGGAGGGGATGACAACCCTGGCGCAGATATTGCGCGCCCAACTGCCGGCGCCCGCCCGCATCTTGGACGTCGGTTGCGGCAACGGGCGCTTGGCGCGGGCGCTGGCGCAGCGAGGCATCGCCGGCGCCTACCTCGGAGTCGATGCTGACGAACGTCTGCTCGACCTGGCCGCTGCCCAGACTGCCGATCTGGAGAGACTGACCTGTCGCTTTGCGCAAGTCGATTTGGCGCAAGCAAACTGGTTCATGCGCCACGATGCAACGCGCTACGATGCGATCGTCTGTCTGGCCGTGCTCCATCATTTCCCAGGTTACGACCTGCGCCGGCGTTTGGTGGCGGAAATGGCCGGTTTGCTGACGCCCCATGGTTTGCTGGCGCTCTCGACCTGGCAATTTCTCAGCGCGCCACGCTTTGCCCAGCGGTTGCTGGCGTGGGAAGCAATCGGGTTGAGTGAAGCGGATGTGGAGCCAGGCGATGCGCTGCTGCCCTGGAACCAGGGCGCGCCGGCGGTGCGCTACGTCCACAACCTGGATTTGGAGGAAATCGAACGGCTGGCGGCGGAGTGTGGACTGGCCGTCGTCAATACTTTCCGCGCCGACGGCAAGGAAGGGAATCTGAATCTCTTTGTGATCGCACAATTGGGCGCGCCCTGCTGATATGCCTCCTTTATCTTTGTGGGTATAATAGAACGCAACGAAACGATCTCGCTTTTGCTGAGGTCTATTGCACGCAGAAACTTAAACGGAAGCACGCAAGCATTGGAGAGCCAGGGACGCATGACCACCTTACAAGATGATCGAACCGAAGCGTTAATTCAGGAATTCCGGCAACGGTTTGGGGCTGCGCCGCACTACGTGAGTCGCGGGCCTGGACGCGTCAACCTGATCGGCGAGCACACCGATTACAACGATGGCTTTGTCTTGCCGGTGGCGCTCAAGCGTGACGTGCGCTTTGTCTTGCGCCCGCGCGCCGATCGCCAGGTCCGCCTCTATTCGGTCGAATTCGGCGAGAGCGGCGTGTTCGATCTGGATGCGCTGCGCTTTGCGCCCGACCAATTGTGGCTCAACTATATCCAAGGCATGGCGCAGAGCCTCGAACAGGAGGGCATCCGGCTGACAGGCATCGATGCCGTTTTCGGCGGCAACGTCCCGCGCGCCAGTGGCTTGAGCAGTTCGGCTGCGCTCGAAATTGCCGCCGCCCACGCCTTTTTAGCCGCCGCCGGGCAGAGCGATCTCTTGTCTGGCCCACGCATCGCCCAGCTTGCCCAGCGCGCCGAAAATCACTTCGTCGGCGTCAACTGTGGCATCATGGATCAATTCATCAGCCAACTGGGGCGCGAAAATCATGCGCTCTTGATCGATTGCCGCTCGCTCGAGTACACACTGGTGCCGATGCCGGAAGAGGCTGCATTGGTGATCGGCAACACGCGCGCCAGCCGTTCGCTGGCTTCCAGCGCCTACAACGAGCGGCGCAGCGAATGCGAGCAGGGTGTGGCCTTGCTGCAACAAGCGCTGCCCGGCATCCGCGCGCTGCGCGATGTCACCAGCGCCCAACTGGAAGCCAACCGCGCCCTGCTGCCCGATAATGTATATCACCGCTGTCGCCATGTAGTGTCAGAGAATGAACGGGTGCTGCTGACCGTCGACGCCCTTCAAGCTGGCAATCTAACGGAGGTGGGGCGCTTGATGGACGCCAGCCATGCCAGCCTGCGCGACGATTACCTGGTCAGCAGCGCGGCGTTGGACGCCATGGTTGAGGCCATGCACAGCGCTGACGGCTGCTTTGGCGCCCGGCTGACCGGCGCGGGCTTTGGCGGGTGCGCGGTGGCGCTGGTCAAGCCAGGCTTCGAGCAAGCAGTGGCGGACGCCATCTTCGAGCACTATCCAAAGGCGACCAGCATCTGGCCGGAAGTTTACATGACCAAAGCAGCCGACGGCGCCGCGGTGGAGACGCTGCATCTGGCCTGATCAGTTCACGTGCAGCTTGGATAAAGCACTGCAATCGGTGTCATCTGCGAAATCTGTGGATGATCTTAGAATTTTTTTATCTACAGATTTCACAGATTTCACAGATTTCACAGATTTCACAGATTGATTATACGGCCTACTTCTAAAGCAAAAACATGCTTTTTATGACAGTAGCTTGGAAGTCAGATGGTCGATGCTGTCGTGGCTGCGCAAACGCCACACTTCGCGCCGCGGATGCTCGACATATTCAAAATGCGTGACGCCGGTGTTATGCGTCCACACTTCACAGCGCCGCCAGGGGCCGATGTTGAAGATATGATCAAAGGCGAATTCGATCACACCGCCGTGGCAGATGACGAGCACCTGCTCCCCAGCATGTGCTTCGGCCAGCTCCTCGATAAAGGCGCCTACTCGCGCGCGAAAATGCATCAGCGTTTCGCTGAGCGGCTCCTTCATGACGGGGGCGAAAGGGCGTTCGCTGGCCCAGAAGCTGGAAAATTCGCCCGGCTGATCGTCAACGCCCCACGGAGTATGGTCGAAGCGGTTGTTGCCGATCTCGCGCACCCGGTCGTCGAAACGGATCGGCTGACCATACATGCTGGCCAGCGGCGCGACCGTCTCACGTGCGCGCAACATCGTACTGGCGTAAATCGCGGCGGCTTGCTCGACGCGTTGCGGCAACCAGGTCGCCAGCGCCGTCGCCTGGCGTTGGCCCAGCTCCGTCAACGGTTGATCCCAGTTTGTGCCCGACCAATCAGGCAGGTTGACATAGCTTTGTCCGTGGCGAATCAAAAACAGATGCATAAATTTCCCTCCTCAGGATAGGTTTGTGATGCCCTGTATTGTAGCCTACAAGCACCCACTTTCCATTGTTTCACAGGGACAAACGGCTTTATGACGCAACGGCTGGATTATCTCGATCCCTATCAGCAACGTTTTGAGGCTGAGGTAGTCGCCCTGTTGGAACGGGAAGGCAAGCCAGCTGCTGTGCTGAATCAGACGTGCTTCTACCCGACTTCGGGCGGACAACTGCACGACGCCGGCCGCCTGGGCGGCGTCGCTGTCATCGATGTCATCGCCGAGCAAGGCGCCATTTTGCACGTGCTGGCTGACGCTCCTTCATTTGCCGTCGGCGATGTGGTGGCCGGCGCCATCGAGTGGGCGCGACGCTACGATCACATGCAGCAGCATTCCGGCCAGCATCTGCTCTCTCAGTTGCTGCACCAACGCTTTGGCTTCGAGACTGTTTCGGTGCACTTTGGCCGCGAAGAATCCACCCTGGATCTGGATGTCCCTGCGCTCGATCCTGACATCTGGGCTGAAGTCGAACGGGAAGCCAACACACTGGCTTACTATGCGCTGGAGATTCGCGCCTATTTTGTCGACAATCGCGAGCTGGCAAAGCTCCCGCTCCGACGTCCGCCGGCTGTCAGCGGGCAAATTCGCATCGTCGAAATCGATGGCTACGACTATTCAGCGTGTGGCGGCACGCACGTGCGCACGACCGCCGAAATTGCGCCCATCAAGCTGCTGCATCAAGAACGACGGCGCGCGCAGACGCGTATCACCTTCCTGTGCGGGATGCGCGCGCTGCGCGACTACCAACAGAAACATCGCCTGCTGCTGGAAAGCGCCGCGCTCTTCAGTACCGAACCCGCCGCCGTGCCGGCCATGACGCAGCGTCTGCAAAGCCAGGTGCGTGACTTGCAGCGGCAAACCGCGGCGCTCCAGGAGCAGCTTCTCGCCTACGAAGTCGCCGAACTGCTGGCCGGCGCGCGCCGCAGCAACGGCATGGCGCTGATTGAATCCCTATCGGCTGATCGGTCTGCGGATGCGTTAAAGCAGATGGCGGCGTTGCTGCGCACGCATTCCCAAGTGGTCGGCTTGCTGGCCTCGACGGCCGGTGACAAACTGACGGTGATTTTTTGCCGCAGCGACGACCTGACGCTGCACGTGGGCGACTTGCTGCGCGATACACTCGCTGCCTTTGGTGGTCGCGGCGGCGGACGGCCTGAGTACGCTCAGGGCGGCGGTTTGCCTGTCGCCACAGCCGCTGATGTGCTTGCCCACGCGCGTAGCCAACTCTTGCCATCAACATTCTGAAAAGGAATTCTGCCATGTCGTTGCACACACCATTGGTCGCGCTCGAATCCACCGTGATCGCGCATGGTCTTCCCTATCCACATAATTTAGCGCTGGCGCAGGAAATGGAGGCGATCGTACGGGGCCGCGGGGCCGAGCCGCGCACAATCGCGGTTATCGGCGGAGAATTGCGCGCCGGGCTGAGCGAAGCCGAGCTGCTCCACCTGGCGACCTCAACTGCGGTGCGCAAAGTCAGCCGTCGCGATCTGCCGATTGTGGCGGCGCGGCGGCTCGACGGCGCCACCACCGTGGCTGCCACCATGTGGGTGGCGCAGCGTTTTGGCATCAGCGTCTTTGCTACGGGCGGCATCGGCGGTGTGCATCGCGGCGCGGGCGACGACATCAGCGCCGACCTGCAGGAGCTGGCGCAGACGCCGGTCATCGTCGTTTGCGCCGGCGCCAAAGCCATTCTCGACCTGCCCGCCACGCTCGAATATCTGGAAACGCAGGGCGTCACCGTCGTCGGCTACGGGACGGACGTGTTCCCGGCCTTTTACAGCCGCAGCAGCGGGCTGGCCGTGGATGTACGTTGTGACACAGCCGCGGAGGTGGCCGCGATCTGGCGCGCCAAGCAGCAGCTTGGCCTGCCCGGCGGGCTGCTCGTCACCGCGCCGATCCCGGTGGAAATGGAAATCCCCGCCGTCGAAATCGAGCCGGCCATCACGCAGGCGGTGCAAGAGGCGGCAACGCGCGGCCTGCGCTCCGCCGAAGTGACGCCCTTCCTGCTGACGCGCATTGCCGAGTTGACCGGCGAACGCAGTCTGCGCGCCAACCTGGCGCTGCTCCGCAACAACGCCGCCATTGCCGCCGAGATTGCGGTGGCGCTCTAAAGTATAAAAAAGCAGGACGAGTTCTCTGGAAACTCGTCCTGCTTGATTGGTGGCTAACAGTTCGGCTCGCCCTGCGAGACCACGGATTTGGTGATAAAACCTGGATGTGACTTTTAGATAAAATCCGCGAGAATCCGTCTAATCCGTGCCATCCGCGGTCTATTTGCGCGACATATCGTCTTTCAGTAGTTCACGATTTTGCCTCACACAAAGACGCAAAGTTGAAGATGGCGCTCTTTGTGTTCTTTGTGACTTCGTGTGAGTTTCGTGAAGTATTGTCTTTCTTTAATCTGCGCCCACAGCCAGCGGAGCCGGCAATTCGCCTTCAAAGATAACCAGGAATTCCTTGCGATCCATCACTTCTTTTTCCAGGAGACTTTCCGCCACCTGGACGAGATGAGTGTGGCGCCGTTGCAGCACTTCGCGCGCACGCTTGTAGGCGCTGTCAACGATGCGCCGCACTTCGCGGTCGATCTTGCGCGCCACGTCTTCACTGTAAGAGCGCTGTTCGCCAAGCTCCATCCCCATAAACGGATTGGATTCGCCTGGGTTCAACTGCATCGGACCGATCACATCGCTCATGCCAAAGCGCGTGACCATGGCTTTCGCCAACTTGGTGACGCGCTCCAGGTCGTTGGCGGCACTGGTCGATGGCTCTTCGAAGACAAGTTCCTCCGCCACGCGGCCGGCGAGCAAACCGGCGATGGTGTCTTCGTACTCGGCGCGGCTGCGCAAGTTGCGATCTTCTTCGGGCAGCGGCATCACATAGCCCAGGGTCTGGCCGCGGCTGACGATGGTGATCTTGCCGACGCCTTCCGTGTATTTCAGTTCCTCCATCACGATCGCGTGGCCGGCTTCGTGATAGGCGACCACGCGGCGATCTTCGATGTCGAGCACACGACTGCGCCGCGCCGGGCCAGCCATGACCCGCTCGATCGACTCGACAAACTCCGACATGCCGATGGTGCGCTTGTTGCGCCGCGCGGCCAAAATAGCCGCCTCATTGACAAGATTTTCCAGGTCTGCGCCCACCATGCCGGCTGTCTGCGCGGCGATGATGTTGAGGTCCACATCGGGCGTCAGCGGCTTGCCGCGTGAGTGCACTTTGAGGATCGCCTCACGTCCACGCCGGTCGGGACGATCTACCACCACCTTGCGGTCGAAGCGGCCGGGACGCATCAGCGCCGGGTCGAGAATATCGGGCCGGTTGGTGGCCGCGATGATGACGATATTGGTGTCGGTGTCGAAGCCGTCCATCTCCACCAGGATCTGGTTGAGCGTCTGCTCGCGTTCGTCGTTGCCGCCGCCCATCCCCGCGCCACGATGCCGGCCCACCGCGTCGATTTCATCGACGAAGATGATGCACGGCGAATTTTTCTTGGCCTGCTCGAACAGGTCGCGCACACGGCTGGCGCCGACGCCGACAAACATTTCGACAAACTCGGAGCCGGAACTGGCAAAGAAGGGAACGCCAGCCTCGCCGGCCACTGCTTTGGCGAGCAACGTCTTGCCGGTGCCGGGCGAACCCACCATCAACACGCCCTTGGGAATGCGCGCGCCCAGCGCGGCAAATTTCTGCGGCTCTTTGAGAAATTCGACGACTTCCAACAACTCCTGTTTGGCTTCATCGGAGCCGGCAACGTCGGCGAACGTGACGGTTGGGCGGTCGGCGCCTTCCATCTTGCGCGCGCGGCTGCGACCAAATTGCATGGCGCGGTTCTGTCCGCCGCCGCCGCCTGCCTGGCGCATGATAAAAATGAAAAAAGCAAAGACCAGCAACATCGGCAGCAGCATCAGCAACCAACTAAAGATGGCGCTGCTGTTGGGGGCGCTCTCCACTTTGATGGGCAGCGTCTGCAATTTTGCTTCGCTGACGCCAAACGAACGCAATGTCTCCAGCAGACTCTCGTCATTTTCTTTGCGCGTCTGGAGTTTATCCCCGTTGTTTAGCTGCACATAGACAGTGTCGCCCTGGACTACGATGGAGCGCACTTCGTCCTTATTGACATGGCCGGCAAGCTGATTCAGCCCTACCAGATTGGCGGCGTCGCCAGACGTGGTGAATAAATAGCGTGAACCGATTACAAGCAGAATCACCAACACGATCCAAAACCAGCCGCGGCTGAACCAGTTGCCGCCGCCAGGCGCGGCTGTGTTCCGGTTGTTGGCATCGTTTGGTCGTTTGGGGGCGGGTTTCTTTTCACTCATCTGATTTCAAATCCCTGGAACGATAGACTCGAATGTTCTACTCCGATTTTCTCGCAACTAAGGCGCCACGTCAGTAAGTCGAGTTACGCATCACGTACTACTCGTTACGCAAAGCCACCCGCACATCCCCCCCGACGCGATGCGTCTGCGCACGATGCAGCGGCGCCAGATCGGGCGACACGCGCGCATGGGGGCGCGACGCCTCATCGGGTTTATCGCTGAGGCACAGAATCTCGCACCGGCGCTCCTTCAGCCAAAGCCCCAGTTGATAGACTTCTTCGGTGATTGTGATCTCGTTTTCCAGCAATTCCTGGACGCTGGCGGTGTCGGGCATGTTGCCCATGTGCTCCATGGTGCTGATGAATTCCTGGCGGCGGAAGCGTTTGAAGGGCGTCGGATCGCCAATGCGCACGCTGCCGTTGACCGCTTCGTGCACTTCGCGCAGGAATTCGCCTGCCACCGGGTTGATCATCATCCGGCTGTCCACCCAACGGATGAACTGCTCGAAGTTGTCCAGACTCTTGCTTTCCACCTCCCGCACCACTTCTTCCAGGCTGATGATCTGCGTGTTAAGCACCATGCAGATGTACGCAAGATAGTCCTGGTTGTCGGCGGTGAGCAGATGGTAACGTGAGCGGTTGAGCTCGTTGTAGTGCTCCTCGTAGCGCGCCTGGTCGAAATCGTCGCCGAGTACGGCGTTCATGGTGCGGTAGATGCCAGCGAGCCGAGCGCGGTCGATCACTTTATCGTTGCGGCCTTTGGCGCCAATCGCAGTCTTGTCGATGTCGATGACCACGGCGGTGTTGGCGTCCAGTTGAAAGCCGAGCTCCTTGAGGGAATGGAGCCAATCGACGAGCGCACTCCAGCGGTTGACAATGGAAATCGTTCCTTGCTCGATGCGGATGGTCGGTTCCTGATCGAGCCGTTCGGCGCCGATGAAACACGCGCCCCGCCAGCCGCTTACGTCGATCATGTTGGTGAAGGCCTGGCCATCGTTGAATAAGGTGTCACCCAGAAAGAGCAGTTCGCTGATAGGCGTACGCACACCGCGCACCTGCTGGATTTTGTTGATAAACCAGACTGCGGCTTTGGCATAGTCTCGATCCTGCTTGCGTGGAATCTGCTCGCTGCGCAGCTCCATGTCGTAAAATGACTGTTTGAGACCGGGCACACGTTTGTCGACCGGTTCCAGGTTGCGGAAGATCACCCAGTCGTCACAGATGTCTGCCAACGATGCCCGCCCAAAATTTTCATACATGGATGTTTTCTCATTCCTCAGTACAGCACTCGCAGATAGTGAAGGCACGTGCTTTCCTCCGATCGGGTTCCAACCTGATTTGGCTGCCGCCTTCCCTGATTTTCGTGAAATTGGGTGGTCGCGCTGCGGTCGTCACGACCACCCGTTTAACATATTCTACGCAAATGTTGCGCTTTTTGCCAGAAGTGCATGGTCTTGTCCGAGATAGCCCTGCGCTACCAGCAATTCAGCGTTGAGCAAGCTGCCGCCCGCGGCGCCGCGAATCGTGTTGTGGCCGAGCACGACGAACTTGAAATGGAACAACGGGTCGGGGCGCAACCGGCCGATCACCGTCGCCATGCCTGGCACGCTGCCCGCCATGCGATCGAGGCGTGGCTGCGGGCGATCCTGCCGTTCGTCGTAGAGGATCGCAGGGTGCGGCGCGCTCGGCAGCTTCAGTTGTTGCGCCAGCGGGTGATACTCGCGCCACGCTTGAAAGATCTGCTCCTGCGTCGGCTGATCTTCGAACTCGATGCTGATCGCCTCCAGGTGCCCGTTGCGCGTGGGCACGCGGGTGCAGTGGGCGCTCACCACGAAGTCAGCGTAACGGATGCCCGACCCGTCGAAAACGCCGAGCAGCTTCTGCGGCTCCTTCTGCTCCATTTTTTCTTCCTCGCCGCTGATGTAGGGGACGACGTTGTCGAGGATGTCCATGCTGCTCACGCCCGGATAGCCCGCGCCGCTGATGGCCTGCATGGTGACAACAAAGACCTTTTTGACGCCAAAGCGCACATGCAGCGGGTGCAGCGCCGAAACCAGATGCGTGGTGCTGCAATTGGGATTGGTCGTGATGTAGCCGCTCCACCCGCGCTTGCGCTTCTGCAGATCGACCAGCGCCAGATGCTCCGGGTTCACTTCCGGGATCAGCAGCGGCACGTCGGCGTCGTAGCGATGATTGCGGGCGTTGCTGCACACCGCATAGCCGGCGGCCGCAAAGTCCTCCTCGATCTCGCCCGCCGTCTCCGAAGGCAGCGCGCTAAAGACGATCTGGCAATCCGCGCCAGGCTCGCATTCCTGGACAATGAGGGCGCGCACCGCCGCGGGCATGTCGCCGCGCAGATTCCAGCGGCAGGCATCGACATAGCGTTTGCCTGCGCTGCGCTCCGAAGCAAACAGCGCGGTGATCTCAAACCACGGATGCCCCTCCAGCATCTGCACGAAGCGTTGCCCGACCGCGCCCGTTGCGCCCAACACGCCAACTTTGATCTTGTTCATCGTCTTATCTTTCCCCTCAAGCGGGTCATAGGTTCCAGGTCATCACTTCAAGGCTAATTCCAGAATATCACTCAGCACGCCCGCGGCGGTGGCGTCGGCCCCGGCCCCGCGCCCCTGGATGACCAGCGGCGTGGGTTGATACCAACCCGTATGAAACTCCACCAGGTTGTCGGCGCCGCGCAAATGTCCCAGCGGGCTGTTGGCTTCCACCGCGGCTGGCCCGACCGTGCAGCGTCCATCCGCAATCGCGGCAACGTAACGCAACACCTTGCCGCTTGCCGCGGCCGCTTCCACCTGTGCGCGGAACTGCGCGTCGAGCGAGGGCAGCGCGTCCATAAACTCCGCCACCGAGCGCGCGGCCATCTCCGCAGGGTAAAGCCCCGTGATCGCGACATCTTCCAGCGCCAGACGCCAGCCCAAGCCGCGCGCCAGGATCAGCGCCTTGCGCGCCACATCGACGCCGCCCAGATCGTCGCGCGGGTCAGGTTCGGTGTAGCCCAGCCGGTGCGCCTCACGCACGACCGCGCTGAAGGGTTGACCAGCTTGCAGCCCGCTCATCACGAAGCCCAACGTGCCACTGAACGCGCCGGCGATGCGCGTCACCGGGTCGCCGCTGGCGAGCAACCGGTTGAGCGTGGCGATCACCGGCAGGCCCGCGCCGCAGGTCGTCTCCCAACGTGTGCGGTGGAAGCGGCGGGGCGCGTGTCTGGTTTCAGTGTCACCGGCTCTGGTGAGTCGGTCGTACACCTCCTGCTGCATGGTAAGGGGTTTCTTGTTGGCCAGCACGACGCGATGCTTGCGCGCCAGCGCCGCAAGGAGCACCGGTGCGGTCGCTTCGCTGGCAGTGCAGTCGACGACGATCGTGTCCGGCTGACCGGCAATGTCGATCACGGCAGCCAGATCGTGCTGAGGTCCGCCCTGGCTGTGGTCGGCCAGCCGCCCCTTGCGCGCCTTGAAGTCGACTACCTCGTACAAGGTCGCGTCGTCGATGGCGTCGCGCAGGGTGACGACGGCGCCGTCGCGGTCGCAAAGCGCCAGGATCGGCAGTTCCAGGTCATAGTCAGTTGCATGGTGCGCCCGATTCTGCACGATCTGCCGGATCAGTGCACTGCCTACGCCGCCAATGCCTAACAAGATGAGCGGTGCGCGCTGCATAATCCCCTTTCCAGAAAGTAGTATCGTCAAAAAACAGCATCAAATTGTACCATGTGCGAATGCCAACGCGATAACCAAAAAGCGGCAAGTGGTTGCGTCAGAATTTTGGCGGCAACCGTTCCATGCACAGTAGGACTCACGCTGCAAGCCTTTTTTATCGTCCACGGATGATAACGGATGAGGCGGATTGCCACGGATTTCATCCAACGCCATCGGAGTTGTTCGCGCAAATCCGTCAAATCCGCCTCATCCGTGGTCTATCTTTACTTTATATTTTATGGGCGCGCTCTTCAGTGGGCACATGCAGCTCGAAAATGTCGTGGATGGCGCGCAGCGCGGACGTGACGTCCGCGTCGACGACAACCAGGCTGATGTTGGCCTCGCTCGACCCCTGGGCAATGGCGATGACGTTGAGGCCGGCCGTGGCGACGGCGGTGAAGACGCGCGCGGCCAGCCCCGGCGTGCCGCGCATCCCGCTGCCCACGACCGCCACGATGTTGATATGTGACATGCCGTGGATGTCGTCGATGTAGTGGCGTTCCAACTCGCGCTGGAACTCTTCGCGCAAGGCAGCAATCACTTCATGGGCTGACGTTTCAGGCACGACAAAACAGATGCTCTGCTCGCTGCTGCTTTGGCTGATCATCAGCACGTTGGCGCCGGTGCGCGCCACCGCGCCAAAGGTGCGCGCGGCAATGCCGGGCACGCCCATCATCCCGCGCCCGGCAAGCGTGATCAGGTTCATGGCGCGGATCGCCGTGATGGCCTTGACTGTGCCCCTCGCTTCGGCGTGCGTCTTTTCGACGATCAGCGTGCCAGGATGGGCTGGCTCGAAAGTGTTGAGCACGCGCACGGGGATCTTCTTGTCGATCGCGGGCGTCACGGTCTTGGGATGCAGCACTTTGGCGCCGTAGTAGGCCAACTCGGCGACCTCCTCGTAACTCAACTGATGCAGGCTGCGGGCATTGGGCACAATGCGCGGGTCGGCGGTCATGACGCCGTTGACGTCGGTCCAGATTTGGATCTCATCGGCGTGGAGGGCCGCGCCGATGAGCGCGCCGGAATAGTCGGAGCCGCCGCGGCCCAGCGTGGTGGGAACGCCCTCCACCGTGGCGCCGATAAAGCCTGTCACCACCGGCACGATGCCGCTTTGTAACATCGGCAACAGCCGTTCGCGGCAGCGCACTTCGGTCAACTCGTCGAGCGGGGCCGCGCTGCCAAACGCGTGGTCGGTGACGATCAGCTCCGTGGCGTCGATGGCCTCGGCGCGTAAGCCGGCCGCGCGCAGCACCGTCGCCAGCAGCGGCGCGGCCATGCGCTCGCCCAGCCCGCTCACGACATCCAGCCCGCGCGCCGTCAGTTCGCCCAATACAGCGATGCTGCTGCACAGCCGGTCGAGCTCGGCCAGCCGTTGCTCGAAGACGCGCGTCAGCGCGGCGCGTTCGCTGCCATCCTCCACCAGCCGGCCCGCAACGACCTGATGTTTGAGCAGCAGGCTGTCCTGCTGGGCCTCGTGGAAGCTCTCGTCCCCGCGTGCGGCGCGCTCCGCCGCTTCGATCAGCATATTGGTGACGCCGGACATGGCGCTGGTGACCACCACGACGCCGGGCTGGTCGCTTGCTGCCTCGTGGGCGACGGCCTCTCTGACGATTTGGGCCACCTGGGCAAATGCATCGGCGCTGCCAACCGAAGTGCCGCCGAATTTCATGACAATCATCGTTGTCTCCTTGCTCCATTATTGATTTCTGTGCTCAAAAATAAAATAGTCCCTCTTGCCATCAAGACAAGAGGGACGCAGGGTCGAACATAAGGCGACGCCTCTCATCTTCCAGAATCAATCTGCCGGAGTTGGCACCTTTACCGAGTAGCGTCACCGCTACCGAGCAAGGTTGCCGAGGTTTCACAGGGCCGGTCCCTCCACCTCTCTGGATAAGAGTCTATCTATTCAATTTGTTTGCGAATATAGCAGGTCAGGAAACGCGTGTCAAATCGAAAGTGACTGTAAGCGCACTTCCTGGCTGGATATGAAGGCTCTCCTGGAATTGCACACTTTTTCCTTGCTGCTGGAACGCGATCTGCTCCGCATCCAGCCGCACTGCAGCCGCCAGTTGGCCTTCGGCAAGCGGCAGCGCCAGCGAGCGCAGCGTCAGATCGCCATAGAGCAGGCGAAGCTCGGCGCCGCCTGGCGTCAGTTCAAACTCGCCCCAGCCGCTGTCCAGCGACCAGAAGCAGCGGAAACTACCTGCGTGCGTGCGCACCGGCTGGAAGGCAATCGACTGGCGCACCATGTCAAACTGGAAGCCGGCGAAGGCGTTGAGCAGCGCATAGGCCGCCATCGACCGGGCGTAGTTGCTGCCGCACTCGAACTCATTCCAGGGGTTGCGGCGCTCGCCGTCGTAGCGTCTGCGGATCGCCTCGATGCAGGTCATGCCCTCGTCGACCAGCCCGTCCATGATCATGTGGATGGCCGCGGCGTACTCGAAGCCGTTCATGGTCTCCTGCGAATAGGGCGCGGGGATCGTCGGCTTGGTCGTGCCCGCGGGCCAGGCGCAAATCACCAGGCCGCCCTCGTCGTTGAGACAGTAGATGCGGCACGGGTTGTAGACCTCACCCATGACCGGGATGAAGTTGTGCCGGTAAATGGCGGCGTTGGCGCTGCGCACCTGCGCGGGGTCAAAGATTTCGCCGAGACCGTAGAGGCTGGCGTGCCACTGGCCCAGCAGTTGGTCGATGCTCGACCCGTCGCCGATCTGGTATTTGATCTCCTGATGCTCCTCATCCCAGTACGCTTCCATGGTGGAGCCGCCGACCAGCACGCTGCCGTCGCCGGCAAAGGCTTCCACGACCGCGCGGTCGTGCAGGTCGATGCGCTGGATGTAGTACTCGCCGTTGAAGAGGTTGGCGTCGGCCCACGCCTTGCCGCGGGCGAAGATGGCGCGATATTCGGCGGCGCTGGCTGCATCGCCCAGATGTTCGGCCATTTCGGCGCCGGCCTTGAGCGCGGCGAGATACATGCCCGTCAGCCAGGAATTTGGCTCGAATAGCTCCATGTCGAGCGTGTGATGCTGGCGGCCCCAGAGCACGCCGGTTTTTTCAGGGTCCCAGCGATCTTCGTTGTCCGGGAGCCAGGCAAAGTCGATCGACTGCTTGACCGCCGGCCACAGGCGGCGCAGCCATTCGCTGTCGCCGCAAATCTTCCAGTCGCGGTAGGTCTTGAGCACGCCGCCAAACTGACCGTCGGCGCAGGGGCGGAATTCCCATAACTCGGCGCCCAAAGGCAGTTGAAGACGGAAAGCCATGCCACCGTCGGGGCGCAGATTGTAGCGAAAATCGGCCTCGCGCATGGAACGTTCCAGGGCAGGGAAGAGGAAGGGCAGCGTCTGCTGATAGTTCCAGACGTGGGTGCAGCTTCCTTCACAGCAGCCGGCGTCGGGATGGCAGCCCTCCCAGCCGTAAAACGTGCCGTCCTCCAGCCGCAGCACGGTCGGCGACTTCAGAATTGCCATGTTGGCGGAGATGGCGTCGAGCGCGGCGGGCGGCAGGTCGGAGGCAAAGAGGGCGTCGTGAAAGCGCTGCGTCTCAGCGTAGAGCCGATCCCACTGCGCGATGGCATAGGCCGCGCTCGCCTGCGAATCGGGCCAGACCGTGGCGTAGTAGTTCTTCCAGGTTGGGGAGACGCCGGCCGGCAGCGTCTGCTCAGGTTTCCAGTAATTCTCGCAGACCGGGAAATTCCAGGCGATGACAAAGCGCACCGCCTTGCTCTCGCCGGGCGCCAGGCGGAAGTGAACGGCCAGCAAGCCCTCGTTGCCCTTGCCCGCGCGTTCGAGCGGGTAGTGGCGGTTCTGGAAAGGACCGGGCGTCGTAAAATCCTTCCAGTAGACCTCGAGGCTGTCAAACCAGACGCCGCGGAACCAATACTCCTGCCAGCTCAGGCTGGCGCCTTCGGCGCGGCCGCCATCGGTCGCCAGGGTCAGATCGCCGTAGGTAGTCGTGCCGGGTTCAACACTGTCTGAAGTGAGCTGAAGCGTATGTCCCCAGGGCTGCTCACTGACCGTGTTGCGATTGTTGGCAGGCAGTGGATTGGCAAGCACGCCGGCCAGCGTGTAATCGATCGCTTCATCGCTGGTGTTGGCGACCGTGTACTCGAAGAAGGCGGCGGGCAGGCTCGAATCGCGGTCGTTGAGCGGGATCAACGGGCTGAACGCGCGCAGCGTCACCTCACCGGGGAAGCGCGCGTCGGCAAAGGAGAGCGCTGCCAGCGGGTACTCGCCCTTGAACTGGGTGTCGGCGAAGTGGGGCAGCCCGGTCAGATACTCACGGCGCGGTCCCCAGCCATAGCTGGTAAAGTGCGCGCCGTTCAGTTCGCCTTGATAGGGCGCGGCCAGGTCACCATGCAGCACGCGCGCATCGAGGACGCGACCATCCGCTTCGGCGCGCACGGCAAAGTGGGAGAAACCGTTGACGCTGCCCTTGTTGGGCCGGTTGAAAATCTCCCAGTCGATCAGGCGGCCGTTGCCAGCAAGACCAATACTGCCCGCGCCGATGCCGCCGAGCGGGAAGCTGATCTGCGTGGTTTTGGCGCCTTGGTAGATAAAGTCGTTCATAAGTCACCTCTGGACGGTTGCGAAGCTGCGGGCTGGTTGATGGTTTCCATGCGATAAGTCGGACGCGGCGCGGCCGGGCGAAAGCAGTCGAATTGGGTAAAGGTACACGCAAAGTCGGGATAGGGAGAGAGTTCAGCGAAGACGCCGCGCACGACTGACGCCAGCACCTCTGATGCGACTTGCACGCGTGCGTTGAGCACGAACTCGAGGACTGTGCAATCGCGGTCGTCAGGGTCTAAATCCCAGCTTACCGGCGCATGGGACTGTGTCAGGCTCGCCTTGTAGTCCGCATCCGCGGTGCGGGCGTAGGCTTTGATGTGGGCAATCTCTGCCCCATGTATCGCCAGTGACGTATCCAGCATGCGCAACAAATAGGCAACCCAGTTGCGCGGGGAGAAGCCTTGACGGGCGGTGAGGACACCGCCAGCGTTGAGCCATCCCAGCGCGGCTTCACCGGCGGCATAGACGTTGTAGTCGATGTCGAGCGTGCGCGCGGCTGCACTGGTCGATGTCAAGACGAAATCCAGCCAGGCATCGACGCCCTCCCCCGTTGTCGCCGAAAGCGCAAAAACCGGCGCTGCACCATGACGCTGCACCAGCGCCTGCGCCTCCTTGCGACTTGCCACCGCCGCCGGCAAATCCTGTTTGGCCAAGACGACCACCTCTGCCTCGGCAAGCTGCTGCTGAAAAAGATAGTCGACCTCCGCGGCAAATCGACTGTGGTTGCGCAAGGGATCGATCAGAATCGTGAGCGGCGCAATGCGGAAGCGGCCAGCATGGTAATGACGCAGCGGTCGCACCACCGTCGCCAGCAGATCCGTGCAACTGCCGACCGGTTCGGCCAAAATCACATCTGGCTCGACCGTGCGTTGCAGCGTCTCCAAGCCTTTGAGCAGATCGGGAAAGCGACAGCAGAAACAGCCGCCTGCCACCTCGGTGACGGCAAGTCGTTGCTGCTGCGCCAGCGCCGTATCCACGAGATCATCGCCCTGGTCGTTTGTCACCAACCCCACCTTCAGGCCGCGTGCGGTCAGCCGGCGCGCTGCGGTGAGGAGGAGGGTTGTCTTGCCGGCGCCGAGAAAGCCGCCGACGAGGATCAACTGGGTCATAAAGGTTGGATTATCCCTTGATACCGCTGAGTGCAATTCCTTGCAGAATAAAGCGTTGCGCAAACACAAAAATGAGGGCGAGCGGTAGAATTGACATGAAGATTGCCGCCAGAATCTCGGATTGGCTCCCCGACCCCATATATCCGGCGAGCGACACCAAAGCAAGCGGCAGCGTCATTTTATCCCGTGAAGTGAGAAAGAGGAGCGGAAACAAAAAACTGTTCCAGTTGCCAAGAAATGCAAAAACTCCAAGCGTCGATAGACCAGGCCCGACCAACGGCAACATAATCCGCCAATAAAGTGTGAAATACCCGGCGCCATCGATCTTTGCGGCATCGGACAATTCAGAAGGAAGCGTTAGAAAGAATTGACGCAGTAAAAAAATGCCAAATGCGCTGGTGGCGGCGGGCAGGATAATTGAGAGATGATTATCGGTCAGATTCAATCTGCTGACGATCATAAAGAGCGGCACCATGGTGACCACGCCGGGAATCATCATACTCGCCAAAAGTGTGAAAAAGAGCAGATCACGACCGGGAAAGCGCAGTCGCGCAAAGGCAAAGGCCGCGAGGGAACAGGTTGCCAGTTGCAATACAGTCACCGTGACAGCCAGGTAGATGCTGTTCCAGAAAAGCCGTGGATAACCGATGCGTTCGGACGTAATGACATTCCAGTAATTTTCCCAGCGCCATTGTGTTGGGAAAAAAGAGGGCGGCAACGAGAAGCTTTGGGCTGGCGGGCGCAGTGATGTCGCAAACATCCATAGGATCGGCATCAACATGCCGACAGCCACAATAAGTAGAAGAATCCAAATCAGAAGCTCTAGCGCCCCCTGTGCGCTTCTTTTACCGATGCTGCGCTTAGCGGCTTGTTGGCTGGCTGATGGCTTCAGATCGGCTGTGGTGGTTGCCATCTGTGTTCCTGTGTTTATGTTTTTACTCATAATTCACCCAGCGGTCGGCAACCCAGAATTGAATCCGCGTAAAGATGATCAGCATAATCATCAATGTGACAGATACGGTTGCGGCATAGCCATACTCGAACCGGTTGAAGGCCATTTCATAGATATACATGACGATGGTGCGTGAAGCATCACCCGGCCCGCCACCCGTCAGCACGAATACATTATCGAATATCTGAAATGCGCCAATCGAACTGATGATCAGGCAGAAAAACGCAGTTGGCGTGATGAGCGGAAGAGTGATGTAACGCATTTGACGCCATCCGTCCGCACCATCGATCATGGCGGCTTCGTACAGACTGTCCGGGATGCCTTGCAGCCCCGCAAGATACAACACCATCAGATAGCCGCAAGATTTCCACACGTCGAATATGACCACTGACCAGATGACAACGCTTGGATCGGACAGCCAACCAATAGGAGCAATGCCGATCTGACCGAGCATCCAGTTGATCATGCCGCGATCTTTCGTCAACATAAATCCCCATACCATGGCCAGCGACGCCGCAGTTGTGATATATGGGAAAAAATAGATGGTCCGGAGTGCGGTTTTGAAGCCGCGTGGCAGGGCGCGGTTTACCCCAACCGCCAGCAAAAACCCTAAGGTGTTGTTGAAGAATACGGCGCCGATGGTAATGAACAAGCTGTTGCGAAAGGTCGTCCACGCCCGCGTGTCTGCTGCCAGGCGCTGCCAGTTGTCAAGCCCGGTGAAGCGCAGCGGACTAAGCAGTTGATAATCTGTCATCGAAAGCCCGAGAGTGGCAATAATCGGCAGGATTGTGAAGATCAGCAACAGAATAAATGATGGCAGGACAAACAGATAGCCAGCAATATTCTCCTGCATGCGACTTGTAATGCGCACTGTCCTATGGGCGGTTGATGGCATAATGTTTCCTTTGCGGCGTGCAGGCAACTTCCGCCAGGACAGATTGGATGTAAGCAAGTTCGTTTGGATCCCTAGAGGAAAAACGAACTGCCTGTTGCACCCAACCCGTCCTGCGACCAATCCATCTAGCCTTTCAGCTTGTCCATTTCCGCCTGTAGCTCAACATCCGCACCCGCCAGGGCTTCTTCGACCGACATTTCGCCGTTCCAGATTTTAGCGTACCATCGCTGCATCAATGGATCGACGATGTTGAAGTTGATTGGCGACGTCACTAACGCTGCATAGTCCAGAGATTCCCAGAAAATGCTCATATCTGCTTCAGATGGCTTTGCAAGATTCATAAAGGCCGGAGAATCTGCCACTGACTTCCGTGAAGGCGGAGCGCCATCGACGGTAGCCCAACTTGTCTGCACTTCCGGTCCATTCAGCACCTTGATGACTTCCCATGCTTCCTGTGGGATTTGCGTGGTGGTGGCCATGGTGTACGCGCCGACGCCGACGACTGTCCGTAGATTGCCGGACTGATGGGGGTAATATTGGAATGCGAAATCGTACATCTCGTCGGCCAGGGTAGGATTGATACACCAGCCACCGCAAGAACGCATGGCCAGGTGACGCGAACCGAACTGCCCTTGCTCATCCCAGCCAGCAGGATTGGGCGAAACCTTGTGTTTGAGAATCAGATCGGCAAGGAACTGGAGCGTTTCCGCCACCTTCGGGTCTTTCAAATTGGAATCCGCCCAATCTGGCGTCAAAACAGCAGTATCGTTGTTGAAATACCAAGGACTCATGCCAAATGAGGAATCCCAGAATGAGTATGCATAAACATCATCCGCCGACCCGGTGACATTTGCCAGAGCAAGACAAGCCTGGGTGAAGTCATTCCAACTCCAGTCAGCAGTCGGCGGCTCCAAGCCCTTATCCGCAAAGAGTTTGGTGTTGTAATGTATGATCATGTTATTCCACCCGTTCGGCATGCCTACCTGCTTTCCGGCATACTGGGTGGCTTTGATCAAAGTAGGATGAATCTCACTTTCCAGGTCCTCTCTGGCGGGGGCATCCGCATCCAGCAGTGGATTTAAGTCCTGGATGATGTTCTTACTGGCAAATGTACCCAATGTCTCAGTAGGCGCATAAATAACGTCAAAAGTCTGCCCACCGGCGACCTTGGTCATAATGGCGTTCGCATAGGCGGCCCATCCATCCCCAATAGGCGTCGTCTCCATGACCAGTTCGATCTCTGGGTGCCGCTCCTTCATTATATCGGGGACAAGTGGTTCGTAAATTGCAATGTCGTAGGATGTTGTGAACTTCACGGTGACAGGCGCTTGTCCCGGCGCGGCAGATCCCCCGCCGCTCGATGGGGCTGCGGCTGGTGCGCAGGCGGCAAGAAATGCGCCAGCGCCCACGAAGGCCGACAAGCGAAGCATTTCACGACGCGTCAGCGCGTGCTGGTTCGAAGTATTGGGTTGTTCAGACATGGAATTTCCTCCTGGTTGGCGATTAAAATGCACATACACGAGAAGATAAGCAAGACGATATGAACCCGCATTCTTATTGAACTTGTAATCTCCTTTCAACCTATCGATTCAAACCAGAATTATGCACGGTCTAGCTTTGGCGAAATGGGGCGCTGGACGATCTGACAATGAGTTCGGTGTAGAGATGTGTGCGCACCGGTGGTAGAGAGGGTTCTTCGATGCGTTGCAGCAAGCGCGCCATCGCAAGCGCGCCCATTTCCTGTCGTGGATAACGAACTGTTGTCAGCGGCGGTTTGGCATGTTCCGCCCACACTTCATCATCGAAACCGACAATCGAAATGTCTTCCGGTACAGATAAGCCTGCCTCTTTGACGGCCTCCAGGGCGCCGAATGCCGCCCGATCACTCACAACAAACACCGCAGTTGGTCGATGTTTCAACTGGAGCAATTCCTTCATTTCGCGATAACCCTTATTCGGAAAACCGCTGGAAATCGACGGCTGGCGATATTCAGGTGGGATCGGTATGCCTAGTTCCTGTGCGGCTCTCAATGCACCGAATAAGCGATCTACCAATGTGTGATATTTTTGCGGCCCCTCAATAATGGCAATCTGTGTGTGACCCAGTTCCGCCAAATGGGTAAACGCTTGATATCCCCCCCATTCGTTGTCAGCCAGGACACTGTCCGCAGCCAACCCCACGATGTAGTTATCCAACAAGACGAAGGGAAACTTGCGCCGTAAAAGCGTGGCAGCCAGCTTATCGTTGGCCAGACATCCGCCCAGCAGGACAACCCCGCGCACTTGACCATCCTGAATGACTTGCGGGAGACAATCTTCTTCCACCGATGCATAGAGCATGTTGTAATTGGCCTGTTTTGCCGCCAATTCCAGCCCACGTACAACACCTCCATAGACTGCCTGCGGATAAGCAGGCGCCGATAATTCTTCCATTAGCAGGCCGAACAGTTGAGGTTGATCGCCATTGCGACGACGCGGTGTATAGCCCAATTTCGTGGCGGCTTCGGCAATGCGCTCCCCGGTGTCTACAGCAACACGGTCTGGGGCCTGAAAGTAGAGCGACACCGTCGAAGTCGATACGCCAGCCTCTTCAGCGACCTCACGGATCGTCGGGCGCTGCGTAGGTGCGAATATGGCCATCACTTTTGACCTATAAATTTGGCAATAGGATGAGGAACACTGACGACAGAATAGTAACATCAACTACGATAAGTGTCAATAGGTATTCCGATTATTTTTGCCGAAATTCCTATGAATTATTGGGGAATTCCTATGGATTCATGGATTTTTATCTTCTAAAAGTTGTCTGACGTCGAAACAGATTTGATAAAAGTCGTTTGAAGGCCGCCTCTGCTTCGCGCAAAAGGGGCGACGCCGACGGCGTCCATCTCTCCAACATTGTGGTTATGTGCCGGGGACGGGCTGATCGTTCTCTGCTCGACCGAAGCACCGCAAGCCCGTCCCCGGCACGTAAGACCCGGCCACATCAATTCCGGTTGAGCCAACTAATCATGGACAACACGCGGAAAATTTGTACAATAGGCTAAGCAGGACGGGCCACCAGCCCGTCGATCTTGCGTCGACCATCGGTCTTGCATCAACTATCGCCGTCGCGCTAGCAGCGTGACCTACAAGAATGGCTGTTGTGAAAAAAATTACCTGGCGCGACCGGCTACGCTACGCATTTGACAATACCTTGATGGGTGGAACGGCTGCGATCATCGGCTGGCTGGCGTTGTTGTCGATCATTGTCGTGCTGGTCGTTGCCTTGATCGTGTGGCTGGGCCGCATCGGCCCCGACGACGCCGACCCGCTGTCCCTGAACGAGGCGGCGTGGGCCAGCCTGATGCGCACGCTCGACCCGGGCACGATGGGCGGCGACTCGGGCTGGAGATTTCGCTTCGCCATGCTGGCCGTGACCCTGGGCGGCATCTTTATCATCAGCACTTTTATCGGCGTGCTCACCAACAGCATCGACAACAAACTGGACGACCTACTCAAAGGGCGCTCGCGCGTCATCGAAACCGGACACATCGTGATCCTCAACTGGTCGGAACACATCTTTACCGTGCTGCGTGAACTCAAATTGGCGGCCGGCGCCAGGCGAGACTGTGTGGTCGTCATGGGCGACCGCGACAAGGTGGTGATGGAAGACGCCATCCGCGAGCGGGTGGGCAGCGGCGGCGCGGTGCGCATCGTCTGCCGCAGCGGGGACGCGCTGGAACTGAACGATCTCGACATCGTCAGCCTGGACACGGCGCGGGCGATCATCGTGTTGTCGCCCGATCTGGCCGAGGGCGACCGCGACGCCCAGGTGATCAAAACGCTGCTGGCGATCATCAACAACCCGGCGCGGCGGCCCGCCCCCTATCATATCGTGGCGGAACTGCGCGACCCGCGCCACGTCGCCGTGACGCGCTTGATTTCACGGGAGGAAGTTGAACTGGTAGTCGCCGGCGACTTGATCGCGCGCATCATTGCCCAGACCAGCCGTCACGCCGGGTTGTCGGCGGTTTACACGGAATTGCTTTCCTACGAAGGCAGCGAAATCTATCTGGCCGATCAAGCAGGGCTGGCCGGAAAGACCTATCAGGATGCCCTCTTTGCCTACGCTCACGTCACTGTGATTGGCATCGCCAGGCCTGACCAGCCGCCGCGCCTCAACCCGCCCGCCGCCACGCTCTTTGAAGCCGGCGACCGTGTGATTGTGGTTGCGGATGATGCGCGCGATTTGCAGCCGGCTGCGGAGCGTTACGCCATCGACGAGCAAGCGATCCGCGTCCAGCCGGTCACGCCGCAGCCGCCAGATCGCACCCTGATCATCGGCTGGAACTGGCGTGCGCCGGGCATTCTCGAACAATTGGACAGCTATGTGACGCCTGGCTCGGCGGTCACGATCTTCGCCGACGCCGAGGACGTACACGCCATCGAGCGTCAAACGCCGACGTCGCTCGCACGGTTGACGGTGCAGGTGCAGGTGGGCAGCACCACCGACCGCCGCTTGCTGGACGCGCTGGCGATCGAGCAGTATCGGCAGGTGATCCTTTTATGCTACGACAACATGCCGCCACAGCAGGCCGACTCGCGCACCATAGTGACGTTGTTGCATCTGCGCGATATTGCCAGCAAACACGACTATCATTTCTCCATCGTCACCGAAATGCTGGACGTGCGCAATCGCCACCTGATCGAACTCATGCGGCCTGATGATTTTATCGTGAGCGATCACCTGGTGAGTCTGGTGCTGACGCAACTGGCCGAGGTGCAGGAACTGAACGAGATCTTCGCCGAACTGTTCGACGCCGAGGGCATGGAGATCTATATCAAGCCAGTCAGCGAGTATGTGAAGCTCGAGGCGCCTGTGACGTTTGCCACGCTGGTCGAAGCTGCCCTGCGCCGCGGCGAAACGGCCATCGGCTTTCGCTGCCAAAGCAGTAAGAGCGGAGACAGCAAACAGCGTGGCGTCACACTCAATCCGCCCAAAGCGGATGTTGTGACCTTCGGCCCCCGCGACCGGCTAATCGTGATTGCCGATAGCTGACAGCGCCACCTGAATAGTGTGCCGAGCCGCACAACTGATTTCGCATCTTTTCTCTGGAGACGAGGTGGCGGCGCGAGTTGAAGCGCCGGCCGCCGGCGTCAAGGTGGGGAACCGGCTGCTTGTTGAAGACTTGGGTAATAAATATGTTGCCCTGGTATGCAAGCGGCCAGCCCAGCGCAGGTAACAGCGCGATCATGCGCATCGCACCGCTGCTCGTGCCTTACGTGCGCTCGCCCAGTCCCGAGTTGTGGAGCGATACCGTGCTCGCCGCCGCGCTGACGCACAACGACAGCGCATCGACCGCGGCGTGCGTGGCTTTCGTCGCCATGCTGTGGGAACTGCTGGGCCAGGACGCACTGCCCTCCCCTGACTGGTGGGTGGAGCGTTACGTGGCGATTGCGCGTGAGCTGGAAACGGACAGCAAGAAGTACACACCCAGGACGCCGCAGCTTGCAGGTTACACTGGCACCCTGCACCAATTTGTAGAGAAGCAGATCACCAATGCATGGCGGCGTAACCTGAGCACGCTCGACGCCTGCAACGGCTGGTACTCCGGCGCTTATCTCATGGAGACGCTGCCCTCGACGATCTACATCCTCATGCGCTACGCCAACGATCCAGAAGAAGCCATTGTGCGCGCGGTCAATGACACGCGCGACAATGACAGCGTGGCGGCCCTGGTGGGTGCGGCTGTGGGCGCGCTCCACGGGATCGATGCCCTACCGACGCGCTGGCGAGACGGGCTGCTGGGGCGGCTCGGCGCCGCTGACGATGGACGGCTCTTTGTGTTGCTGAACGAAAGCCGTCGGCGTTGGGGGGGGCTGAGCGCACCTGCATGAGATAACAAGCTTCAGACATCGCGTTCACTTCAAGCCGGTGGTGGTGGAAACTGTAGCTACACCCTACGCACTATAATTTGGGGGATGCTCTCAAAATGAGCGTCGCCCGTTAGAAGAATGCTGCTCCGTTCCCAGACGCCGGCAGCAATCCAGAGATCGTTCGTGGGAATTGGCCTGCCGATTGAACGTAAATACGCATAGAGCAGCGCATAGCGTTCAGCCGTAAAGCGCGTAACCGGCAGCAAGGCAACACGGGAACTGGCAAGAAAGTTGTCGAGTTCTCTACGATTTTGTTCGGCGCGTGCGCCAAGGTCGAATCCAGCAAAAAGTTCGCCGAGCACGATAGTGGGTACAAGAATCATCTCTGCCAACTGAATGGCTTCCGTAGCAGCGGTAAGGCCACGCCGAAATGCCGGGTACGCCGAAGTATCCAGGACAAGCGTTGGCGTTACCATAGATCAGAATCGATCCCCCGCTGCTGCTCCAGGGTCGCCTGAAATTCGCTATACTCTGCCTCTGACCAGGTGCCGGCAAGATCATCCAGATCATGGTAGCGTCGCGGCTGGTTGGCGCGGGTTGGAAGGAGATCGGCCGCTTCCTGGAGCGCATCGAGCACGAGCCGATTGACGCTCACGCCTTTTTGCGCTGCCATTTCTTTTAACACTGTATGCAATTGCTCATCGATACCGCGCACGGTCATTTGCGTCATCGTAAACCTCCACCACAAAGTGAATGCACTAGTCACATGCTAGTGCATTCACTTTGTGGTGTCAATTGTTTGCTGCCGTTTCTGCTCGAACCGCGGCTACGCCACCACCATCCGGCGTGGTCGATGCGCAGTACTGCCGCCTGAGTAGGCAACACTTTGCCCACATCGACTTTCTGGCTGAACAGATCGGGCAGCGACGCTTTACAGCGGAAACGCGTCGAGGATTGCGCTCTGAATCTGCTCTTCCCAGCGATAGAAAGCGGAATATTCGCCCTTATACGTTTCTGGATCGCGACCTACACCGTTGATGATGTAGACAAACCCGGCGTCGTGCAGTGGGTCGAACAGCAGGGCGCTGAGCAATCCATACGCGTCCCCCGTGTGTCCCCACAGATGCGGGCTTACCCCGGCTACGATGCGATCGCCAGGGGCGACCGCATCAGCCGGTGCGTTGCTCAGGTGATGCAGCCCCAATCCCCAGGCGCGCATCAACCCGCCGTAAGGGTCGCCGTTGCCCAGGATAGGGTCGAAGCGCCAGTGCTCGGTCAGCATCTGTTGCACGGTGGCTGGCTGGAGAATTCGACCACCCGTGCCTTGCCCGCCCTGCGAAAACACCTTCATCACCTCGACCAGATCGAGCGCAGAGATGCGCAACCCGCCCTGCGGCGAAAAGAAGACGCCATTCGTCCCCGGCAGATAGGTTTCCAGCCCGGCGGGCGCCGCTGGACGCACCCCGCGCAGGTCATCTGCCTGCGCACACCACGGCGCCTCCGCATCCCACGCGCCGTCACGCTGCCGCCGATAGAGGACAGCCAGATTGCGGATGCCGTCGTCCGACAGGGTGCGCACGTTGAAGGATGCATCGATGCCCAACGGCGCCAGCACATGGCGGTCGACATGCAGATCGAAACGCTCGCCGGTGAGCCGTTCGATCAGCGCGCCTATTACGCCGAAGCCTAGATTGCAATAGGAGAAGAATTGACCGGGCGCGTGGTCGGTGAGGGGGACGCTGCCGGCAAAATGGGCGCCGTTTTCATAGAAAGAGCTGTCAGGGCGAAAGACTTCCGCCAATGCCGTGGCGAGAGGAAAAGCGTACTGCTCACCATCACGCAGCGAGGAGGTGTGCGTCAGCAACATGCGCGTGGTGAGGGGCGTCTGCGGCCAGTGCGGATTGCGCAATTGCCAGCCCAGCGCGTCGCTCACGTCAGCGTCGAGATCGAGCAAGCCGCGTTCGACCAACTGCATGATCGCCAGCGCCGTCACAATTTTGGAGATGGACGCCACACGAAATTTTGTCTCCGGCGTCACGGGCAGCGCGCGGGCTGCGCTGTCGAGGTCGATAAGACGATGGCCGAAATAGCCTTCATAGTGGATGCGCCCCGCCGCATAGACGACCACTGCCAACCCGGCGAGGTCTGCGCCCGGCGTCTGCAAAATCGCCGATAAACGTCGATCAAGATCGTTCATAAAGAGTAAATTTCAGTTGAACCTCAAAATTTAGCCCGCGGCTTACGCCAGCACGATGCAGACCTCGCGCGCAAAATAACAGGTGAGCGCCGAACCCACGGCAGGCACGGCCAGATGCGGGTTGTTGAACTCATCCACCAAAACAGTCATGTCGCCCACTTTGAGATGGATGCGCGCCACCGCGCCGAGAAATGCGACATTTTCGACTACGCCGGTCAATTGGTTTTCGTCGTCGGCGCCGCTCGCTGCGATGTAGATCAGTTCGGGGCGCAGCGCGACTTTGACTGTCTTGCCGCTGTGTCGTTGGGCCAGCAGCGCGGGAGAGACAAAGAGTTTGACGCCCGCCAGATGCAGGGTTCCCAGCGCCGGGTCATCGACGCGGCACTCGAAGATGTTAAGCGTGCCAACAAAGGAAGCGACAAACGCCGTCGTAGGAAAATTATAGATCTCGAAAGGCGCACCCACCTGCTCGATGACGCCCAGGTTCATCACGACGACGCGGTCGGAGAGCGACAGCGCCTCCTCCTGGTCGTGCGTCACGTAGACGGTCGTGATGCCAAGTTGACGCTGGATGGCGCGGATCTCATTGCGCAGCGCCACGCGAATCTTGGCGTCGAGCGCCGACAGCGGCTCGTCCAGCAACAGCAGCTTGGGGCGGATGGCGATGGCGCGCGCCAGGGCGACGCGCTGCTGCTGGCCGCCGGAAAGCTGGTAGGGATAGCGCCCTCCCAGTTGCTCCAGCTTGATCAGCGCCAGCATCTCATCCACCCGCTGTTTGACCTCCTGCTTTGGCGCACCTTTTACCTTCAGCCCAAACCCGATATTGTCGGCAACCGTCATATTGGGGAAGAGCGCGTAGGATTGAAAAACCATGCCGATGTTGCGCTGATTGGGACGTTCGGCGGAAATATCCTTGCTATCCATGACGATGCTGCCGGCAGTGGGCGCCTCGAAACCGGCCACCATGCGCAATGTCGTCGTCTTGCCGCAACCGCTCGGCCCCAGAAACGACACGAACTCGCCCTGCTTGACATCGAGTGAAAAATCCTCGACCGCGGCATTCTGCGCATTGGGAAACACTTTGCGAACGTTGCGTAGTGAGAGAAAGGCCATAGTCGCTTATCCGTGATTTACGCCCAATGAAGGCGCGATGGTTTTGCCAACCGGGCAGGTCATCGTGCGCCTGCCATCGCACCGCCTTGCGAGCCGCGCGTCACCAGATCGATCAACCCCATGGCCACCCAGGTCAACGCAAAGGTCACGATGGCGAGCGCGGCCGGCTCGTATGCCCGGTGGTTGCCCAGCAGCGCCAGGTAGGGGCCAAAGGCAGGCCGCGCCAGGAACGAGGCGATGGTCAGTTCACCCACGACGATGGCAAAGGTCAGCAACGCGCCGCTCAAAAGCGCCGACCGCAAATTGGGCATGATGATGCGCCAGAGGATGACGCCCCATCCGGCGCCCAGGCTTTGGGCGGCTTCGGTCAGGCTGCGCACATCCATGGCGCGCAAGCCGTTGTCCACGGCGCGATACATATAGGGCAGCGCCAGCACCGTGTAGGCGCAGATGAGCAATATATTGGTGCTCAGGTTGGAAGTCGTGAGCGAAGGGAAAATGGTGACGCCAAACAACGTCACCGGCTTGCTGTACATTTTGATGAAGCCAAAGACCAACACGATAGCCGGAATGACAAAGGGCATCAGCGTCACGAATTCCACCGCCGAGCGCCACCTCGGCATGCGCAGATGCACCCAGTACGCGGTCGGCACGATCAGCAACAGGCTCGTCAAAATGGTGAAGACGGCCATCACGTTGGAAAACAGGAAGGTTTCGAGGAATTTTGGGTCGGCAAAGGCCGCCTGATAGGCGGACAAACCGATCTCCCCGCGCTTCTTTTGCAATGAAAAGACCGCAGTGCCAAAAAGCGGCACGATAAAATAGAGCGCACCGATCAGGTAAAAAAGCCAGGCCAGCCAACTCACTTGTCGTTTCATTTGAGCCACCGTTCTGAGATGCGCTGCAGCCACGTGTACCCCGTGATGCACACCGCCATGATCGCCACCATGCCCAGCGCCATGGCATACCCCAGGTTAGGGTTGCGCAGCACATCGCCGCGCATTTGGGCGCCGATCTCAATGGTGATGATGTTGAGTTGACCGCCAGTCAGGGCGTAGGCAGTGGCATAGGCGCCAAAGGCGTTGCCAAACAAAAGCAGAATCGTGCCCAGCAGCGACGGCATGAGGATCGGCAACCCGACGCGCCACCAGAATTGCCAGGTGCTGGCGCCCAGGTTCTCCGCGGCTTCGCGCCATTCCCGCCTCAACCCTTCGATGGCAGGCACCATGATCAGCAGCATCAGCGGAAACTGGAAATACATGTAGGTCAGGCTCAGTCCCAAGAAACTGTAGAGATTGAAGCCGGCGTCATAGACATCAATGCCCAGCACACTGCGCAAGAAGACCGTCACGAATCCCGTGCGCCCCAGCGTCGAGATAAAGGCGAAGGCAAGGGGCACGCCGGCAAAGTTGGAGGCTACACCGGCAAACGTGAGGGTGAAAGGGCGCAGCCAGCGCGGCAAATTGCCCATCGTGAGCGCATAGGCCATCATAAACCCCAGCAGCCCGCCGCCTAATGCCGTGAATGCGCTGATGCGGATGCTCAACCAGTAGGATTCGGGAATGGGCGGCGCAAAGAGGCCGGCGATGTTCGCCAAGGTGAACTCGCCTTCGACCGTGCGAAAACTGTCGATGAAGAGTGACGCCGATGGCAAAAAGATAAAGAAGATAGCGAACAGAAAGAAAGGCGCCAGCCCCAGCCAGGTCCAGGTCAGTCGCCGCCGCGGCGTGGCAGGTAAGGTGGTAGCCATCTAGGTGTGCGTCAAGCCTCCTGATTGGATAGGAAGGGATGAATGACGGATGCGCTCATAAAGAGCTGTCGGGTGACGGAGCGTCCGTCACCCGACAGGAACGACTACTTTGCTTCGGTGATTTCTGCGCCGACGACACTGTCCCAGTTTTCCACGATGACATTCTTGCCATCGACCAACTGCTGAACCGTGGGGAAGACGGCGCCTGAGACGTCAGGCAATTTGGCCGACAGTTCTTCGGGCACCACATTGCGGGCGCGCAGGTCAGCCTCGCGGATCGGGTGGCAGTATCCCTTCATCCACATCAACTGACCTTCGTCCGAGTAGAGATATTCCATCCACAGCTTGGCGGCGTTCGGATGGGGAGCGTAGGCGCTGATGGCTTGTACGTAGACGCCGGCCAGACGGGCATCGGTAGGCACCACCACCTCTACCGGCGGGTTGCCGTCAAACGAGTCGGCGCCGGCCAGGGCATTATAGTCCCACGTGATGCGCACGGGGGTCTCACCGCGGGCCACCAACGCATTGTTGGCAATGACCGGCACGAAGTTGCCTTTGCTGTTCAATTGCGCAAAGAAATCGAGTCCGGCGGTCGGGTCTTCCAACGTGCCGCCATTGGCGATGCTGACGTTTTGCACCGACAGAATCGCCTGATTGGAGGTGCGCGGGTCGCCCGAAAGTGCTACCTGCGCCTTATACTCGTCGTTCAGCAGGTCCGCCCACGTCTGCGGGCTGTTGGCCACCACGTCCTTATTGATCATGAAAGCCATGACGCCGTAGTAGTCCCCATACCAGTAGCCATCAGGGTCCTTGGCTTCGGCTGGGATCGTGTCCCAGGTGCTGACCTTATAAGGTTGGAGCAGACCTTCCTCCTTGGCCTGCGGGCCAAAGGCAAACCCAACGTCGATGACATCCGGCGCCTGAGGGCCTTTGTTGTCCTTGTTGGCCTTGATCGCTTCCAATTCGTCCCCTGAACCGGCGTCCGGGTTCAACTCATTGACCGTCAGGCCGTATTTGGCTTTGAACCCCTCGATCGCCTCACCGTAGTTGCACCAGTCGTGCGGTAAGGCAATGGTGGTCAGTTCGCCTTCGGCCTGCGCGGCGGCGACCAGCTCTTCCAGGCCAGCGGGCGCTTCTGCCGCCGGTGCGGCGGCGACAGCTTCGGTTGCCGGCGCTTCGGCGGCAGGCGCTACGGCTGCTGTACAGCCCGACAACGCCAACACCACGAGACCGATGAGCACGGAATACAGCAGGTGCTGCTTGCTTGCTTTCATACATGTTCTCCTTTTTTGAACTGCTTGAATGGTAGAGTTGTGAACGGAAAATGCACTGATTCCGATGGAGTCAGGGAAATGACCGAATTGGTTTCCTCGCTATGTCTGTTATGAACAAAAATTACGCGAGAAGACGCTGAATCCTATAATAGCTTCTACCACAGAACGTCCTATCTCCGCTAATAGCAGAATTTCTTGCAGGTTAATACATATCAACAAAAGAAATCGCACTGCCGTCGACGGCAGTGCGATTTCTTTTGTCCCCATTTTAACGAAGCGCGAGGGGCGCGTCCGCTGCTGCAGGCTCCCCAGCGCGGCTTGCTACTCGGCCAGTTCGTAGGTGATCTGCAGTTGCATCGTCAGGCGCAATTGACCAGGCTGAATCGGCGTGCGATCGGCGCCGCCCATACCGATCTGCAAGCTGCTGATCGAGTTGTTATAGAAGCCGCCCGCGGCGCCGACAACTTCGCTGATCGCCAGGATCTTGCCCACCTTCACGCCGTTGAGCATCGCCAGTTCCTCCGCCGTCGCTTTGGCGTTCTCGACCGCCAAAGCACGCGCCTCGGAGCGGACGGCAGTCGCATCGTCCAGCAAGAATTCGATGCCGTAGATGTTATTGGCGCCCGCCTTGATCGAAGCGTCCAGCACTTCGCCGACTTTGTCGAGGTCGCGGATGATCACTGTCACGGTGTTGCTGACGCGATACTGCACTTCCTCGTCGCTGACCGGCCCGCCCGAACCGTAGCGCTCCGCATACACATTGTAGCCGCTGGTCTGAATGTCTTCGCCGGGGATGCCCAGATCGGCCAATGTCGCCAGCAGTGCATCGACGATGCGGCTGTTTTCGGCCGCCGCCTCCTCAACGCTGGGGCGCAGCACTTCAACGCCGATATTGGTGCGCGCCACATTCGGCTCCATGTTGACCACGCCTTCGCCGACGACGGTGATGGTGCGGCTTGTGGCCGGCGCTGCGTCCTGTGCAAGCGCAACCGGTGTGTGCACCCAGGCCCCGCCCAGGATCGCGCCCGTCAGCAGTAACGCCGCGGCCAGCGCTACGAAGAGGATACGATGGATTGGTTTGGTGTTCATTGTGTCGTAATATCCTTTCATCATGGTTATCCAGCATGGACTCGCTGTCGTTTACGTGACGAAACAAGCCAGAAGATTGTTCCCGCTTTCTCCCCAAATTTGACACAAACGCCGTCATCGCCTATACTATTTCCCGTTGGCAGTGATCCTCGGTAGCTCAATCGGCAGAGCATCCGGCTGTTAACCGGACGGTTGTTAGTTCGAGTCTAACCCGGGGAGCCAAACAACTAAATCCCTCTCCTTGCAAGGAGAGGGATTTTTGTTGTCTCAAAACGACGTGTTGACCGCAAAACTATCCTAGGAAAATAGACCACGGATACGGCGGATGCACACGGATTACATCCGAACTTTTCCGTGCAAATCCGTCGCATCCACTGAATCCGTGGCCGATTAATAGTAAGCTGTGTAGTAATTACCGTCGCGTCAGAGGCATGTAGATAAAGCTGTCCAACGTGACGCCTGCGATGCGCGTCGCCACTTGCGCGCCGTCGGCAGCTACGTAGCTATTGACCCACGCCGTGTCCGACGTCGTCAGCGCCCCGCTTACCCGCGTCGACGGCGTTACGACGAAGCTGCGCCCGCCGATCACCCAGATGCTGTTGGCTGCGCCGGCAGCCATCACGCTGTCGTCCATGCTCTCAACTTCACCGATGTGGTCGTCGTCGCCGGCGCCCGGCGGCACTTCCGTCTCTATCTCACGGATCACGCGTTCGCCATTCACCATGCGATACTCGACCTTGACGTACGCGCCCACCGTAAACGCACCGTGGTCTTCCTTGAACTTGCTGCGCACTGTAGCGGAGAATTCAGTGCCGTTGACTACCCACAGCCCGACGTAGCCGGCGTCCGGCATGGAGTCGATGAAGCCCACGAAGGTTGCCTCTTCCTGTCCAGGCGCGCCCTGCGGGGACTTGAGTTTGATCTCTTTCGCCACACGCACGCCGTTGCTGTCTACCTTGAACTCGATCTTCACGGTCTCGCTGATCGCAAAGGTTCCGCCCTTGGCGTTCAGTTCGGTCTGCTCGGTGACGCTGTATTCCACACCAGCGACGACCCACGCACCGATCAGCCCGTTGGCCGGCAGTTGCTCGATCGTGCCGAAGGCGTGTCCTTCGTCGTGACCATTGCCGTGGTGTTCGCCGTCGTTATCGTCTTCCCAATCGGGCATCGCGGTCTTGATCTCGCGCGCCAGGAAAGAGCCATCCTGCAGGATATAGAACTCGATCTTGACGATCTCGCCGACCGTGAACGGGCCATTCTTTGTCTTGAATTCAGTGTCAGTCGTCGCCGTAAAAGTCAGCGTGCCCACTTCCCAGATGCCGACCAACTCCTGCGGGAAAGACTTTAATTCGCCGTACAGTTCGCCCCTCCCGATGACGCCGGCCGGCGGGGCGTCGTCGTCGTGATGGCCGTCGCATTTGTAGCTGCGCTCGGTTTCCATCTCGCGCACCGTGTCCGTCGCGCCGGCGGCCAGGTGAATCTTGACGCAGCGGCCGATGTCGAAGGCGCCATACTCCGCCTTAAGTTCGCTCTGCTCGGTTACGCTGTAAACCTGGCTGCTCACCGTCCACGCGCCCACCGTGCCGCTCATCGGCATGGCTTCGACAATGCCGTAGACTTCGGCGCCGTCATCGCCGTGATCATCTCCGCCGCGGTTGCAGTCAGACGGATTCTCACGCTCGATCTCATGTGCGGTCGTCGATCCCTGGGCCATCCAGTGAACCTTGACGCAGACGCCAGTGGTGATTTCGCCCCGCATCACATTCAACTGCGTTTGCTCAGTCACAACCACCGTCTTGCCGCCGATCACCCAATCGCCGATCTGGCCGCCCTCGGGCATCTGCTCGACGAGGCCATAAAAACTCGGTCGTTCGCCATTGTTCTCATTTGCCTGGCGAATGGCCGGCGTCCCATCCTGCACCACGGCAGTATCAGCCGCGCTTACGGGGCTGGTGTTCAGGGCGATCATCAATAACGTCAACATGGCGGCGGCAACTACCCACCAGCGATGTGATGACATACGGAATCTCAGTGACATTTTTGAATCCTCCAAGCGATTCTATTGATTGTTCGTCAACATCCTTTATCACAATGATGTTTCATCCTCTACGTATCAATAGAGAGCCTGAAGTGGGCAAAAAATACATAAACTAACCCAAGTTGCCACCTAAGGGCGGAAGATAGAGAAGATGGAGGAAGCCAGGACGAAGAGGATGGTCTTGAGTTCGAAGCCATCGGCCGTGACAGCGTGAATGTGTTTGGGCAGGAGGCGTT
>Ga0073899_10000443_pt1 | contig 38263 bp, 26 predicted proteins | sample KloWWTmetaKNB5Ph_FD_88975 | JGI IMG/M metagenome (GOLD analysis project Ga0073899, IMG submission 88975) | Active sludge microbial communities from Klosterneuburg, Austria, studying microevolution and ecology of nitrifiers - Klosterneuburg... | ecosystem: Engineered > WWTP > Aerobic digester >... | reverse complement strand
GCGCTTGGCCAGTCGAGTGCCGATGAGCTGGACCCGGACGCCGACGGCGACAGACACACGATGGAGAACGAAGAGCGATGAGCATGGTTGCAGGTCAGGAGCGGCCCGACGAGGACGCGTTTCGGGCCGAGGTGGTTGCCTGGCTCGATCAGCACGCGCCGCGCGACGATGCCGATGCGATGGTCGGCTCGCTCGGGCTCAGCGAACCCGGTGCACTAGAGCGTTACCTGACAAAGGCCAAAGCCTGGCAGCGCACCAAGTACGACCATGGGTGGGCGGCTCCCGGTTGGCCGGTGGCCGACGGCGGTCGTGGCCTCCCCCCAAACCTGGCGGCGATCTGGCGCGAGGAGGAAGGCAAGCGCAACATCACCAGCGTGATCTTCACGGTCAGCGTTGGGATGGCCGGGCCGGTGTTGTTGAACCACGGCACGGCGGCCCAGCGCCAGCGATTCATCGACCCGATGCTGCGCGGCGACGAGGTCTGGTGTCAGCTCTTCAGCGAACCCGATGCTGGGTCTGACTTGGCGGCGCTGCGCACCAGCGCGGTTCGCGATGGCGACCAGTTCATCGTCAACGGGCAAAAGGTGTGGAGCAGCGGGGCGCACTATTCGCAGTGGGGCATTCTGCTGGCGCGGACCAATTGGGATGTGCCCAAGCACCGTGGCATCACCTTCTTCGTCGTGGATATGGCCTCGCCGGGGATCGAGGTCCGTCCCCTCCGGCAGATCACCGGGGCGGCCGAATTCAACGAGGTCTACTTCCACGACGTGGCGATTCCTGTGGCCAACGTGGTCGGCCAGGTCGACGGCGGGTGGGGGCCGACGATGACGACGCTGACCCATGAACGCACGGTCATCGGGAGACGTCCAACCAAAGCCAGTGTCGCCGAGCTGGCCGCCTTGGCGGCCCATCACGGGCGCGGTGCCGATCCGCTAGTGCGGCAGCAGTTGGCCCGGGTGCACACGCAGATGGAGGTCATTCGCTGGCTCGGGGCCCGCACCCGGGCGCGACTCAGCCAGGGTGGTGAACCTGGTCCGGAGAGCTCGGTGATGAAGGTGGCGATGGCCACGTTGGTTTCGTGCGTCGGTGATCTGGGCGTGCAACTGCAAGGCGCAGCGGGAATGTTGGGCAAGCCCGACGCCGCCGACGACGGCAAATGGGTGACCAACTTCCTGGCGCAGTGGGGGTTCCGTATCGCTGGCGGTACCGACGAGATTCAGCGCAACACGATTGGCGAGCGGGTGCTCGGCCTGCCCGGCGAGCCGCGGCTCGACAAAGACGTACCGTTTCGGGACATTCCCCGATGACCCGTGCCCCGTTTCAGTTCGGCCAGGTCACCGGGGAAGACCGTCAGCGGTTCGTCAGCACGCCGCCGTACACGCTTGCCGAGGTGATCCGCGCCAGAGCCGACGACATGCACGTCGGGATGCGCTATCAGGATGAACAGTGGACCTACGCCGAGATGGTCGCCGCAGCCACCAACCGCGCTGGCCTGTTGTTGCAGATGCAACAACCGGGTCCTTTCCACGTCGGGATCCTGTTAGAGAACCTTCCCGAGGCCAACCTGTGGTTCGCCGCCACCGCCTTGGCCGGAGCGACCATCGTGCCGCTCAACCTGACCCGACGTGGCGCAGAGCTGGCCAGCGACATCGCCATGACCGACTGTCAGGTGCTGGTCACGGAGGCTCGCCACCTTGACCACTTAGGTCAGGAGACTCCGATCGCCCGTGAGCGGATAATCGACCTCACGGCCGCCGACTACGCCTTACGCATCGCCGCCGCGGCTGGCACCCCGCTCCCGGCGAGCGACCCCGACCCCCTCGACACGAGCCTGCTCGGGTTCACCTCGGGCAGCACGGCTGGGCCGAAGGCGTGCATCTTCACTCACCGGCGTCTGGTCGCCCGGGCGCGGGTGATGGTTCAGATTCTGGGTCTGACGGCGGATGATGCGATCTACGAAGTCATGCCCCTGTTTCACAACACGGGCGTGGCGATGTGCTGGCTGCCCGGATGGGTGGCCGGGTCGACCCACGTGATGCGTCCCAAGTTCTCGGCCTCGGCATTTCTGCCGGATGTGCGTCGCTATGGCGTGACCTTCTTTGCCTACGTCGGCAAAGTGTTGTCTTACATCCTGGCGACGTCAGAGGGCGACGACGACACCGATAATGGTCTGCTCAGAGCGATGGGCGTCGAGGGCAGCGCTCCCGACGTGGCCCGCTTTGCAGAACGATTCGACTGCGCGGTGCGCGACGCGTACGGCGCCACGGAAGGCGGGATCACCGTGCATCGCACACCGGACATGCCCGCAGGGGCCTTAGGCCGGCCGGTTTCCAACACGACGCGGATCGTCAATCCGGACAGTGGCAGAGAATGTGCGGTCGCCGAGTTGGACGTTCGTGGCCGACTGCTGAACCCCGATGAGGCGATCGGCGAAATGGTCGAGCGCGCCGACGTAGCCAGCTTCGAGGGCTACTACAACAACGATGCAGCGAACGCCGAACGGATCCGCGACGGCCTGTATTGGTCTGGTGACCTGGCGTATCGCGACCAGGACGGCTTGTATTGGTTTGCTGGACGTGGTGCCGACATGATCCGTGTCGACGGCGAGAATTTGGGCACCGCGCCGATCGAAGCGATCCTCGACCGCTATCCCGGGGTGGTCGCCTCGGCCGCCTACGCCACGCCGGCGGTGAATGGCTCCGACGACCTGATGGTGTGTCTGGAACTCGTTGGTGACGTCGCCCAGCGTGGCTTCGATCCGGCCGATTTTCGGGCGTTCCTGGATGCCCAACCCGACCTGAGCCCGAAGATGGTGCCGCGCTTTGTGCGTGTCACCGAATCGATGCCGATGACCGGCACCAGCAAGATCGACCGGAGGACCCTTCGTGCCGAGCGGTGGGCTACCGACGAACCGATCTGGTGGCGTCCGGAACGCAGCGACACCTTTGTCGCCTTGACTGCTGACGACGCTTCCGCACTTGCCGCCGAGGTCGTGAGGCGCGGCCGCGACTGGGGCGTAACGCCATCTCAAACTGCCCAGGAGGCACGCCGATGAGTCGCACTCGCGACCGCAGTCCCGTGATCGTTGGTATCGGCCTGTCCGATGCCCCGATCGCCCCGCACCTCAGTGCCGAGGAACACCACGCCCAGGCGCTCCAGCGCGCCCTGGCCGACTGCGGGATGGCCAAGGCCGATATCGACGGGTATGCGTCGGCGGCGATCGTCGGCGGTGACGCCGTGGCGATGGCCGAGTACCTGGGCATCGACCACCGCTGGATCGACGGCACGATGACCGGTGGATCAGCATTCGAGTTCCATGTCCAGCACGCCGCCGCAGCGATCCGCGATGGTGTCTGCGACACAGTGCTGATCACCTACGGCTCGGATTACTTCACCCGTCTGGGCCGAGCGTTGGGCACTGGGCATGGTGCCGCGGCGTCGACCCTGACCGGTCCAGCGATGTTCCACACCCCATACGGGCTGAGCTTGGTTGGTGCGTACGCGATGGTCGCCCAGCGGCACATGCATCAGTACGGAACGACCTCCGAACAATTGGCCGAGATCGCCGTCGGCGTGCGCGAGTTCGCCGGACTGAACTCCCACGCCCAGTACCGCGACCCGATCACCGTCGCCGATGTCCTTGCGTCGCGAATGATCGCTGATCCGCTTCATAAGTTGGACTGCTGCGTCGTGTCCGACGGCGGGGGAGCGGTGATCATGACCACCGCCGAACGAGCCGCCGATCTTCGCCAGCCAGGCGTTCACGTCCTCGCCGCAGGTGGGGCGCAAACCCACTGGAACATCTCGCAGATGCCCGACTTGACCACCTCGGCCGCCGCCCGCTTTGTCGACACGCTGTATGCCACCGCAGGGGTCACCCCGGCCGACATCGACACGATTCAGCTGTACGACAGCTTCACGATCACCGTGTTGCTGCTTCTGGAAGACCTTGGCTTTTGCCCGAAGGGTGAGGGTGGACGATTTGTCGAAGAGGGCCATCTGCGTCGCGGCGGACGACTGCCGATGAACACCGACGGCGGCGGGCTGTCGGCCAGCCATTCGGGAATGCGCGGCATCTTCTTGATCATCGAAGCGGTCCGCCAGTTGCGCGGCCAGGCCGGCGACATGCAGGTGCCGAACTGCGAAGTGGCCCTCGCCGCTGGTTCCGGAGGGTGGCTGTCGGCGATCGGCGCGGTCATTCTGGGCAAGGAGGCAGGGTGATGAACGACCTTCCGATCACGCCAATGGACGTCGTCGAGCTCGATCCAGCAGGGCGCCCGATGCCTGCCCCGGATGCATCATCGCAGCCGTTCTTCGCCGCGGCTGCGCGCGGCGAGCTGATCTATCAGCGCTGTCCAACCTGTGATCACGCCCAGCATTACCCGCGGATGATGTGTACCGCTTGCGCGGCAACTCCCCAGTGGCGGCGCGCCACGGGCGTTGGTCAGGTGTACAGCTTCACGGTGATCCGCCAGAACGGCCTGGCCCCGTTCAAGAACGAGCTGCCGTATGTGTTGGCCTTGGTCGAGCTTCCCGAAGGGGTTCGGATGATGGGCACGTTGACGGGCTGCGATCCCGGCGACGTGCGCATTGGCATGGCCGTCGAGGCCTACGCCGCCAAGCTGGCCGACGAGGTGGCCTTGGTGTACTGGCGACCGGTGGCGGGGGGATGACGAGCGCCGAGTTCGATGGCAGGGTGGCGCTGGTCACTGGGGCGGCTTCAGGCCTCGGCCGGCAGATTGCCATCCTGTTTGGCCAACGTGGCGCCGCCGTCGCCGTTGCCGATATCGACCGCACTGGTGCCGAAGCGGTCGTTGCCGAGTTGTCTGCCGGGGGAGCACGGGCCGAAGCATTCACCTTCGACGTCAGCGTCCCCGACGCGGCGGCACGGCTGGTGACCGATGTCGTGGCCGCGTTTGGCGGGTTGGACGCGGCGGTCAACAACGCGGCGATCGAGGGACCGTTCGCCGTGGCCCACACGACCTCGATCGATGACTGGCGACGAACGATCGATGTCAACTTGTCCGGCGCGTACTACTGCATGCGCGCCGAGCTGCAGCACATGGTCGCCGTCGGGCGTGGCGTGATCGTCAACGTCTCGTCGATCAACGGCCAGGTTGGCACAGCCCTGAGCGTGGCCTACACGGCCGCCAAGCACGGCGTGATCGGGATGACCAAGGCAGCTGCGCTCGAGTACGCGAAGCGCGGCATCCGCATCAATGCGCTGTGCCCGGGATGGATGGACACGCCGATGGTCCGCGACCGCGCCAGCGCCACGATGGGCACTGATCTACTGGCCCACGCTGCCAACGCAGTACCGATCGGCCGTGCCGCGCACCCCAGCGAGGTTGCCGAGGGCGCCCTGTGGCTGTGTAGCCCGGCGGCGTCATATATGACCGGTCAATGCCTGACGATCGACGGTGGCTACACCGCCGGTTGAAACCGCTCGGGCCGAAGGCGCGGCGGGAGCGGAAGTTTTGCGGGGAACGTCGAGTGCTAGATTGACGTCGATGTCAATTTTGCGGGAAGAGGCAGCGGTGCACGCACCGTCCCTCGATCAGTTCCGCGCCGAGGCGCGTGCCTGGCTGGCTGCCAACGCCGATGCGCTGCCGCGAATTGACCAGGCCCAACGCGACTTCCATGGGACGACGACGATGCTGCGTTCCCTACAGGCGGCCCTGTATGACGCCAATTTGGCGCAGATTGGCTGGCCCGCAGCTCTGGGTGGCCGCGGCGGCGACGCCCGCCATCGGGCGGTGCTCTACGAGGAACTCGCCCGGGCCGGATATCCCGAACGTGGCGCCTTCGAACACGTCGAGATCGTTGCCCCAGCATTGGCCAAGCACTGGGATCCGACCTCGTTTGCCCCGGTGCTCGGCGACCTTCTGCGCGGCACCGACCTGTGGTGCCAGGGCTTTTCCGAGCCCGATGCTGGCTCTGATCTGGCGGCGATGCGCACCCGCGCCGACGCGGTGGACGGCGGCTACCTGATCACCGGTCGAAAGATCTGGACCAGCTGGGCGTCGGAGTCGACGCGCTGCTTCGTGCTGGCGCGCAGCGGAACGCCCGAGTCACGCCATCGCGGACTGTCCGCCTTCTGCGTGCCGCTCAGTGCGCCAGGTGTGGACGTCAATGTCATCCGCCAAGCCAACGGCGAGGACGAACTTGCCGAAGTCAGCTTCGACGGGGTGTTCGTTCCAACTGCTGACCGAATCGGCGACGAGGGCACTGGTTGGCAGTTCGCCTTAGACGTCCTGGCCTGTGAACGCAGCGCATTTGTCTGGGTCCGCCAGCTGCAACTGATCGCAGGAGCGCAGCGGTTGCTCGGCGAGGCCACCGATGTCGCCGCGGCCAAGACCACCGAGCTCAGCGAGGTTCTGCTGGATCTGTACGCGCTGCGCAGCGCTGCTGCGGTCGCAGTGACGGCGTTGGCTGACGGCACGTTTCAAGGCCCCGATGCGGCCCCGATGAAGGTCATGCTGACTCGCGCCGAGCAGCGTCTGTATGACACGGCGTTGAGCGTCTTTGGGCCACGCCTGGCCTTGGGTATCGGTTTCGACGACGTCCATCACTGGCAGTCCGGGTACCTGTTTTCGCGTGCCGTGTCAATCTATGGCGGCACCCGCCAGATCCAGTTGACGACGATCGCCCGCTTCCTGTTGGGCATGGGCGGCAATCCGCCGCCGGAACAGCTCGACGAGATGGTCGCCGCAGCGAGCGGCGTGCTGGCCCGTACGCCCAGCGGGCGTGGAGCGCTGAATGAGCTGGAGTGGTCGGCGGCGATCGATCACGACGACCCAGCCTGGATGGCGATGCTTGGCGCGCTGTTCCGCGCCCACGGTCGCACGTTGGCCAACACCCCCGCGCTCAGTGAGTTGATCGCCGCCCAACTGCTCGACAATGCAGACGGGTCAGCCATTGCCGCGTTCGTGGGTTTCGGGCCCGACGGGCGGGCCCGAAACCCACGAATCGCCGAGGACCGGGCGGGGCACCTCGCCGTCGTGGTCCCGGCGGGAGTCCAGGGGTACCAGCGCTGCCTGGTGCCCACCGCCGGTGGGTATGCGGTGGTTCCCGTCGCCGCGCTGACGCTGGGCGACGCGGCCGCGTTCGACGATGGTCTGGTGCAGCTGGCATCGGTCGCCGTCGACGCGTTGGAGTCCGTCGCCGTCGATCCCCGGCGCGTTGCTCTGGCTACAGCGGTGTCGAGGATCGCCATTGCCCACGAGATTCTTGGCGCCTGCGAGCGGATGATGACCATCGCCGTGCAGTACTGCGCCGACCGCAAGCAGTTCGACGCCCCAATCGGCTCGTTCCAAGCCGTGCAGCACCTGCTTGCCGAGGCCGAGGTGGACATGCGCGGTCTGCGCTTTGCCTGCGCGGCCACGGTACGGCGCGGCGTGGGTGATGTCGACGACGTTCAACGCGCCGCTCGGTTGCTGAAGGCGCTTGCCGGGCGTGTCGCCCAGCGCGTCGGCCAGGCGACGCTGCAATCGTTTGGCGCGATCGGATTTACCTGGGAACACGATCATCATCGATTCCTGCGGCGCACGCTGACGCTCGACGCGTTGAGTGGCAGCCTGGATGAGTTGCGCGCCGAATTGGTCGCCGATGGGCGTGTCAACGGGGTGTTCAATCCAGAGATGTTTGCCACCGCTGCCGGGGCCGGTACGGTCGATGGAGCGCCGTCATGATCTACTCGGAAACCGATGAGCAGCGCGACTTTCGCGCCAGGGCCAGCAAGTGGCTGCGCGCCAACGTGCCCAAGGAGCACCGCCCGCCCGGTTCGGGCCCAGGTCCGCGCCAGTTCGATCTTGCCTGGCAGCGTCGCCAATACGAGGGCGGATGGGCAGGGGTGGCCTGGCCTCGGGAGTACGGCGGCCTGGGGTTGCCTGCCGAGCTGCAGGTGATCTGGTACGAGGAATATGCCCGCGCTGGGGGCCCCGATGTCGGCTGTTGTTTCGTTGGGTTGAATCACGGTGGTCCGACCTTGATTGCCCGCGGTACCGAAGATCAGAAGGCCAAGCACTTGCCGCGCATCCTGGCTGGCGAGGAGGCCTGGTGTCAGGGCTTTTCCGAGCCCGACGCTGGCAGCGACCTAGCGTCGCTGCGTACCCGGGCGATCCGTGATGGCGACGACCTGGTCGTGACCGGGCAGAAGATCTGGACCAGTTATGCGGACTCCGCCGACTACATCGAGTTGCTGGTCCGAAGCACCCAAGGCGACAAGAAGCACCAAGGGATCACCTGGCTGATCGGCGACATGACGGCACCCGGCATCGAGGTTCGCCCGATCGAGACCATCGCTGGCGGCGGTCACTTCGCCGAGGTGTTCTTCGACGAAGCTCGCTTCCCGGTGACGTCGGTGGTCGGCGAGATCGATGGCGGCTGGTCGGTGACGCTGACGACACTGTCGTTCGAACGAGGCACGGCGTTTATCGCCGAGCAGATGCGCCTGGCGCAGGTGGTCGCCGATCTGTGCAAGGTCGCCGCCGAGACACCATCGCCGGGCTGGGCTGCGCAGACGATGCTTGACCGTGACGACATCCGCCAGCGGCTCGGGCGGGCACTGGCTGCCTGCGAGGCATTGCGTGCCCTCACCTATCAGCTGGTCTCGCGCAGTGAGCAGGCCATCGGCCCGATCCCCGATGGCTCGCTGGTGCGCGCCTGGTTCTCCACACTGGCCCAAGAGGTCTGCGAATTGGCCTTCGAAATGCGCGGCTGGAGCGGTCTCACCCGCACCAGCGATCCAATCACGCATCGCGACTGGGTCCACGAATACCTGTGGAGCTTCCAGGAGACGATCGGCGGCGGGACGCTCGAAATCCAGAAGAACATCGTTGGCGAACGTCTGCTCGGGCTGCCGCGATGATCCGCCAGCACACCGCCGACGGCGTTACCACGCTGACGATCGATGCCCCGGCGACGCGCAATGCATTCACGGCGCAAATGGTTGGCGAGTTGCTCGATGCAGTCGAGGCCTCGGGGGCTGACGACGATGTCAAGGCGGTCGTGGTGCGCGCCCAGGGTGCACACTTCTCCTCGGGCTTCAACGTCAGCGACCCGCGCGACTTCGAAGGTGCGCCGGGGGACAGCCGACGGAGCCGCTTGGCGGCAATCACCGAGAAGTCCGAATGGATGCGCCGCCTGCTGGGCGCACCAAAGCCGTTGGTCGTCGTCGTGCGCGGTTCGTGTATCGGTATCGCCACGTACCTTGCCGTGCTGGCCGACTTCACGGTGGCAGCAACCGACGCCAGTTTCGGGTTGCCCGAAGAACGTTTCGGCTCCGCTGGGGCGACGTGGATCTACCCGTTCTTGATCCGCGAGATCGGCATCAAGCGGGCCACCGAGATGGTGATGACCGGGCGGCGCTATTCCGGCGACGAGATGGCCCGGCTTGGCCTGGTGACCCGCGCCGTCGATGCAGCGGCGCTGGACGACTCGGCTGCACAGCTAACGAACGCGTTGTGCAGCCTGCCGCGCGAAGGCATCGCCATCAATCGCGCTGTCAAGCGACTGTCGCTCGATGTGATTGGCCATACGTCCTCGTTTGGCTTTCACGCTGCGCTTCATCCGCTGGCTGAACGGATGCAGCGCGAGGACGATGAGTTCAACTTCATGGCACACGCCGCCGAACACGGGATGAAGGCGGCGATCGAGGAGCGAAACCGGCGCTTTGCCGGAGATTGGTGGGGCTGGTGACCAGCGCAACGAATGATTCTGCTGATGTGTTGATCGTCGAGTCCGACGGCCCGGTTCGTGTCGTCGTGTTGAATCGACCGAACGAACTGAACGCAGCGAATGCCGCGTTACACAAACGCATCGCCGAGGTGTGGGATGAACTCCGCGCCGATCGCCAATGTCGCGTGGTGGTGGTGACCGGGGCCGGACGGGCCTTCTGCGCGGGTGGTGATCTGAACCTGCTGGCCGAGATGAACACCGACGCTGACTACCGCGAGCAAATCCTCGACGAGGCGCGCACGATCGTCCATTCGATGGTTCGTTTCCCACATCCTGTGATCGCCGCGGTCAACGGGCCGGCGGTCGGGCTCGGATGCAGTCTGGCTGCGCTCAGCGACATCGTCCTGCTCGATGAGCGGGCGTATTTCAGCGACCCGCATGTTTCCGTTGGCCTGGTTGCCGCCGATGGCGGCGCCTTGTTGTGGCCATCGCTGATGAGCATCGTGCGCGCCAAGGAGTACCTGTACACCGGGGACCGAATTCCCGCCAAGGAAGCGGTCGAGTTCGGGCTGGCCAACCGGGTGGTCGCTGAAGGCACCGTGCGCGATGAAGCGCTGGCCCTCGCCGAACGACTGGCCAAGCAGCCGGTGATGGCGCTGCGCGAAACGAAACGGGCCATCAACCGCCACCTCGAACGTGCCGTGCTGGACATCCTGGATCTGGCCATCAACGCCGAAGCAGCCACCTCGGCCAGTGCCGAACACGGCGAGATCATCGCCCGGATGCGCAAGCGGTCCGAAGCGAAGAGCTGAACGGCGACGTCATGATCGACATGCTCCCCGACGAACTGCAGACCGAGATCGCAGCAGTCGCCGACCGGATGGCCGCCTCGATCGCCGGCATGTCGGCGGTCAACGTCGCTTCCACGAAATGGCGCGAACTTGCCGATGTTGGTGTGTTTGGTGTCGGCTTGGCCGAAACCGTCGGCGGCGCGGGTGGCGGTGCGCGCGCCGAGGTCCTGGTCTGCGAACGTTTTGGGGTGCACCTCGCCCCAGTGGGCATCGTTGCCGCAATCGTTGCCGCTCATGCGCTCACGAACGCCGACAATCCAGCAGCTGCCGATGTGCTGGCCGGAACACGACGCGTCGCTCTCGCGGTACGCGCCGAGGGTGCAGTGATCGCCATCGATGCGGATCCCGGTGACGATGGCTTGATCGTGCTGATCGATGGCGAGGTGGTGTCGATCCACCACGCCAACGGATCGATCCAGCGTGACTCGACCGATGCCGGGACGGTGCTGTCGACCGTCGACATCGAGGACGCCGACACCGCCGATCCCTCCGGGGCCGCAGCGGCGCGTGCCCGGCTGCTGCTGGCCGCGATGGCTGTCGGGGTCTCGATCTGCGCACGCGACCGAGCGGTGGACTACGCCAAGAATCGTCGCCAGTTCTCCAAGCCGATCGGCACGTTTCAGGCGATCAAACATCGCTGTGTCGATATGGCGACACGCACCGAGGCGGCCCTTGCCCTGGTGCGCTTGACGGCGATGCGGCTCGACGACGGCGATCTGGATGCCGCAGCGGTCGCCGCGGCGAACGGTCTTGCCATGGAAGCGGCACGGCGCAACGCCGCCGCAGCGATCCAGGTGCATGGCGGGATCGGTTTCACGGCCGAGGCCGGGATCGACCGGCTGCTGCATCGCGCCTGGCTGCTGGACAATCTGAGCGGCACCGCGGCAGCACAGTTCGAATCCGTCCTCCAACGATCACTACAACACAACCACCAACGCTCGTACCAAGGAGCAACACCATGACCGATGTACTCACCCAACTGATCGACGGCGAGATCGTTGCCGCCTCCGACGGTGGAACGTTCCCGAATATCAATCCGACGACGCTGGAGGTGATCGGCAATGCCCCGGCGGCCACCGCCGACGATATGGATCGGGCGATCGCCGCGGCGCGGCGGGCGTTCGACCAGACCACGTGGTCGACCGACCACCAGTTTCGTAAGCACTGCCTGTTGCAGCTCGCTGATGTGCTGCAAAGCGAGCGCGAGGAGTTTCGCGCCGAGCTGATCGCCGAGGTCGGCGCGCCGCTGATGTTGACCTACGGCCCGCAGCTCGATGCCGCGATGAACGAGGCGTTCACCTGGCCAGCCCACGCGATCGATACCTTCCCGTGGGTTCGCGACGGGGGAGTGGTCAATGTCTTCGGCGGTGATTCGCACCTCAGCATCGAACAGGAAGCGGTTGGCGTGGTCGCCGCGATCGCTCCGTGGAACTACCCGTTCGAGATCCTCGCCAGCAAGATTGGCCAGGCACTTGCCGCAGGCAACACGATGGTGATCAAGCCAGCCCCCGATACGCCGTTCAGTGCCCTGCGCATCGCCCGCCTGGCGGCGAAGACCGATATCCCGGCCGGTGTGCTGAACGTTGTGACGCCAAGCGAGACGCAGATCGCGGCCCGCTTGCTGACCGATCCGCGTGTCGACTTGGTGTCGTTCACCGGCTCGACGGCCACTGGACAGCGGATCATGGAGGCCGGTGCGGCCACCTTCAAGCGCGTCTTCCTGGAACTGGGCGGCAAGTCGGCGATGATTGTCCTGGACGACGCCGACTTCCCATCGGTGGTCCCCGGCGCCGGGTTCATCGCCGCGCACGCAGGCCAGGGGTGCGCGATGTTCACCCGTCTGCTGCTGCCGCGCAGTCGGTACGACGAGGGTGTCGAGCTGGTCGCCGCGGCGATGCAAGGGATGAAGGTCGGCGATCCGCGCGACGCCAGTGTGCTGTGTGGACCGGTGATCAACGAGCGTCAGCGCGACCGCGTTCGCGGCTACATCCAGACGGGTATCGACGAAGGGGCGCGTCTGGTCTTCGGCGGGCTCAATCACCCCGATGTGGGCGACCTACCGGGCTGGTTCGTTCAGCCGACCGTGTTCGCCGACGTCGAGAACTCGATGAGGATCGCTCAAGAGGAGATCTTTGGACCCGTCCTTGCGGTGATCGCCTACGAGGACGATGACGACGCGGTGCGCATTGCCAACGAGTCGATCTATGGCTTGTCTGGCGGGGTCAGCGGCTCGCCCGAGCGGGCGATGGCCGTCGCCAAGCGGATCCGCGCCGGGTCGGTCACGGTAAACGGTGGGGGGTATTTTCACCCGAGCGCCCCGTTCGGCGGGTTCAAATCCAGCGGAATCGGTCGTCAAGGCGGCCTCGAAGGCTTCCACCAGTACCTCGAGACGAAAACAATCGCCACGCCGGCGGGCTAATGCGCATCATTACTCATGGGTAACCCCATGGGGTACCCTGAATCTATCAGCCGGGTCTCGGGCGATGTCGTTGCTGGCCCTCAGGCCTCCGGCGGATCCCTCGTCCGAGCAGATTCATAAATTTGCTGGAGCGCCCCTGTCCACCTCCATCAATCTCATGCGCGGCGCGCTGTTCCTCCTTCAGTATCCCGCTCCCATCGCGACGAGTTACTTAAATATGACTTAAGTAAGACTGAATGGCCAGATCTAATGGTTGATGACATCAACTAGCTCGGCCACAAATGGCCCCTGACCTGCGGTTGTAGCCTCGCAGAGGGGCGGATTGCGCCAGAGATTTTGACAAAAATTGGAAATCTGCGTCATGTAGCGCAGCGTGTGATGTCCATAGACTCGACGACGGAGAAGGGTGGCTTTGCTCGATAGCTCCAGCTTGCAGGCGGATGCCAGCTTTGACGAGAGGACGTAGGTCAGCGATGAACCTGGGTGGACGCGGAATCGTGGCACGGTGTGGCGCTACGGCGCATACCTTCGCTGCGTTCGCCGTTTCCGGTCCTTGCATCTCGATGTGCCTCCGCCATACCGCTCAGCGAGCCACCATCGACGCTCTGTTCACCACCGACCACACCGCTCCGGGGCCGTGATGGAACACGGATCTGTCGTTGCTCCACGCCGCGGCCGTAGGACGCTCGCGTCGTGGACGCGGTTGCTGTTGATCGCCGTGCTGACCGTGAGCACCTGGATCGTCGCCACCCCGGCAACCGCCTTTGTGCCCGGGGTGTACGAGCCTGCCGCTGGCGACCAGGCCCCGGTGACGGCGACGCTGACGCATAACCGGATCTCCCCATTGACGGGATCGGTGCCGGCTGGCGGGGAGACGTTCAACTACACGGGCACGTTTGGTATCTCCGGTACACCGCTGTCTACCGCTACCACCACGACCATCAAGCTGTTTGCCGATAGCAACGCGCCGTTCAACGCGGTACCGGCGACGATCACGCTGAACGGAACGGCGATCACGCCAACGACAGCCAACTGCACGGCTTCGGTGTGCACCTACACGTTTTCCAATCTCGCGCCCGGCTCGCTCGTGATCAACAAGCAGGCGGTGCTGGCCACAGGGTTGCCCGCGGGCACGGTGATCATGGCATCGGCCGACGTCGGCGTAAAGACGACACCGGATGTCAAGTTGGTCAACGTCTCGGCGACTCCAATTCCGGCCGGTCAGTGCTCTGGGACGTACACGTTCGTCCAACGCGTTGGCGGCAGCGGCGCCTGGCTGGTGGACATGAAATTCGGCGACCTCAGCGGCCAGGGCAAGGTCGGCCTGACCGCCGATGGCGACACCGTGCTGCGCGCCTGGAACACCCCAGGGTTGCCGGCTGGCAGCGACACGATCAAGTTCGTCGACGTCAACAACAACAACAACGACATCACCCTTGCGGTGATGGCCAACGCGACCTATAACTCCAACGATCCGAGTTCGCCGACCTACTCGGCACTTGCTGATGGTGGAGCCGGCCAGTACGCCAACACCCGCTGGACCGACGCGTTGAACTGGTCCTACGACCCGTCATCGTGGACCGGCAATACCTGGCTACCCGCAGGCACGATGATCACGGTCACCCGTGCCGTCACCTATCAGAACTGTGTTCCTGGTGGCTTCACCACCGACGGTGATACCTCTCGCTTGTTCGGGATTTCGACCGAGATCGCCCGGCCGACCACGGACCTCCACGCATCGGCGTACGACGTGTTCAGTACTCCTGGATACGTACCGCCGGCGTCGTGTGCATCCAGCATCTATGTCAGCTCCAATCTGGCCAGCGCCAGCACCGCCTTCTACAGGTGGAACCCGTCAGTGAGCAAGGCCGGCGTGGGCAGCGTGACGCCGCGCGTCGACGCGATCGCGGCGACAGTCGACCACCCAAGCTGGATCTATAACGCGCAACAAAACGGTTCGCTCGCCGTGTGGGATACCTCAACCCTGGCGCCGGTTCCAGGTACGGGATCGACCGCTGCGCCGGCGGGCATCACCATCTCGACCTTCAACGCCTTGGCCTTCGCCCCGGACGGCTCGCTGTGGGGCGCGAGTTCAGGCAACTTGTATTACCTCGACGCCACCCAGGTCAGTCAGTTCCTTGCCGGGTCAGCCGTCACGTGGAACTCTGGCACCAACACGCTCCGCCGGCAGACCCTTTCAGGGACGAACATCACCGCGACGTACGCGATTGCTGACATGGCGTTTGACGGCGACGGCAACCTCTGGATGATCGGCAGTGAGACGTCACTGAATAACAAGACGCAGTACATCGGCATGCTTACTCCGAGCCAGTTGAAGAACTATTCAAGCGGCGCCATCCATTACTTCACCAGTTGGGTGGACGTCGGAACGCTCGGCGACCAGGCACCCCGCGGCCTGGCCTTCTTGGGTGACAAGATGTATATCGGCGCTGGTATCACGGCCGCTGGCACTGGTCTGTATGAGGTCTATTGGAAGAGCATCACGACCTGGCAGACCACACCAAGTCCGATCCTTTCTGCCAACCTGTATTCGGCGTCGTCGACGCCGAATAGCATTCCGAACCCATCGGACTTTGCCTCGTGTGCGTTCCCCAAGAAGAACGACGTACCGCCGCCGAGTGGTCCGGCGTACAAGGTCCAAAAGGTCGTGATCAATGCCGACGGCTCGATCGCGCCGCCTGGGACGGCATCCACCGCTGGATCGACCAGCACGACGCGCACGATCAATGCCGATGGCACGGTGACGATCGACTACCTCGTGACGGTTACCGCGGTGGGAACGACGGCAGGGAGTTTCCCGCCGATCACAGACAACGTCACGGTGCCTGCTGGCTTCACCGTCAACCAACTGCTGCTCAACGGCACCGCCCAGGCGAGCACGTCAAGCTTCACGATCCCCAGTGCGGCGCTCGATCCGCTGGGCACGGATCCGCTCACCGCACCGATCTCGCGGACGTACAAGGTGACGATCAAAGCCACCGCGGCCAACCTGAGCACGGTCAACTGGACAACCGCGTCGACGTGTAATACCACGGGTGCCGGAACACCGAGTGCTGGAGGCTTCTTCAACCTCGTCACGATGACGGGCGACGTCGACCTGCCGAACAACAACGATGCCTGCGCCCCGGTTTCCCCTCCCGGTACTGCCAGCCTCGGACTGATCAAGACGATCGTCGACGCCAATGGCAACGTGATCAGCTCGAAGGCGGCTGATGCCCAGTACTTCACGCTGATGGCGGCCGGGCCGCTGGAGACCTCGGGATCGCAGAACGGTGGCGTCTTGCTGCAAGGTTCGTCGAGTACAAGCGGAGCAACCGTCGGACCGTGGTCGGTGGTGCCGGGCACGTACCAGCTCAGCGAACAGCCGAAGGATGGCGGCACTACCACGGGCGGCTACACGTTCGGCACGTGGACGTGCCTCAACGGGGCGACTCCGGTGCCGGTCGATCCGGCGACCAACCAGATCACGGTTGCAACCGGGATGAACATCACCTGCACGGTGACGAACACTCCCAAGCCGGTGGTGTACGTGGTCAAGAACGCGACGACACCGATCGCTGGCAACACGCACATCGGCACAACCGTTACCCCGGCTTCCGACGGAACGTTTACTGCCAATTACACGATCACCGTCACCAGCATGTCGAACTTCATCTCCAACACGGGACCGATCAACGACTACTTCACCCCGCCGCCGGGCACCGTGTGGGACGGCATCAAGACGGCGACGATCACCTTCGTTCCTGGCACTACCGGTGCCACGCTGGCCAACCCGAAGACCACGGCTACGCAGATCGAGTTGCAGAACGGCGCCACCCTGGCGACCTCGATCCTCAAGCTCCCGGCGAACGCCTCTGTCAGCTTCACGATCTCGATTCCACTGAAGCTGGACGACACCGTCGCCCCTGGACAAACGCTTCCCAACTCTCAGCTGTTCGGCGACAACTTGGCGTCGTGTAACTCGCTGACTTCGCCGACCAACGTGCCGTACACGAACACCCAAACGGGCATCCCCAACGTGGTCAACCTGACCGGCGAGTACCTGGGGTACAACGATGTGCCGCTGCCCGACAACATCGCCTGTATCCCGGTGAAGCGCGTTGGCTACACCGTCGCCAAGACCACCACTCAGGGCCCGATCGTGCTCAATCCCGGGGACACCACGGTGTCGATCACCTACACGGTGACCACCACGAACACTGGCACCGCCACCGGCACCACTCCGCCCGTGTACGACACCCCCGTCGTCCCGGCCGGGTTCACGCTCAGCTCGGTGGTTGTCGACGGCACGACGGTGACCGCAGGCGCCAACGGCTACACCGTGACGGCCGGCGACACGCTGGCCCCGGGGGCGACCAAGGCGCACACGGTGGTCGTCACCTTCACCGTGAATCAAACGCAGATCAACCGCACCGACCTGTCCACCTGCAACACGTCGGCCACACCGGACTCCACCAAGGGCATCTACAACTCGGTGGCGATGTTGGACGATGGCGATGGTGCGGACAACAACGACGCCTGTGTGCCGGTCACCGTGCGCGAGTTTGCCGTTGCCAAGTCCACGTCGCAGGGTCCGATCACGCTGACCGCCAACCAGACCTCGGTGTCGATCAGCTACACCGTCGCCGTTTCGAACACCGGCAACGAGGCGGGCACCTCGCCGCCGGTGTACGACCTGCCGCGGGTCCCGGCCGGCTTCACGCTGACGTCGGTGACGGTGGACGGTGTGACCACGGCAGCCAATCCGGATCAGACCTACACCGTGACCGCCGGCGATGCACTCGCCGCCCCGCCGGCCGCTGGCAGCACGATCGGTCACATCGTTGTCGTCACCTACGCCATCGATCAGGCGCAGACCGACTCGGCAACGTTGGGCACCTGCGATACGGCGACACCCAATCCGCTGCTGGGTGTGTTCAACAGCGTGTCGATGAGCGGCGACAGCGACGTCACCAACAACCATGTCTGCGTTCCGGTGACCCTGCCGAAGAAGACCTTCCAGATTCACAAGTTCTCGCGCCATTGCGACGTGGGGCAGTCGACGTGCGACCTCAACGGGGCAGCCTTCGCCCTGTACAACGTCGATCCGGCGACCGACCCGAACGCTCAGCCGATTACCGACGGCATCACGGTCGACCCGGCCAACGGTTCGATGTTTACCTCGGTGCCGCTCAGCATCCCGCAGACCTATTGGCTGGTCGAGACACAGGCTCCGCCCGGGTTCAGTCTGCTCGCCCAGTCGATCAAGTTCGAACTCAGCGGGTCGGGGATCACGATCCTGTCCGGTGGGTCGGCCGACATCGTCGTCTCCTCGTCCAACGCGTTCCTGTTCGAGATCGAGAACAACCCGAACGCAGCACTTCCTGAAGCCGGCGGTTCCGGTCACCTTTCGTATGCGTTGGCCGGGCTGGCGATGTTGCTTGCCGGCCTGGCCTTCCAAACCAAGAACTCACGGTCACGGAGTCGCCATGCGACGTCATGACCGGAGTCGAGATCCCAACCGTGGGATCCCCGTTCCCCCAACAAACAAACAACACTCTTGGAGGAGTGAGATCATGCGAATGAAGTCCATTCATCGGGCTCTTGCAGGTGCGGCGGCGGCCGCCCTGTTGGGCCTGGGACTCAGCGTCCCCGTGACGCAAGCCCAAACCACGCCACCGCCGAATACGGCGGAAATCAACCCAGCGACCACGGTGTCGCTGACCGTCCACAAGCACGAGGGTCCGGCGGTCAACTGCCCGAACGACGGCACCGACCAGTCGGCGTGTGTGACAGCGGCTGGGTCGGCCGCCTTGGCTGGTGCCGAGTTCAGCGCGACGCCTGTCCTGTGGGATCAAGACGGTACGGGTACGACGTACTCGCCCGTGGCGATCGACCTGTCGACCGCCCAGGGTTGGGCGCTGGCGTCCGACTTCATCGCCCATTGGACCGGGTCGACGACGTTGCCAACACCGACGTCGCCGCTCACCGGCACCTACAGCTGGGGCACACCGATCGCTTCGGCGGCCACGAACGCCAGCGGGATCACCACGTTCACCACGGGGATGACCCAGACGTTGTACGTGGTCAAGGAGACCAAGGCGCCGACCGCGTCGACCGGCGCGGCCTACACGATGGCCAGCCCGTTCGCCATCACTCTGCCGCGCTCGACCACCGACGGTAAGTCGTGGATCTACGACGTGCACGTGTTCCCCAAGAACATGAAGTCGACGGCCAGCAAGGTCGTGATTGACGACCGCACCGCGGGCGTGGACAGCGGCACCTCGGCGAGCAACACGGTCACCTACAAGGTGACGACCTCGATCGAGCCTGGCTACGTCCAGTCGACGGCCACTAGCGGAACGGTCCTGACGAAATACCAGGTGTACGACACCTTCGACGCTCGTCTGACCCCGCCGACCGCCGCTCAGGTGGTTGTGCAGATCACCACCGCGACGGGAACCCCGACGACGCTGGCGTTGACCACCGACTACACGGTCACCGTGTCTGGCCAGAAGGTCACCGTCGATTTCACCACGACGGGTCTCGACAAGCTGGTTGCGGCGAAGGCTGCTGACTCCACCGCTCAGGTGTTGACCACCTTCCCGACCACGCTGACCGACTCGCACTGCTACGCGGCTCCGGTGACGGCACCGCAGATCGAGTGCTCCGCCACGATGACCGATGGCGTGATCAAGAACACCGCCTACTTCGTACCCAGCCAGTTCGCCGTCGACGCCCAGGGCAACCCGGTCGGCACCCCGACGAACACGGTCGAGTCGAAGTACAACAACGTCAAGATCCTCAAGCAGAACAGCGCGGACACCACCAAGCTGCTGACCGGTGCCGAGTTCGAGCTGTACCAGATCAGTGGCACGACGTGCTCGGCGACCACCCTTGCTGCGGAACTGGCAGCTAGCCCGATCACCGCGTTCAAGATCGACACGGCGATCACCGACGCCACCGGCGAAATCCTGTGGCCGAGCCTGAAAACCTCGTCTCGGTACAACGACTCGGTGACCTCGACGAACCGCAACTACTGCATCGTCGAAATCACCCCGCCACCCGGGTACATGATGCCGGCCAATCCGTACACATACTTCAACCTGCCCGACCCGACGGCTGGCGTGCTGGCGTTCGAGGTGGAGATCACCAACGTGGAAGAGCCTGGCAACGAGCTGCCGTTGACCGGTGGCGCTGGCGTGGCCGCGATCAGCATCTTTGGTTTGCTGCTGATCGGCGGTGGCCTCGGGTACTACATCATCACGACGCGGCGTCGTCGCGAGGCGGACAATCACTGATCAGTCCTCGGACTGATCAGCTGAACTGATCACTCCTCCATTCGACGGTGGGGGAGGGTCCGACGGTTCAATCCGACGGGTCCTTCCCCACCATCCGAGGGGGCGAGCGTCCAGACAGCAGTCAGACATGACCCAAACGCTTCAGCAAGCACCACCAACGAAACCACCCGGGCCCGGCCCGACGGCATCTTCGATACCGTCCGGACGTCCGCGCGGGTCCGCGGCCCCACGACGACGCCGTCGCCAGTGGCCGCATCGGTTGATCGTGGTCGTGCTCATCCTGCTGGCGCGGTCGTCGTCGCCTACCCAATCGGGGCGACCTATTACAACAACTATCTGCAGACCACAGCGGCCAAGCAGTACACAAACGAGGTCCGTAGCGCAGAACCACAAACCCTGCAGGATCAGCTGGCTGCCGCAGCGCGGTACAACGCGGCACTCACGCCAGGGGTTCTGAAGGATCCGTGGACGGAGGATGGCGGCACGTTCAGCGCCGACTACCAGGCCTACTTGAAAGAGCTGGCGCTGTTCAGCTCGATGGCTCGGTTGCGGATCCCCGGGATCCGTGTCGATCTGCCGGTGTACCACGGCACATCCGACGACACCCTGGCTCGCGGCATCGGCCACCTGTTCGGAACGGCGCTCCCCATCGGCGGCGCAGGGACGCACTCGGTGCTCACCGGGCACAGCTCACTGGCGACCGCGACGATGTTCGATCATCTGCACGAACTGAAGATTGGAGACACCTTCTACATCGACGTCTATGGCGAGACCCATGGGTATCAGGTCGACAAGATCAGCACCGTGCTGCCCGACCAGTTCGACGAACTGGGGACGTTGGCCGGCGAGGATCACGTCACCTTGGTCACCTGCACGCCATATGCCGTCAACAGCCACCGCCTGTTAGTGCGTGGCATCCGAATGCCCGATGCGCAAGTAGCGGCCAGCGCACCATCACCAACGGCGACACCATTGGTGACCTGGAGGATCGAGTCGTGGATGGTTCCACGCCTGATCATTGCCGGGATCGCGCTGGCGCTCCTGGCCCTGCTGCTGACCAGCTGGCTGGTCGGCGATCTACGCCGCCGAGCACGTCGGAAGCGACACGGAATAGCGACATGACCATGGTCCGCACGGACTCCAGCGAGGAGAGGAGGTGACGATGCATATCGAACCAAAGAGATCACCTGCAAGCAGACGACCGCGGCGAGTGCCCGGCAAACGGGCCAGCCTGTGGATCAGCGCGCTCATACTGGCCACGCTGGGGCTGACGATGGCCAGCGGTTCGGCCGCGGCCAGCGGCGATGCGCCGTTCTCCGCCACGCTGCCCAGCCGTGTCGGTCCACTGACGGCCACGGATTCCTCGAACGTCCAGCGGGAGGCCCTCGGCTCGATCACCTTCCATACGCTCGAACGAGCCGTCACATCCACTCGACCTGAGAACCCTGAGCCAATCGTCGGCGCAGTCTTTACCGTGACGCGGATCAACGGTGTCGATCTGTCGACGGACGCTGGCTGGGACCTCGCTCGCACCTATATGAACGGTGGAATCACCCAAGCCAAGGAGCATCTCGGCCAGCGCTACGTCTCGGAACCCACCGGCAGTGATGGCGTGACGACGGTGTCCGACCTGCCAATCGGCCTGTATCTGATCCACGAGGACCTCTCGTCGGCCACCATGCCACCCGATCCAAGCGTCGTGCCCTCACCCGATTTCCTGGTGACGATTCCGATGGCCGATCCGGGCAACGCTGCATCGTGGATCTACGACCTGCACATCTACCCCAAGCGGACGCGTGTCACGCTGACCAAGTCCGTCGCCGATGGCAACGCCGGCGTTGCCAATCAAGACGCCCCCGTCGCCGGCCAGGTGTTGACCTACACGCTCGACGCGCTGCTGCCTCTCGACGGACTGCGCTCCTATGGGGGTCGATGCGAACGCAATGGCAGCATCGCCGTTGGCGACGGTCTGGACGAGCTTGGGTTCACCGATGCTGGAATGTGTCCCACCGGCGCGACCTACGTGGGGACGGCACGTGGCGCGGCGTTCGAGATCATCGACGACCTGACCACGGGTGTGATCCCAGGGAGCAACCCGCAGCGGTTGGCCAGCGACTACCTCGAGTTCGTCGCATCGGATTGGGTGGGGACCGTCACGGTTACCCTCCCCGGCGATTCGCTGACCCTGACGGCGTGCCAAACAGACGTGACGACCGGCTGCGATTACACCCTGGTGCATACTGCCTCGCTGACCACCGTGGCGATGACCGATCGAGGCCTCGCGGCCCTGGCCGCGGCGACATCCAACGCCACCGACGCCGTCGTGCGCGTTGCCATCCAGGCTCGAGTTCGCCCTGCTGTCACCGCGGCGACGGCCAACGGTGTGCTGGTCATTCCGAACACCGCGATGCTGATCCCCAATGGGTTCGCCAAGTCGATCGGCGCCGGGCTTCCGTCGAACACAGTCAAGACGATCTATGCCGCGCTGCGCATCCACAAGATCGACAGCATTTCCGGGGCCAGCTTGCCCGGTGCGGTGTTCACCCTGTATCGCACGCAAGCTGACGCCCTCACTGGGCGCACACCGCTGGCAGTCTCGCCGCCGACCGGGGCCGATGGGGTGACCCGCTTCGACGGGCTGCATGTCGTCGATTTCCAGAACGACGGCCCGGATAACGACAGCTACTGGATCGTCGAAACGACCACCCCGCAGGGCTACATCGCCAGCAGCACACCAATTCAGGTGCGGGTCAACTCCGACGGCACGACCGAACGGGCCGATGCCACCGGCGGCGCGCCGGTACTAAACCCGCCGATCGGTTCACCGCCGACCAGCCCGCCGCCGACAGCCCCGCCGCCGACGGGTCCGACGATCGTGCCACCCCCCGGTCCTCCTGCCGGGCCGCAGCCTTCCGGGGCGATGCCTCGGACCGGCGCCGACATTGTTTGGCTGCTGGGCATCGGGGTCAGCCTGATTGGCGCTGGTGTGGTGATCGCCCTCGCTGCTCGCCGCCGTCGGCACGACCATGATGGGCCGCACGGGCCCTCCGGTCCGTCCGGTCGGCACGGTCCACACACTGCGGGAGCGCGGCGATGACAGATCTGCTTGACCGACCGTCCGAGCCGCAGCCCGCCGTTGAGGCGGCGTCCCCGCCGCGCCGCAAAAGCAGGGTGCGTCTGCTCATTCCGATTGCCCTGATCATCCTCGGGATCGGCGTCTTCGTCTACCCGGTGGTGGCCACCCTGTACAACAACGCCAAGCAATCCGCAGCGGCCCGCAAGTACAGCACCGAGGTGGCCGAGGCCCCGGAATCCGATTTGGTCGGCGATCTCCAAGCGGCCAGCCAGTACAACCGCAACCTCGAGGGCGTGCCGATTCTGGACCCGTGGCTGACCAAGGTCAGTCGTGATCCGTCGTCGGTGGCGTACAAGGACTACCAGGCGCACCTCGGGCGCTTCTCGTCGATGGCTCGCCTGCGCGCCCCGTCGATCGGCGTCGACCTGGCGATCTATCACGGCACCAGCGACGACACCCTGGCCAAAGGCGTCGGACACCTGTATGGCACGTCGCTGCCGGTGGGGGGAATCGGTACGCATGCGGTGCTGACTAGCCACACCGCGTTGACCACCGCGACGCTGTTTGATCATCTCGACGAGATGAAGGTCGACGATGTGTTCTTCATCGACGTCTACGGCGAGACGCTCGCCTATCAGGTCGATCAAATCAAGATCATCCTGCCGCAGGAGATCTCTGATCTGACCATCGTCGACGGCGAGGACTACGTCACCCTGGTGACCTGTACGCCGTACGCGGTCAACACCCATCGCCTGCTGGTTCGCGGCCACCGCATCCCGGTCGAAGTTGCCGAGACGACCCCGTCGGTGGTCGCCGCCTCGCCGTCGGTCATCCAGCCGTGGATGTATTGGCTGCTCGCCGGTGCCGCTGCCGGGGTCGTGGCGCTGCTGGTCATCGCCCTGCTGGCCTGGCGTCGTCGTCGCCGCCAGCGCCGCCTTGCCCCGATGGCGACCATCGAACCCACCCGCGCCTCCACGACCGCCCCGCAGTAGCCCCGCCGCCCCGGCCCGCCTGGGCTCCCGGTTTGGGTGGCGAGAAGCCGGCTGGGCTCCCGGTTTGGGTGGCGAGAAGCCGGCTGGGCGCGGTTTGGCCGCCCATACCGGGTGACCGGGCTGGATCCCGCTGGGTTTGGGTGGCGAAAGGCCGGCTGGGCGCGGTTTGGCCGCCCATACTGGGTGGGGGAGGGCTGGCGCCGTGGGCGTGGGCGGGCGTGACTCAGCGGGTGAGGAGCAGGCAGCCGCCGGGGGTGCCGCCGCCACTGGAGACGACGGCGACCTCGGCATCTGCCACCTGACGATCACCGGCGTCGCCGCGCAGCTGCACGATCGCCTCGTGTAGCCCGCCGAAGCCGTGCAGCCGTCCGGCCGACAGCTGTCCGCCGTGGGTATTCAACGGCAAGTCGCCGTCAAGGGCGATGCGTGAGCCATCGCCGATGAAGTCGATCCCTTCGCCGATCCCGCAAAACCCGAGCGCTTCGATCCAGCTCAGGCAGTTGTAGGTGAACCCGTCGTACAGTTCGGCGATGTCCACATCGGCCGGCTTGAGGTCGGTGCGTGTCCACATGTGCGCGGCAGGGCCGAGCACCTGCGGCTCGTGGGTCAGCGTGCTCTGATCCCACGAGATGCCTTCGCCAATCCAGGTTCCCGCGGCCTCGACGTGTACCGGTGTGTGGCGCAGGTCTGGTTCTGTCTCGCGGGCCGAGACGATCACGGCGATCGCCCCGTCGCAGGGCACGTCGCAGTCGAACAGCCCGAAGGGCGATGAGATCATCCGCGCATTCATGTACTCGTCCATCGTCAGCGGCTCGCGGTACACGGCGTCGGGATTGAGTCCGGCATTGCGCCGCGCGTTGATGGCGATGCGTCCCAGCGTGGGGCGTAGCTCGCCGTATTTCGCCGCGTACAGGCTGGCGTTGACCGCCAACCACGACGCTGGGCGCACCGCGCCGAACGGCAGGCGCCAGGCGAAGTCACCGCTGGCGCCACCGCCCATCAGCCCGCCACCGCGCAGTTGGCCGGTGCCCGACCAGTAGCGGAAGGTGGCCTCCCATACCGTGCGAATCACCAGCACGTGGCGAACCAGGCCAGCGTTGATCGCCAGCAGCGCATTGGTCACGGCACCGATCGGGCCGGGCTGATCCATCCCGCCGTTATGCCAGGTCGGACGCAGACCCAACCGCTGCACCATGGCGCTGACCCCGCCTTCGCCCATCCCCCCGGCGGCTGTTCCCGGATAGGTGCAGATTCCGTCGATCTCGGCCAGCGTCAGGCCAGCATCGGCGACGGCTCGCTCGGTGGCCTCCACGGCGAGTTCGATCGGGGCGCGAAGCAGCCGGCGGCCGACTTGTGACATGCCGATCCCGCTGAGCACCGCGCCAGATTCATACCGCGTATCGGACAACGGGCGAGGCGGGTTCATCACCGGCGGCTCGGGCAGCGCAACGGTCGGGCCGTCGGCTGGCTCGAACAACGGCAGCGATACCCGATCCGATGCATGATCCATGACGACCCGGACGGTCATTCCGACGTACACGTCACGTGGGTCACAGTTGACGATATTGGTCGTCAGGCGCACGGTCGGGTCATCGACGAGGGCGACGATCGCCACACAGAATGGGGCGGCGATGCCCGGAGCGTCCTCCGGCACGACGGTCAATGCCACCACCATCGCCTGCCCGCTTACTGCTACCGGCTCCGCCGCGTCGGGCCCGCTGGGCGTCAGGGAGGGATGAGCCAGTCGGCCATCGATCGTTCGCAGGCGTAGCGTTCCGTCGGCACCCGAACTCCAGAACCAGTCGGTCAGCGGGTCTCGTCCCGGCAGCAGTCGACGGGAGACGGGAGGCTCGGAAACGGTCACGACAGCGAGCGTAGTAATTGCCAGGTGGTCCATCGAAATAGCGTTCTCGCACAGGAAATGCTCATTTGCCAGCACCTTTGCGGCGACCTATCCTCGCCGCCGAACGATCGCTGCACGAGGCGGCGAGGTTCGCCTGCAGAAGGTCTGAGTCGATGCGTGTCGAGAACAACGGTGCCGGCGCCGGTGGAGCGGAGGAATGGATCGCTGCCCATTTCTCCGATCCGGCAAAGGCGGCAGCTCGTCTGGCCATCTTGCAGCAGAGTCGGACCGACGGCTTGCACCCTGGCTACTCGCTCGCCGAAGGGGTCCGCCGTGCGGCGCACGACACGCCGAATGTTCGTCTGATCGTCGCCTCGAAAGACGGCGACACAACGCTCACCGCCGCCGAAGCGTGGAGGCGTACGCGGCACGTCGCCGGGGGGCTGCAGGCGTTGGGCGTGGGTCGCGGCGATCGCGTCGCCGTGCAGTTGCCCAACAGTCCTGAAGCGCTGGTCACCTACCTGGCGGTCAACGCGCTGGGTGCCGTGCTCGTTCCGATGATTCAGGCGCTCGGCCCGGCCGACACTCGCCAGGCGCTGGAACGTTCCAACTCGACCACCTTGGTGATCGCCGCTCGCCGTGGCCGAGAGGTGGAGCTTGATTGGCTCGGGGACTTGGCCGGGGACGGTTCGGATGGCTCGATCCGAGTAGTCCTCGTCGGCGAGTCCATGTTCGGCGGCGAGGTTGCCACGGTCACGCCGTGGGCGCAGGTGGAATCCGCCGATCCGTTCAGCGGTGTGTTGCCGGCGGGTGACGTGCCTGCCGTGCTGCTCTACACGTCGGGGACCACCAGCCAACCGAAGGCGGTCGTCCACACCAATGATTCGATTCTCGCCTACCTCGATGTCGTACCCTGTCCGCCCTTTCAGTTCGAGGGCACGTACCTGTGGTCGTGGCCATCGGGGCATATTGGTGGGATCTTGGCAGCGATATCGCCGATGTTGCGCAACGTCGACACGGTGATCCTCGGCGAGCGCTGGGACACAGAATTTCTGTTGGACACGCTGGTTCGCTACGACGTGCGCGGGATGAGCGGCGTGACCACCGTTGGGTTGCGCCTGCTTGACGCGGTCGAGAGCGGCGATGTCGATCTGCCGCTCGAGGAGTTCTTTACTGGTGGGGCGTCGATCCCGTCCAGTTTCGTGCGCCGCGCCGCGACGCACGGCTGGCACGTCACCCGTTGCTACGGATCTACCGAGAATCCCGTGCTCACCGCCACCGTGCGCGACGACCCGCAGGATCGACGTGAGTCAAGCGAGGGCCGCCCCGTGCGCGGGGCACGGGTGCGGATCCTGGACGACAAGGGCAACGACTGCCCACCGATGGTCCAGGGCGAGTTGGCAATCCTGTCGGCCCAGCAGATGCTCGGTTACGAATCGATCGAACTGAACGACGAGAGCTTCACCGCCGACGGCTGGCTGCTCACCGGTGATCTGGGGCACCTTGACGAGCAGGGCTTCATGACGATCACCGACCGGAAGAAGGACATCATCATCCGTGGGGGCGAGAACATCTCCTCGCCAGAGGTTGAGCAGGCACTGTCAACGATCCCCGGGGTGCGTGAGTCGGCGGTGGTCTCGATGCCCGACCCCGACTTGGGCGAGCGAGCATGCGCGTTCCTGATCGTCCACCCCGGCACGCAGATCGATCTGGAGTCGGTGCGCGCTCACTTCGCGTCGCTCGGCCTGGCCCGGTGGAAGGTGCCCGAAGCGCTGCGTTTCGTCGATGACTTCCCTCGGACCAGCACAGGAAAGCCGATCAAGCAGGCGCTGCGCGACCAGCTTCGCTAACGCCCGGCAGCAGGCGGTTCGAACAACGGGGTGCCGTAGGTTTCGGCGTGGCTGCAGTCCTCGACCGGATTGCGCCGCGGCTTGCTCATGGTGCGGGCCGGGTAGCCGATCGGGATGATCGCTGTCGGGTTGATCTCGGCGGGGAAGCCGACAGCCTCGCGGATCTCGTCCGAGCGCATGTTGGCGATCGTCGTCAGTGTCGAGGCAGCACCTGCCGCGTAGGTCGCCAACAGCAGGTTCTGTACCGCCGGGAACATCGACGACAACATCCATTGCTGGGGGACCAAGCGGGTGTCGGCACCAACCACAACGATCACCGGGGCGACAGCCAACGCGCCATCGAATCCAGACGCGACCTCGTCGCGCATCTTCGGGTCCATCGCCGCCCGGTACGAGCTGTCGTTGCCGGCCTCCCACACCTCGTGCATGATCTGCACCAGACGTTCGCGGGACCGCTGACGTTTGACGGCGACGAACACCCACGGCTGCTTGTTTTCGGAGCTCGGAGCCATGGTGGCCGCAGTCAGGATCCGACGCAGATCCTCGTCGGCGATCGGATCGGGCAGAAAGGCGCGGCAGGCTCGCTGACGACCAGCGACGGCGAAGAAGTCGGTATCAACGCTTGGCGCGTTGGACGTGGAGCCGATGCGGGACATCTGGGACCTCAGCGTTCCTGCGTGGATTGCTCGGCTGCCATCGTGGCCAACAGGGAGCTCAACGCGGGCTTGTTGACCTTCATCGTTGGCGTCATCGGGATCTCGTCGGCGTCGATGATGACGATCGTGCGCGGCACCTTGTACGGCGAAAGTCGATCCTTCAGCCAGTCGCGGATCGAATCCGCCGTCAGGCCCGCGACGGGATCGGCGACGATCGCCGCGGCCACTCGCTGATCGCGCTGTGGGTCGGGAATCGCCACTACGTGGGCGCGGAGCACACCGCCGAAGGCTTGCAGCTCGCGCTCGACCTCCGCCGGCGAGACATTGGCGCCCGAGGTCTTGATCATGTCGCCGAGACGCCCCGTGAAGTGGATCCGCTGGCCGTCGCGCAACCCCTCGTCACCGGTGAGGTAATAGCCGTCGGCGTCGAAGCACGTGGTTCGGTCGACCTTGTGGAGCCGATTGGTGACCGACGCACCGCGCACGGCGATCTCGCCGCGCTCGCCATCGCCGACCTCATTGTCGGACTGAACACCGGGCCCGCCGGCTGATCCTCCGATCGAGCCTCTGACGAGCTTGACGTCAAGGCCAGGCTGGAAATGGTCGAGGGGCGCGGCGATGTCGAATTCGCCGACGCGCCATTGCGTGCCCCACGAATACATGCCGAACGTCTCGGTCATGTCCAGCGCCGGGGCCAGGGTGAGGTTGGGGTAGGGGTTGGCCTGCACGGCGGCGCTGCCGATCACCTGACCGATGCCGTACCTGGTGCGGTCACCCTCGCAGATCACCACGCCACCAGCGTCCATCCCCGTGAACAGGCTCATCACCAGGCCGCCGACCCAGAAGAACGGCAGTTTGGCCTCGATCCGTGTCGAGCGGTCGAAGCCGAGCATCTCGCGCAGATAGTGCACCTTGGTCAGCATCGAGCGGTGGGTATGGACGACGCCCTTGGGGTCGGCGCTTTGTCCGGAGGTGTAGATGATGATCGTTTCGTCGTCGGGGTGAACCTCGGCCTCGGCGGCGGTCAGCAGCTGTTCGCCGAGCTCGCTGTCGACCAGTGGGCCTGCGCCTTGATCGGTGGCCGGACCGTCGACGATGCCCAGCCACGCTGGGCCATGCGCCCACGGCTGATCGTGGTCACCATCGATCAGGATCCAGCGCAGGAACGGGGCCTCGGCGATGACGATCCTCTTCGACCCTGACCCGCCGGTTCGCTGGGCAGCTTCACCCAGAGCGACAAACGCGGTGGTCAGCTGGTCGACGTAGTCGATCCCAAGGAAGCTCGGTGCAGTCACCAGCGCATGGAGATCGCTATGGCGCACCACCCTGGCCAGCTCGGGGGGACGCAGGAAGGTGCTGATTGGCACGCAGATCGCCCCAATCCGACTGACCGCCGCCCACCACAACACCCACGACGGGTCGTTGCCGAAGCGGATTCCCACCCGCGTTCCTTTCCCAACGCCGCGCAGCAGCAGACCGATTGCCAGATGGCGAGAGCGCTGCTCCAACTCGGCGAAGGTCAGCTCGCCTGGGGGGTATTCGATGGCGACGCTGTCGCCATAGGCGTCGGCCAAACCACGGACGAACGTCGGCACGGTCAGCGTGGCGTGCAGACGCTGGACTGGCCGTTCGTCGATGCCCGTTGATGAGCTGCGAGCACTTGGTGTCGGGCTCAAGCCGTCCTCACCATGGGTTGCAGGTTCGCCGCGCGCGACGCGAAGCGCCATCCGGCTGGCGTTCGCACGCACCGGTCCTCGTACCCGCCGGAGATCGCCGGATCGCCGTTGGCCGGAGCGAAGATGAACCGCGACTGCATCCGCACCCCGGCAGCGCTGAAGGAGACGTACGGAGCGGTCGCCACGTGGGTTCCCCTTTTCGAGGCGACGAGGAAGGCGACGACATCGTCCTTGCCAGTGACGACGAGCTCGCCGGCGCGGAACTCGGCGTCGTCGGTGAACAGTCCTTCGAGGAGTGCGGGATCGGCGCCATCGACGCCGACGCAATAGGCGCTGGCCAGTTGGCTGAGCACGGCGTACTCCTCGGCTGAGAGCGTCGCCGGCTGATCGCTGGTCGGACCGTGATTCGATGTACCCACCGCGCAACCTCCACATGTCTTGATTCCACGGGCACGGACGCCCCGGCAACCGTATCATTGAGATTGACGTCAGTTTTGGTCTAGGGTTCGCCGCCCGGACGGAACGACGGGGGAAGGCGTGAGCGAACTTGACCTGAACGGCAAGGTGGCGATCACCGATCGCGACGCCGGCGAGCGCTGATGGCCAGCACCGGACACGTTCGCCGCGACAAGGCGCACTGGCTGCCAGTCGACCACATCCCCCTCGTCGAGCGGACCATTGGTCAGGCTCTGGTCGAGACGGCGCGGAGGTACCCCGATCGGCCGGCGCTGCTCATTCCCGATGGCCAACGCATCGACCGACTGACCTACGCCGAACTCCTCGTCCGAGCTCGCAACGCGGCTGGCAACGTGCTGCAGCACGCCGTGCCCGGCGATCGGATCGCCATCTGGTCGAACAACAGCGTCGAGTGGATTCTGCTCGAGTACGGCTGCGCGCTGTCGGGCACGGTGGTCACCGCGCTCAATACGGCGTGGACGGACAGCGAGGTTCGTCACGCGCTGGAACTCACCGAGCCGGCGCTGATCTTCGCCGGGAGCGATGGGCGGGGCAACGATCTGGCTGAACGAGCTCGATCACTCACGGGGATTCCCGTGCTGGCGATGACCGCGATCAATCAACCGGCTGCCGACTGTGAACTGCCCACCGTGTCGCCGGACGACCTGTTCTTGATTCAGTTCACCTCGGGCACGACAGGACGCTCGAAGGCCGCGGCACTGTCGCACTTCGCTGCCTTGAACGGGACGCGGATGCGGACCGTGACCGATAGATCGGGACCCGATGAGGTCTGGCTCAACCCGTTGCCGCTCTATCACATCGGCGGGGCTCTCGGAGTAGTGATCGCGGCGATGACCGTTGGCGGGGCGTGCACGGTGCTGCCTCGCTACGACCCCAAGCAACTGGTGAACTTGCTCATCCCGACTGGGGCGACGCGCTTGAGCGGGGTGCCAACGATGCTGCTCGGCGTGTTGGCCGATCCCGACTTCCCTGCCGACGATTTGCGCATCCGGGTCGTGGCGTCGGGTGGCGCCTCGGTTCCACCGTCGTTGGTCCGCAAGATCGAGCAGGACTTCGCGGCCACCTTCTCGATTGGTTACGGCCAGTCGGAGCACCCGCTGATCTCGGGCACGGCACCGGGCGACAGCGACGAGCAGAAGGCCACCACCGTCGGTCGGCCGATTCCGCATACCGAGGTCAAGATCGTCGACCCGGGCAGCGGCGAGACCGTCGACGTCGGCGCGGTCGGCGAATTGTGCGTGCGCTCGCGGCTGGGCATGACGGGCTACTTCCGCAACCCCGAGGCCACTGCAGCGACGATCGATCCCGATGGCTTTCTGCACACGGGTGATCTCTGCTCGATGGACGAGGATGGCTACATCCAGGTGCATGGTCGCCAGCGCGACGTGATCATCCGCGGTGGGGAGAACGTCTACCCAGCCGAGGTCGAAGACGTACTGCTCAAGCACCCCGCGGTGGCGGCCGCGGCGGTCGTCGGGGTCGACGACCCGAAGTGGGGCCAGCAGGTGGCGGCGTTCGTCACCTTGGTCGACGGTGCCGCGGACGGAACCCCGAGCCCCGCCGCGCTCGAGGCCTTCGCTGCGCAGTCGTTGGCCCACTTCAAGATTCCACGCCGCTGGGAGTTCGTCGACGGATTCCCGATGACCGCGTCCGGAAAGATCCGCAAGGTGGACCTCGAGCAACGCCTGCGGGAGAGTCCGCTACCGGGGTAATGCTGTGGGCCCGTACCGGGCTGTCGCGCCGTCGGTGCGATACGCGAACATGGGGGATGACTTCGATGACCGATCTGCTGGCCGGCCGCACGGCGCTGATCACCGGTGCCGGACGGGGGATCGGTGCCGAGGTCGCCGCGCAGTTGGGGTCGTTGGGGGCGCGGGTACTGATCAACGACCTGGTCGCCGACCGCGCTGTGCGGCAGGCCATAGCCCTGGTCGATGCCGGGATCGATGCGTCGGCGGCGCCGTTTGACGTTTGCGACTACGCGGCCACGGTTGACGCCGTCGTCGCGGTTGGCGCGATCGACATCCTGGTCAACAATGCGGGCAACGCAGGCGGCGACTCGTGGACCGCGATGGTCCCGTTCGTCGAAACGGCACCGGCCGACTGGGAGCCGTATATCGGTGTCAATCTCTACGGGGTGATGCACGCCACCCGCGCCGTGTTGCCCGGGATGATCGAGCGCCAGTGGGGACGGATTGTGACGATCATCTCCGACGCATCGCGCGTTGGTGAGCCACTGATGGCCGCGTACGGCGCAGCCAAGGCGGGTGCGGCCGGCCTGACGCGCGCCGTGGCCAACGAAGTCGGACGATATGGGATCACGGCGAACAACATCTCGCTCGGCACGATGCGCACCCCGCTGACCGAAGCACGGTGGGCCTCGCTCGACGACGCCGATCCCCGCCAGGTGCGTGCCCAGCTAGCGGGCTATGCCGTGCGTCGTCCGGGCCTGCCCGACGATGTCGCCGCCCTGGTCGCCTATCTGGTCAGTCCGGCCGCATCGTGGATGACCGGGCAGACCATCCCGCTCAACGGCGGCTACTCCCACGCGCTGTAGAACTGTCCTACAGGTCGATTCGCGAGCCGATCTCGACGACGCGGTTCTGCGGCAACTGGAACCACGAGGCGACATCGGCCGTGTTGCGATTCATCAATGCAAACAGGTGCTCGCGCCAGTGGGCCATGCCCGGCTGTGAACTGGATCGAACCGATTCTCGGCCAAGGAAGTAGAACGTGTGCGACGGATCGATCCCCAGATGGGTTCGCAGGTCATCGGCCACCGGGGTGTCATCCATGAAGCCGTAGGACAAGACGACCTCGTGGATCCCGCCGACGTGGACGATGCTGGTCTCGCGGCGGGCTTGGGGCACGGTGGGCACGTTCTGTCGCTCGATGCACACGATGTACACCTCGTTGGCAAGCGAGCGGGTGGCCTGCAGTGTGGTCAGCAGGCTGGTGGGCACCAGATTGCGGCGCGAGTACAGGAACACCGTGGTGCCTGGAACGCGGGTGATCGACCCGTTGCCTTTGGCAAGCGATTTGGCGAACTTCTCGATCGTCACCCGGTCGGCTCCGGAGCGCTGGTAGACCAGTCGCTTCCCGGTCCGCCAGGTGGTCAACTGGGCGAGCATGAAGGCCCCGATTGCCAGCGGGATCCACCCGCCGTCGGGGATCTTGAACAGGTTGGCCCCAAGGAACATCCCCTCGATCGCCAGGACCAGCGCGGCGCCCGGCCAGAGCAGCAGCGGGTGCCACTTCCAATGACGGCGGGCGTAGACGGCGAACAGAAGCGTGGTAGCGAACATCGTTGCCGTGACAGCCAACCCGTAGGCCGCGGCCAGCGCCGACGAGGTGCGGAAGAGCAACACCAAGCCCACACAGGTGAACATCAGCACCCAGTTGACCGCCGGTAGGTAGATCTGCCCCGATGCCTGGTGGGAGGTGTTGATCACCTTGGTGCGCGGCAGGTAGCCGAGGTTGATCGCCTGCAGCGTCAGCGAATAGACCCCGGAGATCAGTGCCTGTGAGGCGATGATCGTGGCCAGCGTGGCCAGCACCACCAGCGGGGCGCGGACCCCCTCGGGTGCCAGTCGGAAGAACGGGTTGTCGACGTAGTGGGGGTTGCGCAGCAACATCGCCCCGATGCCCAGGTAAACCAGCAGCAGCGCTGGCATCACCGTGGTGTACCAACCGAGGCGAATCGGGAGGCGACCGAAGTGGCCCATGTCGGCATACAGCGCCTCGCCGCCGGTGACCACCAGGAACAGAGCGCCCATCGACAGAAACGCTTTGAAGCCGTTGACGTGGAAGTACTCGATGGCGTGGTGCGGGCTGAATGCTTGAAGAATCTCGGGTGTCTGGGCCGTGCTGATCACGCCCAGGACGGCCAGTGTGGCGAACCAGGTCAACATCACCGGACCGAAGATCTTGCCGACCTTGGCGGTTCCCTTCGATTGCAGCAGGAACAGCGCGATCAGGATGGTCACCGCCATCGGGATCACCCAACGGTTGAATCCCGAGCTGAGCAGTTCGGTACCCTCGACGGCGCTGAGCACGCTGATTGCCGGGGTGATGACGCCGTCGCCAAACAGCAGCGCGGTGCCGATCAAACCAAGGACTACCAGTGGACCGAGTCGCTTGCGGGTTGCGTTGTCTTTTGGTTGGATCAAGGCGGTCAACGCCAGGATTCCACCTTCACCCTCGTTGTCAGCACGCAGGACCAACAAGATGTACTTGACGGCGACGAGGATGATCAGCGTCCAGATCACGACGGAGATCGCACCCATTACGTTGACCCGATCGACCACCAGGCGGTGATGTTCGTTGTTGAAGGTCTCTTTGATCGAATAGATCGGGCTGGTGCCCAAGTCCCCGTACACCACGCCGAGTGCGCCGACCGCCAGGCCGACGGCACCTCCATGATGCTTTGCTGCTTGCTTGTTCCCGGTGGAAGGCACCGCGGTTGTTGTTGTCGTCAAAGCCCGTCGTCTCGGTCGTTTTCGAGGGCTGGTTCGATCAGCCGCCTGCAAGGATTTCGTTGACGGTAGCAAGTTGCTCGCTGCTCAACCGCCAATCGACCGCCGCGGCGTTGGCGCTGACCTGTTCGGGCGAGGTCGCTCCGGCGATCACCGAGGCAACACTGGGCTTGCCCAACAGCCAGCCAAAAGCCAGCTCAGTGATTGTTCGCCCGTGGTCGGCGGCGAAGCTGATCAACGCTTCGAGGCGATCCCATTTGTCGTCGGTCAGACCTTGAGCAAAGTACGGCATCGCCTCCAGGCGCGACCCTTCGGGGAATGGCTGACCCTTGCGGTACTTGCCGGTGAGCAGGCCGGAGGCGAGTGGGAAATACGGCACGATGCCCAACCCAACCTCGGTGGCTGCCGGCACAATCTTGTCCTCGATCGTTCGATTGAGCAGGCTCCATTCTTCCTGCGTGGCGCACATCGCGGTCAGTTCGTGCTGAGCGGCGATGGCGGCATTGTTGCGGATCTGATCGGCGCTGACGTTTGACGATGCCAGGTGGGCGATCTTGCCCGAGGCGACCAGCGTGTCGAGTGCCTCGAGCGCTTCTTCGACCGCAGCGCCGTCCGCGTCGGGATAATGCTGGTAGTACAGGTCGATGTGGTCGGTTTGCAGGCGACGCAGGCTGGCTTCGCAAGCGTCGACGATCCGCTGGCGCAAGATGCCGGGTGTGTAGTCCTGGTCCTTCGGACGCGGGGTGAACTTGGTGGCGATCACGGCGTCGTCTCGGCGGCCGCGCAACGCCTCGCCGATGAATTCTTCCGACTTGCCCTGGCCGTACATTTCCGCGGTGTCCAGATGAGTGATCCCAGCGTCCAGCGCGGCGTGCACCACGGCGATCGACGAGGCCTTGTCAAGCTTCATGCCGAAGTTGTTGCAGCCCAATCCGAGGACGGAGACGTCGGGACCACGGTTGCCGAGTTGACGCTGTTCCATGGAGGCCAATCTTTCACAGCTGCTCTGTTACGTTCGATTCATGGGGAGTGCAGGTAACGAAAGGCAGTTGTTCGAGCCGGTCACGCTCGGCCCGATCGAGCTGAAGAACCGGTTCGTCAAGGCAGCCACCTTCGAAGGGATGAGTCCCGACAACGTCGTCTCGAAGACGCTTGTCGAGTTTCACCGCAAGATGGCCGCCGGTGGCGTGTCGATGACAACGGTGTCGTACATCGCTGTGTCGCCCAATGGGATGGGCGCCCCGGCCGAGATCTACATCCACGACGCTGCTGCCGATGGGCTGGCGCATATCGCTGATGTTGTCCATTCGGAAGGGGCGCGGATCGCCGCCCAGATCGGCCATGCTGGCGCCGTCGGGGCGCTGCCCGGCAAGAAGATCATGGGGCCATCGACGCGGCGCACGATGATGGGCGACAAGGTGCAGGCGATGTCGATCGGCGAGATCGATGAGGTCGTCGAGCAGTTCGCTGCCGCCGGGGCGATGTTGCGCGCCGCGGGCTTCGACTCGATGGAACTCCATCTTGGCCATCACTACCTGTTGTCGTCGTTCCTCAGCCCGAAGTGGAACAAGCGCACCGACGAGTACGGCGGCTCGCTCGACGACCGGGCCAGGCTGCCGATCCGTGTGTTGCAGGCTGTGCGTGCGGCGATCGGTCCGGATATGGCGCTGACCGCCAAGATGAACATGCGCGACGGGGTGCGCGGCGGCTTGGAGATCGATGACAGCATCGGCTTGGCCCAGCGATTCGAGGCCACCGGCACGCTCGACGCGTTCGAGTTCTCCGCCGGCGGGTCGCAGCAAAACCAGATGTACATGTTCCGCGGCGACGCACCGCGCGACGAGTTCATGCAGCTGGTCCCGCCCAAATTCAAGCTTGGGTTCAAGTTGTTCGGCCGCTGGATCCTGCCGGCATATCCGTATGAGCCGGGCTACTTCATGGCGATGGCCAAGCGGTTCCGCGTCAACCTGCGCACGCCGATCGTCTATCTCGGCGGCGTCAGTGACCTAGCGACGGCCCAAGCCGCGGTCGATGCCGGATTCGACTATGTCGCCCTCGGTCGCGGCTTGGTGCGCGAACCCGATCTGATCAACCGCTGGCGGGACGGCTCGTCCACCACGTCGACGTGTATCCAGTGCAACAAGTGCATGCTCAGCATCTACACCGGAACGCGCTGCGTACTGGACCACCCTGAACCGTTGCAGATCGAGGCGCTCGACTTGGGAGGTACCGCTCGTGGCTAACGATCTGAAGTTGGCGATGACGTTCGGCTACTGGGGCGCTGCCCCGCCGAAGAACTTCGTCGAAATCGCCCAGGAGGCCGAGCGGGTCGGGTTCGATTCGATCTGGACCGCCGAGTCGTGGGGCAACGACGTGTTTACCTTCTTGACCTGGATCGGCGCGCACACCAAGCGTGTCCGGTTGGGCACGGGCATTGCCCAGCAGGCGGCGCGAACCCCAACGGCGACGGCGATGGCCGCGGTGTCGGTCGATCACCTGACCGGTGGACGTCTGATTCTGGGCCTGGGTGTGTCTGGTCCGCAGGTGGTCGAAGGTTGGTACGGGCGGCCGTCGGACAAGCCGCTGGCGCGGACGCGCGAATACGTGCAGGTGATTCGCGACGCGCTGCGCCGCGAGGGTCCGCTGACCAATGACGGCCCGTTTTATCCGCTGCCGTATCGCGGTGAGGGGTCGGTGGGCTTGGGTAAGCCGCTGAAGATCATGACCCATCCGCTGCGCGCCGACATCCCGATCTTCCTTGGGGCCGAAGGACCGAAGAACGTCACCCAGACCGCCGAGATCGCCGACGGCTGGCTGCCGTTGTACTACTCGCCGTATCGCCAGGAGGTCTACGCCGACCAACTGGCTGGGGCCAAGCCCGGCTTCGAGATCACCGCCCTGGCGACATTGAAGATCACCGAGAACTCGCCGGAAGCGATCACCGCCGGGTTGTGGCCGGTGCGCGGCGC
>Ga0073899_10000440_pt1 | contig 38391 bp, 37 predicted proteins | sample KloWWTmetaKNB5Ph_FD_88975 | JGI IMG/M metagenome (GOLD analysis project Ga0073899, IMG submission 88975) | Active sludge microbial communities from Klosterneuburg, Austria, studying microevolution and ecology of nitrifiers - Klosterneuburg... | ecosystem: Engineered > WWTP > Aerobic digester >... | reverse complement strand
CTGGGCATGACCGTCGTGCCCTTCACCTGGCCGGTGGGCATGGCCAAGTTCTTCCACGGCGTGATGGACCTGCGCCGTGACCAGATGCGCCTGTTCGAGCCCGGCGAGGACCGCGCCGGTGGCGACGAGGAAACCCTGCACGGCCTGCAGGATGCGGCGCATGCCGAGCGTTTCGGCGGCCCCTACGAACAGGCCCTGGGCGAGATGGAGCTGGTGCGTGACGCGGCGCCGGCCTTCGACCACGCCGAGTTCCTGGCCGGCAAGCAGACGCCGATGTTCTTCGGCTCGGCGATCAACAACTTCGGCGTGCGCGAGGTGCTGGACGCGCTGTGCGAACTCGCCCCGCCGCCGGGCGCGCGCGCCGCGCTGGAGCGCACCGTGGAGCCGGCCGAGCCCAAGTTCAGCGGCGTGGTCTTCAAGGTGCAGGCCAACATGGACCCGGCGCACCGCGACCGCATCGCCTTCGTGCGCGTGAGCAGCGGCCGCTTCACCCGCGGCATGCGGCTGAAGGTGGTGCGCAACGGCAAGGAGATGCGGCCGCAGACCGTCGTGAGCTTCCTCTCCCAGCGCCGCGAGCTGGTGGACGACGCGGTGGCCGGCGACATCATCGGCATCCCCAACCACGGCGTGCTGCAGCTGGGCGACACGCTGACCGAGGGCGAGGCGCTGCACTTCACCGGCCTGCCCTTCTTCGCGCCGGAGAGTTTCCGCACCGTCGAGATCAAGGACCCGCTGCGCAGCAAGCAGCTGCGCCAGGGCCTGCAGCAGCTGGGCGAAGAGGGCGCGATCCAGGTCTTCACCCCGGTGGCCGGCGGCTCGATGATGCTGGGCGCGATCGGCCAGCTGCAGTTCGAAGTCGTGCTGCACCGTCTGAAGGGCGAGTACGGCGTCGAGGCCCGATTGGACCCCTGCCGCTTCTCGCTGGCGCGCTGGATCACCTGCGCCGACGAGGCCAAGCTCAAGCGCTTCATCGACAGCGAGCCGCTGCGCATCGCCTACGACGTGGTCGGCGCCCCGGCCTTCCTCTGCCAGTACAGCTCCGACCTGCGGGTGACGCAGGAGCGCGTGCCGGACATCCAGTTCCACGCGATGCGGGAGCACTCGGGGCGGGTGTTCGGCGCGGGGCCGAACGGCTGACTCACGGGCAGGCGCAGCGGGGGCGCGCCCCGCGCCGTCAGCTCACCCTCTCCGACCTGTCACCGTGCCCGCCCCAGCACGGCCCGGGCGTGGCGCCACAGCAGGCTGAGGCCGGGCACCGGATCGCGCCAGTCGAGCGACTGGTGGATCAGCCGCCAGCGAAAGAGTGAGCGCAGGTAGGCCGCCACGGTCAGTTCACCGGCGGCGTGGTACTGGCGAAAGGCCTTCAGGTCACGGGTGGAGTCGACGTAGCGCAGGCCCACCCGGCGCGCTGGCAGCGGCCCCGCATCGAGCCCGACGCGGTCGCAGTAGGCCAGCCAGGGCAGGTTGACGCCAGCCCGGGTGGTGAAAAAGCCCCACTGGCTGACACGCGGGTTGATCTCGAGCAGGGCGTACTCGCCGGTGACGGCGTGGCGCTTGTAGTTGACGTTGGCCAGGCCGGTGAAGCCGATGCGCTGGAGCATGTCGACGGTGCGGCGCTCCAGCTCCGGCAGGTCCAGGGCCTCGACGTAACAGCCGCTGCCGGCGTGCGCCGGGTAGATGCGCCGCTTGCAGCCGGCAAAAGTGGCCAGCGCCCGGCCCTGGCGGTCCACGTAGGCATGCACGTCGATGTGCTGGTCGTCGGCACCGGGCACGTACTCCTGGACCAGCACACCCAGATCGCGCTCGCCGAGGGTGGCACCAAAGGCCAGCAGCGCCGGCGCGTCGTCCAGCAACTGGGCCTTCTTGCCACTGAAGGCCTGCGCCAGCGCGCTGTGCCAGTGGTACGGGAAGGCCGGCTTGGCGATCACCGGGTACCGCGCCTCGCGCGCCGCGTCAGCCAGCTCAGCCTGGCTGGCCGGCGACCAGGTGCGCGGCACCGGCAGGCCTTGGGCCTGCGCGATGGCCTGGAAGGCGGCCTTGTCCATCAGCTGCAGCATGAGGCCTGGCTCGCCCACCACGGGAGCCAGGCGGGCATCCAGCGACGGCGCCAGACGCACCAGGGTATCCAGGTCGGGATCGACGGTGGGGAACACCGGCAGGGGCCCGCCGTGCCGGTCGGCCAGGTCCGACAGGGCCGCGTGCAGGGCCTGTGGGTTGCCGCCGAGCTGCGGCGCCACCACATGCTCCACGCAGTGGCGTGACAGCGCCGCCGCGGCCTGGGCCGTCTCGCTGAGCACGATGACCGGCACGCCGCGCTCGCCCAGCGCGCGCACCACGCCCAGCGCCGGCTCGCAATGCCCCTCGCAGGACAGCACCACCGCCAGCGGCAGGCAGCCAGCCCCCCTCGCAGCCAGCGACCGACCGGCCGCAGCGGCGTGTTCGGCCACCTGGGGGGAGTTGGCAACCCTCAGCACAGCGCTGACCGGCCGAGTCCGCGCACGTCGGTGCAACCGGCCAACGCCATCGTGGTGGCCAGCTCCCGCTCCAGCATGTCGATCACCGCGGCCACGCCGCGCTCACCGCCCCCGGCCAGCCCCCACGCCCAGGCTCGCCCCAGCACGCAGGCACGCGCGCCCAGCGCCAGCGCCTTGAAGACATCGACACCGGTGCGGATGCCGCCATCGAACAGCACCGGCACGCGCTGACCGACCGCGTCGACCACCCCCGGCAGCGCCGCGATGCTGGAGCTGGCGCCGTCGAGCTGGCGGCCACCGTGGTTGGACACCAGCACCGCGTCGGCCCCGGCGTCCACCGCCAGGCGGGCATCGTCGGGGTCGAGGATGCCCTTGATCACCAGCGGGCCGGACCAGCGCTCGCGCACCCAGGCCAGCAGGTCCCAGTCCAGGCAGGGCTCGTAGTTGTGTTCCACCCAGGCGTCGAAGCCCTCCAGCGTGCGCGCCTCGGGGATGCCTTCGGCAAAGTTGCCGAAGGCGTGCGGGCGCCCGCGCAGCATGACCTCCCAGAGCCAGCCCGGCCGCTTCGCCGCACTGGCCCCCAGCACCAGCTTGCGTCGCAGCCCCCACAGGCCCATGCCGCTGCGCACGTTGCGGTAGCGCCGCGACGGCACCGGCAGGTCGACGGTGAACACCAGCGCCGGGCAGCCCAGGCGCGCGGCCCGCGCCAGCAGCGCCTCCATGTAGGCGCGGTCCTTGATCATGTAGAGCTGGAACCACGGGGCCACGCCCGCGGCCTGGGTCACTTCCTCCAGGCCGCAGATCGACACGCTGGACAGGCACAGCGGCACGCCGGCGCGCTCGGCCGCCCGGGCCGCCTGGGTCTCGCCGCGACGCGCGAACATGCCGGCAAAACCGACCGGGCCGAGCACCAGCGGGACCGGAAGGTCACATCCGAACAGCGTGGTCGCGGTGGACACGCGCGAGACGTCGCGCATCACGCGCTGGCGCAGGTTCCAGCGCCGGAAATCGGCGGTGTTGGCCGCCAGCGTGTCCTCGCTGATCGCCCCGGCGTCGATGTACTCGAACAGCCAGTGGGGAATGCGCCGCCTGGCCAATTCGCGGTAGTCCGCCACCGTCACCGCCTGCACCATGTCCAATACCCCGCTTGTCACGCCGGGTCTGCCGGCGGCCGGATTCGCAGAGCGGGGACAGGGAGCGCCCCGCACCGAACCTCGGGGTGCCGTTGTCGCACAGGTCGGCAGTGCAGGAAATGACCGGGATGAGGGCAAATGGCGCGGGTTTGATCGCTCTCAAATCAGCGCCACCCGCATCCAGCCGGAACGCGCAAATCGCCCGCAGCGTGTGCAGCGTTCTGCGGTGCCGCCCGGCAGCGGGGCCGTCAGCCCAGCACTTCGTAGAAGCCGAGCTTGCGGTGCAGCGGGGCGTCGTCGACCATGAACAGGCAGGCCGGCTCGCTGGCACTGGCGTTGCTCAGGGCGATCTCGGCGTGGGTGGGGGCGGCCAGGGTGTCCTTCTCGCCGAAGGCCAGCGCCTTGCCGTCGATCAGCGCCGTACCGCCGCCTTCCACCACGTGGAAGCAGGCCGAGGCGGAGCGCCTGGGCAGGCGCAGCTCCTCGCCCGGGCGCAGCATCAGGGCCGAGAAGCCCAGCGTGGGCAGGCACTCCTGGCCGGTTTCCGGGTTCACATAGGCCAGGTGCACGGCCTCGCCCTTCGGGGTGACACGCGCCAGTTCGGCCAACGTGGCGCGCACCTCCGTCCAGGGGAAGCGCAGCAGCGGGTAGTCCTGGCGCTGGCGCTGCAGCGAGCCGTAGGGCACCACGCCGCCCTGGCGGAAGCGCACGGTGCCGGAGTTCAGCGGGTCGGTGATGGTCTGCAGCGGCGCCTCGGTGCAGTAGGAGGCCTCCATGCCGTAGACCAGCGGCAGGTCCAGCGCGTCGAGCCAGACCACCGGGCCGTCGCCGTCGTGCCCGTGCTGGTGCCACAGGCCGGGCGGGGTGAGGATGAGGTCGCCGCGCTCCATCGGCAGCTTCTCGCCGCGCACCACGGTGTAGCCGCCGTTGCCCTCGACCACGAAGCGCACCGCCGAGGGCGTGTGCTTGTGGTTGGGCGCTGTCTCGCCGGGCAGGATCAGCTGCAGGCCGATGTAGATCGTCGGCGTGGCGCGCAGGGTGTCCAAGCCGAGGCCGGGATTGCAGAGCACGAGCACGCGGCGCTCGGCCTTCTCGATCGGCGTCAGCTCGCCGGCACGCATCAGCTCGGGGCGCACATCCGCGTAGCGCCAGAGCGTGGGCTGGGTGTTGCGGCTCGGGATGCCGTAGGGCAGCGCGGCTCGCAGCGACGGCCACAGCGGCATCAGGTTGCGGCTGACCAGCCCGTTGTAGTAGTCAGGCGGCAGGTCGGCGACGGTGCCGAGGCTCATGGGTTTGTCTCCTGTGGTTTGGTGCTGTGGGCAGCAGGGCCACGGAAGATCGTCAGGCCTCGCCCCTGTTGATCAGTATACGTACGATTGGCACCCACCCACCGAGCAACGTCCCGGTCGTCCCATGCGGGCGTCGCCGTCGCCGTCAGGCACGCGCCCACTTTGCCAAGTCAAGCACATCCTCCTCGAACATCTCGCCGGGGATCACCTCGCGCAGCCGACCGGCACGGTCGACCACGCAGGTCAGCGGGATGACCTTGCGCAAGGTCAGCGCCTCACGCAGAGCGGGCGCGTCCAGCGTGACCGGGAAGGAATATTGCTGGCGCTGCAGGTAGGCGTGGACCGGCGCGGCGGTCCGGTCCAACGCGGCGCCGACCACGCGCAGCGGCTGGCCGCGCGTGGCGCGCACGAGTTTCTCGATGTGCTGGTTGTGGCGCTGGCAGAAGGGGCAGGTGGTGGCAAAGAAGACCACGAGCGTGGCAGCGTCACGCCAATGGTCGGGAGCCAGGGTCTGACCATCCAGCAGGGTCACGCTCGGCCACCGCACGGGATCCCCCACGGCGGGAGGCGCGGCACGGGCTGCGCCACCCGCCAGGACCCCCAAGCTCCCCAGGCCAGGCGCAACGCCCAATGCGGCCATCCGGCCAAGCAAGAGACGTCGACCGGTGTCAGGCGCAGCGCGGACCTTGCTCACTTCGACTCGCTCTCCATCTGCAGGTAGATGTTGTAGGCGTTCATGCGGTTGGCCGCCTGGAACAGGGGAATGCCGGCAAAGCGGGACCAGTCGGTGCGCGCATAGGCCTCGTCGAAGGGTTCCAGGTTGCGCGCCGCCTCGCCCATGGTCTGGCGCAGATAGGCCAGGTAGTCGCGCGTGGCACGCAGGTCGGCCTCGGGCGAGCGGGACACCGGCCCGTGCCCGGGCAGCATGACGCGCGGGCGCAGGGCGATGATGCGATCCAGTGCAGCCACCCAACTGCGGCTGTCCGCATTGCCGACGAAGGGCACGCGGCCGCGGAACACCAGGTCACCGGCGAACAGCACGCCGGTGGACGGCTGCCAGACGACCAGGTCTTCCAGGGTGTGTGACGGGCCGACGTGGCGCAGCAGAAACTCGCTGCGGCCGATGCGCAGGGACACATCCGCCTCGCTGCCGTGCTCGACCACGTAGCGGTCCGGCTCAACCACCCGGGTGTGCTCGTCGACCCAGGGAAAGAGCTCCTCGCGGCTGATGGCCAGGCGCTGGCGCGCCGTCTCGGAGCCGATGTACTCCCGCGCACTGGCGTGGGCGATGATCTGCGCCCCCTCCTGCTTGAACACCTGCAGGCCATAGATGTGGTCAGCGTGATAGTGCGTGACCACCACGTAGCGGATCGGCAACGGCGTGACCTTGCGGATCTCCTGCAGCAGACGCTGCGCCAGCGGCGGAGAGCCCAACGCATCGATCACCAGCACGCCACCGTCTGCCACCACGAAGGCGGCGTTGGAGATGAAGTTCTGGTTGGCCGCCGAGCCCATCGCGCTCTGGCCCTGCACGAAGTAGGCGCCGTCGCCCACCGCCTCGACACGCATGTCCACGGTGGCGGACTCAGGCATCGCGCTGGCGTCCGCCCGGGTAGCTCCAACGGGTGACACGGGTTGCGACTGAGCCAACGCCGGCGCGGCGAACGCCATACTCGCCGCGACGAGCAATGCAGTCGTCGACCGGTGCATGCGCGCAACGCGCTGCCTTGCCTGCATCAATGCCGCTTCATTCATAGGGATAATACTAAATTCGTATGCAATGATATTCAAGACACTATACGCCGTTCGGTCCCGGACAACCACATCGATGCCGATGGCCCGGCGATCTGTGCCCGAATGAGCGCGCTTCGCCCTTTCCTGAACAACACGGATGCCACACGAGGAGATCTGCATGGTCCGACCCCCCGCTTTCAACGCTGCTGCCACGTCCAGCATGCGCTCACCGCTGCGCTGGCTGGCCACGGTGCTCGTCGCCGTACTCGTCGCCACCCCGGTGTTGGCAAAGGATCCGCAGCGCCTGCGCACCCGTGCGCTGGCCTCGGCCTGTGCCCAGTGCCACGGCACCGAGGGCCAGGCCGTGCAGGGCGAGGCGCTGGTGCGCCTGGCCGGCCTGCCGCAGGACTACCTCATCTCGCAGCTGCTGGCCTTCCGCACCGGCGCCCGGCCCGCAACGATCATGCACCAGATCACCCGCGGCTACTCGCAGGAGCAGCTGGAGGAACTGTCGAAGTTCTTCGCCGCCCAGAAGCCTGCCCAGTGACCCGATTCGCCTGAGGACAAACAACATGATGCAACGCAGACTCATCCTGCAGGGCCTGATCTCCGGTGGTGCGCTCGGCCTGGCCGGCTGCGCCTCGCTGGGCGGCACCTCCGCTGGCAAAGCCAAGGTGCTGGTCGTCGGCGGCGGCTACGGCGGCGCCACGGTGTCGAAGTACATCCGCCTGCTGTCGGACCACAGCATCGACGTGATGATGGTGGAGCCCAACACCTCCTTCGTCTCCTGCCCGGTGTCCAACCTGGTGATCGGCGGCCAGAAGACCATGGCCGACATCACCAACCCCTACACCGGCCTGAGCAGCAGGCACGGCGTGCGGGTGGTGCATGACACCGTCACCGCGGTGGACACCGCGAAAAAGACCGCCACGCTGGCAGGGGGCAGCACCGTCAGCTACGACAAGCTGGTGCTGGCCCCCGGCATCGACTTCATGTGGGACCAGATCCAGGGCCTGCGCGAGGCACATGCCGGCGGCCAGATCCTGCACGCGTGGAAGGCCGGACCGGAAACGATGGCGCTGCGCCGCCAGCTCGAAGCCATGCGCGACGGTGGTACTTACGCCATCGTGATCCCCGAGGCGCCGTATCGCTGCCCGCCCGGGCCGTACGAGCGCGCCAGCGTCATCGCCGCCTACTTCAAGAAGGCCAAGCCGAAGTCCAAGGTGCTGATCCTCGACGGCAACCCGGACGTCACCTCGAAGGGGCCGCTGTTCAAGAAGGCCTGGAAGGACCTGTACGGCGACATGGTCGAGTACCGCCCGCAGCACAAGGCCGTGGCGGTCAACGCGAAGACCAACACCGTCGAGTTCGAGGTGCAGGGTGACGTGAAGGCCGACGTGCTGAACGTGCTGCCAGTGATGCGGGCCGGCTCGCTGGCGGTGCAGACCGGGCTGGCGAACGCCAACAACCGCTGGTGCCACGTCAACTTCCTGAACTTCGAATCCACCGCCGCCAAGGACGTGCACGTCATCGGCGATGCCATCCAGGTCGCCCAGGGCATGCCGAAGTCCGGCCACATGGCGAACTCGCACGCCAAGGTGACGGCAGCGGCGATCGTGGCCGAACTGCAGGGCATCGAGATCAACCCGCACCCGATGGTGACCAACGTCTGCATGAGCTACGTGGACGACGCGCACGTGATCCATGTGGCCAGCGTGCACGAGTTCGTGCCGACGCAGAAGACCTTCCGCACCATCGGCGGCTCCGGCGGCGTGTCGGACGTGCGCTCTGACCTGGAAGGCCGCTACGCCGAAGCCTGGGCCAAGAACATCTGGGCCGACACGTTGATGTGACCGGAGCCCCCGGGCAGGGGCCTGATGCAGATCAAGCCCGGCAGCCCGGGCCCGGCAGATCATTGACACATCAGCAATGATGGATGGATGTGCGCCACGGCGACGTGCATCCATCCTCCTCACCCAGCCGGGGCCGCCCGCCATGTTCCTTGACACCATGATCGCCCGCCTGGGCGAGATGTGGACCATCACCCTGGTCGGCGGCGTCATCGGCGTGTTGTTCGGCTTCTTCGCTCACCGCTCGCGCTTCTGTCTGCGCTCTGCGGTCATCGAATTCTCCCGCGGCACCAAGGAAGGCAAGCTGACCGTCTGGCTGTTCACCTTCTCCACCGCGGTGCTACTGACCCAGGTCTTCATCCTGGCCGACTGGATGAATGTGGCCGAGTCGCGCCAGCTCTCGGCGCGCGGCAGCTTGTCCGGCGCGGCGGTCGGCGGGGCGATGTTCGGCGCCGGCATGATCCTGGCGCGTGGCTGCTCCAGCCGACTGCTGGTGCTGGCCGCGCAAGGCAACCTGCGTGCGCTGCTGTCCGGGCTGGTGTTTGCAGTGACGGCGCAGTCGGCGCTCAATGGCCTGCTTTCGCCGTTGCGCACCAGCATCGCCGGCTGGTGGACGGTGGAAGCCAGTTCGCGTGACCTGCTGGCATTGACCCACCTCGGCCACCCGGGCGGCGTGCTCTTCGGCGCCATCTGGCTGGTGGCCGCACTGATCTGGGCCCGTCGCCAGCGGGTGCGCTTCTGGGGCTGGTTCGGTGCCGTCGGGGTGGGCGTCATGGTGGCCTGCGCCTGGCTGATGACCTACCGGGTATCGCGCGCGGTGTTTGACCTGATCGTGCCGATCCAGAGCCTGTCCTTCACCGGGCCGGCCGCCGACACGCTGATGCTGGTGCTCTCGCCGCCCGGCCAGCCGCTGAAGTTCGACTTGGGCCTGGTGCCGGGCGTGGCGATCGGCTCCTTCCTGTCGGCCCTGATCTGGCGAGAGTTGAAGCTCGAAGGTTTCCAGGGCGGCCAGGCGATGCGGCGCTACATCATCGGCGCGCTGCTGATGGGCTTCGGCGGCATGCTCGCCGGCGGCTGCGCCGTCGGTGCGGGCATTTCCGGCGCCGCGGTGTTCACGCTGACCTCCTGGGTCACGCTGTCCACCATCTGGGGGGCAGCAATGATCACCGACCGGTTGATCGACCTGCCCGCGGAGCGAGCCCATCCGCCCGCGCCCGCACCGGTGGTCGGGCCGGATCCGGAAGCCAGCGCCAGCTACGCTCGCCCGTGAAGCAGCTCTGCCTGCAGGGCTGCGGGCGTCAGGGCCGGATGTAGGCCCAGCCCTGGGTCTGCAGCTTCGCCAAGCGCACCACGCCGGACGGGGTGAAACCCGCCTCGCTGATGAACTGGTCCTTCTTCAAGCTGCGGTTCTTCAGCGTGATCTCGCACACCTCGAACTTCACACCCCGGCGCACCAGTTCCTGGACGGCGATTTCGTAGGGGTTGCCGTTGCGATCCTTGGCATCGGTCATCAGGAAGTCGACCCCCTGGGCATGGGTCACCACGGTGATCTGTGCGCTGGCGTCGGTGTCCAGGTGGTTCTTGACGTTGCGCAGCCCGCCCAGCGCCTGCGCGGCAGCGTCGGCGATGTGGTAGACCACCTTGTCCTGGGCCTGCGCAACCAGGCTGGCCGCCGTCAGTGCCGCGGCCAGGGCGAGGGAGCGGGTCATCCGGTTCATCGTCGTTGTCTCCTTGGTGTGGAAGTCAGCTTGCCCATCACGATCATCTTGCCCGCGATCCCATCCCCCCTGCCACTGCAGGTTCAGGGCGCCGGCTTGCGGATCGTCATCGCGCCGCGGATCTGGCCGACCGAGTAACCAACGCCCTGGTCGGCCGGGTACAGCGCATTCAGCCTGGCCGCCACCGTCGGCTTGAGCGACTCGCGCGGCCCGTGGCAGCCGAGGCACAGCTCCTGCACCGGCAGTGCGCGCATGTAGCGGTAGGTGGCCCGGCCCTCCAGCGTCACCTGCTCGGCGCGCTCCAGCGTCATCGGGCTCTCGCCCGCAGCGGCGCGCCGGTCGAAGTCCGCCAGCGTGGCCGCCTCCCAGGCATCGGGCACCGCCTTGGGATTGCGCTGCTTCAGGCTCACGCGGCGCACCTGCCAGCCGGTCTGCTCGGAAGCCGCCTTCGCCATCTGCGGCGCCTTCTCATTGCAGGCGGTGATGGCCTGCTCGAAGCCGCCCTGGTCGATCTCGGCTTTCAGCACCGCCAGCAGCTTGGGCGGGATCGAGGTGGCCACGCCGCGCGCCTCGGCCACCCAGGGCTCGTCGGCGGCCCGGGCCGGGCCACCCAGCAGGGATGCCATCAGCGCGGCGGTGAAGGAGAAAAGAAGCGGAGCGGTCCTCATGTGGTTTCCTTGGGAGTTGAATTCAGGTCGTCGCCTCGGCGCGGTGGCGCCCTCGCCGAATCTGAATGTCATTCGACCATGCCCGGGTTGCCTGCCACGCCAACCAGCTTCGGCGTGTTGATCGTGCGCGGCTTGACGCGCCCACCCTGCGCCTTCAGCCAGGTCTCGACCACGTCCCACACCGGCTTGTTGCCGGCCTTGGCGGCTTCCTCGGCCACTGGCGCCCAGCCGGCCACCTTGTAGGTCTTGCCGGCTTCGACGGCGCGGCCCTTCAGGCGCAGGTCGCTGATACGCTGGCCCATCTTCTCGCCCGGCGTCATCGTGTACGTGAAGCCACCCACGCGCACCATGTCGCCGCCCTGCTGGTAGTAGGGGTCGGGGTTGAAGAGGTTGTCGGCCACGTCCTCCAGCACCGTCTTGATGGTCTCGCCGCTCATCTCGGTGAGGGTGGCGTAGGGGTAGGTGATGGCCAGCTGGTCCATCATCAGCTCGCGGGTGATGACGTCGCCCGGCAGCAGGCTGGTGCCCCAGCGGAAACCGGGCGAGAAGGCCGCATCCGCGCCCTGCACGTCCATCAGCGCGTCGCAGATCAGCTGGTCCCAACTGCCATTGAAGTTGCCACGGCGGTACAGCAGGCCATCGGTGACCGCCAGCTTCTCGTTGAGCTTGGCCTCGTAGGGCTTGCGGATCTTCGTGATCAGCGCGTCCATCTCGGCGTCGGGCTTGATCTGGTTGGCGAAGATCGGCAGCAGCCGGTAGCGGAAGTCCACCACCTTGCCGCCCTTGACGTCGAAGTCCATCACGCCGAGGAACTTGCTGTTGCTGCCGGCGTTGGTGACCAGGGTCTTGCCGCCCGGGTTGGTCACGGGAATGGCCACCGGCACGCCGTCGTGGGTATGGCCGCCGAAGATGGCGTCGATGCCGCGCACCCGGCTGGCCATCTTCAGGTCCACGTCCATGCCGTTGTGGCTGATGACCACGACGACCTGCGCGCCCTTGCCGCGGGCTTCGTCGACCATCTTCTGCATGTTGTCGTCCTGGATGCCGAAGCCCCAGTCGGCCACCATGTAGCGCGGGTTGGCGATCGGCGTGTACGGGAAAGCCTGGCCGATGATGGCGCAGGGCACCCCGTTGATGGGGCGGATCACATAGGGCTTGAAGACCGGGTCGCCGAAGTCGTTGGTCTTGACGTTCTGGGCCACGAAGTCGACCTTGCCGGCAAAGTCCTTCTCGACGATCTCCTTGACCCGCTCCATGCCGTAGGTGAACTCCCAGTGGCCGGTCATCACGTCCACCGTCAGCAGCTTGCAGGCATCCACCATGTCCTGGGCGTTGGTCCACAGCGACGTGGCGCTGCCCTGCCAGGTGTCACCGCCATCGAGCAGCAGCGCGCCCGGCCGGCTGGCCTTGAGCTGCTTGACCAACGTGGCCAGGTGGGCGAAGCCGCCGACCTTGCCGTAACGGCGCGCGGCCTTCTCGAAGTCCAGCCAGGTGTAGGCATGCGCCAGGTCGGTGCCAGGCTTCACCCCCGCGACCTTCAGCAGGTGATCGCCGACCAGGTGCGGCAGATTGCCCTGCATGCTGCCAATGCCAAGGTTGACGCTGGGCTCGCGGAAGTGGATCGGCTTGAGCTGCGCGTGGCAGTCCGTCATGTGCAGGAAACTGACGTTGCCGAAGGTCGGCAGGTCATACAGCCCCTTCTGTGCCGTGGCGGCATCGGCATCGGCCCAGCGGCCCAGGCCCATGCCGGCCACGGAGGCGGCGCCCAGCACCTGCAGGAATTCGCGCTTGGAGAGATTCATGTATCAGCAGTCAATGATGTATTGAAGCGGAAAAAGCCCGCGCAGGGCACGGGCCTGGGTTCTGGCGCGGACCGGCCTACTGGTTGACCGCCGACTTCGGGTCGAGCAGCAGCGCCATCAGGTGCTGCATCTGCTTCTCGTCGAGCAGGCCCTTGTGGCCGAAGCGCGGCATGTTCGAGCACGCGTTGTAGGCCCAGGCGTTGTAGAGCTTTCCCCAGGTGTAGTCGATCATCGGCTTGGCCGCCGGGCTGGCCGGATCGGTCACGCCGCGCAGCTTGCCGTAGTTGTACAGGCTCGGGCCGATGGTGCCGAAGGAGATCTCCGCCTTGGTCAACTGGTGGCAGTTGTAGCAGTTGCCACCGTTGGCACTCGATGCGGCGCTCTTGTCGGTCCAAGTCATGCCACGGCCACTCTGGGCAAGCTTTTCGCCTTCCTTCCAGTCACCGAGGTACTTGCCGTCGGAAGGCGGCTTGACCGTGGCCAGCGACTCGGCCTCGATGCGCTTGGCGGTGGCCTCGGCCGGCGCTGCGCCGGAGGAGCAGGCGGCCTGGCCGGCATCCTGCTGCAGGCGGTCTACCTTGGCGATGCCCTCGTCTCGGAAGGAGGCCTGCATCATCGCCTTGAACGAGGCGTCCAGCGCCTGCGACCCTGCGGGGTCGGCCGTCGTGGCGCAACCCGCCACCAGCGCCGCCGCCCCCAGGCCAGCCAGCGCGATCAGGGTCGCCTTCTTGGCGTTGGCATTGACATTGACTTTCATTCGCGGTCTCCGTGGGTGATGGGCAGTCAACGCTTGATGGCCGGCGCGATCGACGCCGCGCCCTTGGCGTTCACGCCCATGTAGACCCCGAGTGCGATCGTCACGTCGGACGCATAGCCCGGGTAGGGAAAGCGCTGCTGCCGGTAGCAGTCGTTGAGGCGCCGCTGCATGCTCCACATCTCGCCGCTGGAGACGCGGTAAGCCGGCCAGGCCGCAAAGCCGATGCCGTCGCCCGGGTTGCTGCGCAGGTCGGGCAGGTCTTGCAGGCGGATGCGCTTGTCCTTTTCGCCGTGGCAGGTCGAGCAGGCAAAGTCCATCGGCCCGCCGCGAAAGAAGAAGGCGCGCTGGCCCAGCTGGTACATGCGCTGCTCTTCAGCGTGGGCCTGCGGCAGGGCCATCTTCATGCCACGCGACTCGGCCGAAATCCAGGCTGCCAGGGCCTCCATCGTGACCTGTTCGCCCTTGCCGAAGGGCGTGCGGGCGATTTCCGCAGCGTTCAGCCCCTGCAGCGTTTCCATGCAGGTCAGCAGGCGCGATTCGAGATCCTGGACCCGCCTGGTATCGGCAAACCAGCGCGGCAGTTCGACCCAGGCCCCCTTGACCACACCCGGCCCCTTGCCCAGGTCGCACTGCTCCAGCGAGGCGTTCTTCGGCCCGCGCTTCTTCTTCCAGAGGTCTTCCCCCTTGGCTTCGAACAGCTCGGCCGGGTTGCCGTCCTCCAGCATCTTGCGGTACTCCGCGATGCCGTCGGCCGCCGACTTGGTCTGCGCCTGCACCGACAGGCCCAGGGCGACGCCCAACATTCCCAGGAAGATGCGTTTCAAGAGTTGTCTCCTCGATCCTCGAATGGACTGCCCCGGCACGCAGCCAGGGCGCAGGCGACCAGCGCCGGCGGCGATCGTGGATCGCTGGCTCAGGACACCGTGGCCTCGTCGGTGCGCTTGTCGCCCTTGTTGTCCACCCAGCTCACGCTCACCTTGTCGCCGGCCTTGGCGCCCTTGACGTTGAACTGCAGGAAGGGGTTCTTGGACACCGAGGGACCCCATTGGGCAGTCATCACGACCTTGCCGTTGTGGGCGGCGCTCACCTCCTGGATGAACCAGGCCGGGATCACCTTGCCGGACGCATCCTTGCGCTGCCCGGTTTCCATTTCGTGACTCATCAGCACGCGCACGGTGGCCTTGTCGCCAGCGGCCTGGGCGCGAATGCGCATCGGATCTGCCATTTGAAGCTCCTTGTATTAACCGCCGCAGCCACCGAGGGTGACCTTGACTTCCTTCTGCGCGAAGAACACCTTGCCGTCGTTCATGATCGCGATGGCGAACACGTTGGACGACTGGCCCATCTTCACGCGGGTGTTGAAATTGGCCTCGACGGCGTCAGTGACGTCGAACAGCGCGCAGAGCATCGAGGGGTTCTTCTCCACCGCGATCAGCAGGCGCTTGACGCCCGGCAGCGTGGTCGAGCAGCCCAGCGGCACCACGGCGCCGTTCTCGGCGATGTCCGGGCCGGTGATGGTGACGGCCTTGTTCTCGGCCGGAGCGCTCACACCCAGGGACTTGACCAGGTCGGCCATGGTCTTGGCATCGAAGGCCGCCTGCGCGTAGGCCGCCTGGGCGACGCTCGGCAGCAGGCCCATGCCAGCCAGCATGGCGGCGACGCCCGCACTGCGGCTGAGCATTTCGCGACGAGTTTGCATAGAGAAGACTCCTTTACGTGTCTTGCAGTTCGGGGGGATTCTGATGAGGCCGCGGCCCGCCGCGCAGAGGGCGGACCCTGAAACCGACCTGCCCGGAGGGAGTAGCCCAACTGGGTTTGGACGGCTGCAGAGCCTGGGACCGGTCATTTACTTCTTCGCACCGTCAGCCAGCCATTGTGCGATGAGCCTGGCATCCGCCTCCGGCAAGGCCTGCGCGGGCATCGGGACCGCGCCCCAGACGCCGGAGCCACCCGCCTTGATCTTGCCCGTCAGGTAGGCAACGGCATCGGCTCGCCCACTGTACTTCTTCGCCACGTCGCGGTAGGCCGGTCCCACGATCTTGTTGTCCACGCCATGGCAGGCCATGCAGGCGTTCTTCTGCAGCAGCGGCATCACCGCTGCCGAGCCGCCGGCCTCCACGGCCTTGGCCGCTGGTGCGGCTGCAACCACCGGCGCGGGCGCTGCCCCTGCGGGACGGGTGGTGTCCACGCCATGCTGCGCCCCGACGATGCGGTTCTGCTCGGCCAGGTTGCCATGGGCATTGCGGGCGAAGTCGGGCAGGAACGAACCCACCTTGGGCTCGGCCTCGCAGTCCTTCATGCAGGCCACGGCCTTGACGTCGGGCCGCAGCTCGGGCTTGCCGCCGGTCTTCAGCGATTTGCCCGGCCACATGCCGTGGTCGAGCGTCATGCCATTGCGGTTGGGCAGACGCGCCTGGGCCTCGGCCATCGTCCGGTCAGACAGCACGAAGTTGTCCGGCAGCACCCCGCCCATGTTGAGCAGGTAGGCCGTGACGGCATAGACCTCGTCGACCTTGAGCGACTTGGGCGCGTTCCAGGGCATCGCGCGGTGGATGTAGTCCCACAGCGTCGAGATGGAAGCCACCTTCATCAGCGTGGTACGCCCGGGGTAGGCCTCGTCGAGCAGGCGCGCCACCTTGCCGGTCTTCACATCGTCCGCGGTCGTGCCGCCCACCAGGGGCGAGAACACCTCGTTGGACTCGCCGAAGATGCCATGGCACTGGGCGCACTTGCCTTCCCAGACGTCCATGCCCTGCGCCACCGAACCGGAGCCCTTGGGCAGGCCCTTGAAGTCGGGCCGCACGTCGATGTCCCAGGCGGCGATTTCCTTGGCGGTGGCCGGGCGGCCGATGCCAGCGAGCGCAGCACCCCCCTCCTTTGGAATCGCCTGGGCCCAGACGGCCGCACCCAGCGTCAGGCCGGCCAGCGCCAGCGCGGCGCTCCGGAGCCCCGTCCACTCACGAGAGCTGAACATTCTTCACCTCCCCGCTCTCCTGCACCAGCCAGGACTGGATGGCGTTGTTGTGATAGATCGAGCGCTTGCCGCGCACCGCGCGCAGCTGCTTGTAGCTGGGCTGCACGTAGCCGGTCTCGTCGGTGGCCCGGCTCTGGATGATGGCCGGACGGCCGTCCCACACCCAGTCGATGTTGAAGCGCGTCAGCGCCTTGGTCTGCACCGGGCCTTCGATGCGCGCCGGCCGCCAGTTGCGCCCGCCGTCCACCGACACGTCCACCTTGGCCACCCTGCCGCGGCCGGACCAGGCCAGCCCGGAGATGTTGTAGAAGCCCTTGTCCAGCAGCACCTGCCCGCCCGAGGGCGTGGTGACCACGCTCTTGCACTCCTGGATGCTGGTGTACTGGCGGTGCAGGCCACCGGGCATCAGGTCGATGTAGTGCACCGCCTCGTCCTTGGCGGCATAGGGCGCGTCGCCCACCTCGATGCGGCGCAGGTACTTGACCCAGCTCACGCCTTGCACGCCCGGCACCACCAGGCGCAACGGGTAGCCGTTCTCGGGGCGCAGCATCTCGCCGTTCTGACCGTAGGCCAACAGCACCTCGCCGGACTCGATCATCTCCATCGGGATGGTGCGGGTCATCGACGAGCCATCAGCGCCCTCGGCCAGTACGTAGCGGCCGCGCTTGTAGTCCACACCGCACAGGTCGAGCACGATCTTCAGCGGCACGCCAGTGAACTCGCTGCAGCTGAGCATGCCGTGCGAGTACTGCACCGTCGGCACGGCAACGTTGCCCCACTCCATGCCACTGTTGGCGCCGCACTCGATGAAGTGGAAGCGGCTCACCGCCGGCAGCCGCATGATCTCGTCGAGCGTGAAGACCTTGGGCGTCTTCACCATCTTCTCGTCCGAGCCGTTGACCATCAGGCGGTGCTTGGACGGGTCGACGTCCCACCAGCCCTGGTGGTGCCGCTCGAAGTGCAGACCACTGGGCGTGACGATGCCAAAGAGCGACTGCAACGGCGCAAACGAGACCGACGACTGGGTCGTCTGCGTCAACCCCGGACTGGGCCGGCGCTGCACGTTGGACTCGTATTTCGACGGCTTTCCGTAGCCCTCGCTGGCCACGCCCTGCCCCAGGTTGCGGCTGTGCTCAGGCAACTCCAGGATGTTGGGATCCCCGCCCTCGGTGGGCACCGGATTGGACTGGGCCTGCGCCACCACGGCGCCACCCGCTGCGCCCGCACCCACTGCCGAGGCGAAGGCACGCCGGATGAAGTCACGCCGGCCCTGCTTGGCCTCGGCGAACACCGTGCGCACCCCCGCGGCATCGATGAAGTTTTCGGGCGCCTTCAGCAGGCGCCCCGGGAGCCCGCCTTCCGGCGGCCCCGTGCGATCGTCAGCTTGCACAAGCTCTCCTGTGGAACGTGCATGCCCGAGCCCGACACTTGACTCGGATCATCTAGATATAAGCACAAACAAATATTATGGGATGACTGGCTGACACGGAGCTGGTGGAAACACCCATCGACGCACCCCAGGCAGATACCCCCGCGGGTTGTGAAGAACTCACCCCGCCGTTACAGTGGCTGCGCGCTGTACACCCGTCCCGGGTCCACCGGCGCTCGATCCCTGCCCCCCATGACCCCTGCCGCTCCGCTCACCTACCTCTACCCCGTCTGGTTCGCGATCCCGATGGGGCTGTGCGGCCTGGCGCTGGCCTGGCATCGTGCATCCGACCTGATGGGCGAGATGGCGCTCGCCATCTCCCTGGTGCTCGGCGTGGCGGCACTGGCCGCCTACCTGGCCCTGGCCGTGGCCACTGTGCTGCGGCTGCGGCGCCACCCGAAGGCCTGGCAGGAAGACGGGGCCCACCCGGTGCGGCACGCCTTCCTGGCGGCCATCCCGATCGGGCTGATGCTGCTGGCCACCGTCGGCACGGCTCTGCTGGGGCCTGAAGGGCTGCGCTCGGGCCCACCGATGCTCGTTGGCCTGGTCCACCTGGCGTGGTGGGCCGGGGCGCTCGGGCAGTTCACCGTGACGCTGTGGGTGCTGTCGCGCTGGTGGCAGGGCAACAAGCCGGGCGGCCTGCACTGGCCGGTGCTGACGCCGGCGATGATCATCCCGGTGGTGGGCAACGTGCTCGCGCCTCTGGCCGGCGTGCCCCTGGGCCACACCGAGTGGGCGGCAGCGCAGTTCGGCGTCGGCCTGTTGTTCTGGCCGGTGGTGCTCGTGTTGCTGCTGGTGCGCGTGGCCACCCAGGGCCTCTGGCCTGAGCGGCTGCTGCCGGCACACTTCATCCTGATCGCGCCGCCCGCCGTGGTCGGCCTGTCCCTGCTGCAATTCGGCGCACCTCGCCTGCTGGCCTGGGGCTGCTGGGGCGTGGCGCTGTTCAGCTTCCTGTGGGCCGGCTCGCAAGCGCGCCGACTCGCCGCCCTGCCCTTCGGCGTGCCGCACTGGGGCCTGTCGTTCCCGCTGGCCGCACTGGCTGCGCTGACCCTGCGCCTGGCCGAGCCGGGCGGGCTGCTGGCGGTGCTTGGCCCGGTGCTGCTGGCCCTGGCCTCGCTGGTGATCACCGCCCTGCTGCTGGGCACCTGGCGCGGCCTGCGCCAGGGCACGCTGCTCGTGCCGGAACAGGTGGCGGTCCTGCAACCGGTGGGTGGACCCACCGGCGGCTGAAACCGCTCCCCTGCCTCGCCCCTTGCGGACGGCGGCCGGGGTGAGGGGTGTCGGGAGCCCCTTCAATCCCCGTACCAGCGCGTGTCGCGGCGCCGCCCGGGACGGGCGCGCTGGATGACCACGCCGGCCACCGCTTCGGGGCCGGCCAGCGGAGTGCTCGGGCAGGATCCGTCCAGCACCTCCACCCACCAGCTCGCGTCCCCGGGGCCTGCCGTCGGCGCTGCCCGCAGGCGGCGCAGCACCCAGCCCTCGCGGGGCAGTTGCACGAGCACATAGGCGCCATCACGCACGCGGCCCTCAGGCTCGATGACGACGATGTCGCCGTCATCGAACTCCGGCGCCATCGACGTTCCCAACACCCGCAGCGCGAACACCTCGGCGCCACTGCAGTCGAGCGTGTCGTCCTGCGCCGCACTGGCGACAGGACGGATCGGAATGACCGGGCGAGCGCCGGCACGCAAGGCTGAGGCAGACGCGGCGGGGTGAAGTGACAGGGGTAACAGGGGTGTCAGGGCATCGGCCATGCCGCGCAGCATGCGGGCCGCTGCCAGCGCCGGTCGATCACCCACATGGGCTAGTCCCAGCCTCCCCATGGCGGTGATAGACGCTCCGGCGTCGCTCCGCGCCCAATCCATGCAGGATTCCCGCACTGCGCGTGAGGTCGTGAACCTTGCCGCTGCGCGGGGGCATGCCGACATCGGCGACGCACTCAACGACCGTGGAGACCCCCTCATGCAATTCGACCAGGAATTCGACGCGCGCGGCCTGTCCTGCCCGCTGCCCATCGTCAAGACCAAGAAGGCGCTCAACGCCATGAGCGCCGGCCAGGTGCTCAAGGTGAAGACCACCGACCCCGGCTCCGTCAAGGACATGGAAGCCTTTGCCAACCAGACGGGCAACGCCCTGGTTTCCACCGAGGCCAGCGGCGCCGAGTACGTCTTCTACCTGCGCAAGGGCTGACCCGGCCCCGCCTGATCGAGCGCCTACGAAGCAGAACCAGACCGAGGAGAACACCGTGGAACCCAAACGCATGGCCATCATCGCGACCAAAGGGACGCTGGACATGGCCTACCCGCCCTTCATCCTCGCCTCCACCGCCGCGGCGCTGGGCTACGAGGTGCAGGTGTTCTTCACCTTCTACGGGTTGCAGCTGCTCAAGCGGGATCTGTCGGACGTGAAGATCAGCCCGCTGGCCAACCCGGCCATGCCGATGCCGGTGCCCATGCCGGTGATGGTGCAGATGCTGCCAGGCATGGAGACGATGGCCACGATGATGATGAAGCAGAAGATCAAGTCCAAGGGCGTTGCCTCGCTCGAAGAGCTGCGTGACCTCTGCCTGGAGGCCGACGTCAAGTTCATCGCCTGCCAGATGACGGTGGACCTGTTCGACTTCGAGAAGAAGGACTTCATCGACCAGGTCGAGTACGGCGGTGCATCCACCTTCATGGAATTCGCTGGCAAGACCGACATCTGCCTGTTCATCTGAACCGGGCCCGCTGCCCGGGTGCGCCGGCTCCCGCGGCCCTGCGCCGCACCTCGACACAAGACGGAGACAAACGATGTTGCATCTTCCCCTGGCGAAGCGTCCCTGCACCCTCACCCGCCGCGCCATCGCCCTGGGCGCGGCCCTGGCGCTGAGCCCGCTCACCGCGCTGGCCACCAACGGCTACTTCCCACATGGCTATGGTCTGAAGGCCAAGGGCATGGGTGGCGCTTCTCTGGCCATGAACCAGGACAGCATGGGCGGCGCCAACAACCCGGCCAGCATGTCCTTCGCCGGAAGCCGGCTCGACCTGGGCCTGGATTGGTTTTAACCCAAGCGCGGTGCCAGCCGGCAAGGCAGCATGGGCGGGGCGTTCGACTTCAACACGACCAGCGAAAGCAACAATCACTTCGTGCCTGAACTCGGCTACGTCAGCCAGATCAGCCCGTTGCTGGCCGCTGGCGTCACGGTGTACGGCAATGGTGGCATGAACACCGACTATCCCGGCGCACAGACCTCCTGCGGCAATCCCTCCGGCAACGTGGCCAACCCGATGTGTGGCAACGGGCGCCTGACGATGGACTTGATGCAGTTGGTGATCGCACCGACGATCTCGTTTAAGCTGATGCCAGATCACTCGCTCGGCGTCTCGGCGCTGCTCGGCTATCAGCGCTTCAAGCTGACGGGCTTGCAGGCCTTCGACAACGCTCCTGGCTTCCCCGCGATGACCGGCAATCCCGGCTACGTCACCAACAACGGCTATGACAGCTCGACCGGCTTCGGTGTCCGAATCGGCTATCAAGGCAAGGTGGGGCCGGTCACCCTGGGGGCAGCGTATGCCCCCAAGATGAACATGAGCGCCTTTGACAAGTACAAGGGCCTGTTCGCTGGCGGTGGCGATTTCGACATCCCGGCCCACTATGGCCTGGGTGTCGCAGTGGCGGTCATGCCCGCGGTGACCTTGGCGCTGGATTGGCAGCGCATTGACTACAGCGGTGTGCCGGCCGTGGGAAATCCGAGCAGCAACCAAGCCCCGCTCGGCGCGGCGAATGGTCCTGGCTTCGGATGGAAGGACATCAACGTCTACAAGCTGGGCGTGCAGTGGCAGGCCAGTCCGCAATTGACGCTGCGGGCGGGCTACAACAAGGGCGACAACCCGATCACCGCAGCAGACGTGTCGTTCAACATCATTGCGCCGGGTGTGACGAAGACCCACTACACCCTGGGCGGCACGATGCAGCTGGGCGGGAACTCCGAACTGACGATGGCCTACATGTACGCGCCGAAGGTATCGGTCACCGGCGACTCGATGCTGAATTCCCCGACCCTGCTCGGCCCGGGCAACGGCGGACAGGAAACCATCTGGATGAAGCAGCAATCGCTGGGTATGGCCTGGGCCATGCGGTTCTGACAGGGTCCGTCACAATCCCACTCCTGGGGCGCCGTGTGGCCACGAGGCCTGCGGCGCCCTTTTCTTGGATCCTTGCAGACCGGGACTGACCTCACATGGACGGCAGCAACATCGTTTCCCCGACGACCATCGCCTGGCTGGGTGCCGGGCTCGGCGTGGCCTTCGGCTTTGTCGGCCAGCGCAGCAACTTCTGCACCATGGGTGCGGTGTCGGACATCGTCGCCATGGGCTCCTGGACGCGCATGCGCATGTGGCTGATGGCCATCGGCGCGGCCATCCTGGCCACCGGGGCGCTGCAACTGGCCGGGCTGATCGACGTATCCAAGTCGATCTACACCTCAGGGCGCATCCTCTGGGTGGCCAATCTGGTGGGCGGCGCGCTGTTCGGCATCGGCATGACGCTGGCCGGCGGCTGCGGCAGCAAGACCCTGATCCGCCTGGGCGGCGGCAACCTCAAGTCCGTGGTGGTGTTCGCCTTCGTCGCCATTGCCGCCTACATGACGCTCAAGGGGCTGTTCGGCGTCTGGCGCGTGCGCTGGCTGGAGCCATGGGTGTGGAACGTCGGCGCCGGGCAGGACCTGCCCACGCTGCTGGCCGGCGCCTTCGGCCTGTCGGCACGCACGCTGCTGATGGTGCTGATGGCCGTCCTCGGCGGCGGGCTGGTGGCCTTCGCGCTGGCCGACCGCGACTTCCGTCGGCCCGAACCGCTGCTGGGCGGCTTGCTCACCGGCCTGTTCGTTGCCGCGGGCTGGTACATCAGCGGCCACGTCGGCTACCTCGCCGAGCACCCGGAGACGCTGCAGGAGGCCTTCGTCGCCACCAACAGCGGCCGCGCCGAATCGCTGAGCTTCATCGCCCCCTACGCCTACACGCTGGAGCTGCTGATGATGTGGAGCGACACCAGCCGCATCGTCACCTTCGGCATCGCCACCGCGCTGGGCGTGGTGGGCGGCGCGGCGCTGGGCGCGCTGACCAATGGCAGCTTCCGCGTGGAGGGCTTCCGCCAAACCGAGGACCTGGCGCGTCACATCATCGGCGCGATCCTGATGGGCATGGGCGGTGTCACCGCGATGGGATGCACCATCGGCCAGGGCGTGACCGGGCTGTCAACCCTGTCCATCGGTGCGTTCCTCACCTTCTCCGCGATCATCGCCGGCTGCGTGGCGACGCTGAAGTGGGAGTACGCCCGGGCGGGTTGATGTCCCCCCCCGTTGCGGCTCACGCCGCTCCCCCCCAGGGGGGCGCCACCAGCGGACCGGCGGAGCCGGATCCGCGGTGGCTGCTGGAAGCAGCTCGGGAGCGCGCTGCGCTGCCTTACCACCGAGCGAGCAGGTGGCCCTTCACGACCTTGCTGGGCCACTGGCGCAGCGGCTGGTCGCCCTTGGCGGTGCAGGCGCCGCTGCGGATGTCGAACTGCCACTCGTGCTTCGGGCAGGTCAGCGTGTGGCCCTGCAGCGCCAGGTGCGGGAGGGGGGTGGCCTGGTGCGGGCAGAGGCTGTCGAAGACGCGCCATGAACGCGGCCCGGCGCGTTGGATGAAGACGCCGCGGCCGTCACAGTCCAGGCGGCGCGTCTCGCCCACCGCGACCTCCTTCGTCGCCAGCAGGTCGTGCCAGGTTGGCTCGGCCGCCGGCTCTGCAGCGGCCACGGGCTCGGCGACGGCAGGCACGGCGGCCTTCAGCGCGTCGGGATGGAATCCCGGCAGGTCCATGGCCAGGATGATGTCGACCGCCCAGACGATCTTCGCCAGGCCCAGGGTCGGGAAGGCCATCAGCAGCGCATCGAGCACCTCCATCGGCGTGCAGCCCTCGCGCAGCGCGCGCTTCAGGTACTGGCGCAGGCCCCGCTCGGTCTGCGAGTGCACCTTGGTGATGACGCTGATGAGGTTGCGCGTCTTCGGGTCGAGGTGGGTGCCGCAGGCCTTCAGGAAGGCGAAATAGTGGCCGACCGCATCGGGCCGGGCTTTCACGAGGTAGTCGAGGGCGTCGCTCATCGGTCATCGATCTCAGGAAAGAGAAGAGCAAGGCCTCGCGGACGCAGGGCCGCGAGGCTGCAGAAACAGCGTGGGGATCAAGCCCGCACCAGCATCACGGCGCGCCCGGCCAGGCCGACAACGCGCTGGGCGGTGCTGCCCAGCAGCAGGTCGGCCAGCTCGGTCTCGCCGCGCCGGCCAAGCACGATCAGGTCGGCACCGGCCGCATCGGCCGCGGCCACGATGACCTCGTAGGCCCGGCCGTGTCCGGTGCGCACCTGCGGCGGCACGAGCAGCTCAGGCACGGCCTGCACCGCTGCATCGGCGGCCCGCTGCGCCACCGCAAGGGCGGCAGCCTGGGCTGGCGCGCCAGCGTCCGTCGCCACGCTCAGCACGGTCAACGGCAGACCGCAGGTGGCCGCCACCGCCGCCGCCTGGCGCGCCACGACCGGCCCGTACGCCGAGGCATCGACGGCGGCCAGCACATGGCGCGACCACAGCCCGCCCGGGGGCGGCACCATCAGCATCGAGCAGGGCGCGTGGCCGGCCACCTTGCTGACCATCTCGCCCACCAGCAGCCGCGCCAGGATGCCCTGTTTGCCGCGGTGCCGCGTCACCAGCAGGTCGGCCGCGCTGGCCTGCGCGTCGGCGACGATCTCGCGCCAGGGCTCCTCCCCTCGGCGGATCGACACCTCCAGCGTCACGCCAGCACGGGTGGCCTGCTCGCGCAGCTGCGCCACCCGAGCCGCCATTTCGCGCTCGGCGCGCAGCGCAAGCTCGGGCGCGGCGATCTCGTATTCCGGGTTGCTGCGCAAGGGCAGCACCACCCGCAGCGGCAGACCGCAGCGCGCTGCCATGGCCAGCGCAGTGACCTCGGCAGGCGCGTCGTGCTCGGTGTGCTCAGTGGCGAGCAGCAGGTGCTGGAAGGGAGGGGAAGGATGGGAGGGGTGGTTCACCGCCGGCTCCGGAGTCGTCTGGCCAGGCACCGCCTCAGTGCCCGCCGCCGATGATGCCCGATGCAGCAAACACCAGCACCACCACCTCCAGCGCGCAGATCGCGACGAAGGCGCGGTCGCGCGCCCGGGCATAGAGCGGCAGTACAGCGAGCAGGCAGGGCAGCGAGCAGGAGGCCAGCAGCGCGATGCCCACGAGGTTGAGCACATCGCCGCGGTGAAGCAGCGCCAGCCAGCCCCAGCCGGTGGGCTGGCCCGTGGTCTTCAGATACTGGGCGACCGGCTGGTTCCACAGCGTCGGCAACTGGTCCAACGGCACCAGCGGCGCGATCCAGCCGGCCACGTAGGCTGCGAAGCTGGCCACCAGCACCGCCAGGCCGAAGCGCGAGCCGACGGCCAGCCACTGGGCATAGCGCTGCTGCGCGGCGTCGACGCGGGTCTTTTGAGCGTCGGTCATGGGCGTGGACTCAGTTCCATATCTGGAGCCCCTTGAGGAGGGCGCGCAGCCCGGCGAACAGCAGCAGGCCGATCACCAGCTTGCGCACCAGCGCAGCGGGCACCACCTTGAGCAGCCGGGCACCGATCTGCGCCCCCAGCATCATGCCCACCACCGAAGGCACCGCGATGATCGCCAGCACCGCCCCGCGGTTGAGGTAGACCCAGGCCGCCGACGAATCCACCAGCGAGAGGATGAAGCCCGAGGTGGCGGCCGACACCTTGAGCGGCGCGCCCATCACCAGGTTGAGCACCGGCACGTTGGCCCAGCCCGCGCCTAGGCCGAACATGCCGGCCAGCACACCGATCAGCAGGAAGAGGAACAGCCCCAGCGGCGTGCGGTGCACCTGCCAGGCCACCTCCCGCCCGCTGGCCGCATCGCGAAAGATGCCATGCATGGCCAGCGCCTGCGCCAGGCGGTCCGGCCGCTCCACCACAGGCCACTCCGACTTGCGCGCCATCAGCATCAGCGCCGTGATGCCCAGGATGACCGAGCCCAGCGCCAGGTTCACCACCCGGGCGGGCATGGCCAAGCCGATAACCGCGCCGACGATCGAACTGGCCGAGGCTACCAGCGCCAGCGGCAGGGCCAGCCGCAGGTTGGCGTAGCCGGCGCGCAGCAGTTCCGGCCCGGCCGACAGGGCGCCCGCCAGCGCCACCAGCAGACCGGCGCCGCGCACGAAGTCGAGGTGGAAGGGGAAGAAGCCGCCCACGATGGGCACGAACAGCACCCCTCCGCCCACACCCGCCGGCACCGCGACGATGCCCAGCAGGAAACACACCACGAACAGGCCCAGCGGCCAGACCCACCAGGCCGTTCCGTCGGGCGCCCCCGCGGCCTGGGCCGCCGCTGCGGCTTCGCCCGCGAAGGCCTGCGGCGCGGCCAGCAGCAGGGCAAGCAGGAGCACCCACAGGGCCCCGCCCCCGCTGTACCGATGTACGAACATCCCGGGTCTCATCCGATGGTCTGGTGGTAGAGATTCTGGGGGTGGCGCGCCTGGGCAAAGAACAGCCAGCGCTCGGCCAGCAGCCCCAGGTATTGCAGCACGAAGGCCAGCCCGGTCAGCAGCGCCACGCCTGCGCCAGCGGCCAGCAGCAGCAGGGGCAGCACCAACCCGGCCAGCAGCGCCACCCACCCGATGCGCTGCACCTGCGCCGGCGTGCGCCCGTGGAAGAACTCCTTCGTCTGGAAGGAACCGCCCATGGCCCCCTGCGAGCGCTGCACGATGCGCGGATGACGCACGCCGATGGCGCTCTGCAGCGTGGTCTTGGCCACCAGCCGGGCATTGCGCCATTGCGCCGCGAGGCGCGAGGCACCGGCCAGCAACGTGGCCAGCAGCGCCAGGCGGCCCAGCGTGGGCGCGAGCTCCGGCGTCACGTCGGACGCGGTGAACGCAGCCAGCGCCGCGGCCAGCGTCAGCCCCGACGCCCCGCCGAGCAGGACGAAGTTGACGACGGTGTAGGGGCTGGCCCACTCGCGGATCACCTTGACCGCCGCGTAGATCATGCCGGTGCAGACGAACAGGGCCAGCGCCAGCACGCTCGACAGCAGCACCAGCAACAGCGCGGCCCCATGGCCGCTCCAGCGCGCCAAGCCGTAGAGCGCAACAGCGCCCATGAAGGCTGGCAGCACGATGACCTCGCGCGACAGCCAGGAGGTGCGCCAGCCCGCCGCCGCCCGCCAGGCCCGCTCGGGGTGGCCGAGGTGGAAGAACGAGGCGAGCAGGCCGGCCGCGCTGAGCAGGATGACCAGCACGCTGCCGAGCAGCAGGAAGCCCGACGGCAGCGCCACGGCGCCGACGCGCACGGCCAGCTCGGTACCGGCCAGGGTGAGCAGCAGGCCCTGGGCGGCACCGATCAGGGTGGTCAGGAGGAGGACAGACAGGGCAGGACGCATGGCTTCAATGTTCCCAATCGGCATCCAGGGGTGCACCGCCGGCGGGCAGCGGCTCGCGGCCGTCGACACGCAGCGGGTTGTCGGCGCGCACCAGCTGCTCTGCGCGCACCGGGATCTCGGTGCGGCGCCGCGGCAGGTAGTGGTTCGACGGTTGGGTGCCCTGCTCGGGCATCAGCGGGTAGCCGCCCCGCTCGCGGATGGCCACCGACACCACCGAGTCCGGGTCGTGCACGTCGCCGAACAGGCGCGCACCGGCCGGGCAGGCCAGCACGCAGGAGGGTTTGCGCTCGGCCACGGGCAGCTGCTCGTTGTAGATCCGGTCCACGCAGAGGGTGCACTTGGTCATCACCTGGCGCTTCTCGTCAAGCTCGCGCACGCCGTAGGGACAGGCCCAGGCGCAGTACTTGCAGCCGATGCACTTGTCGTAGTCGACCAGCACGATGCCGTCCTCGGCACGCTTGTAGCTCGCCCCCGTCGGGCAGACCGGCACGCAGGGGGGATCCTCGCAGTGCAGGCAGCTCTTGGGGAAGTGCACCGTCTGGGTGTTCGGGTACTCGCCCACCTCGAAGGTCTGCACCCGGTTGAAGAAGGTGCCGGTGGGGTCGGCGCCGTAGGGGTTCTCGTCGACCAGCGGGCCGGCCGCGCCGGAGGTGTTCCACTGCTTGCAGTTGGTGACGCAGGCGTGGCAGCCCACGCAGATGTTGAGGTCGATGACCAGGGCGAGTTGGGTCATGCCGCGCCTCCCTTGTTCCCGGCTCCCATGCGCCCGGCAAACCAGGCCCGCCACTTCGGCACCACCGGGGTCATGCCGGGCACGGGCCGCATGGCGTTGAACTGCGGCGCGGTTTCTTCCGGCTCGTCCGGGCCTGCCGGCCGGATGCGCACCTTCACGTCGTACCAAGCCGCCTGCCCCGTGATGGGGTCCGAATTGGAGAAGCGCTGCCCATTCGCATCCACGGCCAGCTCCTCGCTGATCAGGTGGTTGAGCAGGAAGCCCTTCTGCGATTCGTTGGCATCGTCGCTGAGCGACCAAGCGCCACGCGCCTTGCCGATGGCGTTCCAAGTCCAGACCGTGCCGGGCTCGACCGCCTCGGAGTGCCGGCACAGGCAGCGCACCTGGCCCCAGCGTGACTCGACCCACATCCACTCGCCATCGCCGATGCCGGCCGCCTGCGCCGTGCGGGTGTTGACGTGGAGGTAGTTGTGGGCATGGATCTGGCGTAGCCAGGCGTTCTGCGAATCCCAGGCGTGGTACATCGCCATCGGTCGCTGGGTGATGGCCGCCAGCGGGTAGGCGGCCCGGTCTGCCGCACTCGCCTGCTGCCCTTCCAGCGGCTCGTACCAGAACGGCAGCGGGTCCATGAAGGTGGCCACCCGCTCGCGCAGCCGCTCGGGCGGGCGCCGCGCACCACCACCGGCCCGGCCCTCGGCCGCCAGCCTGAAGCGCTGCAGGAACTCGGAGTAGAGGTGGATGACGATGGGGTCGTTGTCGCGCCGCAGGCCCATCTGCTGGGCCCAGGCCATGTAGTCGCGGTTCCAGTTGCGCATGTACTGCAGCGCGGACGGCAGGTGCACCGCGTGCACGCAGTTGTTGGCGGCGTAGGCCTCCCACTGCTTCGGGTTGGGCTCGCCGCGCATGGCCTTGCTGCCGTCGGCACCGCGCCAACCGGTCAGGAAGCCGATGCCCGAACCCGGCGCGGTCTCGTAGCGGACGATGAAGTCCGGGTAGTCACGGTACTTGCGCCCGCCTTCGGGGGTGGTGAAGGCCGGCAGCTTGAGGCGGCTGCCCAGCTCGATCAGCACTTCCTGGAAGGGCTTGCACTGGCCCAACGGCGGCAGGATGGGCACACGCACCGCATCGACCGGACCCTCGAACTCCGAGATCGGCCGGTCCAGCATCGACATCACGTCGTGCCGCTCCAGGTAGCTGGTGTCGGGCAGGACCAGGTCGGCGAACTCGGTGGTCTCGCTGCGGAAGGCATCGCAGACCACGATGAAGGGGATCTTGTAGGCTCCATCATCCCCCTTGTCGACGAGCATCTTGCGCACCTCGGAGGTGTTCATGCTCGAATTCCAGGCCATGTTGGCCATGAACAGCATCAGCGTGTCGATCGGGTACGGGTCTCCGCGCCAGGCATTGGTGATGACGTTGTGCATCAGCCCATGCGCCGACAGCGGGTGCTCCCAGGAGAAGCCCTTGTCGATGCGCACCGGCTCGCCCGCGTCGTCGACGAAGAGGTCCGCAGGTGTCTCCGGCCAGCCCAGCGGCGGGGCGTCCAGCGGGGTGTTGGGCTTGACGGATGCGGGCGAGCGCGGCGGGCGGGCATTGGGCGGCACGGCGCGCGGGTACGGGGCGCGGTGGCGGAAGCCCCCCGGGCGGTCGATGGTGCCCAGCAGTGACATCAGGATGGCCAGCGCACGGATGGTCTGGAAGCCGTTGCTGTGCGCCGCCAGCCCGCGCATGGCGTGGAAGGCCACCGGCTTGCCCGTGACGCTCTTGTGCTCCTGGCCCCAGCAGTCGGTCCACGCGATCGGCAGCTCGATGGTGTGGTCGCGCGCGGTCACGCCCATCTCGTGCGCCAGGCGGCGGATCGTCGCGGCCGGGATGCCGGTGATGCCTTCGGCCCACTCCGGGGTGCACTCGCGCACCCGCTCTTCCAGCAACTGGAAGGCCGGCTTGACGGGCGTGCCATCGGGCATCGTGAAGGCGCCCAGCAGCGCCGGATCGGCGCCCTCCGTGTGGTCAGCCACCGGGCGCCCGCTCAGGCGGTCCCACCAGAAGAAGTTGGCCGGGCGCAGCGGGTTGACGACGTCGCCCTCGGCGTTGCGCATCATCAGGCCGAACTCGTCGTGCGCCTCGGCCTGGTTCACCAGCTGGCCGGCGTTGGTGTAGCGCACCAGGAAGTCGCGGTCGTACAGGCCGAGCTCGATGATCTCGCGGACCAGCGCCAGCAGCAGGGCGCCGTCAGTGCCGGGGCGGATGGGCACCCACTCGTCGGCCACCGCGGCGTAGCCGGTGCGCACCGGGTTGATGGCCACCAGCCGCCCGCCGGCGTTCTTGTACTTGCCGATGGCGTTCTTCAGCGGGTTGGAGTGGTGGTCCTCCGCGGTGCCGATCATCACGAACAGCCGCGCCCGGTCCAGGTCCGGCCCGCCGAACTCCCAGAACGAGCCGCCGATGGTGTAGATCATCCCGGCGGCCATGTTCACCGAGCAGAAGCCACCGTGCGCCGCGTAGTTGGGCGTGCCGAACTGGCGCGCGAACAGGCCGGTCAGGGCCTGCATCTGGTCGCGGCCGGTGAAGAGCGCGAACTTCTTCGGGTCGGTGGCGCGCAGATGGCCGAGGCGCTCGGTGAGCAGCGTGAAGGTCTCCTCCCAGGAAATGGGCTCGAACTGGCCGGCACCGCGCTCGGTGCCGGGCTTGCGCCGCAGCGGCATCGTCAGGCGCGCCGGGGCGTACTGCTTCATGATCCCCGACGAGCCCTTGGCGCAGATCACGCCCTTGTTGAGGGGGTGGTCGGGGTTGCCTTCGATGTAGCGCACCTCCGGTCCATTGCCACTGTCGCGCAGGTGCACCCGGATGCCGCAGCGGCAGGCGCACATGTAGCAGGTCGTTGTCTTGACCTCGGTCTTCGCGCCCGGCAGCGGCGCGGCGATCGGGTCATGCAGGGGCAGGCGACCTGAGGTGGAAACTGGGCTGGGCGCGGGCATGGTCTCGGTGCTCGTCGTTCTGGGCTGCGCCGCGACATGGCCCCCTCGCGGCGGGCCACGCGGACGGTCACCCCACCGGCGGTGGGGTCGTGATCAGCGTGGCGCCATTACGCCCAGCCGCTCGCGAACCGTCTATTCCCTCCAAGGGCAGCGCACCCTACCCGGCTGGGTAGCTGGCCCCCGGGCTGACGCAGCGCAACCCGCTTGCATACGGCCGCCTGGCGCGGGATTCCCCCGTTGTGCCGACCGCCGCCCAGGTCCAGAATGATTCAGTACCCTAATGGGTATCTAGCCCATTGGGTACCAACCAGGACGTACCCCTACCTCATGTCGGCCATCCTCTCTACCGCCCGGCGCCAGCCTGCGGCCCCCGCTGCGGCGGTGATCGCGAAGGCGTTACCGCCGCGCCCTGCCCGGCCGGCGGCATCGGCCCTGGCCGACGACGAATGGCGTGCGCCGCTGCAGCGTCTGCTGCAGGCCGTCGTCACGCTGGCGGGGGCGCGTGCCGGCGCGCTGCGGCTGGTGGACGCCACCGACGGCGGGCTGCTGCTGGTCAGTGCGGTGGGTGATCTGGCGGTCAACGCGCTCGAAGCGCGCCAGCAGCCCGGCAGCGACTGCGGCGTGTGCAGCGATGCCCTGCGCCTGGACCAGGCCTGCGCTGCCGCCGCCACCTGCGCCTGTGCACGGGCGGTGGCCCGCCAGCTCGACGAGGTGCCACAGGAGCGCGTCTACGTGCTGCCGCTGCACCACGGCCAGGCGCCCTGCGGCGTGCTCAACCTCTTCTTCGACGGCCCGCCCGAGGTGCCGGCCACGCTGTCGGCGCTGCTGCCGGCGATGGGCGACATGCTCGGCCTGGCGCTGGAAAACCACCGACTGGCGCGCCGCGCCCTGCACGACAGCGTGACCCTGGAGCGCCTGATGCTCGCTGGCGAGGTACACGATTCGCTGGCCCAGTCACTCACCTGGATGCGCATGCGCCTGGCGCTGCTGCGCAGCAGCATCGATCGCGGCGACCGCGAGACGGTTCTGCGCTACCTGCAGGACATCGACGGCTCGCTCGCCGCTGCGCACGGTCACATGCGCGAGCTGATCTGCGAGTTCCGCACCCGCATGGACCCGCAGGGCCTGGTGCAGGCACTGCGCCAGGTGGCCGAGCAGCTCGGCAGCGTGGCGGGCCTGCAGGTGGAAGTGATCGACGAGGCTGGCGCGCTGGCGCTGACGGCAGAGCAGGAGCTGCAGGTCTTCCACATCGCCCGCGAGGCGCTGGCCAACGTGGCCAAGCACGCCGGCGCCTGCCATGCGACGCTGCGACTGCAGCGCGAGGACGATTGGGTGCGCCTGAGCGTGGACGACGACGGCGTCGGCCTGCCGCCCGCGCCGGCTGCGCCGGAGGGCCGGCAGGATCACTTCGGCCTCGACCTCATGCGCGAGCGCGCCCGGCTGATCGGCGGGCGCATTGAGCTGCTCAGCCGCGCCGGGCACGGTACCTCGCTGCGGCTGCAGTTCCCCGAATCCCCAGGAACGGCGACCCACCATGGATGAACACAGCTTGAGCGTGGTGCTGGTCGATGACCACGGCCTGTGCCGCCAGGGCCTGGCCGAGTTGCTGCAAGTGCGCGCCGGCATGCGTGTGCTGGCCACCACCGGGCTCCCGGACGAGGTGCTGCCGATCCTGCAGCAACAGGCACCCGACCTGCTGGTGATGGACCTGCGCATGCCGCTGATGGATGGCCTGACCCTGCTCAGCCGGCTGCGCGCGGCCGGGGTTGAAACGCCGGTGGTGATCCTGACCATGAGCGACTCGCCCGACGACCTGGCCGAGGCGCTGCGGGCCGGCGTGCGCGGCTACCTGCTCAAGGACATGGACCCGGACGACGTGATCACCTCGATCCGCCGCTGCGGCCACGGCGAGTTGGTGATCGCCCCCGCGATGGCCGGCAAGCTCAGCAACCTGCTGCGCCTGGGCCAGGCCGATGCGCCCAAGGGCAAGACCGTCAAGCTCACCGAGCGCGAGCGCGAGATCCTGCAGTTCCTGGTCGGCGGCAAGAGCAACAAGACGATCGCCAAGGCGCTGAACATCAGCCACGACACGGTCAAGCTGCACGTGCGCCACATCCTGGCCAAGCTCGGCCTGAGCTCGCGTGTCGAGGCCGCCGTGTTCGCGGTGGAGCACGGCGTGGCGGGCCACTATCCCGCCCCGGCGGCACCCGCGCCAAGCCAGGGCGCGTCACCGCACGAGCCGGCAGACGGCGCCCTCGCGCGCACCCCGCCACGCTGAAGCGTCACGGGTGCGGCCCCCCGGACCGCCGCCCTGCCCTGCACCCTCAGCGGCAGCCGCCGCGCCCCGTCGACGCGCAGCCGCCGCTCGAACAGCCCCCCGAGCCGCAGCCGCCGGACGGGGCGACCTGTTCCTCGGGCGGCAGGAAGACGAAGCCCCAGGACTCCGGCCCCACCGGCACGAAGTCCAGCGTCACCCCGGTGAGCAACTCGCGGCTGGGCGCCCCCACCAGCAGCGCGACGCCGTGGTCGGTGAAGCTCAGGTCGGCCTCGCGCTCCTCGTCGAAGCCCAGGCCGAAGCGGATCGCACCGTCGGCATCGACATCGGCGGCGATGCGCAGCGCCCAGTCGTCGTCGGGCAGGCCGCTGCGCAGGGCGGCGGCCTGGATCTCGCGGGCAGCGGTGGGGGTCAATGTCAGCATGGGAAGAACTCCTTCGCGCGGCTGAACCGCGGCATCGGCATCGGCATCGACGGCAGGTCGGCCACGGCAGCGCACGGCGCCGCGTCACGCACCGCCCGCGCGTAGTCGACGAACGCACCGGCCCACCGGCAATGCCCGACGCTGCGCAGGTGGCTGTAGGACGCGCACAGGCGGTGGATCAGCAGGCCATCGCGCCGGCCGTCGATGCCGTGGCCGCGCTCGACCTGCCAGGCGTAGGCGATGGGGGCGGCCGGGTCCAGGTTCTCCAGGCTGGAGTAGTGGAACTCGTGGGCGTGCATGCAGCCGTCCATTGGCAAGCCATCACCACCGGCCCCGGCCGGCGCCGGCTCGGCCAGGGCCGACCAGGGCGCTGCGCCGCTGGGGCGCAGCCGCACGTAGCCCCGGCCGACCGGGCGGGCATGCATCACCACGTCGCCCGGGATGGCACCGACCATCGCGTGCACCTGGCCGTCCAGCGTGCGCAGGCTGCGCGCCAGCAGCATCAGCCCGCCACACTCGGCGTAGGTGGGCAGGCGCTGCTCGACGATGGCCTGCTGCAGGGCGCTGCGCAGCGAGGCGTTGGCGGCGATCTCGGCGGCACTGGTCTCGGGAAAGCCACCGCCGATGAACAGCCCGTCCAGCCGGGGCGGCAGCAGCGGGTCGTGCAGGGTGTCGATGGCGACGATCTCCGCGCCCGCCTCTCGCAGCGCGCGCAGGTCATCGGCGTAGTAAAAGCCGAAGGCGCGATCCATCGGCACGCCGATGCGCACCCGGTCTGCTGGCATGGCGGTCGGCGTCGGCGTCGGCGTAAGTGTCAGCGCGGCGGCCGGCGCCGGCCAGCGCAGCCTGGTGTCGGGGGCGTCGTCGGTCGCGCGGGCCCCGGTCTCCGTGGCGTTCTCCGTGGCTGTCGCCGTCACCGCCAGCAGCCGGTCGAGGTCCACCTGCCGGCGCACCGCCTCGGCCAGCCGCGCGACCGTGCGCGATGCCGCCCCAGCCTCCTGGCTGGGCACCAGGCCCAGGTGGCGCTCGACGATCTCCAGCGCCGGGTCCTGCTGCACCGCGCCGAGCACGGGCACATCGGTGTAGTGCTCGATCACCGCGCGCAGCTTGGCCTCGTGGCGCGAGCCGCCCAGGCGGTTGAGGATCACGCCGGCGATGCGCAACTCGCGGTCGAAGGCCTGGTAGCCCAGGATCAGCGGCGCAACGCCCCGGGTCATGCCGCGCGCGTCGACCACCAGCACCACCGGCAGACCGAGGTGGTGGGCCAGCGCGGCGTTGCTGTTGCTGCCGTCCAGCGCCAGGCCGTCGTACAGGCCCTTGTTGCCCTCGACCAGCGTCACGTCGGCGCCCCGCGCCTCGCGCTGCACCAGCGCGTCGATCTCGCCCCAGCCCATCAGGTGCGGGTCGAGGTTGAAGCAGGGCCGCCCCGAGGCCTCGGCCAGCCACATCGGGTCGATGTAGTCCGGGCCCTTCTTGAACGTCTGCACCGCCTGGCCGGCGCCGCGCAGCGCCGCAGCCAGGCCGATGGCCAGCGTGGTCTTGCCGGAGGACTTGTGGGCGGCCGACAGCAGCCAGCGGGCGGGAACGGACATGCAGGACTCCCCAGGTGGCGCCGTTCGAAGGCGTTCGGAAGCGATCAGCCCTTGCGGGCGTCGGCGGCGGCAGCGGTGGTCTGTCCGGCCGCCGGGTCGAAACGGGCGAAGTCGTCCTGCGGCATGAAGCGCAGCACGCGCACGCCCACCGCGGTGATCAGGAAGGCCAGCCCCAACCCGCCCAGGCCCAGCAGCCACTCGGGCAGCCGGGGGGTGTAGGCATCGACCTGGCCATCGAGAAAGCTGCTGCTGGCGCTGTAGCCGGGGAAGATGTCCAGCGGCCAGGCCTGCCCACCGACGATGAAGGCGTACAGGAAGGCAAAGCCGCCCAGCACCACCAGCGCCGCCGCCAGCACCGTGCCGCGCCCGCCCAGCGGCGAGGGCGCCAGCAACAGCGTCAACGGCCAGAGGGTGCCCAGGCCGGCATAGCCCAGCCAGAACAGCAGGGGGTAGACGCCACCGTCGAGCAGCAGGAAGCGCTCGAAGCCATGCAGCTTGGTCGCGTACAGCTGGGTGCCGTGGTAGACCAGCACCATGTAGGCCACGGCGGCGACGAAGATGCCCAGCAGCCGCGTCATGCGCCGCTGGATTGGTGCCGGCAGCGCCAGGCCGTTCCAGGTGTACATGGCGGACTGCACGATCAGGAACACCGCCAGCCCCCAGGCGAAGGACAGCACGATGAACATCGGTGCCAGCAGCGCGGAGGCATAGGCTTGGCGTGCCACCAGGAAGCCGAAGATCGAACCGGTACCGGTGGTCAACGCAAAGCGCCACAGGAAGGCGGCGACCCCTGCCGCCGGCGCGTAGCGGTTCATGCGCCGCTCCATCAGCGTCCACAGGTAGACCGCGACGATGGCGAACAGCCCGGAGTACAGAAACACGTTCCAGGCGAACACCGACTTGAAGTTGTAGTGCGTGGCCGCCACCACGATGCGATCCGGCCGGCCCAAGTCCAGCATCAGCACGAACAGCCCGCCGCCCAGCAGCGCCAGTGACAGCAGGCCGGACAGCGGCGCGCGCGCCTTGTAGACCGTCTGGCCGAACACCGAGCCGACCGAGGCGACGTTGAGCACCCCCGACGCGGCCACGATCATGAAGATGGCGACCACATGCGGCAGTCCCCAGACGATCTGGTTGCTCATGCCGGTGACCGCGTGGCCATGCGCCTCCATGAAATGCGCCGCGCCCAGGCCGATGGCCACCAGAAGGGCACCCAGCGCAGCCACAGCCCAGAAGCGGCGCACCTCGGCGGCCGGCGAGGGCAACGTCGGCAGGGCAGCGCCGGCCTCGATCGGGGCGGCCGCAGTGGAAGCAGTGGATGAGGCGCTCATGCCCGGCTCCTTGGGTTCACAGGCCGGGCTCACAGGCCCTGATAGCGCACGCCGGGGTCCAGCCCCAGGTCGGCACGCAGCTGCTGGGTGGCCAGCTCGCGCACGCGGCGGGCGATTTCGCTGTTCGCATCGTTGAGGTCGCCGAACAGGATGGCGCCGCGCCCGGCGGCCGCACAGGTCTCGACGCAGGCAGGGTGTTCGCCGCGGTCCACCCGGTGCACGCACAGCGTGCAGCTCTCGACGCAGCCCTGGCCGCGTGGCACCTGCGCGCGCTGGTTCGTCACCGGCTCGTGCACGAAGGAGCGCGCCTTGTAGGGGCAGGCCATCATGCAGTAGCGGCAGCCGATGCAGGCGTGGCGGTCGACCAGCACGATACCGTCGGCGCGCTTGAACGAGGCGCCGGTAGGGCAAACGTCCACGCAGGGCGGCTCGGCGCAGTGCTGGCACATCATCGGTGCGCTGGCCTGCCGGCCGGTCTTCACCTCGGTCAACATGACCTTGCGGATCCACTGCGGGCGCTGGCGGTCCTCGATGGCGGCACCCGTCCCCACCTGCAAGCCGTTCTCGTCGCTGCAGGCCTTGACGCAGGCGTCGCAGCCGCTGTCGCACTTCGATGTGTCGATCAGCAGGCCCCAGCGGACCTTGGTGCTGGCCGCCTCACCGCTGGCGCGGGCCTGCGCCACCTCGATCAGGCGGATGCCCGGCGCGATCGCCACGCCCAGGGCGGCGGCGGCGCTGCCCGTGAGCCAGGCGCGTCGGTTGCTGGTCATGGCGCCCCCTCCGATCGGATCGTCGTGCGACGCGACAGAGCGGCCGTCACCGAACCGCTGGCACCGTGGCCCGGCCCCTGCGGCACGGCGGCGTGGCACTCGAAGCAATCGAACTTCACCGCCGCCACCGTGTGGCAGCCCTGGCAGAACTGCTGCGGCCCGCCCAGCACCGAACGCACCGGCGTCGCGCCACCCTCCAACGGCGTGGCATGGCAGTTCACGCAGGCGGCCAGGCTGGCCCGGGCGCCGCGCACGCCATCACGCACCGTGAGGTCGCGCTGGTGGCGCAGCAGGTCGGGGTGGTTGCGGCGGATCTCGGCGGGCGCAGCCACGCAAGGTCCCTGCGCCCTGGCGGCCGCCAGATCCAGCGGCTGCGCCGCAGGCACGGCCGGGCGCAGCAGCCAGAACAGCGCCAGCAGCACCAGCACGGCCAACACGCCAGCGCCTCAGCCAGCGGAGGATCGAGGGGTAGGCGTGCTCACAGCGTCACCCAGAGACAGTTCACCGAGAGACGATCAGCCACGCGGCGTCACTCGCCCAGGCCCATCTGGATGTAGCCGGTGGGGCAGACATCGCGGCAGATGTGGCAGCCGATGCACTTGCCGTAGTCGGTGGCCACGTAGCGGCCCAGCGTCGCCTCCTTCTTCGGCACGCGGAACACGGCGGTCTGCGGGCAGTAGACGACGCAGTTGTCGCATTCGAAGCACATGCCGCAGCTCATGCAGCGCTTGGCCTCGGCCACCGCCTGCTTCTCGTCCAGCGCGTCCAGCCGCTCCTCGAAGTTGCCCAGCGCGCTCTGCCGGTCCAGCGTGGTGACGTGGCGCTGCAGCCGCGGCGTGTAGCTGAAGTGGCCGAGGAACAGCTCGTCATGCGGGATGACGTAGCGGTCCGAGCGGTTCTCGAAGTTGTGGATGGCGACGTTGGTCCGATCGGTGCCGTGCATGGGGCCCTGAGCGTCGCTGAAGCTCAGGCCCTTCTCGACCATCTTGCGCTTCAGGTCAAAGACGTGCACGTCGATCT